>Ga0265316_10000116_pt1 | contig 86833 bp, 96 predicted proteins | sample 4522metaG_FD_202092 | JGI IMG/M metagenome (GOLD analysis project Ga0265316, IMG submission 202092) | Rhizosphere microbial communities from Carex aquatilis grown in University of Washington, Seatle, WA, United States - 4-5-22 metaG | ecosystem: Host-associated > Plants > Roots > Rhizosphere >... | reverse complement strand
AAAGCAATGCCTTAGCTTTGGCGACGGTTGATGAAAATAACAAACCTCATTGCGTTGTCGTCGGCTATCCGAAAGTTGTTGCTGAGAGCCAAATTGTTTTGTCGGCTATTTATATTGAAAAAACTCTCAAAAACATTAAACTAAACAATAATGTTGCTTTGGCTGTTTGGAGCAGAAACTGGGAGAACGATTGCCAAGGACATGAGTTAAAAGGCCAAGCGGAATATTTTACTTCCGGAAAATGGAAAGATTTTATAGATAGTCTGCCGGAAAATAAAGACGAAAACCCCAAAGGAGCGATTCTTGTTACAGTGGAAACGATTAAAAAATTAGCTTAAACTTTGAAAATTATGCGCCAATCAAAATACTTTTTCCGAACCCAAAAAGAATTTCCCAAAGATGAATCTAGCGTCAATGCCCGGCTTTTAATCCGCGCTAATTTCGTTGATAAGCTCATGGCCGGCGTTTACACTTTTCTGCCGCTTGGCTGGAAAGTGATGAAAAAAATTGAAAATATAATCCGCGAAGAAATTAATGCCATCGGCGGACAGGAGCTTTTTATGCCCTCGCTCCAACCCAAAGAAAATTGGACCACCACCGGCCGCTGGGACAGTATGGACGATTTGTATAAAGTTCAGGACAAAAGCGACAGGGAATTCGCTTTAGGCCCGACTCACGAAGAAATCATTTCGCCGCTTGTTAAAAAATTTATCAATTCCTACAAAGACCTTCCCGTTTATCTTTACCAGTTTCAGAACAAGTTCCGCATGGAATTACGAGCTAAATCGGGCTTAATTCGCGGCCGCGAATTTATCATGAAAGACCTTTATTCTTTCCACGTGTCGCAGGAAGACCTTGATGATTACTACCAAAAGGCGACCCAAGCCTACAAAAATATTTTCCAACGCGCCGGCATCGGCGAAAAAACTTTCGTCACTGTTGCCTCCGGCGGCAGTTTTTCCAAGTATTCCCACGAATTCCAGACCATTAGCCCGGCCGGCGAAGATGAAATCTATATTTGTAATAAGTGCAGTTTAGCCGTTAATAAAGAAATCAAGGCCGAAAACGAAAAGTGTCAGGGCTGTGGAGCCGATGATTTTCGACAAGAAAAAGCTATTGAAGTCGGCAACATCTTTAAGCTCGGAACCAAATATAGCGCTCCGTTCAATTTGGCCGTCAAAGACGACAAAGGAGAGAACCAAACAGTTATTATGGGTTGCTACGGCATCGGTCTATCGCGTTTAATGGGAACCATCGCCGAAGTTCACAACGACGAAAGGGGTCTAATTTGGCCTGCGGCAGTCGCGCCTTTTGATGCCCATTTGCTTTTAATCGGCGAAGCGAAAAGCGACCTTAAAGTTTTTGGAGAAAAAATTTATCAAAGTTTGGCAAAAAATTCCGTTGATGTATTATATGATGACCGCGAGGGAATTTCCGCCGGTGAAAAATTTGCCGACGCTGACCTCATCGGCATTCCGTGGCGTTTAGTGGTCAGCGAAAAAACTCTAGCCGCCGGAAAAGTAGAAATCAAAAAACGCGGAGAAAAAGAAAGCGAACTTTTGACTTTAGAGCAAATTTCTAAGAAAATTAAATAAAAATTAAAATATCTATGAACTTTTTTCAAAAAAATATCGGAATTGATTTGGGAACATCTAACACCCGCATTTATCTGGCCAACAAAGGCATCGTTTTAAACGAGCCGTCTATTGTTGCTTTCAACAACCGCACCAGCCGCGTCATTGCCGTTGGTTCTGAAGCCAAAAAAATGTTCAGCCGCACTCCTGTCCACATTAGTGCCATTAAGCCCTTGGCCAATGGAGTGATTTCCGATTTTGATATTACCCAGGAAATGATTGGGCAATTCCTGAAAAAAACTACTCCCTGGTCTTTTAGTACCAGAATTGTCGCCAGTGTTCCGACCAATCTTACCGAAGTTGAACAAAAATCCGTTGAAGATATTTTCAAAAACGCCGGCGCTAATAACGTGCATTTGATTTCCCAGCCGATAGCGGTGGCCATGGGTTCGCGTTTGGAAGTTAACGAGCCGACTGCCCGGATGATTGTTGATATCGGCGCCGGAGCCACTGGCGTGGCGATTCTTTCCATGAACGGCCTTGTCGTTTCCGAGCGGTTAAAAATTGCCGGCGACCATTTTAACGAAGAAATTATCAAATTTATCCGCGATGAATTTAAATTAATTATCGGAGAGCCGACTGCCGAAGAGATAAAAATTGGAGTTGGTTCGGCCGTGCCCCAGTCCGAACGCCTGGAAGTGGTGGCCCGCGGCCGCGATATTTCCAGTGGTTTGCCCAAGGAAATTGTTGTTAAGGATAATCAAATCCGGGTTGCCCTTCACCGCTCGCTGCGGTCTTTGGGAGAAACCGTCAAAAAAGTTATTGAAACCGCGCCTGCCGAGTCAGTGGGAGATATCTACAAAAATGGCATTTATCTTTGCGGCGGCGGCAGCTTGTTAAGAGGAATAGACGAATTTTTCCGGAAAGAAATAGCCGTTAACGTTCAAATAGTGGACGACCCTTTGGCCTGCTTAGTCCGCGGCACCGGTTTGATTGCGGAAAATTTTGACCACTACAAAGACATTTTGTTCTCCTAATGTTTAAAAAAATTCTTTTATTGTTAGTTTTTTTATTCGGTTTATTTTTTCTCTATCGTTACCAAAAAAATATTTTCTCAAGTTTTGATAATTTTAAAAATCCCGGCGCGGATTTAACCCAATTGCGTCTGGAAAACGAAGGCCTGCGGCAGGAAGTTGCGGACCTGCAGGACAAAATAAGTTCCAGCTCTCAACCTTATCTTTCCGCCGAGGTTTACTCCCGCTATCCTTTCAGCGACAACCAAATTTTAGTTCTTGATTCCGGTTCAAAAAATGGCCTGAAAGTCGGCATGCCGGTTTTGGCCGCCGAAAACCATCTTTTAGGCGAAATCATCAGCGTTAAATCTGGAACCAGCGAAGTCCGGACTATTTTTTCTCCCGATTGGAAAAGCAGCGTTAGAATCGGCCCCAAAGGCCTGCCCGCTGATAAGGCTGATGTTGAAGCGGTTTTCGCCGGCGGCTCTTCACCCTTGCTGCAACTTATTCCGGCTGATGCTCAAATAAATGTTGGCGACTCGGTTTTCAGCGCTTCTCCGGACTTGCCCTTGGATTTATTTATTGGCCAGATTTCCAAAATAATTCCTCAGTCCGCTTCTTCGCTCCAGCAGGCGCAAATTCAGGTTGATTACGACCCGGAACAATTGAGAAAAGTTTTTATAATTTCCGATTATGAAAGCTCTAATTAAATTATTAGCCTGGGCTTTCATTATTAGCTTCGCCTTTGTCTTGCAAGTCAATCATTTTCTTAGCTTTGACGGAGTTAATCCCAATTTAATTCTCCTGCTTATCTTCTTGGCGGTAATTTTAAAAAAAAGTTTCCGGATATTTTTATTTCTGCTCCTAATAATCATTTTACTGTCGGTTATTTTTTATCCCTATTGGCTTAAAGAAATTTCCATACTGGCGGGCTTAGGCATTGCTGGTTTTTTCTTGAAAAGATTTCTTACCGGCAATGATTTTTTTGATTTTGCGATTCTTGTTCTTTTGGGAACGCTGGGATTCTATTTAATAAACAGTCCCCAGCATTTGGCTTCCGATTATTTGATTGTTCTTGGCGAATTAATATACAACCTTGCCTTTGGAATTTTAGTGCTTTTCTGTGCTAAAATATTCTCTTATGAGAAAGAGACGGGAATTAAATTTTGAAGATATTTTAACCGACAAAGCCGCCGTTGACGATTTAATGGAAGTGCCGGTTAAGCCCGGAGCTTTCCGGATTTGTTTTTTTATCTTTGCAGTGGCGATTTTAGTGGTTTTTGTTCGCCTTTTTTCTTTAAATGTAGTCAGCGGCGATTTCTATCGCCAGCGGGCTTTTTCTAATATCAGCGGTATCAGCGTTGAAAAATCCGAACGGGGGATAATCTATGACCGCTACGGCAAACCTTTGGTGAAAAACAGGCCGATTTTTAACGCGGTTTTGGTACCTTCGCAATTGCCGAAAGACGAAACGCAAAAAAATTTAATTATTAATAAAATTTCCAAAGTTTTAAATCTTCCGCCGGAAAATATTGATAAACAAATAAAAGATGCCGACCCGGAATTTGTCAGCCGAATTTTATTGGTTCACGATTTATCCCAAGACAAGGCTGTGATTTTGCAGGGTTCCGATGATTTACCAGGCTTTCAAATTGAAAGTGATTGGCAGAGAGATTATCAGGGTTCCGAAGCCTTTAGTCATCTTTTGGGCTATGTCGGTTTAGCCGCTAAAAGCGATATTATTGCTAATCCGAGCCTGGGCAGCGACGATGTGGTGGGGGAAAGCGGTTTGGAAGCCTATTATGACAAACAATTAAGGGGCGAAAACGGAATCATCACTAGTTTTTTTGATGCCCAGGGGAAAATTTTGACCCAAAATTTAACCAAAGAGCCGGAAGCCGGCCAGCCCTTAAAAACTTTTATTGACGCCGATTTCCAGAATTATTTTTATAATCGCCTGCAAGAAGGGCTGAAGATTTTAGGCCGTGACATCGGCATTGGTATTGCTATTAATCCTTCCAACGGGGAAGTGCTGGCTTTAGTCAGTATTCCCGGTTTCGACGGCAACAACATCGTTGCTTCTCTCAATAAACCTAACCAACCTTTTTTCGACCGGGCCATTGCCGGTCTCTATGCTCCGGGTTCCACCATCAAGCCGCTGGTGGCCGCGGCAGCGCTTCAGGAAAATATTGTTGACCCGCAAAAACAGGTCCTTTCCACCGGCAGCATCAGTATTCCCAATCCTTATAACCCCGACCAGCCCAGCACTTTTTGGGATTGGAAACCCAACGGTTGGGTAAATCTTTACTCGGCCATCGCCCGTTCCTGTAATATTTATTTTTATGCTCTCGGCGGTGGGCTTGGTGACATTAAAGGTTTGGGTATCAGTAAATTAAGGGATTATTGGCAGCAGTTCGGTTTGGGCGTTCCGACCGGCGTTGATTTAATCGGGGAGAAAAAAGGTGTTTTACCCGCGCCCACTTCCAAATGGCGGCTGGGAGATACTTATAACGTCTCCATCGGCCAGGGCGATCTTTTGGTTACTCCGCTGCAATTAATAAATTACATCACAGCCATTGCCAACGGCGGCACAATATACCAACCCCGCATCGCCAAAACCGACCCCGTAGTTTTAAAAGATTTAAGCTACTTGAAAAGTGATTTTGCCGAAGTGGAAAAAGGCATGATTGAAACCACTCAGAAACCTTACGGCACCGGCTATCTTCTAAACGACCTGCCTTTTGTGGTCGCCGCCAAAACCGGCACCGCTCAGATTAATTTCAATACCAAAGTTAACGCCTTGTTTGTCGGCTACGGCCCGGTACCCAATCCCCAGATAGCGATTATCGTTATGGTGGAAAACGCCGTTGAAGGCAGCTTAAACGTTGTGCCTATAGCCAAAGATGTTTTCAAATGGTATTATGATAACCGAATTTCCCCCAGCCCTAAATAAGCTCAGGGGTTATTTTTTAAAGAACAGCCCTGTTTTTGTTCTAAAAAACATCAAGCAGAGGGTCTTTTAAAAAATAAAATTATTCAGTAATATTAAACAAAATTTATTATCAGCATAAAATAATTTTAAATTATGGCAAAAGTTTATCTGACCAAAGAACGTTTAGCGGAATTAAAAAAAGAGCTGGTTGATTTGAAAAGTACCGCCAGAAAAGATATCGCCGACCGCCTCAAGCAAGCCAAAGAGTTGGGGGATTTGTCCGAAAATTCCGAATTTATCAGCGCCCGCGAAGACCAAGTTTTACTTGAACACCGGATTGGCCAGTTGGAAGAAATGATTCGTGAAGCCTCTATCATTCAGAAACCCAAAGACAACGACTTAATTAAAATGGGTTCCACTATCAAGGTTCAGAAAGGCACCCGAGAATTTACTTATACTATTGTCGGCCCTGAAGACAGCAGCCCAACTAAAGGCATGATTTCCAATGTCTCGCCTTTAGGCCGGGCTTTTTTGGGAAGGAAAGCCGGCGGATTAGTTAAAGTGCAAACGCCTGGCGGCCCGGCCGAATACAAAATTTTGAATATTGAATAAAAATGCTCGAGGATATTATTGCCGAACGGCAAAAAAAGTTAGCTCAATTAAAGAGCGAAAAAATAAATCCCTACCCTTCTGTTATAAAAAGAACAGCTTTTAACGCTGAAGCAGTTAAGAGTTTTAACAGCTGGGAAAAATCTAAAAAAACTTTATTTTTAGCCGGCCGTCTTCGGGCTTGGCGCGACCAGGGCGGCATAATTTTTTCCGACCTTGAAGACCAAACAGGCCGCTTGCAGGTGGTTTTCAACGAGAAAAAAACCAAACAATTTAAATTAATCAAAGAAACTTTGGAAGCCGGCGATTTCGTTGAAGTTTCCGGGAAACTTTTTAAAACCAAAAGAGGAGAAAAAAGCTTGGAAGTAATTTCCGGCCGGATAATCGTTAAAAGTTTGCGTCCCTTGCCCGCGGAATGGTTTGGCTTAAAAGACGCCGAAATTCGTTTTCGCCAGCGCTACCTTGATATGCTTTTAAATCCTGAGGTTAAAAATCGGCTCAAAATGCGCTCGGAAATTGTTTCTAGCCTTCGCCAGTTGCTTTGGAAAGAAGGTTTTTCCGAAGTGGAAACGCCCATGCTTCAGCCGCTCGCCGGAGGCGCTAAAGCCAGGCCGTTTAAAACCCATTGGGAAGCTTTGAAAGAAGACGTTTATTTGCGCATCGCTCCCGAACTTTATCTTAAAAGATTGTTAGTCGGCGGTTTTGAGCAAATTTTTGAAATCGGTAAAAACTTCCGCAACGAAGGCATCGACCGCGAACACTATCCCGAGTTCACCATGCTTGAGCTCTATTGGGCTTACAAAGATTATAATTTTTTGATGAAATTTATTAAAGAAACTATTTTAAAGTTAATTAAAAATCTTAAACTCAAATCAACGGCCTTCAATCGCCCTTGGCACACTTATACTTTCAATGAAGTTATAGAAAAATTTATTGACCCGTCTCGCAAAGATTATGTTGCCGGCCTTACCGCCGACGAAGCCGCCGAAGTTTTGAAAAAAGAAATTTACCCGAAGCTTACCAACCCCACTTTTATTACCGATTATCCCGTCGCTCTGGTGCCTTTAGCTAAATCTTCCGTAAAAGACGACAGCTTGGTTGAGCGTTTCCAATTGGTTGTTAACGGCGTAGAGTTAATTAACGGTTATTCCGAGCTCAACGACCCGGAAGAACAGCGCCGCCGCCTGAAAAAACAAGAAGAAAAATATTTTGCCGGCGACCAGGAGCTTTCCAGAGTCGACCAGGATTTTCTTGAAGCTTTGGAATACGGAATGCCGCCCGCCGCTGGTTTGGGAATCGGAATAGACAGGTTAGTCGCTATTCTCACCGAAAGTCACGGCATCCGGGAAATAATCAACTTCCCGATGTTAAAAGGAAAAGAATAAATTAAATTTTATGTTAGACATCAAATTAATCAGAGAAAATCCGGAGGCAGTCAAAGAAGGAATTACCAAGAAAAAAGCCGACCCTAAACTGGTTGACGCTTTTTTGCGTCTTGACGAAGATTGGCGCACTAAAGTCGCAGCCATTGATGAACTCCGTTCCGAGCACAACTTAAACAACGCCGAATTGGCCAAACACCGCACCGACGACCTCATTAGCAAAGCCGAAATTTTAAAAAAACAATTGGTTAAACTGGAAAAAGAAAAAGAAGATATTGAAAAACACCGCCAGGCCAAGCTTAATTTAATGCCTAATTTGCCCGACGTTGATGTTCCGGCCGGCAAAGACGAAACCGAAAATTCTGTTGCCAAAGAAGTTGGCAAAAAGCCTGAATTTGATTTTGAGCCGCAAGGATATCTTTCCATCTCGGAAAAACTCGGCATCATTGACGTGAAACGCGCCGCGAAAGTTTCCGGCAGCCGTTTTGGCTATTTGTTGGGCCAAGCCGCGCTTTTGGAATTCGCGATTATCAATTTTACTATTAAACACCTGACCGACGAAAATTTTATCGCAAAATTAATTAAAGAAAATAATTTGAATCTTTCTCCGAAACCGTTTGTGCCTGTTGTGCCGCCGGTTTTAATCAACCAGAAATCCATGTGGGGAATGGGTTACTTGGACAGGGGAGCTGACGAAATTTATCATTTGGACAAAGACGACCTTTTTTTGGTCGGCACTTCCGAGCAATCTATTGGAGCCATGTGCCAGGGCGAAACTTTTGAAGGAAAAGATTTGCCGCTGCGCTATCTTGGTTTTTCCCCTTGTTTCCGCCGCGAAGCCGGTTCTTATGGCAAAGATACTAAAGGAATTTTAAGGGTTCACCAGTTTGATAAGTTGGAAATGTTCGGCTTCGTTCTGCCCGAAAATTCCAAAGAAGAACATAAATTGTTCTTGGCCATTGAAGAAGCCCTTATGAAAGAACTGGGAATTGCTTATCGGGTGCTCAACATCTGTACCGGCGATTTGGGCGCTACCGCTTCCGCCAAATACGACATTGAGGCCTGGCTGCCCGGCGAAAATCAATACCGCGAAACCCACTCCACTTCCAATTGCACCGACTACCAAGCCCGCCGTTTGGATATCCGCTACAAAGCTCCCGCCGAAAAAGGCGCTAAGCCAAAAACCGAATACGTCCACACCGTCAACGGCACCGCTTTCGCCATCGGCCGGGCCATTATAGCTATCATTGAAAACAATCAAACCAAAGAAGGGACTTTTAATATTCCCAAGGCTTTGTCTCCTTATTTTGATAAACTAAAATAATTTTTCTTAAATAAAACCCGCTGTTCTTAGGTGGGTTTTTTATTTTGTCTTGGCGGGAAGAGTTTTTGGGGATATTATTAGCATAGATGCGGAAAATCTTAATTATTTTTTCTATTTTTATTTTATTAGTCATCGGCGGCATTTATTTCATTTTTCATTCCCATTTTTTTAAAGTAGTATCCGTGGAAATTTCCGGTTCTCAAAGAGCCGAAGAAATAAAAACCGAGCTGATTAGCGATTTTTCCCAAACTTCCAAAATAAAATCCTGGCTTGGCCCGGAAAATATGCTTTTTTGGCCATCAAAGATTTCCCGGATTCCAGACTCTTTATTTTGGCTTTCCAATATAAGTTTAGAGAAAAATTGGTCGCAGAAAAAAGTTATTGTTCAGGTTAAAGAACGGCAACCTTGGCTTCTTTGGTGTTTATCTTCTAATTCGGGAAGTGTTTCCGCTCCGGACTCTATAGTCAGCCAGGCGAGTTCTTCTCTTGTTTCAAGCAGTTCATCTACAGAGGAAAATTCGGCCGCCGGCAGTCTCTGCTATTGGCTTGATAATCAAGGCATTGTTTTTTCTTTGGCTCCCGACGTCGAAGGATTTTTGGTCCCCAAAATGCTGGAAACCAACGGCCGCCAACAATTTTCTTTAGGCCAGCCGGTTTATCAGAACCCTAAATTTTTGGAAAACACTTTGGAAATTATCAATCAAATCGAAAATTCTGCGGTTCTGCCCGCCAGCCGGTTTTTGATTGAAAACGCCAGCCTCCAGGAATTAAAAGCGGAAACCACCGGCCCGGAATTATATTTCAGCCTTAATTTTCCGCCTCCGGATATTAATAAAATTTTGTCCGGTTTATCCGGTACTTTAAATTTCAAAAAAATAAATTACGTTGACTTCCGGGTTGAAAACAGGATATATTATAAATAACAGATGAACAAAAAATTTCCTTTAATTGTTTTAACTTTAATCGCCGTTGTTTCTTTTTTCGTGATGCTTTCCGTGTCCATTCAAGAGTCAGCCATTATGGACGAACAGGCCCATATCCCGGCCGGCTACAGTTATTTGCGGTATTTAGATTATCGTTTGAACCCCGAGCATCCTCCTTTAGTTAAGGTTCTTGCCGCCGTTCCCTTGATGTTTATGGGTTTGAATTTTCCGACAAAAGATTCCGACTGGGTTACTTATAATCATAATAAAAATCTTTGGACGAATGGGATTAATGAGCAATGGGCGGCTGGTAACTTGTTTCTTTATTGGTCTGCTAACAATGCCGATGGGATTATTTTCTGGGCGCGGCTCGGGCCTATTCTCCTGACTATTTTGCTGACGCTTTTAATTTATTTATGGGCCAGGGAATTGCTTGGCGAGTGGTGGGGGCTTCTGCCGGCTTTTCTTTTCGCTTTTTCGCCGTCGGTTTTAGCGCACGGTCATTATGTTACCACCGACATCGGCGCCGGCTTCGGCATAGTTCTGGGAACTTATTTTTTTATAAAGTATCTTTTAAAACCCACCGGAAAAAATTTGATTTTCGCCGGTTTAACTTTAGGCATAGCCCAGTTGGCCAAGTTTTCTGCTGTTCTTTTGATTCCTTATTTTTTTGTTTTGTTTTTGATTTGGTATTTCCGGGACAAAAAAGATTTTTGGCGCCGGTTTTTGGCTTTCATCGCTATTTTTGTCATCGCTTATGCCTTGGTCTTTTTGGTCTATGCCGTTCTGACTTTAAATTATCCGGTTGCCAAGCAAGTTTCCGACACCAAGTTAATTTTAACTTCTTTCAAGCATCGTTTGTTCGCCGACATTGATATCTGGATGGCTGGTAACAAGTTTTTGCGGCCGCTGGCTCATTATTTGTTGGGCGTGCTCATGGTTAGCCAACGTTCCGTCAACGGCAACACCGCTTATTTTTTGGGTCAGGTTTCCGCCTCCGGCTGGTGGTATTATTTCCCGGTCGTTTTTTTGTTAAAAGAACCCGTTCCTTCTTTGATTCTAATTTTTATAGCACTGGGTTTTTGTTTGTGCAATTTTTTCAGAAGTTTGAGGAATTCTCCGCCCTTAAAAGCTATAAGCTATAAGCTAAAAGCTATGGGTGATTATCTTGGCACTCATTTCGCCGAATTTTCCATGCTTCTTTTTGTTGTTTTTTATTGGCTTTACAGTATGCAAGGCAAGCTTAACATTGGCATCCGCCATATTTTGCCCACCATGCCGTTTATCTATATTCTTGTCGCCGCCGGTTTGAAAAATTGGGTCAATAGCGGTTTCTGGAAAAAGCCTTATAAAATCGCCGTTGTTTCTGTTTTTGTTTTTTGGTATTTTTTGGAAATGGCCGGAGCTTATCCTTATTATCTTTCCTACTTTAATCAGTTAGGTGGTGGCACAGCGAACGGCTATATTAATGTGACCGATTCCAATTACGATTGGGGACAGGACTTGAAGCGCTTGGCGGATTTCGTTAAACAAAAAAACATCAGCAAAATTGCGGTTGATTATTTTGGCGGCGGCGATGTTAACTATTATTTAGGCGATAAGGTAGGGCATTGTTATTCTGATGAAGACTTGGCTCATCAATATCCGCAAGGTTGGCAATCAAAATGCGGCAATCCAACAGAAAAAGGCATTGAGTGGCTGGCCGTTTCGGTTAATACTTTAGAATCGGCGTTAGCCAAAACCGCGCCGGGCTTTGTCAGAAATCCAGACGACGAATATCGCTGGCTCCAGCAAATTAAAAATCCCCTGAAGCCCGACTTCAAAGCCGGAACTTCAATCTTTATTTATCATTTATAATCAATGAAACTTTCAATCGGCATTGTCGGCCTGCCTAACGTCGGCAAGTCCACCTTATTTAAATTAATAACCAAGCAGGAGGTTAATATCGCAAATTATCCTTTTGCCACCATTGACCCGAACGTGGGCGTTGTTCCTGTTCCCGACGAACGCCTCGAAAAACTGGCCAAGCTAAGCGCTTCCAAAAAAATCGTTCCGGCCGTGGTGGAATTCTACGACATTGCCGGCTTGGTCAAAGGAGCTTACAAAGGCGAGGGCTTGGGCAATCAGTTTTTGTCCCACATCCGGGAAGTTGATGCTATCGTCCAGGTTGTCCGCTGTTTTGAATCCGGCGAAATTATCCACGTTGAAGACAAAGTTGATCCGTTGAGAGATTTGGAAATTATTAACACCGAACTGATTTTAAAAGACCTCGATACTATCGAAAAAAGAATATCTAAGCTTGAATCCGAAGCCAGAACCGGCGGCGTTCAAAAGAAAAAAGATTTTGAAACGGTTAAAACGATAAAAGATAGTTTGAACAAAAATATTCTTGTCGTCAATCTTGAAGAAGAATTAATCAACGAACCGGTGGTCAAAGAAATGTGTCTTTTGACTTCCAAGCCGCAGATTTATCTTTTAAACGGCCAGCCTGCAGATGTTTCCGAAGAATTAAAAGCTAAAATAAAATCTTTGAAGGCCGATTATTTGATACTGGATTTAAGCGCTTCCCAAAACATTGATGAACTGATAAAAAAAGCTTACGAAATTCTCGGCCTTATCAGCTTTTTAACAACCGGCGAAGACGAAACCCGCGCCTGGACTATCAAAAAAGATGCCAAAGCGCCCGAAGCCGCCGGAGTTATTCACACCGATTTTGAGAAAAAATTCATCCGCGCCGAAACTATTAATTGGAATAAATTATTGGAAGCCGGCGGCTGGGTCGCGGCCAAACAAAAAGGATTAATCAGAACCGAAGGCCGAGATTACCAAGTTCAGGACGGCGATGTGATGGAAATCCGACACAGTTAGAAAACATAATTTGTTATAATTAAATAGTAAGAACTATTTAATATTTATGAAAAAATTTCATCTTGCGCTTTTTGTTGTAGTCGCCGGTTTGGGCATTGCCATTGCCGCCACCGCTTTTACTAATCCCACTGGCAATCCGCCGACAGGCAACGGCGCTCTTTATTATTCCGGCGGCAACGTCGGCATCGGGACGCCGACGCCTATATTCCCGTTTCAAGTTGTAGGCATTGGTGCTCCAGCGGTTACTGCTGCAAACATGCTGGCAAATACTTCGTTTGCTATCTCCACGGGCAATAGCCAATGGGCCGACGAAATATTATTTGGAAGATCTGGCGGGGCAAATAATACTTTTTGGCAGCAATCAGGAAAATACGATGCCGCAAATAGTCAAATGGTGGGTTATACCTATCTTATAAATCCTATTGGTGGCAACGTCGGCATCAACACGACTAATCCCATTAGAGCTTTGACGGTAAACGGCGAATTTTCCATAGCAAGGTCCGATAACACTGCTTTTATTAATGTCAGTGATCTAAACGGCAATGGCGGCGGCACTCTTTGGCTAAGAGGCCTGACTTCTGGCGGCACCGTGGGCACTGGCATCCAGGTTGATTTACAAGGCAACCTTAATATCATCGGTGGCTACGACATCACCGGCGTCAACAAAATTACCGTCAACACCATTGACCCGATTTTCAAAATTAACAATCAACAATACGCGACCTATGCTCCCGACAGCGTCGGCCAAAAAGTTGAAATTGTCGGAGAGGGGCAATTGGTTAACGGAGAAACCAAAATCGATTTAGCCAGCCAACCAAAAGATTCCGACCTTTGGTTTTTCTGGCAGATTGTTAAACCCGGGAGCATTATTCCTTTTGTTTCCAGCCAGTCCGACGCTAATTTGTATGCGTTTATGGATAACAGCCAATTGGTTGTCCGTGTCCAAGTCGGCGACCCGCAGGCGAAATTTTCTTACCGGTTAAATGCCGAAAGAATCGACGCCAAAACCGGCAATGCTCTTTTGTCGGACACAAAAAATAAAACCTACATTGACGTGGATTGTCTTAAAGACGGCAATTGCCCTTCTCAAAATCCCGGCCAGAAATAAACCGCCAGCATAAGTGTTTCTAAGTTTTAAAAAATCATGAAATCCAAAATTTTCCCTCTTTTTACCATCCTGCTGATTTTAATTATTATCTGGGGATTCTTTTACGGGCTCGGATTTTTACTTGAAAACAAGGGAAAGAAACAAAACACTACCGCTCCGATTTCCAGCTTAAAAGCCGGAGTGATTTCAGAGCAGAGTTCGTCAACCGAAGAATTCAGCATTATTAGCGGGGCAAGCTATCCGCAGTTAACCAAAGCATACTTTACGCCCGGCGAAGTAACCACCGGCGACAATCTGGTTTTTTCCGTTCGAGCCGAGGACCCTTCGGGAATTAAAAATATCAGCGCCGGCATCAAAACCGATTTGAAAGATGAAACTGTTGATTTAAAACTCGTTGAAGGGGATAATAAAAATGGCACCTGGCAGGGCCAATGGCACGTTTGCTGTTTTAATAAAGAAGATTATTATCCGGTAGTTTTCAAGGCTCAATCTTCGGACAACAAAGAGAAGGTTGTTACTATTTTTATCCGCAACTCTTCCTATAAATTAATAAAACCATGAAGATTAATTTTTTAAAGAAAAAAGAATTAGTTTATTTATTCGTTATCGTCATTCTTTTTTTTGCCGCCGCCTTACCTAGAGCCAAAGCGGCCAATTGTCCGTCATCGGTAGCGGGAAATTATACTTTATCTGTTTCTTGTGTTATTCCGTCCAGCGGTTTTATGATTATGACCAGCGGCAATCTGACCATTGGTGCCGGAGTAACTTTGACCATGTCTGCCAATTCGCAATTGATTTTTGTTTCCGGCTATAGCGTTTTTCCCAATAGCGGGTCTATCGCCGTGTCTTCCGGCGCGGTTATTAATAAAAGAGTTTCTGCCGGCGTCGTCGTTAACAATTACGCTTCTGGCTCCAGTTGCAATACGCTTTGCAGCGGTCAAGGCAGAACCTGCATCAGCACCGGCCAGGACTCCAACGCTTCCGATTCTTATTATTGGGGAGCTTCCGGCGGTTCTTGCACTTCCGGCGCTTGCGCTTTAGCCGTCGGCGATTGTAACACGGTAATGTCTTTGCAATGTACCGGTAATGACGCTTATAGCCAGCCCTATAGAACACAATGTTGCGGCATCAGCACTAATTGGACCCGCTGTTTTTGCGCCAATCCTTAATTTCCCGCAATTAAATTTAAATACTACCCAAAGGCTGAAGCGCAGAGTATAATTATTTTAATGCTTTCAGCTTTAATTTATCTTGTCAGCCGTTTTTTTTACCGAATCGCGGAATTTTTACGCCATTGGTATCAGGACGGTTTTTTTTTCTTTTCCCGGCGGCTGGTTGATTTTCTGGAACGGTTAGACCGCTATTTCGCTTTTAAAATCACTCTTCGCTTTCTTTTTCAGCCCCTTTTCCAGAACTACACTTTTGTTGGTTATATTTTGGGATTTATTTTCCGCGGCTTTAGGTTGCTCGTCGCCGGTTTTGTTTATCTTCTGACGATTTTGGCCTGGCTGGTTGTTTACTTATTATGGGCGTTTATTCCCTTGGGTATAATTTATAAAATAATTTTTTAAAAATGATTGAAGTCTATTTCAAAGAACCCCGCCTTTATCTCGACGTTTTCAGCCGGAGAATTGTCCGGATAATAATTTGGGTGAGCTATATTGTTTTAGCTGCCCTGGCTTTTATTTTTCTGTTTTTGCTTTCCGGTTCGCCGCATTTTTTGTGGCTCGGCGTTCTATTGCTGCTTTTTTTATTAAATCTGCTTTTTCGTTTTAGTTGGGCCGACCATTCTTTGGCCGAATTGGGGAAAATCAGCCGGGCTATTAAATTCCGGGCCAATTTGGCTTATTATCTGGCGCCTTCAGCTTATAACGCCATCGAAGACGCTTTCGGCCGGGCTGTTCTTGTTGGTGGTGATTTTAATTTGTGGCTTTTGAAGAATTTATTTAACCGCCGTGATGTCAAAGAAGCTTTTAGCCGCTTGGAATTAAAACTTCCGGAATTTTCCCAAAAATTGGAAGAATATATTCAGAATTCATCAAGCGAACGGTCGGAAACCAAAATGTTGTTGGGGAAAATAGAAAAATTGGTTTTGGATGCTTATCAGGAAGCGGTTGCTGCCAATGAAAGTTTTATTGAGCCGCGGAATATTCTCGTGGCTTTGTTTCAGGCTGACAGCAACAACTTAATCAAAATTTTTAATTTATTTAATTTATCTCCCGATGATTTAAGAGAGGTTTTGATTTTCGGCCGTTATCAGAATCCTTCCCTGGCGTTTCTCAAAAGACTCCCAGCCACTATTGATGGTTTTATTCGCCGGCCTTTTTATACCCGCCGCCGGGAAGTGAACCGGGCTTGGACGAGCCGGCCAACGCCTAATTTGGACAAATACGCCGTTGATTTAACCGAAGCGGCCCGTTCCGAAAATATCGGTTTTCTCATCGGCCACCAAAAAGAATATAGTCAGTTAGTGGACGTTCTTTCCCGTCCCACTAAGCCCGCCGTTTTGCTGGTGGGCGAGCCCGGCGTCGGTAAAGAAGGAATCGTCCGTCACTTGGCTTATCAAATAACTAAAGACCGCGTTTCTTCCGCTCTTTTTGATAAGCGTTTGATGTCTTTGGAACTCGGCAGATTGGTTGCCAAAGCCACGCCCGAAGAGCTTTCTGAAAGAATCAAAGAGCTTATTGAAGAAATTGTTCAGGCCGGAAATATTATTTTATTTATTCCCGATATTAATAATTTGGTAAAAACTTCCGGCGAATATTTCTTAAACGCCAGCGATATTCTTTTGCCGGCGATTGAGCAGGGATTTTTCCCGATTATCGGCGCGACTTATCCGCGGGAATACAAGCAATTTATCGAACCTCGCACGGATTTGGCGGCAGCTTTTGAAACTATTCGCGTGGAAGAAATTAGCGAAACCGACGCCGTCCGGATTTTGGTTTACGACGCTTTAATTATGGAAAATCAATTCCGGGTGAAAATTAAATTTATGGCGATCAAACAGGCCGTTGCGTTAGCCCACCGTTATTTGCGGGTTAAACCTTTGCCGGCCAGTGCCGAAGAAGTTTTAAAAGAATCTTTGGCCAATGTCGAAAATCAGGGCCGGAAAATTTTGGAAGCTGACGATATTTTGAAAACAGTGGAACGCCAAACCAAAATTCCTATTCAGAAAGCCGGTTCGGAAGAAACGGAAAAACTTTTGAACATGGAAAGCCTGATTCACCAGCAGTTTATCAATCAGGAAGAAGCAGTGAAGGCGGTCAGTCGTGCTTTGCGCGAATATCGCAGCGGTTTAAGCCGCAAAGGCGGACCGATTGCCGCTTTTCTTTTCGTCGGACCGACCGGTGTCGGTAAAACCGAACTTTCCAAAATTTTAGCCAAGCTGCAGTTCGGCTCGGCGGATATGATGATTCGTTTTGATATGTCCGAATATCAGGATAAACAAAGCATTTTCCGGTTCATCGGTTCTCCGGACGGAAAAGTTTCTGGCAATTTAACCGAAGCCGTCAAACAAAAGCCATACAGCCTGATTTTGCTTGATGAATTTGAAAAAGCGCACCCTGACATTCTTAATCTTTTCCTCCAGGTTTTTGACGAAGGCCGTTTAACCGACAGCTTGGGTTATACGGTTGATTTCCAAAACACCATTATTATCGCCACCAGCAATGCCAATTCCGAATTTATCAAAACAGAAATCGAACAAGGCAAAACAATAGAATTAATCGCCGACCAGCTGAAACAGAAATTAACCGATTATTTCAAGCCGGAACTGATAAACCGTTTTTCGTCCATTATCGTTTTCCGCTCTCTCAAGCTTGAAGAAATCGTGGAAGTGGCTCGGGTTCAGATTAACGATTTGGCGAAAACTGTCAGCGAAGTTCAGGGCATTGACCTGAAGTTTGATGACGGTGCTCTTGGAAAAATCGCCGAGCTCGGCTACAGTCCGGTTTTCGGCGCTCGGCCGCTGCGGCAGGTAATCTCCGAAAATATCCGGAGCGTTCTGGCGGAAAAAATTCTCCGCAAAGAAATCGGTCGCGGCAACACCGTCGCCATCACAGCCGACACCGAAAAAATAATTCTGAAAGTTTTGAGCTAAATCCTGTATAATTAAATATTATGAAAATCAACAAGGTAATAAAAGTTTTAATCAGTTCGGATTTTGCGCTCCAGTCGGGCTGGGGTTTAATTGCTCCAATTTTCGCTATTTTTTTAACCAATCAGATCAAAGGCGGCAGTTTGGAAGTTGTTGGTTTCACCGCCACAGTCTATTGGGTCGCCAAATCAATTATTCAGCCGTTTTTTGCCGATTGGATGGACAAAAAAGAGGGCGAACGCGATGACTTTGTTTATCTTGTCGTCGGCTCTTATGTCGCCGCTATAATTCCTTTCGGCTATATTTTTGCGACTTTGCCGTGGCACATTTACGCTTTGGAATTTGTTCGGGCTATCGCCATGGCTGCTGCTGTTCCATCGTGGGCCGCAATTTTTACCCGCCACATCGACAAGGGCAGAGAAGCTTTTTCCTGGAGCCTTGAAAGTACTGGGCTTGGCTTTGCCGCCGGTATTGCCGGAGCAGTTGGCGCCTGGCTGGTTGGCTTTTTCGGATTTCAAGCCGTTTTTTTTATTGTAGGTTTATTCAGCGTCATTTCCGCTACTGTTCTCGTGCTTGTTCGCGATTCAATTCTCCCGAGAGATGGCTTTTCCCCTCGCGTTCCGCCTATTGAGAAACCGTTCTAACAGATGAAAAACCGAGAAATCGCAAAAATATTTTACCGGATAGCTTTTTATCTGGAAATGGAAAACGTTGCTTTCAAGCCGCAGGCCTACGAAAAGGCGGCTTTGATTTTGGAAACCTTGCCCGAAGATGTTGAAAGCGTTTATAAAAAAGGCGGTCTTAAAGCCCTGGAAGATATCCCGGGAGTCGGCGAAAGCATCGGCGAAAAAATTATTGAATATATCAAAACCGGAAAAATCAAAGAATACGAAGATTTTCGGAAAAAAATACCAATTGAAATTGAAGAGTTAAAGTCCGTTGAAGGCATTGGCCCGAAAATGATTAAAGAGCTCTACGAAGTTTTAAAAATTGAAAACTTAGCCGACCTGGAGAAAGCCGCCAAAGCCGGAAAAATAAGAAATTTGCCGCACCTTGGAGAAAAAACCGAAAAAAATATTCTTCAAAGTATAGAATTTTTAAAAAGAACCAAGGGCCGATTTTTATTGGGCGAAATTTTGCCGGTGGTCAGTGAAATTATTGAAAACTTAAAAAGTCTGGAAGAAGTTAAAAAAATTAGTCCAGCCGGCTCTGTCCGGAGAATGAAAGAAACCATCGGCGATGTTGATATCTTAGCCACCAGCTCCAGTCCGAAAAAAGTCATCGATTATTTCGTTTCTTTCCCGGGCGTGGAAAAAATCTGGGGCCAGGGGCCGACTAAAGCCTCCGTTCGTTTAAAAGAAGGTTTTGATATTGATTTACGGGTTTTGCCGGAAAAAGAATACGGCTCGGCTCTCCAATACTTTACCGGTTCTAAAGCCCACAACATCGCCTTGCGTAAAATTGCCATTGATAAAGGCTTGAAACTTAACGAATATGGTCTGTTTAAAGGCAATAAATCAATCGCCAGCCAAACCGAAGAAGAAGTTTATAAAGCTTTGGGTTTTCCGTATTTTGAACCGGAACTCCGGGAAGACACCGGCGAATTGGAGGCGGCTTTAAAAGGCCAATTGCCCAAAGTCATCGGCTATAAAGAAATCAAAGGCGATTTTCATATTCACTCTAACTGGGACGGCGGCGCCGACAGTATTGAACAAATTGCCGCGGCCGCTCAAAAATTGGGCTACGAATACGTCGGCATTTCTGACCACACGAAATTTTTGAAAATTGAAAATGGCTTAGACGAAAAACAATTGCTCCGGCAGAGAAAAGAAATTGAAAAAATTAACAAAAATTTTCAATCCTCCGGCTCAAAATTCAGAATTTTACAGGGCTGCGAAGCTAATGTTATGAACGACGGCTCTATTGATATCGCCGCCGAAGTTTTGGCCCAGCTTGATTACGTTATTGCCGGTGTTCACTCTAGTCTCAAAATGGAGAAAGACGAAATGACCGCCAGAATCATCACGGCCATGAAAAATCCCAATGTTGATATTATTTCCCACCCGACTGGCCGTTTAATTGGCCGCCGCGATGAATACCAGTTTGATTTTGATAAAATTTTAGAAGTCGCTAAGCAAACCGGAACTATTTTGGAAATTGATTCTTATCCCAGCCGCTTAGACCTCAAAGACATCAACATCAAAAAAGCCGTGGAAGCCGGAGTGAAAATGGTTATTAACACCGACGCTCACCAAATAGACCAAATGCGTTATATGAATTTAGGCATCAGCCAAGCTCGTCGCGGCTGGGCCGAAAAAAAAGACATCATCAACACTCAACCCTTAGAAAAGTTATTAAAGTTTTTCGAATAATATTATGCGCGAATATTTAACCGAAGCCCTTGTTTTAGACAAATATCATTCCAACGAAAATGACCTCACGGTTGATTTCTACACGAAAGAACTTGGCCGGCTTAAAGCCAAAATCACCAGCGGCCAGAAAATCACTTCCAAACTTTCGCCTCACTTGGAGCCGCTGACTTTTTCTTTGGTTCGGCTCGTCGAAAAAAAAGGTTTTGTCGTTGCCGATGTTCTCACCGAAAATTATTTACCCCATTTCCGCGGTTATCCAACCCATTTCGCCAAGGCTTTAAAGCTCCTTTCCGCTCTCAAAGAGCTGATTTATTCCGAACACGCCGACCCCAAACTCTGGTTTTGGCTGAAAAATTCGCTCAAAAAACGGGAAATTACTTTTGGTCAATTGCTGAAAATTCTCGGTTATGACCCGAAGCTCGCCCAATGCCACGCCTGCCGTTCCAAATTCATAAAACATTTCTTCGTCAAAGACCAAACTTTTTTCTGCCGCCAATGCGGTTTTAAAATTCCTCAAAATACTTTATTATTAGATTTATGAACTCTATCCCGTTTTTTGCCAAATTTACCCAGCGGATTTTCTGGGTCGTTATTGCTATTTTAGTTCTAGTGCTTGCCGGCAGCGGATTTTTTATTTACGAATATCTCCAGAGCCGCGGCTTATCAATAGAAATTCAGTCGCCAGCTGAAATAAATATCGGCGTTCCTTTTGATTTAACCGTTGATTTTAATAATCAGTCAAAAAGTATTTTACAGAACTCCCAGTTGAGTCTTAATTTGCCTGACGGTGCCGTTGCCTTGGGAGCTTCCGCAGACCAAAGAGTATTAATTCAAGATTTAGGCGATATCGGCGTTGGCAGTTTGTCCCAGCAAACTTTTCATTTATTAATAACCAAAGACCCGAACACAGTTAAACAATTCACAGCCAATATTTCCTATGGCGCTTCCGGCATCGGCCAGGCGCGTTTCCAACAGCACCAGACTTTTGATTTAAGAATAAACGACCCCGGAGTTTCTTTGGCCATCACCCCGCCCGGCCAGATTTTAAGCGGCGAAAAATTCGATATTAAAATTAATTATCACAATATTTCCCAAAAAACTTTTTCCGGATTAAAACTTTTGCTCGATTACCCGGCCAGTTTTTCTTTCCAATCGGCTGACATTAAACCCACTACGGACAATAATTCCTGGAATATTCCGGACTTAACCCCCGATTCTCAAGGCAATATTACTATCACCGGCCAGTTAATCGGCCCGAGCAATTCTTCTTTTACTTTCGGCGCCCGGTTACAAAATAATATTTTGGGCCAGGTTTATCAGATTAATCAGAATTCCGCCGCTTTGATGATCTCCCAGTCGCCGTTAAACTTATCCGTTTCTTTAAATAATCAGGATAATTATATCGCCAAGCTCGGCGACCAATTGGTTTACACTATTTCTTATCAGAACAATAGCGGCGTCGGTTTGTCCAACGCGGTTATCAAAGCCAAATTAGACGGCGATATGTTTGATTTTTCCGCTTTGAAAACTAACGCCAATTTTGATTCCATTACCGACACTTTAACTTGGAACGCCAGCAACATGAACGATCTTAAAGTCGTTGCCGCCGGAGATAGCGGCTCGGCAACTTTTGAGCTTAAAGTTAAAAGCGGTTATCCCATCAGGCGTCTCGGAGATAAAAATTATTCCCTTAAAGTCAGCGCTCAAATGCGATCTCCGACCGTCCCCGATAATTTAACCGCCGCCGAAACTACAGGCTTGGCTAATTTGGAAAATAAAGTCGCCGGCGCCATTGTCGTTCAAACCAAAGCTTATTTCCGCGATGCCGCTTCCGGTATCGCCAACAAAGGCCCTTGGCCGCCGAAAGTTAACCAGGCCACTCAGTACACTATTCACTGGCTGATTACCAATTACGCCGCCGATGTCCAAAATGTTGAAGTCCGGGCTTTTCTGGAATCCGGTGTCACTTGGACCGGCCAAGTTAAAGGCAATGCCGGTTCTTTGCCGACTTATAATGCTCAAACTCAAGAAGTAGTTTGGAATATTGATAAAATAGCTGCCACTAAAGGCATAACCACTTCGCCGCTTGAGGTTGTTTTTCAGGTTTCGGCCACGCCCAACAGCAATCAGGCAGGAAACTACCAGCCCCTAATCAAACAAACTTCCATCACAGCCACCGACACTTTCACCCAAACCAATCTTACGAATTCCGCTGCCGCCGTCAGCACGGCTTTGCCCGACGACCCGACGGTTCAGTCGGCACAAGGAGGTTCTTCGTCTCAAGGGCAGGGAATAGTAGTGCAATAAATTTACAATTTCCATTTATTAATTTACAATCAATTTTATTCGCAATTTTTAGAACATGGAAAATCTTTTAGATAAAATAGTTTCTTTGTGCAAACGCCGCGGTTTTATTTTTCCGGGATCGGAAATTTACGGCGGCTTGGCTAACTCCTGGGATTACGGCCCGCTCGGCATTGAGTTAAAAAACAATATCAAACAGCTTTGGTGGAAAAAGTTCGTCCAAAGCCGCGACGACATGGTTGGTGTTGATACCGCTTTAATAATGAATCCCAAAGTCTGGGAAGCAAGCGGCCACGTCGCCACTTTTTCCGACCCATTAGTTGAGTGTAAAAAATGCCATGAGCGATTTCGCTCCGATGACCCTGATATATTATTTGAACATGTTTCAAAAAAACATCCAGAGACAATAGATAAAACTAAAGATGGTGAAACGCAAATTTCCGGAACAGGATTTGGCTTTACTCAGCCAAAACAGTTCAACTTAATGTTCAAAACCTTCATCGGTCCGGCTGAAGAAAAAGCCAACATCGCTTATTTTCGTCCCGAAACCGCCCAAGGAATGTTTGTCGATTTTAAAAATGTTTTAGAAACCAGTCGCAAAAAACTTCCTTTCGGTATTGCCCAAATCGGCAAGGCGTTCCGCAACGAAATCACGCCCGGCAATTTTATTTTCCGCACTCGCGAGTTTGAACAAATGGAAATTGAATATTTCATTCCCGAACCCAAATCCGATAATGATTGGCAGAACTATTTTGAGCTTTGGAGAAACGAAATGGTGAATTGGATTAAAGAGCTGGGAGCGGACATGGAAAAAATCCACGAAGTGGAAATTTCTCCCGAAAAACTTGCTCATTATTCCAAAAGGACTATTGATTTTGAATACGATTTTCCTTTCGGACAGAAAGAACTCTACGGCTTGGCTTATAGAACCGATTTTGATTTAAGGAATCACGAAAAGGCCTCCGGTAAGAATTTAAAATACAAAGACCCAACAACCGGCGAAGAATTCTGGCCTCATGTTATCGAGCCCACTTGGGGGGTAGACCGCTCGGTACTTATGGTTTTGCTTGAAGCGTACAAAGAAGAGGAAAAGCGGGTAGTTTTGAAAATTCCTTTCAAACTTGCTCCTTATAAAGCGGCTATTTTCCCGCTCTTGTCTAATAAGCCGGAGCTGGTAGCGTTAGCGCAAAAAATTTACGACGATTTAAGAAAAAATTTCATGGTTGCCTTTGACGACCGCGGCAACATCGGTAAACGCTATTTCTCTCAAGACGAAATCGGCACGCCTTTTTGTATCACTGTTGACTTTGATAGCTTAGAAAAAGGCGACGTCACCATCCGCGACCGCGACACCATGAAACAAGAGCGGGTAAAAATCGAAGACCTTAAAGAGATTTTAGGGAAAGAATTTCAGAAATAATTTTGGAAAAATAAAAAGCCCACGCAAAAATAAATTCTGCGTGGGCTTTTCGCGTGATAATAGATATTTTTATCGCGCGAAAAACAGATAACTAATAATGGTTATAATGATTGGCCTCAAGATATCATGAATGATTCTCTGGCGAGCTTCTTCTTCGGTATTTGACCAGGACTGATGCATGCGTATAAGAATGCCGATAAGGAAACCGTTGACAATAGACACTGGAAGCGAAATCATAGAAAGACCTAAGACAGGGACTATAAACCATCCCCATATCAGCTTTATTGCTATACCGTTTAATAGCCAACCCACATACATTAGCCTTAACCATGGCCTGTTTTTCAATACATTTTCCATTTAACACCTCTTTTTAATGTGCTGTTTTCCATTGCTTCTGCAACAGAAATTATTGATTTTTATTACCTCAATAACAATTAACATATAACATATATCCTCTCAAAAGTCAATAGTAAGAAAAAAACCAGTATTTATATGGTTAAAATAAAAAGCCCCGCGAAATTATTTCTGCGGGGTTTGAATCTGTCGGCAAAATCAAACTCGTACACCTATGTTTTTAAGGTCTCTTTTTATTGTCCAGGGCAAGCCTTTCAAGGTTTTTTTAGCGGATTTTGCGCGCTCGATTGATGAACCAAGATGAAGTTTGGCTTTCAGCGCCGCAGTTAATGTTCCGCTGAAGGTGAAACTAGTTTCTACAATCATAATGGTATCTCCCTTCTTTTCTTCCAGCGCTTCAACCAATTCTTCAAGGGTGTTACATTGGCGCAATAACGTGAATGGTGGCGATTTCTCTTTTAATCCCTGCGCCAATTCCATTTCCTCCCCCGATTTCATTTCACAAACAAGCAACGTTTTCGGTAAACGCGTCATCTTTTACCTCCATTTTTATATTATTAATGTTCATCCACTTTCCAAAGAATATAGCTTAGATTATAATTAAACTCAAATGACAAAAAACTTCAAAAAAATAGTTTTAGAAAACGGCTTGCGAATAGTTTTAGCGCCTAATTCCCAGAGCTTGGCGACTACGGTTTTGATTTTGGTGGAAGCGGGTTCCAAATATGAAACCAAAGAAATCAGCGGCCTTTCCCATTTTTTGGAGCACATGTGTTTTAAAGGCACGAAGAAACGTCCGGATAGCATTGACATCAGCTCAGAATTGGACGGCATGGGTGCGGTTTATAATGCTTTCACTTCTCAGGAGCTCACAGGTTATTTTGCCAAAGCCCGGCCGGAAAATTTTGACGAAATTTTGGACGTGGTTTCCGATATTTATCTCAACCAAGTTTTTGAACAAAAAGAAATTGATAAGGAACGGGGAGTGATTATAGAAGAAATTAATATGTATGAAGATTTGCCAGCCAGGAGAGTGGGAGAAGAATTTACGACCTTGCTTTACGGCGACCAACCAGCGGGTTGGGATGTGGGTGGTCGTAAAGAGGTTATTCAAAAATTAACCCGCGAGGACTTTATAAAATATCGTGGGGAACATTATTTAGGACAGTCGTCTTTAGTTGTCGTTGCCGGAAAGTTTGACGAAAAGAATGCCATCAAAAAAATTGGAGCCGCCTTTAAAGGCATCGCCACTACCGGAAAAACTCCGAAAATTAAAACTATTGAAAACCAAAGCAAGCCCGCGGTAAGGTTGAAAACCAAAGAAACCGACCAGACGCATTTGGTTTTAGGCGTCCGTGCTTTTTCTCTTTTTGACGAGCGCCGTTATGCCTTGGAAGTTTTAGCCGATATTTTGGGCGGCAGTATGAGTTCGCGGCTTTTCCAGAGAATCAGGGAGCAGATGGGCGCGGCTTACCATATCGGCGCTGGCTCCGACCTTATGACCGACCATGGCTATTTGGCGGTCTCGGGAGGCATTGACCACAACAAAATAGACGAAGTTATTAAAGCGATTCTTGAAGAGCTCAAAAAATTAGCCGATGCGGAAGTCAGCGAAGAAGAGCTTGACCGCGCCAAAAAACATATGGCCGGACATTTGGTTATCGGTTTGGAAACTTCCGACCAATTGGCAAGTTATTATGGAGTTCAGGAAATTCTTTCCAAAGACATTGAATCTCCGGAAGAATTGATCAAAAAAATCCAGAAAGTTTCGGCCGCTGAAATTAAAGCCGTCGCCCGCGATATTTTCCAGAACTCTAAACTCAACTTGGCCTTAATCGGCCCTTTCAAAGACCCTAGCAGATTTGAAAAGATTTTGACTTTCAAGTAAGATTAAATTGCGAATTATTGTATTCGCTTGCCTGCCGCAGGCAGGTAAAAATTCTTACTTCGTAAAGCATGGAAAAATTACATTTTGAAATTACTTGGGCCAGTCTTTGGCGAATTTTTGCGTTTGCTCTGGCTATAATCGCTCTTTATTTAATAAAGGATGTTTTGATTCTTTTAGCCTTGGCTGTTGTTATTTCTGCCATCTGCAACCCTTTTGTTGATTATCTTCAGGGAAAAAAAGTTTCCCGTTTTCTGGGAACTTTTTTCGTATTTTCTGTGATTCTGATGATTCTTCTGATTTGTCTTTGGCTGGTTGTTCCTTTGGTAATTTCTCAGTTCGGTCATTTTATAACTAATTTTAACGGTACTATTTCCCAAATCGGCAATCATGGTTTTCTGACCGACTTAATCCAGCAGTTTATTTTAAATTTGAAAGCGGCTTTTGATGTCTTGGCCAACGGAGCCACCGCCGCCTTCAACCTTATTTTTTCCATTTTCGGCGGAATTTTTCTGGCCTTGACCTGTTTGGTTTTGTCTTTTTATCTGACTCTTGAAGAAAAGGGCATCGAAAGATTTTTCCGGGCCATTATTCCTAAAAATTACGAAGACTGGATAATTCCGATTCTTGATAAATCCGCCGCCAGAATCGGCCGGTGGTTTCAGGGAAGAATAATTTCTTCTGTCATCTTAGGCTTGCTCACTTGGCTGGGTCTTTATCTTCTGGGAATTGATTATAGCGGCACCTTGGCTTTGTTGACCGCCATTTTAAGTAACGTTCCTTTGGTCGGGCCTTTATTTTCCGGCTCAGTTGCTTGCTTGGTGGCTTTAACCGATTCTTGGCTCCTCGCTTTTTGGGTGGCAATATTTTTCATTTTGATTCACGAATTGGAAAGTGCCTTAATTACTCCATTGCTGATGAAAAAAATTGCTGGTTTGCCGCCGCTTGTTGTCCTGGTGGCTTTATTGATTGGCGCCAAAATTGCCGGTTTGCTTGGTTTTCTTTTGGCTGTTCCGGCTGCTATTATCTTGCAGGAAGTTTTTATTGAAAAAGGGAAAAGAAAAACTCAGATTTAGAATTATTTATGAAAGAAAGTTTCTATATTTCTACGGCGTTGCCCTATGTTAATTCCGCGCCCCATCTTGGTTTTGCGCTGGAAATTATTCAGGCTGACGTTTTGGCGCGCTTCCGGCGTCTTTCCGGAAAGGAAGTTTTTTTTCTGACCGGCAGCGACGAGAACAGTTTAAAAAACGTCCAGTCCGCCAGAGAAGAGGGAATTCCGATAAAAAGTTTGGTTGATAGAAACGCTCAAAAATTTTTAGACCTTAAAGATGCGCTTAATTTATCTTTTGATGATTTCATCAGAACCACCGAAAGCCGCCAGATTAAAGGCGTTCAAAAAATTTGGCGGGCCTGCGAAAAAGATATTTACAAAAAAAAATACCAAGGTCTTTATTGCGTCGGCTGCGAACAGTTTTATAAAGAAAGTGAATTGGTAAACGGCTGCTGTCCGGAGCACAAAATCAAACCGGAGCTGGTTGAAGAAGAAAATTATTTTTTCCGGTTGAGTAAATACGCTTCAAAATTAGAAAGTTTTATTGAGAAAAACAAAATAAAAATTATTCCTCAATCAAGGAAAAACGAAATTTTAAGTTTCGTTAAATCCGGCTTGGAAGATATTTGTATTTCCCGGTCCGCTCAAAGGGGTTCCGGCTGGGGAATAGAAGTTCCCGGCGACCCCAGTCAGATTGTCTGGGTTTGGTTTGACGCTCTTTCCAATTATATTAATGCCCTCGGTTATGCCGAAGATTCCCCGAATTTCATTAAGTGGTGGCAAAAAAACAAGGAAATAACTCATATAATCGGTAAAGGTATTTTAAGATTTCATGCCGCTTATTGGCCCGCTATGCTTTTGTCGGCCGGTTTAAATCTGCCAAAAACTATTTTTGTTCACGGCTATTTGACCATCGGCGGCCAGAAAATGTCCAAAAGCTTGGGCAATGTGATCGACCCTTTTGATTTGGTCAAAGAATACGGAGCTGATGCTTTGCGTTATTTCCTCTTGGCCGAATTTTCTTCAAGTGAAGATGGAGATTTTACTCCGGAAAAATTTAAAATTAGATACAATGCCGATTTAGCTAACGGTCTTGGAAATTTTTGCGCCCGGGTTGCGGCGCTTAAAAATCAATTCCAAGAGTCCGAACTTTTAAAAAGCGAAAAAAATATTGATAAAAAAATCAAAGACGCCGAAAAAATTGTTGCCAAAAAACTGGAAGAGTTTAAATTCAACGAAGCTCTGGCTGCTGTTTGGGAGTTAATTTCTTTCGGAGATAAATACGTCAACGAAACCGCAGTTTGGAAAATTTCGGATTTAAAATTAAAAATTCGCATCATTTCCAATCTGGCTGCCATCGTTAATTCACTGTCCGAAATTTTAACTCCTTTTCTGCCGGAAACAGCCGCCAAAATTGCCAACTTAAAGAAAGGAGAAATTTTGTTTCCTCGGCATTAATCGGCTACCGATTAACAAACTCGACTGATTATTTGTTATAATTAAATTAATGATAGTAAAAAATGACGGCGGGCAAGCCGCTCTGCCGACAGTTCTATTGATTGGCAGCGTGATTACCGAAATAGCCATTGCCGGTGCTTTAATAGCTTTCGTTTTGAGCAATGCCGGTTTGAACGAAAGGTTGTCGGCTCAGGCCTTGGTAGCGGCTCAATCCGGAGTTGAAGATGCCATTGCCAAAATAGCGGTAAACGAAGATTTTAGTTCTTCGGGCTACAGTTTTTTGGTTGACAACCGGCAAGCCAACGTGACCATAGAAAAAGACCCCCTAGGTTATCCGTTAGGCACGGACAGGATAATTTCTTCGGGGATAGCTCTTAATCATCAACGGACGTTGGAAGCAATCGTGATTGTTGACCGCACTACCGGAAAAGTTGATTTGCAATCAACAGTTGAAACCCAATAATTATGTTTAAAAAGATTTTTTCACTTATCAAAAGATTAAGCTCCGCTCCTCCCGTTGGGGGATTGGAAATAAGCGATTCGGCTATTCGTTTTTTGCGGATAGACAGAAATCAAAAAATTACCACTGCTTCCCTGCGGTTGCCCCCAGGAATTGTTTTAGACGGAAAAATTAAAGACCGCCCCAATTTTTTATCCGCTCTTAAAACTATTTGTTCTCAGCTGGTTAAATTAAAAACCGAAGCTAAAATTCACGCCGTCGTTTCTTTGCCGGTTTCGGTTGTCTACAGCCAGTCTTTCGGTATTCCCGTAATAGACCAGGAAAATATCGAAGAAACCATTGAACTGAATTTTCAGATGGTTTCTCCGCTCGACCTGAAAAAAGCTTATTCGGACTGGCAGATTGTCGGGGAAAATGCGGTTCAGAAAGATGTTTTAGGCGCTTTCGCTGAAAGTTCTATTATCGATGAATACGATTCTTGCCTCCGCGAAGCCGGTTTTTTGCCGATCGCTTTTGAATTTCCCGCTCTTTCTTTGGCCCGGTTGATAAAAAATTTCGGCCCGGATTTAGATGCGGAAAAGTCGTATATTCTGATTAATGTTTCCAACGACGGACTAAATTTTGTGATTATCAAGAAAAGAGAAATGTACTTCAGCCATTTTGTTCTTTGGAAAACGCTGCAAGGAGAAAAAAAACAAATTATTTTTTCCGATTTCAAAAACAATCTCGTTCAGGAAACGCAGAAAATTATTAACTTTCTTTCCGTAAATTACAAAGAATCTTTTGAAGGAGCGATGATAATAACTTCGTCTCTTGAAAAAGAAATCGGGGAAGCGATTGGGCAGGAATTTGGCCTTAAAGTAATTCCTCTTCGGCTTAGAAATTATGCTAATTTTCCGCCCGTCTGGTACACGGCTTTTGGCTCCGCTCTTCGCGGTTCAATCTCCCGCCGCCAGGACAATTTTATCAGTTTGATGGCGCACAATGTGATTGACGAATTTTATCACGAACAGGCCCTCTCTTTTATTTCTCTTTGGAGAAATATTTTCTTTGTTTCTTTGTCAGCTTTTTTAATTATTTTCGGCGGAACGGATATTTTTTTGTCAGGAATTCAGAAAAAAACCGAAGCTCAGCTTGCTTCCACGGCTTCTGTTTATGAAGCCCAAGGATTAAGCAGCCTGGAGAACAAGGCCAGTTCTTTTAATCAATTATTAACTCTAGTTTCTGCCGCTAAAAAATCCGACCAAAATTGGTATGTGTTTTTCCAGCAGTTGTCCGGATTGGCCGGCAGTAAAATAATTTTTGACAGGATTTTAGTCCAGTCTCTGGGCGCTCCGGTTAGAATTCAGGGCCACGCCGACAGCCAACAAACAATTGTTGATTTTAAGAATAACCTCGTTTCTCAGACTAATTTAACTAATGTTGATTTGCCTTTGACAGGCATTCATTTTACCGGCGCCAACCAGGTTAATTTTGAAATGAGTTTTTCTATTAAATCGCTAAGCCTTTAAAAATATTTTCTAAAATTACCCTGTCAGGCTGGGTTATTTTTTTTAAGACCATATCTTCGGCTTTTTCTTTGTCTTTCTTTTCTCTGATTCCGATTCTTAACCTGTAGAAATTTTTGGTTTTGAGATTTTTTATAATTGACTCTATTCCATGGTGCCCGCCAGCTCCTCGTCCGAAAGAAATTTTTATTTTCCCCAGTTCAATATCGGAATCGTCGTGAATCACCAGAATATCCTCGGGTTTTATTTTGAAATATTTAACGCTAGCCGCCGCCGCAACGCCGGATTCGTTCATAAAAACCTTTGGTTTCACAAAAATTATTTCTTGCCCCGTCTCTTTATCTGGCAAATCAAATAAAAATTTAAAAAAGGCAAATTCTTTTTGTTCGCTTTTTTTAGCCAAAGACATTGAATTTTCCGCGGCTTTTATCAGATAATTTACCGCCAATGTCCCGACGTTGTGGTAGGTTGAGTCGTATTTTGGTTCGGGGTTGCCCAGCCCGATAATCATTCGGAAATCTTTGATTTTTTGTTTTGTTTCCATGCCAAATCTTTTTGATTTTTCTGTCTAGGGGTTGATTTTCGTGTTTTAAACATTATAATATATCAAGTAATAATATACCATTTAATGCGTAAATTTTTTTGGTCATCATTAGAGATTTTGGAAACCGTGGCTATCTCGGTTTTCGCTGTTTTTATTATCCGGACATTTTTATTTCAGCCGTTTTTGGTCAGCGGCTCGAGTATGGAGCCGACTTTTTCCAACGGTAACTACATTCTTGTTGACGAAATAAGCTATCGTTTCCGGGCGCCCCAGCGGGGGGAAGTGATAGTTTTTGAACCGCCGGTGGACGGCCAGTATTTTATTAAAAGAATCATTGGTTTGCCAAATGAAAGAGTGCAAATTCATAACGGCGTCATCAATGTTTTTGACGCTCAGGGTAAAGAGATAACGCTTAAAGAAAGCTATATTCCCGCCGATATTAAAACTTCCGGTGATTTGGACGTGTCCTTAAAATCCGGCCAGTATTTTGTTCTCGGTGACAACCGGAATTATAGTTTTGATTCCCGCGCTTGGGGGCCAGTCGCCAAAGATAAAATTATCGGCTTAGCCAAATTAAGAGTTTGGCCGATTACCACCGCCAAGGCTTTTGAAACGCCAGTCTATCCCGTATCTAATAATTAATTAAATTTTAAGCTAATTTTGTAAGTTATAATTATGGAAGCTTCTAAAAAAAATAAAAAGAAAGAAACTTTTCAGGCGCCCAAGGGAATGCCCGATATTCTTCCTAAAGACCAGGTTTGGTGGGATAAAATTTTGGAAGTCGGCCGGGAGGTCAGTTCTCTTTATGATTTTTCTTTTATTGAAACTCCGCTTCTGGAATCAGCTGGTCTTTTTGAAGCCTCTTTAGGTGACGCCAGCGATGTCGTGGAAAAACAGATGTTTTCTTTCAAAACTAAAGGCGGTCAGGATTTAGTTTTAAGGCCGGAAGCCACTGCTTCCATCGCCCGGTCCTATCTTGAACACCACTTGGGTTATTTTGCTCATCCGCTTAAAGTTTTCTATTACGGACAGATGTTTCGGTATGAACAGCCTCAAGCTGGCCGCCAGCGCCAATTCCACCAGTGGGGTTTTGAGGTTCTAGGCGATAATCATCCGGTTTATGACGCCCAGATAATTCTGGCTATCCATCGCTTTTTGCATTTGTTGAAAATTAAAGACATTAATTTCCGCATTAATACTATCGGTTGCCGCGTTTGCCGCCCTAATTATCGCAAGAAACTCGTGGAATATTACCGCACCGTTAAAAAGGAGCTTTGTGAAGATTGTCAGCGCCGTTTGGAGGTTAATCCGCTCCGGCTACTTGATTGTAAAAACGAAAATTGCCGGTCACTTCGGTCTTCAGCCCCGATTATTCTTAACCATCTTTGCCAGAGCTGCAATTCTCACTTTAGAGGCGTTTTGGAATTTTTGGAAGATAATCATTTGCCTTACGTCTCCGACCCTTTTTTGGTCAGGGGATTGGATTATTACAACCGGACCGTTTTTGAAATAGATGTTCCCGAATTCAAAATGGATTTAGCCGGTGGTGGACGCTATGACTATCTGATGGAAATAATCGGCGGCCAAAGTTTGTCCGGAGTGGGGGGAGCTATCGGCATTGAAAGAGTTATTGAAGTGATGAAAATGCAGGAAAATATTCCAGAATCTAAAAATAAGCCCCGAGTGTTCTTTATCGCCGTCGGCGACCAGGCCGAAAAATCAGGATTGGTTCTGGTGGAAAATATGAGACGGGCCGGTATTGCCATCAGCGAAGCTTTCGGTAAAAAATCGCTTAAAGCCCAGTTAAAAGCTGCCGATAAAAAAGGCGTTCCTTTGGTTTTGATTCTCGGACAGAAAGAAGTTTTTGAAGAAACGATTATTTTAAGGGACATGAATTCCGGCGCTCAAGAGACAATTCTTTTGAGTAAATTAATCGAGGATATCAAGAAAAAACTTCATAATCATCCTCATTAAAATTCCGGAATATGAATTGTTTGTTCTGTAAAATAGCCAATAAAGAAATTCCTGCGGAAATTATTTACGAAGATGCTAAAACCGTAGCTATTTTGGACATCAACCCTCGGGCTCCGGGCCACACTATGGTTATTCCCAGAATCCATGCAGAAACTCTTCTGGATTTGCCCGAAAATGAAGTTGGCCCTCTTTTTTCAGCTGTTAAAAAAGTCACCGGATTGCTCAAAACTGCCCTCAAATCGGAAGGGTTTACTATTGGAATAAACCACGGTAAAATAAGCGGTCAGGTCGTAGACCATCTGCATATTCACATTATTCCGAGATTTAAAAACGACGGCGGCGGCTCAATCCACAGCGTGGTTAATAACCCGCCGGAAAAGCCTTTGTCCGAGATTAAATCCGAAATTATTAAATTTATTAATTAATTTAAAGGTATGGAAATAAGAAAAAAAGAAAAAGAGTCCGTAGCTGGTCTTCTTTACCGCTTTAATCTTAAAATGAAACAAAGCGGAATTCTTCGCGAGCTCAAAAAGCGGCGTTTTCATCAGCGGCCGACCAATCGCCGCAAAACAAGAATCTCCGCCATCTACCGCGAAGCCAAAAAGAAAGAAATGGCTAAGGCTAAGAAAATGGGAGAGATATAATCTTTCCAAACTAGGTATGAACAAAATTGCGGTTATTTGTCTTGATAGCAAAAATTGTTCCCAGAAGAAAAAAATAGAAATAATCGCCCAAAAGTTCGCGCGTCTTCTAAAAAAAGATAATTGTTTTTTAGAGATTTTTTTAATTTCAAGCCAAAAAATGAAATTTTTGAATAAAAAATTCAGAAATAAAGACAAAACAACCAATATTCTTACTTTCGTTGAGCCGAAAAATTTTCCCCATCCGGAGTCAAAAATAAAATACCTCGGAGAAATTTATTTGAACCTTAATCGCATATCCGAAAATGAGCTTAGTCTTATGGTTGCTCACGGCTTGCTTCATTTGTTTGATTTTCAACATCACAAAGAAAGTGATAGAATAAAAATGGAAGCAAAAGAAAATTTTTTAATTTCCCATGTCTAACATTATTACCGGTTTGGATATCGGTTCCAACAATATTAAAGTCATTGTTTCAGAAATAAAAAATAACGGCCGGCTTTCGGTTTTAGCGGCTTTCAAGCATCCCTCGGCCGGTTTTAGAAAAGGTTTTTTGGTTGATTACGAAGACGCCACTGTTTCTTTGAGAAATGTCATCAGCGACTTAAGAACGGTCAGTCCCAAAGCGATTAAGAATGTTTACGTTAATGTTAACGGCGCCAATATTAAATGCTGTCTTTCCCGCGGCGTAGCGGGTGTAGCCAGAGCCGACAGCGAAATCCGTCCCGACGACAAGGAAAAGGCCATTGCGGCTTCCCGAGCTGTTAATTTGTCTTCAAATTATTCCGTACTTCACAATATTACCCGTGAATTCTTCGTTGACGGGATAGGAGGCATCAGTGACCCCATAGGTATGACTGGTACCAGGTTGGAGGTCAGCAGCTTCGTTGTTGGCGTTTTTAGCCCCATTGTGAACGATTTAACCAAGTGTCTGGAACGCAACGGGGTCAGCATTAATGGTTTGGTTTTCGGGCCTCTGGCGGCTAGTGAAGCGGTTTTGTCAAAACAGCAAAAAGAATTGGGCGTTTTAATGATTGATATTGGTTTTGGCACTGTCGGAATCACTATCTATGAAGAAAACAAGATTATTAAAGCGGTTAGCTTGCCAGTAGGTTCCTGTAATATTTCCAACGATATTGCTATTGGTTTAAGAATTTCCACCGCCGCGGCCGAAAAAATAAAATTAACTTACGGCTTTGCTCTGGCCAAAGAAGCTTCCCGCCGCGAAGTCATTAATTTGCAGGAAGTGGACAGCTCCGTTAAAGGCGAAATTGCTAAGCGTTACCTTTCGGAAATCATTGAGGCGCGCCTTGCCGAAATTTTTGAAACAATCAATAATGAAATTAAAAATTTGGAAGCCAAGGTGGACCTTCCCGCCGGCATAGTTATTACCGGAGGGGGAGCAAAATTGCCTGGGATCGTTGATTTGGCCAGGCAGGAATTGAAATTGCCCACTCAGATAGGAATTCCCGAATTATCTCTTTTTGACATTAAGGAACCGGCCTGTCAGGATTTAATCAGCGACTCGGAATTCGCCACTGCTGTCGGTCTAACTTTGAAAGGATTGGGGCAGGAAGGATTTTCCCAGCCGTCATTTTTCAAAAAATTTCTTCAAAATTTGATACCATAAAAGCAAGCTCTCATTTATAAAATCTATGAATAAACCAACCAACAAAAATAATTTTAAAAGTTTCGGTGAGACCAGTATTAAGGTAATTGGCGTCGGTGGCGCCGGCGGCCACATCATCACCAGAATGGCCCAAAAAGAAGGCATTAAAAATGTGGAATATATTGCCGTTAATACCGATGCCCAAGATTTGGAATATGTTTCCGCCCGCAAGAAAATTTATATCGGCAAAACCTTAACTCGGGGTTTGGGAGCCGGAATGAATCCGGAATTGGGTAAACAGGCAGCCGAAGAAAATCGTTCCGAAATCAGCGAAGCTCTCCAGGGAGCGGATATTATTTTTATCGTGGCCGGTTATGGCGGCGGAACCGGTTCGCTCGCTTCCGGCGTTGTCGCCGACATTGCCCGCGAAATGGGAGCTCTAACTATAGCCGTTGTCACCAAACCTTTTTCTTTCGAAGGGGCTCAACGGACCAGAATTGCCCAGGAAGCATTGGCTCAGATAAAAAATAAAGTTGACACTCTTGTTGTTATCCCCAATGACCGGATTTTCAGCGTTATCAATAAAGACACTTCTCTCATCAAAGCTTTTGAATTTGTTGACGACATTCTCAAAAACGCAGTTCAGGCCATAACCGAGCTGATTCTTTCACCCGGGCTTATTAATCTTGATTTCGCCGACATCCGGGCAGTCATGAAAGACGCCGGCCCGGCCATTATTGGCATTGGGCTCGCAGCCGGAGCCGAACGCGCCACAAATGCGGTAAATTTGGCCATTAATTCGCCTTTACTGGAAGCTTCCATAGACGGAGCCAAAGGAGTGCTTTTCAGTATCTCCGGCGGCCGCGACCTCAAAATGAGTGAAATCCAGATTATTGCCAAATCTATTTCCGACACCGTTGACCCCGGCGCTAAAATAATTTTTGGCGCTTATTATGACCGTAAAGTTCCCGCCAAATCCATCAAGGTTACCATTATTGCCACCGGCTTCAGTGGTGGTTTGGGAAATTTGTCTTTAGGTGGCAAACCGGCTTCTTTGTTTGTGCCTTTCCAAAACCAAAACGAAGAGCGTTCTGATTTTTTCACCCCAGACAGCAAAAAAGAAAAGCCGACAGAAGAAGACAAAAGCAAAACCGAAGAAAAAACCGAAATTCCTTCTTTTCTGCGCCGGAAAAAACATCACTAAATTAAAAAAGGCCTATCTTTTACGATAGGCCTTTTAAATCCTTTTTTAATAAACATTTCCTGTCATCTCCGATATAAGTTTATTGATTTCTTTCCGCTTCCGTTGTAATAAGGTTTTCATGCGATTAGACAATTTGTAGCGCGGTTCATCTCCGTCGCAAAACATTTCCGTTTTTCCTGTCTTTGCTTCAGACTGAAGCCAGTCATATAATTTGTGAGAGATTAAGCTGAAATAAAAGCCAGGATTTTTACTGGCTTGCTTAGCGGTGATGGTTCTGCGTATATCCCAAACCACTTTATCAATTTCTGAAAATGTTGCGCCTTCGCCCCTGTTAAGTCTGTTTATGATTTTTCTGGTTATCCATTCGCTCGTTCTAATTTCTTTTGCCCGAAGTTTTTGGCTGAAGCCTTTTAGTCTTATCATTTTTGTCCTCCTTTTTAAGTTTTAAACGAACGATAATATTTAATGGTATTGTATAGGGTATTATATAAAATTCAACTTCTTAATTTAGTCGGCAAATACTTCTCGCACTCTTTCTGAATTTTTTCCAGCTGCTTTTGGTCGAAAGGTTTGAATTTCTGGTATTTTTTGTCGTTAGTTTTTCCGGTTTGGAATTGTTGTAGGAAATAAGCTTTGGCGCCTTTGATCTGTTCGGCGATATCGATAATATCTTTCGGTCTGTGGATTTTCGGCACAATCGTGGTCCGGAATTCGTAATCAATACCTGAATTTTTTATTATCTCAATGCTTTTCTTGATATCGGCTAGGTTTATTTTTACGCCTGCCGCTTTTTCGTATTTTCTGCTTCCTGCTTTTATTTCTTTAGCCGTTGGTTTTTGCTTTTCGTCTCCCCAGGGAGATTTTACGTCCATCGCTATGTAATCTATTAGTTTTTTTTCGATTAAGTTTTTCAACGACGCTGGATTGGAGCCATTCGTATCAAGCTTCACTGCATAGCCAAGTTGTTTAATCTTTCTTATAAAATCCGTCAATTCTTTATTTATGGTCGGCTCGCCGCCGCAAATCACCACTCCGTCAATCAATCCTTTTCTTCTTCCTAAGAAGCTGAAGAAATCATCTTCCGAAATTATTGGTTGTTTTTTAATCTGTTGCGGCAAAACCAGTTCTTTGGAGTAGCACCACGGACAGCGGAAATTACAGCCGGTTAAAAAAACCGTGCAAGCTATTTTTCCCGGATAGTCAATTAAAGTGAGTTTTTGTAAGCCGCCGATGGACATAAATTTGGATTTTAGAATATCAATTAAGGTTCTATATTCCAAGCTCCGAATATTTTATTCCACAAGCCGGGATTATAAGCTGCGAGCTTTGATTTTAAACGTCTTTCTGTCTTTAAATTCCTCTTGTTTGCCTAAGTTCCATTGAGAAACCGGCCGGATATAGCCAACTACTCTTGAATATACCTCGCAGGGCTGTTTAATAGCACATTTCGGGCAAAGGAAGTGCTCTCCGGTCAAATAGCCGTGTGTCGGGCAAATTGAAAAAGTCGGGCTGATGGTGACATAGGGGAGACGGAATTTTTCAAAAACTTTCTTGATTAGATTTTTAACTGTTTGGGTATCGGAAATTTTTTCGCCGATGAAAAGATGAAGCACTGTGCCGCCGGTGTATTTTGATTGAATTTCGTCTTGGAGTTTTAATGCTTCAAAAATATCGTCAGTGTGGCCGACAGGTAATTGGCTGGAATTGGTATAGTACGGAGTTTTTTTAGTTCCAGCGGTAATTATGTCAGGAAAGTTAGCTTTGTCTTTCTGGGCTAATCTGTATGCCGTTGATTCTGCCGGAGAAGATTCAAGGTTGTAAAGATTTCCGGTTTCTTCCTGATATTTAACCAGCCGGTCTCTCATAAAATTCAAAATTTCCAAAGCGAATTTTCTTCCCGGCTTTGAAGCGATATCTTCTCCCATGAAATTAAGCAATGCCTCGTTCACTCCCACCAAGCCGATGGTTGAAAAATGGTTGGCGTAATAAGCGCCTCTCATTTTTTTCACTCCCTCTAAATAAAATCTTGAATAAGGATAAAGGCCTTTATCAATAAGATTTTCCACTGCTTTTCTTTTTATTTCCAGACTTTGTTTGGCCAAGTCCATGGCTTTTTCTATTTTTCCGAAGAAGTCCTTTTTAGTTTTAGAAAGATAGCCTATTCGCGGCAGGTTAATTGTTACCACTCCGATGGAACCTGTTAACGGGTTGGAGCCGAAAAGCCCTCCGCCTCGTTTGAGAAGGTCGGCGTTGTTCAGGCGCAAACGGCAGCACATGCTGCGGACATCTTCCGGTTTCATATCGGATTGAATAAAGTTGGAGAAGTAATTTACTCCATATTTCGCCGTTGCTTCCCACATCGGTTTTAAGGATTCATTATTCCACGGGAAATCTTTGGTAATGTTGATTGTTGGTATTGGGAAAGTGAAAGGCCTGCCTTTGGCGTCTCCCTCCATTAAGACTTCGTAAAAAGCCCGTATTAAAACGCTCATTTCCTCCTGGAATTCTTTATAGGTTTCTTTTTGCGGTACACCTCCGATAATCACCGGCAAATTGGCCAAAGTGGTGGAGGGAGAAATATCCAAAGTAATATTGGTAAAAGGATTTTGGAATCCGACTCTGGTGGGGATAGCGCAGTTAAAAATAAATTCCTGCATCGCTTGTTTTACTTGCTGGTAATTCAGTCCGTCGTATCTTATAAATGGCGCAAGTAACGTGTCAAAATTAGAAACTGCCTGCGCTCCGGCGGATTCTCCCTGCAAGGTATAAAAAAAGTTTACTAATTGCCCCAAAGCGCTCCGCAAATGTTTAGCCGGTTTGGCTTCCACTTTTCCAGGTACGCCCCTAAATCCTTTTATCAGCAAATCATATAAATCCCAGCCGCAGCAATATGTCGCCAGAGAATCTAAATTGTGAATATGAAAATCTCCTTTCTCCGCCGCCTCTCTTATGTTTTCGGGATAAACTTTGTCTAACCAATATTTCTTAGTTACCGCGGAAGTGACGTAGTGGTTGAGTCCTTGGAGTGAATAAGCCATGTTGGCGTTTTCTTTTACCTGCCAGTCAAGCTCAGAAATATATTTATCCACCATTTCAATTGATTCATCAATCGCTGTGGCCGCGTCTCTGATTTTCCGGCGCTGTTCGCGGTACAAAATATAAGCTTTGGCGGTTTCCGCGAAGCCCTCTAAGATTAAAACTTCTTCAATTATGTCCTGTATTTGTTCAACCGACGGAATTTCTGTTTTTTTGAAACGGCGCTTCATCAAGTCAACAACTTTTTCGGAAACTTTTTCTGCTTTTTTGCCGTCGCCTTGTCCGCTAGCAGTCAGCGCCTTGGAAATAGCCTGAGTTATTTTTTCTTCTTCAAATTTTACTATGCGTCCGTCCCTCTTTTTTATTTCTTTGGACATAATTTTATTTAAAGATATTTTTTTGACTTTGAAATTATACTATCACAGAAATTTTCAAAAACAAACTTAGCAACTGTGAAAAACTTTTTTAAATTTGTCTTTAAATTAAATTCGTGTTATGTTATGCAAATATTTGCTCTTTTAAATATAAAAAATTGTTTTATTACTGGCAAAATTGCCGTGTTTTAAGAAAAATAGGCGAATTTTGGATAGAAAACTGGCATTTTAAGGTTTGTTTAAGAAAAATGGGTTTGATCTTTTAGCGGTTATTTTAACAAAGGAGGCAGGAAATGGGCGGAACAATCTTGGAAAAATTTTTGAACCGGGAAAAGATTCAGCAATTCATTCCTCATCGCGGACAGTGGCTTCTATTGGACTTCGTTATTGAAATTAGGGAAAATTTCATCATCGCCGAAAAGACTTTCACTCTTAACGAGTGTAAAGGACATTTCAACCCTCCTATAGTGCCTGGCGTTCTGATTTGTGAATCTCTTATGCAAGCGGGAGCGGTTTTGGCATCCTCTCATCTGGGTGGTATTGCGAAAGACATGATTCCGGTCGTCGCTCACATTAACGACGTTAGATTTTTTTCCAAGGTAATTCCCGGAGAAAAAATAACGCTGGAAGTCGAGGTGAAAAAGATCGGAGAAATATCTCGTTCTCTCTGTGCTCTGAAAGGAACGGCTACGGTAGGCTCCAGAAGGGTCGCTAAATTTGATGCGGTAGGCACATTGATTGCCAGATAAGAAGCAAAAAATTACCCCTCGGTTTTTAATTAAACCGGGGGTTTTTATTTATTTTGCGAAAGTTTGATATTTAATTATTTGTGTTTTATAGTAAGTGGATATAAAATAAATTTAAAAATGCAAAAAGAAATTTTAAAAAAAGAAGGAGAAAAAGTAGTTCTTTTAGGGAACGAAGCCATTATCAGGGGAGCTTTGGAAGCGGGCGTTCAATTCATCGCCACTTATCCTGGCACTCCGGCCTCCGAAATCGGTAATATCTTTTACGATTTTTTCCAGTCCAAAAAACTGGATAAAAATGTTTATTTTGAATTCTCGGTTAACGAAAAAATAGCCATGGAAGCCGCTGCTGGCGCTTCTTTCTGCGGCTTGCGCAGCTTAGTGGCCATGAAAAACTTCGGTTTAAACGTTGCTTCCGACTTTTTCTACCCGCTTGTTTATTCAGGCGTTAAAGGCGGTATGGTGATTATTTTAGCCGACGACCCTTCCTGTTGGAGCTCGGCCCAATCCGAAGACAACACCCGCGGCCATGCTTTAAAAGCCCATATTCCTACCTTGGAGCCGGCCACCCCGGAAGAGTGCCGGGAATTTACCAAGCTGGCCTTTGAAATGTCTGAAAAATTCAAAATTCCGGTCATGATTCGGGAAACAACCCGAGTAGCTTTGCAATCCGGTCCGGTTGTTCTTGGCGAAATTAAGCCGCAAAACCGCCAAGCGAAGTTTATTAAAGACACTCATAGTTTCGTGACTATGCCGCCGCGCGTTTTGGAAATGCACCAGGAGCTTTTAGACAAAATAGAGATTATCCGGGAAAAAATTTCCGAAAAATCTTCTTTAAATTTTATTACTCACGCCAAAAAATCCGGCAATCGCCAGAAAATCGGTATTATTACCTCCGGCGCCTGCTATTTGCACGCCGAAGAAGCCCTGAGGGAGCTTGGCTTGGAATTACCCATTTTAAAACTCGGTTTCTTTTTGCCGCTACCCGAGCAAAAGATTAAAAACTTCATCAAAAATCTCAACAAAGTCTTGGTCATTGAAGAACTCGAGCCGTATATCGAAAAAGAAGTTGCGGTTTTGGCCAAAAGCGTTAATTGTAAACTGCAAATCAACGGCAAAAATCTTTTGTCCGAAGTCGGGGAATTGAAACCCGAAGATGTCATCATCGCCATTTCCAAGCTAACCGGCCAAAAACTAAAATTTGATTTCCGGAAACACGGCAAAGAGTTTGAAAAAGTCTATCTTCCCGAAAGAATGCCGCGTTTCTGCCCTGGTTGTCCTTATAACTTTGTTTATGCGACCCTAAAAAGAATAGCTCCTAAAAACACCATTTTTGGCGGCGAAATCGGTTGCTATATGCTTGCTCATTATCCTCCGCACCAGATGCAAGACTATCTCTATTGCATGGGCTCCGACATTTCCATCGCTCATGGCATTAAAAAAGCCATAGAATATTCAGCTGGTTCTGCCGCCTCTGCTGACCAGAAAATAATCACTTTCGTCGGCGATTCTTCGTTCTTCCACTCCAGTGTTACCGCTTTGGTCAATGCCATTTTTAACGACTCCAACTTAATGCTGATTATTATGGATAATTCCACCACCGCCATGACCGGCCATCAGCCCAACCCCGGCTTAAGAGGTATTAAAATTGAAGAAGTCGTCAAAGCTTGTGGTGTTAAAAACCTCAAAATAGTTGACCCGGCAAAAATTAGCGAATTTGAAAGCGCCGTCAAAGGATTTTTGGATGAAAAAGGCGTGTCGGTGATTATTTCCAGACATCCTTGTATATTTGTTGAAAAATAAAATTATGAAAAAAACATTCAGCGGAATAATTGTCGGCACCGGTGGTCAGGGGCAAATCACTTTGCTCCAAATCATCGCCCAAGCTGCCGAATTAGAAGATTTGGATATTATTACTTCCGAACTCCATGGCCTTTCCCAGAAAGGCGGCCAAGTTGAAGTTCATTTCCGTTTCGGCAAAGGAATTCTTGCCCCATTGGTCAAAGAAGGGGAAGCGGATTTAGTAATCGCTTTAGAAAGGCAGGAAGCGCTCCGGGCCTGTTATTTTGCCTCCAAAGAAGCTAAAACTTTGTTTTTAGTTAACGATCTAATCATCGCTATTCCCGATAAAAAACCTTTATCTCAGGAAGAAATTGCCAAAGACCTTAAAAAGTTCGCCGGAAAAGTAGTTTTTATTCCCGCCACCGAAATTTGTCAAAAAGAATTAAATGCTGGCATTGCCGCCGGAGTGTTTCTAATTTCCCTGGCTGCTTTCAAAAATGTTCTCGGCTTAAAACCGGAATCAGTTAAAAAAGCTATTGAAAAAATTGTTAAACCTAAATACGTTGACCTCAACTTAAAGATTTTTGAATTAGCCCGCGAAAAAGCTAAGGAGTATACGCTATAAATACAGAAAAAACTTAAAATTTTGTTAGTTTAATAAAAAACCCGGCTATTGAGCCGGGTTTTTTATATCAATAAGACCTCTTTTATGCTTACTGAATTTCGTATCTCAAGGTCATGGTTACGGTTATATCCTGCGAACCGGCTTCAATCGTCGGAGCAGCCTGTGGAGCAATACCGCTACTTGCGCTCATTGATTTCGTTGCTGCGTAGTCGTAATAAACAGGGGAAGAGCCTTCGTCAATTGAGAGCAATCGTCCGATGTGAAAACCGCCAGCTTTAGCCACTGCCGCGGCCTTATCTTTAGCTTTGGAAATAGCTTGGTTTCTGGCATCGTCTTGAATTTTTGTCGGGTCATCTATAGTAAAAGAAAGTCCGGAAACGTTATTTGCGCCATTTTTAACAACTCCCGCGAGAATATCTCCGATTTTTTTGAAATCTCTTATTTTTACCGAAACCGTCTGGCTGACTGTGTAGCCGACAACGTCCGGAGGAGGACATGGCTGAGAATTGCTTTGTGGATTTGGGCAAGTGTAGTACTGATAGCGCGGATTAATGCTGTAATTCGCGGTTTCAATATCTTTTGCGTCAACACCGTTTGCTTTTACAAAATCAATGGCTTGGTTTATTTTCGTGGTGTTCTGGCTTTGCAAATCAGCGACATTGGTTCCGCCATCAGTCGTTACTCCAAAACTGAATTGGGCCACATCCGGTATGGCTGTGATTTTTCCTTCAGCCGAAACCGAGAAGCTGCGGAAAGACGACGGCTGGATAGATTCCGAAAAAGCTTTGACATAGCCTACCGCCGCGTAACCAAAGATTAATAAAACTATAATAACTGCGACGCCTAAATAATTTTTTAATTTGTTATTCATAATGAATATATTATAGCACAAAAAAATCCCGCTCCGTAAAATATCGGAGCGGGACCAAGATTCGTCTAACGACTAAAATCTCTGCGAGGGGGTTTGTGCTTGGCGTAGCATTCCCGGCAATAGACGCTTGAGCCATCACGAGGCGCAAACGGCAATTCCTTTATTTCTGCTCCGCAGTCGGCGCATTTCCAGTTTCCCTGGACCATTTCTCTTTTAAAACCGCCATCTCTGTTATTATTTGGTTCCACGATAATTAAATTAACAATTTTCAAATTAACTTAAATATATCTAATTTGTAGAATATTTTATGTTAACTTTCCTTTGTTAATTAATAAATTTTTTACGACCTTTTCCTAAAATAGGATTATACTTTTATTATATCATACGGACTCGCAGCCGATTTTAAGCAAGACAAAGAGGTGGTATAATAATATTAATTATCTTTAAAAATTTTTATGAATCATAAAAAACACGCTCATCACGATAATTACCTAATATCAACCTTCTCTTTATTGGAACACTCTTTTTTCTTTTGGCTGGATATCTTCTTAATCGCCGGTTCCTCTTTTGTTTTAGTGTTTGATTATTTCCATATCGCTAGAGGTTTCAGGGATTTCGCCTTGCTGGAGATTATTTCTTTAATAGGACTGTTGCCCGTTTTTTTTGGTGCTTTGTCGGCTTTGGTTAAAAGAAAATTAACCGTTGACTTGCTTGCCAGTGTCGCCTTAGCTTTTGCTTTAATAGCTGGAGAGTGGCGGTCTGCCGCTTTCGTCACTTTAATGCTTGCTTCCGCCCGGCTTTTTGCCCGTTATACAGGGGATCGGGCGCGAACCGCCATTCAAAGTTTATTGAAATTAAGGCCCAGCAAAGCCCATATTTGTTTACCCGACGGGAAAATAATTGAAGTAGATATAGATAAAATAAAAGTCGGCGATTTGGTGTTGGCGGAATCAGGGGAGCGGTTAGCGGTGGACGGCGTTGTTGAAAACGGCGAAGCCGACATTGACCAATCTTCTTTGACCGGCGAATCGGAGCCGGTGGCTAAAAAAGTCGGCGACGAAGTTTTCAGCTCGACTTTAAATATCAGCGGCTCTATTACAATTAAAGCCATGAAGGTTGGCGAAGATACTGCTTTCTCCAAAGTTTTGGATTTGGTTGAAAAGTCTCAGACTAGTAAAGCGGCCATCGGGTCTATAGTTGACGGTTTCGCTGCCTGGTACATTGTTTTAAGTTTACTTGGTTCTCTTTTGCTTTATTTTTTCACCAAAAACATAACCCTGGTGCTTTCCGTTCTTTTGGTTTCCTGCGCTGACGACTTGGCAGTCGCTGTTCCTTTAGCTTTTACCGCTGCTATCGGCGCCGCTGCCCGCCGCGGCATTATCATTAAGGGCGGGGATTTTATTGAAGGCCTTACCAAAATCAAAGTCATGATTTTTGATAAAACCGGAACTCTCACTCAGGGCAAACCGGCCATTCAGAATATTGTTGTTTTTAATCATTATTCCCGCGAAGATTTTTTGTCTTTGGTGGGAGCGGCTGAAAATGAATCCGAGCATCCGGCGGCTAAAGCTATTAAAGAATATGTGATTAATGAAAAAATCTCTTTGCCGAAAGTTTCCGATGTCCATGAAATGCCGGGCTACGGAATAATGTGTATTGTAAATTGGGAACAGATTTTCGCCGGAAAATTAAATTTTTTGCAGGATAACGGCATAAAATTTGCTCCGGAAGAATTAAAATTAATTGACGAAGAAAAAGCCAAACGCCGCACCGTCACCATATTAGGAACGAAAGGAAAGGCCATCGGTTTTATTTCTCTTGCCGATGCTATTCGGCCGGCGGCTGTCCGTGCGGTTGAAAAAATAAAAAAATTAGGCGTGGAAAAATTGATTATGTTAACCGGCGATAATGAAAAAACCGCCCAGGCAATATCCCAGGAAGTCGGCTTAAATGAATTTCATGCCAATCTTACGCCTGAAGGTAAAATAGATTATTTGAAAAAGATATTGAACCCGAATTATAAAGTGGCTATGACTGGTGATGGCGTCAACGATGCCGCCGCCCTTAGTTTGGTTGATATCGGTATTTCCATGGGGGCAATCGGTTCTGACGCCGCCGTCCAGTCCTCAGATGTTGTTTTAATGAGAGATGACCTTATGGGAATTCCTGAAGCTATGTATATAAGCCGCTACACCATGAAAATAGTTAAGCAGGACTTATGGATTTGGGGAATAGTCAACGTCTTGGGATTGATTTTAGTTTTTGGAGGAATTATCGGCCCCAGCGCCGCTGCTGCTTACAACTTTTTCACGGATTTTCTCCCGCTTCTAAATTCTCTTAAACTTTTCCAACTTCACAAAATGAAGTCCTAGTTCGTATTTTTTAAATAAAAAATCCCCGCGAAATTTCGCGGGGATTTTGATAAGTTTTAAACCTCGATCCTTTCTGCGACTTTCTCCCAATTCACTATGTTCCAGAATGCTTCAATAAATTTCGCTCTTTCGTTTTTGTAATCAAGGTAATAAGCGTGCTCAAAAACGTCTAAGACCATCAGAATTTTAAATCCCGGATAAATATTGGTGTTGTGTTTTTCTATCTGCATCAGCATTAATTTTTGGTTTTCCGGAGAAAATGTTAATGCCGCCCAGCCCGAACCTTCAACTGACGAAGCCGTTTGGGTAAATTCTTTTTTGAATCTTTCAAAACCGCCGAAATCTTTTTTAATTAAATCCGCCAAAACTCCTTTCGGTTCACCGGCGGTTTTGTTTTTTGGCGCCATGTTCTCCCAAAATAGGGAATGAAGCAAATGCCCCCCGATATTAAAAGATAATTCTTTCAGAGTTGATTTTATGTCTAAATCGGCGTTTTCTTTGCGGGCCTTATCCAGTTTTTGTAAAATGGTATTCGCCCCGTTAACGTAGGCCTGGTGGTGCTTTTGGTGATGAATCGTTAGCTGCTGTTCGGAAATATAAGGCTCTAAGTCTTTGTAGCCGTAAGGAAGCTCAGGTAAAGTATAAATTTTGTTTTCCTCCATAGTTTTTAAATTATTTTTTTATTAAACCAGGTTTATTTTAATTTTTTGGCGTACCAGGAAACTTCCTCCAGCAATTTTTTAAAACGGTCTTTGTAGGAAACATCTTTAATTTCGCCGTTATCTTCAAATAAAGTTGTTATATTGGAAAAATAAACCGCTTCGCGGACCGGAATCATGTGGAACTCAACGGAAACCAGCCGCAGTTTTTCAACCATTCTGGCTCCGCCTAAACCTCCTGCTGAAACGCCACAGATGCCCAGGGGCTTGTTTGCGTATTCTTTATAAAGCATATCCAGCATCATTTTTAACTCTCCCGGATAGCCGTGGTTGTATTCCGGTGAAACAATTATCACGCCGTCAGCTTTGCTGATTTTTGCTGCCAAATTTTTCGCTTGAACCGGATTTCCCGTATTGTCGGTTGCTTCTGTCCTGTAGTCACGGACATCAATAAGTTCTGTTTCTACGCCGCTATCGGCTGTTTCCTTCAGCACGAATTTCGCTACCTTTTCCGATTGGCGTCCTTCTCTAGCTGTTCCCAATATAACAGGTATATACATTTTGTTTTTATTTTGTTAAATCTTGGACTTCTTTTTTGCCTTTTTCCAGTTCCTCTGCTTGCTCTGTGTCTTGTTCCAGCAATAACGCCTGGAATTCTCCCATGTGTGTTTTTTCTTCTTTGGCGATATCGGATAGAACTTTTCTAATATTTTCGTTATCTGTCGTCGCCGCCAATTGTTCGTAAAGATTTACGGCATCTAACTCGGCCAGCATTCCGATTCTCAGAATTTCTTTATTCAAGTCTTCTTTTCTAACCGCCTTTAAGTCTATTGGTAATTGTGAAAGCATATTTTTATAAAAATTTATTTATTTAAACGACCTTTCTAACCATCTTTGAATTATACCAAAATTAATAATTTGCTATGTTATAATTATTTGTATGAAGAAACCAATTATTATAGGTATTGTAGTTATCGTCCTAATAGCAGTGGTCGTCGCAGTGATTTTTTGGAACAAAAATGCTTATGCGCCGTCAGTAAATACTAATACGCCTGCGCCCACACCCGAAGCGACCAATCCAACCCCGACCATGCCGACCAATAACCCGATGCCGAATCAGACCGGCACACCCGCGCCTCAAACCACTACCACCCCGCCGCCTGCCCCTAATCCCGCTTCCGTTCCGGCATCTTCGGTTGAGGTATTAATCAAAAATTTTGCATTTAATCCGTCTGCTCTAAATATCAGCGCCGGCCAAAAAGTAATTTGGACCAATAACGATTCAGCCCCACACCAGATAAAAGCCGATAACAACTCTTTTAGCTCGGGCGTTTTAAGCAATGGCGATACTTATGAATTTACTTTTTCAACGCCCGGAACTTATAGCTATCATTGTACTATCCACCCGTCAATGACCGCCCAAATCATCGTCAAATAAAAATCTATTTATCTGTAATATAAAAAACGGGCCTTTAGGCTCGTTTTTTAGTTTTATTCTTGAAAAATTTAATCTATTTAATTAAAACTATTTTTACTGCTTTAATTATGTCTTCGCTTGTAAGGTTAAATGCTTTCAGAAGTTCGTCTGGCGTTCCTGATTCTCCGAACCGGTCTTTCACCCCGATAAACGCCATTTTTTTCGGCATTTTTTGCGCTAAAAGCTCGGCAATAACTCCGCCCAACCCGCCCGCCGCTTGGTGTTCTTCCACTGTTACCACTGCCTCAACCTTCGCTGCTACCGCGAGAATAGTTTTCTCGTCCAGCGGTTTAATGCTTGGATTGTTAATAACTATCACTGGGATATTTTCTTCGGATAATTTTTTCGCCGCTTCTAAGGCTTGGTAAACCAGCGGCCCGCAGGCAACTATCGCAACTTTTGGATTTGGTTCTTCAAAAAATATTTCCGCTTTTCCAATGGCAAAAGGTGTGTCTTCGCTGGTAAAAAGGGGAGTCTTTTCTCTGGCTAATCTTAGATATCCCGGTTTGCCGGTTTTCGCCAAAGCCAATGTAGCTTTTTTCGCCTCAATGGAATCACAAGGCGCGATTACGTCCATGTTCGGCAAAACCCGCATTATGGCAATATCTTCAAGGGCTTGGTGGGTAGCGCCGTCAGGCCCGACAGAAACTCCGGCGTGAGCCCCGACAATTTTTACCGGCACATCGTTATAGCAAATTGTGGTACGTATTTGTTCCCAATTCCGCCCCGGCGAAAACATTGCGTAAGAAGCGATAAAAGGAATTTTTCCGGCTACTGCGGCTCCGGATGCAACGGTTGCCAGATCTTGTTCGGCTACCCCGATTTCTATAAATCTTTCCGGAAATTTTTTGGCAAAAGCCAGCGTGCGGGTTGATTCTGTTAAATCCGCGCAAAGCGCTATCACGTTCGGGTCGGATTCTGCCGCTAGAACCAGGCCGTCGCCGTAACCGTCTCTTGTCGGTTTCAGGGTTAATTTATCCGTAAAAATATTTTGGTCTAATTTTGCTTCCGGTTTAATCATTTTGATATTTTTTGTATTTTATTCGTGTTCGCTTTTTATTTTTCCTGCCAGAGTTCGCAGCTCGGCTAGCGCTTTGGCGGCTTGCTCTTTGTTGGGAGGCATACCGTGCCAGGCCGGATCAAATTCCATAAAATCTACGCCTTTGCCTGGGATATTATGCGAAATTATACAAACCGGTTTTTCAAAAATCGCTTTGGATTGATTTATCGCTCCTATTATTTCTTCAAAATTGTGCCCATCAATTTCCAGAACGTGCCAGCCGAAAGATTCATATTTTCCTCGTAAGGATTCCAGTGGCATTATGTCCTCGGTAAAGCCGTCTATTTGTATATTGTTTCTGTCAATAATAGCTGTAAGATTATCCAATTTTAATTTTCCTGCCAACATTACTGCTTCCCAGGTGTTGCCGGCGTCGTGCTCGCCGTCTGAAAGCAGCGCAAAAACTTGGTTTTTTTTCTTATCCATTTTAAAAGCAATCGCCACGCCTGTCGCTTGTGAAAGTCCTGAACCGAGTGGTCCGGAAGTGGTTTCCAATCCCGGTAAAGCGGTCCGGTGTGGGTGGCCTTGCAGCCGGCTGCCGAATTTACGTAATGTTTTGAGCTCTTTAATAGGGAAATAACCCGCTCTGGCCATCGCGGCGTAGCGCACCGGGCAAGTGTGTCCGTTTGAAAGAATAATGCGGTCGCGTTCCTCCCAATTAGGATTTTTAGGGTCGTGTTTTACTATTTCGCCAAAATATAAAGCTGTCCAAACATCAGCCATTCCCAAAGGCCCGGCTGAATGTCCGGAGCCGGCCTCCAACAGCATTTCTATAATGTCTTGGCGGATTTGATTAGCAATCTCTTCCAGCTTTTTTATGGTCATTTTAAACTAAAAACTAAATGAATTTTTCAAATCTTTCCTTGGAAACGCCGCAAATAGGGCAGGTGTCTGGCGCTTCGTCTCTGGCGCACAAATATCCGCAAACATCGCACCGCCAAACCGGGTGGCTTAAATTGCCGATTTCTTGTTTCTCGTTTTCTTTTTCCATTGTCTTTAAAGATTTTAATCTATCTCTTTCGACCTTGCTTGGCCTTCTTTCCGGAATTGATTTAACCGGCTTTCTGGTTTCAAGATTTTCTTTCGAAACATATAGACCGCAAAAGCAGGTTCCATATTCCGCCACATCCGCGTCGCGGTAATTACAAGGGCAAATTATATCTAGGTCTTCTTCTTTGTTTTTAACCGCCAACCGGCAAGGGCAGGCTTGATAGCCGTATCTTTGCTGGTTAATAAGTAAAGCTCCGATAAGGCGTTTTGTGAAATCCACATCGGGATTTAGAAAATAACCCCGTTTTTTAGTTAAAGTTAAAAGCTTCTCGTATAAATTTTCTATTTCAGTTTGTATTATGGGTTTATTTTCCATTAGCCAAACTTCTTATTTCTTCTTCGTCAAATCCGATAATAATTTTTTCTCCGTTATTAACAATCATCGTCGGGAAAGAAACGTTCGGATTGTATTTTGTTATTTCTTCGTAAGCTTCTTTCTGTTCTTTGTCTTCCAGGGTATCAAATTCAACAAAGCCGTATTCTAAGCCAAGCTCGTTTAATAATTCTTTGGTTTTTTCGCACCAGATACAGGTGGTTAAGGCGAATAATGTGATTTGCTTACCTTTTTTCCCGGGGACTATTTCTATTTTTGATTTGTATGACATTTGAATATTATATCAAAAACCCCTAATTTTAAAAAGCCAATTTAATCATAATGTGCGAAAAATAAAAAGAGCCTTGGTTTTATGAACCAAGACTCTTAACTAATGGCGGGTTATTTTACTTTAATTAGGAATGATTCGTTTAAGCAGGATGCTTTTTATCTTGTCTATTTTGGGAGCAAGCCAACACATCAGGGACAACAAGTGAAGTCCGGCAATAACTCCTACGGGTATGATCCAAACGACCATTGAAATAGCGATATCTTCAAGTTCGTTTGAGTGCCTGCAAGGAGCATCGTTTTCTTCGAGTTCCGGCTGTGTTTTAAACACAAAATGAAGAATAAACCCTATCACCAGGTAACCAATAACGATGTAAGGCCAATTTTTTTTGGTGAACATTAATGCAGTCAACAACGCAGCCCAAATTTTCATAATACCCTCCTTTTTTAGAAAACTAATAATAAAGTTCAGTTTATAACCCACAAACTTTTTAAAGTGCGCCTCCTTTTGCTGTTTTGCACAGTCTTTATAGACTATCAATCTTGGCTGAAAAATCAAGTTGAAGGCTAATTAAGCGGAAAAATATCCACAGGGATTATTAAAACAAGTTTGATAAATTAAGAAATCTCAACTATCTTCTCTTTAGAAGTGTGTCCGGCAACTATATTTACCTGAAAAAGAGTCACTTTAAAATAGTCAGCCAGAACTCTCATAACCGCTTGGTTGGCTTTTCCGTTAATCGGCGATGCTTTCACGCAAACCTTGTAATGATTATCGTCAATTTTTTCCACTTTTTCTTCTCTGGCGTTAGATTTAGCCTTAACAAAAATTTTCATATTAAATTTATTTTACCGCGTCCGTCCGAAGCTAACAAGCGAAGGAAAATCAAAAAATCGCCGGGTTGGCGATTTTTTGATTGGTTTTTGCTGCAGGACAGTAAAAAAGAATTATTTTTTTCCTTTTATTACCGCTTGCGCCGCCGCTAAGGTCGCGATAGGAACGCGGAAAGGGGAACAACTGACATAATTCATACCTACAAGATGGCAAAATTCTACCGAGCGCGGTTCACCGCCGTGCTCTCCGCAAATGCCCACTTCCAGATTTTTATTTGTCTTCCGGCCATTTCCGATGCCAATTTTGATTAATTCGCCGACTCCTTCCTGGTCAATTGACTGGAAAGGGTCTTCTGGCAAAATTCCTTTGCTCAAGTAATCCGGCAAAAATCCGCCGATGTCGTCTCTGGAAAAACCGAAGCTCATTTGCGTTAAGTCGTTAGTTCCAAAAGAAAAGAATTGTGCCGTTTTCGCCAGTTTGTCGGCGACAATACAGGCGCGCGGAATTTCGATCATTGTTCCGGTTAAGTGTTTAATTTTTTTCAATTCGTATTTTTTCAGAGTTTCTTTATAAATTTCTTTTATCAAAGCGTATTGGTTATCTAATTCCTTTTCATCGCAAACTACTGGAATCATTATTTCCGGATAAGGATTCTTATTTTCTTTAATCAGTTCCGCCGCCGCCTCAAAAATAGCGCGTATCTGCATTGAAGAAATTTCGGGGTAGGTGATGCCCAATCGCACTCCACGGTGTCCCATCATTGGGTTGGATTCATGCAACGCTTCCGCCCGGCTGGCCAGTTCTTCCATGGTGATATTCAAGTCTTTCGCCAATTGGATAAGTTTGTCTTTTTCGCGCGGGACGAATTCGTGCAAAGGCGGGTCAAGCAAGCGGAACACCACCGGCAAGCCGTCCATGGCTTTCAGTGTGTTTTTAACGTCTCTTTTCACGTAAACGGACAATTCGTTTAGAGCTTTCTTTCTCTCGGTTTCGGTTTTGGAAACAATCATTTTCCGTAAAAGGAAAAGCGGTTCATCAGATCCTTTGCCGTAAAACATGTGCTCGGTTCGGAAAAGTCCGACGCCCTCGGCTCCGAATTGCCTCGCTTTTTTGGCGTCTTCTGGTGTGTCGGCGTTAGTCCTGATTCCTAATTTTTTCACCGAACGGCAAATTCCAAGAAATTCGCCGAGAAGTTTATTTTCTTCCGATGCGTCAATCATTTCCAGTTTTCCTTCGTAAACATTTCCTTTTGTGCCGTTTAGAGTTATCCAGTCTCCTTCTTTCAATATCTGGCCGTTAACGTGCATTTCTTTTTTGGGGTAATCAATGTGAATCGCTCCGCAACCGACAATACAGCATTTTCCCCAGCCGCGAGCCACTAAAGCCGCGTGGCTTGTCATTCCGCCCCGCGCTGTTAAAACTGCCTGTGCCACTCTCATCCCTTCTACATCTTCAGGGCTCGTCTCTTCTCGGACTAAAATAACTTTTTTGCCTTCTTTCGCCCACGCAACTGCATCGTTGCTGGAAAAAACAATTTGGCCGTTGGCTCCTCCCGGTCCTGCGGGCAAGCCTTTCGTCAAAATTTTTTGGCTCATCTCAATTTTCGGGTTAATTATCGGGTGAAGCAGTTCGTCTAATTGTGCCGGAGAAACGCGCATTACCGCCTCATCTTTGGTGATAAATTTTTCTTTCAGCATGTCTGTCGCCATTTTCACCGCGGCCGGACCGTTTCTTTTTCCTATGCGGCACTGCAACATAAACAGTCGGTCTTTTTCAATGGTAAATTCAATATCCTGCATGTCGCGGTAGTGTTTCTCAAGCCGTCTTTGGATATCAAATAATTCTTTGTAAAGTTTCGGCATCGCTTTTTCCAAAGAAACCAAATTTTTATTGTGTTCGGACTTTGAGCTTTCATTTATCGGAGCAGGGGTGCGGATTCCGGCAACTACGTCTTCGCCCTGGGCGTTAATTAAGAACTCGCCATAGAATTTATTTTCGCCGTTTCCCGGGTTGCGGGTAAAAGCCACGCCGGTTGCCGAGTTGTTGTCCATATTTCCGAAAACCATCGATTGGACGTTAACCGCCGTTCCCCATTCATCGGGGATGTTTTCAATTCTTCTATAACTTACAGCTCTCTTGCCGTTCCACGAAGCGAACACCGCGCTGATGCCGCCCCACAATTGCTCTTCCGGATTGTCCGGAAATTCTTTTTTCAAAACTTCTTTAATTTTTACCTTGAATTCTTTACAAAGATTTTTTAAATCCTCCGCCTTCATTTCGGTGTCGGTGGTATATCCTTTTTCTTTCTTCATTTTGTCCATTATTCTTTCAAGTTGCTTGCGGATTCCTTGTTCTTCTTTCGGTTCAATGCCTGCTGCTTTTTCCATTACCACATCCGAATACATCATTATTAGCCGGCGGTAAGCGTCATAAACAAAAGCTTCTTTCCCGCTGCTCTGTTTTATCAATCCGGGAATTGTTTTCTCTGTTAAGCCCACGTTTAAAATTGTTTCCATCATTCCGGGCATTGATTTGCGAGCCCCGGAACGCACCGAAACCAAAAGGGGATTATTAACATCGCCGAATTTTCGGTTCATTAATTTTTCCACTTTCGCCAAAGCTTTTTGGACGTCTTCTTTTAATCCTGTCGGATAAGATTTTTTATTTTGATAATAATTACAAACCTCTGTTGTGATTGTAAATCCCGGCGGAACAGGGAGTTTTAAATTTTTGTGTCCGGCCATTTCAGCCAAGTTCGCACCCTTCCCCCCTAAGAGATTTTTCATGCTCTCATTTCCATCGGCTTTTCCTCCTCCGAACGAATAAACCATTTTATTAATTTTTGTAGGCATATTGTTTAAGAATTAATTTAAATATTTATAAACGACGATTTTTATTAATTATTTATTATTTTTTTCCCCAAACGGTGATTGTTAATGACAATGTCGCCGAAGGCGACAAATTAAATTTTCACTATCTGGCGTAGATTTCATTATATATAGCCCTGATTTTTTTTCAAGAAAATAAAACCCCGGGAATCATTCCCGGGGTTTTATGATGGCTATAAATTTATTGGGCTGTCGGTGCGGTTGGCGTGGCAGGAATTGTTCTTAACTGAATTGATTGCGCTGTAATGCTGCCGTCAGAATTGGTTTTTCCGTTAACAATAACCGTTTTGCCCACTGCTAAGTCTCCGGAAGTCCCGCTGACCGATTTTTCAATACTGGAAGTGTCGGAATAGAAAATTATTTTGGAACTGCCGTCGCGAAGCTTAACCGTTATGCTGGCCGCGTCTTTGGCAATGATGTCGCCGGTGGTCATTCCGCCGACCTGTCCTGTCAGGCGGGAACTGGAAGCGTTCGCTCCCATGCCCGCAAATCTCTGCGAGCCGGTCTGGCCGAACTTACTAGCAGGCGACTGATTCTTTTGATACTGTATTCCGCCGTAAAAAGCTCCGCCTCCGACAATAACCGCCGTTGCAATAATTGTTGTTAATAATGTTTTGTTCATAAATTTATTTATTATTTTTTTGACCTTTTTATTTATTAATTTTTAATCGTTAAATTTTTTACTCATATCGCAATGCTTCAATCGGGTTAAGGCTGGCCGCTCTTCTGGCGGGGTAATAGCCGAAAATTATTCCGATAGCGGCTGATACGCCGAAAGCCAACAAAATTGACGGAATGGAAATTTGCGTGGCAATGCCGCTAAATTGCGTTACTACAAAAGCCAAAATACATCCCAAAATAATTCCTATAAAACCGCCCAGAAAAGTCAGCATCACCGACTCAGACAAAAATTGTAAGCTGATATCTTTTTTCTTGGCGCCAATCGCTTTACGCAGTCCGATTTCCCGCGTGCGTTCGGTAACTGTGGTCAACATCATGTTCATGATGCCGATGCCGCCGACAATCAAAGATATGCCGGCAATAGAAGCCAAAAGAATCGTGAATGTGTTGGTAACCGAAGAGGCCGTTGCCACAATGTCTGATTGGTTCAAGATCTGAAAGTCCGCCAGTTGGGGATTGGATATGTTATGTCTTTGTAAAAGCAAGTCGGTTATTTGTTGTTGAACAGTGGACATATCACTTTGGTTGTCGGCTTCCACGCTTATGGTCGTAACATATGTGTCGCCGGCTAAAAATTTCTGCGCCGTAGATAAAGGCACGTAGATTGCGTCATCAGAACTGCCAAAACCCGTGCCTCCTTTTGATTTGGTAACCCCGATTACTTTAAAATCCACGTGATTAATTTTAATACTTTGTCCGATTGGGTCATTGCCCGCTCCAAACAAGTCGTCTCTTGTAGTCGGGCCAATCACCGCCACTTTCGACAAACTTAAAACATTTTGGTCGGAAATAAATGAACCGGTGTCAATTTGAATATTTCTAACCGAAGGATAAGCGGAAACCGTGCCGACAACCGAAGTATTGGTATTGGTTCCTTTAGCGGTCACTTGATATCTTTTGGATATTTCCGGAGCTACTGCTTTTGCAAGCGTGATTTCTTTGGCAATGGCATCAGCGTCGGCCTGTGTTAAGGTTTGAGCCGAACCGCGTCCGGTGCTCACCTGCGTGCCCACTCCTCGCGCTGTGCCCGGCATCACCAGCACTAAATTTGAACCAATAGACTGAATACTGGACTGAATTGATCCTTGCGCTCCTTGGCCTATGGAAATCATGGCAATAACCGAACTGATGCCGATGACAATACCCAAAATCGTCAGTCCAGAGCGGGCTTTGTTCACGGTTATGGCCGAAAATGTTTCTTGAAATAAATCGTTTATTTTCATAATGTTTTTTGATTGGCTATGCGGCGCTTGTGGTTGTCTTCATCTTGGACAATTTTTCCGTCAAGAATATGAAGAATTCGGCTGGCGTGTTCCGCCACATAGCGTTCGTGAGTTATAAGTATTATTGTCCGTCCTTGTTTTTCATTTAATTGCTGGAACGTTTCTAAAACAATTTCTCCGGTTTTAGTATCCAGGTTTCCGGTAGGTTCGTCCGCCAAAATTATTGAAGGATTATTAACCAACGCTCTGGCAATTGCCACTCTTTGCATCTGTCCGCCGGAAAGCTGGTTGGAAAGATGGTTCCATCTATCTTCGGGAAGGCCGGCGGCCACCAGAGATTGCTTGGCTTTTTCTTCGCGTTGCTCGCGATTCATTTCCGTATAAATTAAAGGCAGCGCTACGTTACGCAGCACCGTTGCTCTCGGCAAAAGATTGTAAGATTGGAAAACAAATCCGATTTTACTTTTTCTGACATCTGCCAGTTCATCGTCGGACATTTTGGAAACATCATGCTCGTCAAGAAGGTAAGTGCCGCTTGTCGGAGTATCAAGACAACCCAATAAGTGCATCAAAGTTGATTTTCCGGAACCCGACGGCCCCATTATGGCCACAAATTGTCCATTCGGAATTTTAAAAGAAACTTCGGAGAGAGCCGGCGTTTCCATGTTCCCGCTTTTATAAATTTTAGTTATTTTTTTGCACTCAATCATAATTAAGAATTTAAAATTAGAATTCAGAAATATTTTTTACTGTAACGAATCTGTTTTTATCTTCCTGCGCCGAATCCTCCTAATCCGGGTATTCTGACTGAGCTTCCTGTTCCTCCCGTGGAAGTTCGCGATTGAGTCGTGCTGTTTGTTGTCGCTGCGGTTCCGGTAATGGTTTGAGTAATTACCAGATCGCCTTCCGAAATCCCGCTGATTATTTCCGTGTCTGTATCATTAACTAATCCGGTTTCAACGTCTTTTATCTGAGGCATTCCGTTAACTAAAACCTGAACGTAGCTTGCGCCATTTTGCTGTTTCACTGCGGAGTTGGCTACCACAATCGTGTTTTGCTTAACGTCTGTGATGATGGCGGCATTAACGCTCATCCCGATTTTAACTCTTGCATCTTGCGTGTCAAAAACAATTTTTGCATTGTAGGTTACTACCCCTTGGCTGACCGTGCCGATAGTGTCTATTTCGGCCACTTCTCCGGTCATCGTCAGATTATCAACGGCGTCAAAGGTCAGAGTTACTTTTTGGCCGATTTTTATTTTGGCGACGTCTACTTCGTTTAAAGGAATTTCGGCTGTGAGTTGTTTTGTGATAATTGTGGCCAGTGTTGTTCCGGAAGAAACGGAATCTCCTTTTTGCACATCAACTTTAGCGACGATGCCGTCAAAAGGCGCGTAAACGTAATAATTCGCCAGATTTGTTTTGGCGTCGGCGAGCGAATTTATCTGCTGCTGAAGCGACAATTGCTGAGTTTGAACATCTAAGCCCGCGTTGGTAATGGCGTCTTTGTCATCTTTTATTGTGTTTTGAATATTCAATAAATTGGTTAGGTGTGAATTAAGTTTTCCGGTGTAATTATTAAGGCTTGTTAAGTCCGTATCGGCGACTGGTTGGGGTTTCAAACCTTGAAGACTGATTTGGTTTTCGTAAAACAAAATAAGATTGTTTGCGCTTTTTATCGCTTCGGAAATGTCTTTGGTGGTATTGTAAGATTCGGTAATCAGCGCTTCTATAGCAGCGGTATCTGAAAATCGACTGGTAGAATTATAATCTTGGAAATTTTGATCGTATTCCTTTTTCGCGGTTTTGTATTTAGTATTTGTTTCATTTTTATATTGGATAGCATTTTCATTATAGGCTTGCACTGAGTCTGAAAAATAATCCACCGGCCACTGATTGTTAAGATTTTTATCGGCCGTAAAAAGCATATTGTTTAATCCTGTCATTATTGCCGGCAGGTCCAGAAAAGCGTTGGAAACGGCGCTAAAGCCGTCATCGTAGGCTTTCTTTAGATTGTCTATGGCATCTTGTTCGTTTTTGGGAACAGGAGCTCCCGCCGGTCCTTGAGTTTTTTCCAAATTCAATTGCGCGCTTTGCAGGCTTGCTTCCGCATCCCGCACGGCCTTTTGGGCGTCTGTTGAATCAAGCTCGGCTATCAATGTTCCGGCTTTAACTGTTTGGCCGTTTTGTATTCCTAAATAAATCAAATCTCCGGACGCTTTCGGCTTGATATCCACTTGATTGGAAGCGGAAATTTGTCCGCTGCCGGAAACTGAAGAAATTATCGTGCCTTTTTCAGCCGCCGCGGTAACATAGCGGACAGAGGCGGAATTTTTATTTAGCGCTCCATTAATATAAAATCCCGCGAAAATAATAACTATGGCTATTGTGCCGGAAATAATTTTGTGCGCGGCCATTTTTTTTAATAAAGATTTAAAAAAATTTTGAAACATATTTTATTTATTATTGTTAATAATTTATTTATTTTTATTGTTACGACTGTTTTGCGGTCAAGCTTACCGGAGTGGCGGGGGAGGCAGTTGGTCGGAGGATGTCGGATTTAAAGGCATCGGCGGCATAACTCTGATTAACTTCGCCTCTATTTGTCCAGCCTCGTTTGGCGAGCCGATGACGACTATGTTTTCGTCGGTTTTTAAATCGCCGGCCTTGATTGTTTCCTGGAATCTTTTGATTTCCGTATCTTCGTTCAATAAAATTATTTTTTCCGCTTCATTTTTTCCTTTGATTACCAAACTGGAAGTACTGGTTTTTATGATTGAACCGAAAACTCCGTTGGCTTCCATAAAATCCTGTCCCGTAAAATCTCCCAAAAATCCGTTGCGGGGACCGGCGAAGTTTTTGTGATAATTATCTCCCCAACGGTAAGAAAATCCTGCTTTTTCAAAACCCACCATCATGCCCGCCTGAAAAACAAACAAAGCGATAATTAGCGCCCCAATTCCTATCAGTATTCCTTTAAACATTTTTGATTGGAAAAATTTATTTAAATTCATATTCATTTTATTTTAATATTAAACGGAGCGGAAAAAAACCTTGGAATCTCTCGCCAAAAATTTCAGTGACTGTAAAAAAGCGAAAATCGTCAATAGAAATACGGCGATGCTTACCACTGGCAGGGATTCAAGAAGCGCAAGAACGAAATTTTGCCAATTGGACAAAACCGTCCCCATGTCGGAGAAAATAAGCGACGCAAACTGGATAAATCCCGATTTTATCATTTCGCTTTCCACTACGCGGAAAGATGCGATTATTGCGACCGCCGAGCTTATTAATCCTGCCGAAAACACCGCCATCCTTCTTTTTACGGTCAGGAGGTTTTTTTCTTGGCGGATGCGGCTCATCACTTTATTAAAAAGATTTTCCGGCGGCTCCGGCGATTTCAGGTTGGTAAAAATTTTTTCGTAGTATTTGTTCATTTGTGATTATCTATAATTATACGCATAAAATAGCAATTTTGGTGCATTTCGACTAATCAAAAAATTTTGGCAATATTTTTTTAAGTTTCGCCAAACCTCGCCTGTGGCGGCTTTTTATTGTGTTTATTGATTCTTCAAGAGAATCGGCAATTTCCTGGAATTTTAGATGGTCGTTGTAATGCAAAAACAGCACCATTCTGTATTCTGGCGGCAGTTTTCCGATAGCTTCGTCAAGTATTTTTGCGTTGTTGGCTTTTTCAAAAATTTCTTCCGGCAATGGATTGGTATCAGCCAGAGTTTCCACCAGGTAATTTTCGCCCTGTTTGTTTTCAAATTCTGAAAAAGGTATCGCTTTTTTCTTCCTCAGAAAATCAACGCAGGCGTTCTTGGCAATGGCAAAAAGCCAGGTTTTGAATTTTTTTTGCTGGTCGAATTTTTTGAGATTTCGCCAGGCCCTGGCGAAAGTCTCCTGCTCTATGTCTTCGGCATCTTGTTCCTTGCCGACGTATCTGTAAATAAAATGATAAACCGGTTTTAAATGCCGTTGCACTAAAACCTCGAGAGATTTTTCGTCTCCTTTCAAATACTGCTGTATTAGTTTTTCGTCAGTTGTTTCAGGCAAATTTTGTTCCATTAATTTTGCTATATAATTTTATCACCAAATTAAATTATTCGACAAAAACTTCAATATCATTTTTATTTTTTCCGGTTTTTATCCATAAAGCGGCAATAGCTCCTATGAGCACAACAATGGTGGCCGTGGCAAAAACCATTCCGTATGATGAAACCTGAGCTTTCAAGCTCATTAGGCTAATGGCTTTGCCGTAATCAAGCGGATTAACGGAGTTGATGCTGCTGAATCTGGCAATTTTTAACGCGTTATTTTCTATTGAATTATTAAGAATTGTTCCGAACACGGCGATACCGAAAGCTCCTGCGATGTTTCGCGCCAAAGCCAATATAGAAGAAGCGATTCCGATTTCGTTATGGGGGATAATTGTGGCAATAATGTTTGTGCGTTGCGCCATTCCGAAACCCATTCCAAATGCCATAATGCTGATGGGGATAATTATATCCAAAGCTGTTGATCGCGGGTCAAGATAAGAAAAAAGAAAAATCCCCAAAGCGGCCACCGCCGTGCTGGCGGCAATTACAAACCGCGGCTGTACTTTTCCAGTCAAGCTTCCGCCAATAGGAGATGCGATTACCATAGCAAACGCCATTGGCATAAACAGGTATCCGGTCTGGGTCGCGCTGTAGCCCATGAATGTTTGCACAAAAACCGGCAGCAAAAAAACGCTTCCCATCATTCCCATAAATATGACGAAATTATTAATCAAAGTATTCACGAAAATATTATTTTTGAAAAATTTGAAATCAATTATCGGCTCCGGATGATTATTTTCAATGCGGATAAAAATCGCCAGGAAAATAATTATCGCCGCGTAGGTTATAATGCTTGCGAGAGAAAACCAGCCCCAGCTTATACCTTGGTCCAAAACCAGAACCAGAGACGCTAAAGCTCCTCCCAATGTAATAGCTCCCCACCAATCAAATATCCTCGTTTTCTGTTCCGAAACTGATTCGTTGATAAATTTCATGGCCATTAAAAGGCCGACAATTCCCACAGGCAGGTTGATAAGAAAAACCGAACGCCATCCGAAATTATCAATCAGCGGTCCGCCGATTAAAGGGCCGAATACCGATGCCGCCGCAAAAGATGTTGACCAAAGCCCCAAAGCCTGAGCCCTTTCCTTGTTTTCTCTGAAGGTAATAGCCAGAATTGCCATCGCGGTTGGGTAATCTGCCGAGCTGGCGATTGCCTGAATGACGCGGAAAACAATCATTGAGCTTAAGTTCCAGGAAAGGCCGCACAAAACCGAACCCACGATAAAAATTAAGAATCCGATTATATAAACTTTTTTGCGGCCGATAGTGTCGCCCAACTTTCCCCAGATAGGGACGAAAATTGCGTTCGCGAGAATATAGGCCGTAGCAATCCAGCCGGCCATTGTGACGGTAATGCTGAAATCGTTAATAATTTTTGGCAGTGCCAGGTTGACTATCGTTTGGTCGAGCCGTCCCAAAAACGTCCCGACAATAACCGTAAGAAGCACCATCCATTTGAGATTGTCTTTTTGGACTATTTTTTTCATTTACAGAAATTCTATTTATATATCCAGAGTTTCGCCGACATTCCGTTTTTGAGTTCCGGATAGGTGTCGGTGTCAAAGCGTACGTAAACGTTAAATTCCGCTATCTGTCTTTTACCGGAAATGTTAAAAACAACATCGCCCTCTCTTGAAGTCGGGCTTATCTCATCAACAACTCCTTGATATTGTTTTGAACCGAAAGCGTCAGCCGTGAATATTGCTTGCTGCCCTACAGAGATTTCGCTAAGTCCTTTGTCTTCTTCAATCTGTCCGACAACTCTTAAATCTGCCGGATTCAACATGCTCGCTACAGTTTCGCCGGGATTAAATATTTTTCCTATATTGTTATTTATCGAAGTTATTATGCCGCCAACTTTGGTTTTAATAAGTTCCGTTCCTACGCGAGCCACAACGGTATCAGCGTTAACGCTGTCTCCCGCGTTGACGTATAGCTCTTCAAGAGTTCCCGGATTAGTAGCCGCCAGATTTATCTGCGGAGCTTCTATGTCGGCATTTTCGGTATAAATGCGGCTTTGGCTGATTTTCAGATAAGCCAGGCCCGAAGCCGAACCAACAATAATCGCAGCGATAATTCCTGTAAGTATCCAGACTCTTTTGGCCAGATTCTTGACCGCTTTCTCTTCCTGTTTTATTTCTTTAATAATTTCTTTTTCTTCGTGGATTATTTTTTTTTCTTCTTTGATTATTTTTTGTTCGTTTTGCGAGTTGTTCATTTAGTTATTTTTTCTTGATTATTTTTTTATTAATTTGTTTTTCCGAACGTCGCCACGACATCTCCTTTTTCTATTCCGGAAATTATTTCTACGTATCCGTTATTGCCGTAAATTCCTGTTTCAACCTTGGTTTGTTTTGAAGAATTATTTTTTTCAACCAAAACAAATTTATCGTTTCCTTGAGTTATAATTGCGCTCGCTGGCACGGCTACAGCATTGTCCCGCTTTGTTGTCAAAATTTTAACGTTCGCATTCATACCTGCTTTAATTCGGTCGTCGTCATTATTGAACTGAAGTGTTGTTTTGTAAGCTTCGGACCCGTTTATAACGGTAGCGGCCGGGTCTATGTTTATAACCGAAGCGTCAAATGGTTGGTTAGAACCGTAAGCATCAAGAGTTGTTTCGGCTGGTTGCCCGATTTTTATTTTGGCAATGTCCGTTTCCGAAACAAAAACTTCAATCTGATATTTAGCATTGGAAATAACGGAAACAATCGGTTGGTTTGGCGAGACAATCGCTCCGACTTTTGCGTTTTGTTCTGTGACAATGCCGTCAATAGGGGAAACAAGAATTGTTTTTGCATATTGCAATTGGGCGAAAGTGACGTTGGCCTCGGAACGTTCCACTTGGGCTTGCTGGGCCGCGATGTCTTCTGTGGTTGCTCCGGATTGGTCGAGAACTAATTGCTGGTTCGCGAGCGCCAAATTTGATTCGGCGGTTTCTAAACTTTGTTGGCTGGCTGAAAGATTAGAATTGGCTGTATTGATATTGCCGCGAGCCCCGGAAACATTGGCTTTCCAGCCGTCCAAAGTGCCCTGGCTCAGAGAAGCCGTTGCTTTCACGCTGTTTACCGCTAAAGCCATATTGTCTAAAAGCGATTTTATCTGGTCGAGATTATAATTTCCGGTTTTGAGAGCAACTTCCAAATTGCTTGAAGCGGTCAATCCGTTTAAATCCGATTGCCATGACTCCAGAATGTTTTCCGCGATTCTTCTTCGGCTTTCTATGTTTATTTTTAATTGAAAATCTTCAATGGAAAAATTTAATTGAGGACTTGCTTCGCGGGGATTAGTGAAAAATTGGTCGATCTTGTTTCTTACGGCGTCGTCCGCTTTCGTGTAAGCGTCTTCCAAAGAGTTAATGGTGGATTTCTTTGCTTGGTCGGCCAAGGAAGAAGCGTTTGAAATTTTTATTTGGTCTACCTGAATTTGTTCCGGTCGGCTGCCTTTTTGCATCTCTTCTAGTTTTGCCTTCTGGGCGTCTAAATCAGCTTTTGCCTGCGTGATTTGAACCGCTAGAATTGACCCGTCAAGTGTTACAAGCTGCTGGTTAGCCTTTACCTTGTCTCCTGTTTGAGCCAGGACCTTTAATATCTTTCCCTGGATTTCGAAAGAAAGGTTTACGGCCTCTGCTGCCTTCACTGTTCCGTTAGCTCGTATTTCTTCCTGAAGCGGCATCATGGCTGCGGCCACTCCGTTAAGGTTATTGTGGCGGCTGGATGTGCTGTTAATTGCGAACGCTAGAATTGTAATTCCAATTATTAATGCGGCTGATATTACGAAGATGTGGTTTTTTAAAAATTTCATAATGTTTTTTTGTTTTTTATTTGTTTGATTTTATATTATGGAATAGTTTTTTGTCGATTTCCATTGATGTTAAAAGATTCTGTAATAAATCTGCTAAAAGCTTCCTGTCTTTCGCCTCCACTGTTTTAAATTTTTTTTCAAATAGTTTGTCCATTAAAGAGATGGCGCGGTCTATTTTTTCTTTTCCGGCCGATGTCAGGGTTAATAGGTGCTCTCGTTTGCTTCGAGGGTTAACTTTCTTTGTTATCAATTTTTCTCTACTGAGATTGGTTATTTGTCTGTTTGCTGAAGCTTCGGTTATGTTCCAGAATTCGGCTATCGTTCGCTGCGAGCTTTCGGGATGTTTTGCCAATACCATTAAAATTCTGAATTGGGAAAGGCCTATCCTTAGTTCCTTGTTTAAAATATTGTCAGTAATTTTATCAAGAAAAAAGACCAGACGGAAAATAGGAACAAGAATCGTTCTCATTGGCATGTTTTTAGACATAATATATATACTTAGCATGCTAAGCTTTAAATGTCAACAAAAGAAGACCTGTGGATTTGTTTTTAAAAAAATAAACCGCACGGTTATCGTGCGGTTTATTTGCTATATTTTTCGTAAAAATATTTAGCTTTGGTGTTCTCCGTGTTCGTGGTGTTCATGATGCTCGTGGCATTCTTTGTCTGGACCAGGACCATGTCCGGGGCCCATTTTTTCGCCGTAGCCGCATCCAGTCCAATTACAGAAGCAGTGATGCTTTTTTCCCGTCATCATTTTCAAGCCGGCTACTATTAAAAGAAGTGCCCAGAAAAATCCCCAGATATTTCCGGTTATAATGCCGAGCAATTGTAACAAAAGAACGATGCCAATTATCAAAAATACTATTCCTAAAAACATTTTATTTTTTTCAAAAATTAAATAAGCGACCTTTATTGAACTTTATTAATATTACCAGGAAACTGTTAATTGGACAATTTTATTCTGCCGTAAAGCCGATTATTCCTATTTTATCCCCAAGTTCCAGCCCGGTTTTTTTTGCCGTTCCGCCATTTATTTCCAGAACATATTTGGCGTTTTGATTCGAGTTTATTGTAGGGCAGAGGTTTTCGTTTCCGCATGGCTGCGCGCTTTTTTCTATAAAAACCACCTCGTTGTTTTGGTTAATCCAGACCATATCCAAAGATATCAGGGTATTTTTCATCCAAAAAGGATAATTGCCTTCTTTATCAAAAACAAAAAGCATTCCTTTGTCCGGAGCTAAGCTTTTCCGGAACATCAGGCCTTGGGTTTGTTGCGCGGGAGTTTGGGCTAGTTCCACGTCAAAACATCCGCCAGCTGGCGGATTGAAACAAACCTTGGTTTGCCTTTCGGTTTTATTTATAAGGAATGCCCCGATTATTCCAATAATCGCCAATATAATGACTAGCCATAAAGTTTTTTTCAGGATTTTTTTATTCATCGCTAATTTGATGCTTTACTGCAAACTGGCCGCAGGCGGCTTCAATGTCTTGCCCGAATTTGTATCTTTGGGAGAATTTCACGCCGGATTTTCTTAATATGGCTTTGAACTTTTCTATTCTTGAAGGAATAGACGGTTGGAATATGCCGGTCGGGTTATAGGTGATTAAATTAAGGAAATAAAGCGGTTTTCCCATTAATTTTGTTAATTCCATCACACAGGAATCAGTATCGTTCACTTTATCAATTAATAGGTATTCAAACATAACCTGCCGATTGGTTTTTTTAATATAGTCGTCAACCGATTTCAAAATAGCTTCAATCGGATATTTTTTGTTTATTGGCATAATTTTTTCGCGCAATTCATTGTTCGGCGCATGCAAAGAAATTGCCAGATTTAATTGGATTTTTTCTTCGGCTAATTTTTCAATGCCTTCCGTTATTCCAACGGTGGAAATAGAAATATTTCTTGCCCCGATTCCAAAATAATCTTTGTCGTTAAGGGATTTTATCGCCGTCATTACGTTTTCGTAGTTCAAAAACGGTTCGCCCATGCCCATAAAAACTATATTGGAAATTTTTTTATTTTCTTTTTTCAGGTGTCGGGCGAAAAATATTACCTGCTCAATAATTTCTGAGACTTCAAGGTTTCTTTTAAATCCCATTTGGCCGGTAGCGCAAAAATCGCAAGCCAAAGCGCAGCCTACTTGTGAAGAAACGCAGATTGTGTTTCGGCCGTCATTATGGCGCAATAAAACCGCTTCAATCTTCAGTCCGTCTTCCAGAGTTAGCCGAGCCTTTACCGAATCGTTTGTTTTGGAAACAAGAATCTCGGCTTTAATTGTAAGCGGTAATTTCTCGTTTAATTTTTCCCGCCAATCCAAAGGAAACGCACTGGCTTGCGACCAGTCTTCAATTAATTCCTGGAATATAGCCGCTTTTGCCTGTTTTATTCTGTATTTCGGCTCGGCTTCAAATATTTTTTCTAGATTACCCAGATTCATTTTAATAACCGTTTGCTTTAATTTTAACACGAAAACGAAAAATAAAAGGGGATGACGAGTGTCATCCCCTTGAAAGGAAGTGATGCCGCTGACGGCATTTTACGATTTCAGGAGTTTTTCTATAAACAATCTAACAGAAACGAAATGACTGTCGCCGCAGGAATCGCACGTAATCGCCCTATCTCGCACGGGTATCCTTGCGTAAACCCGGCCGCATTTTTCGCAAACGTGTTTCGCGCCGTGCCTTTCCAGTTTTTTGAGATTTTTTCTTGTTTCTTCCGGATTTTCAATGCTTATACCCACGTAAGCGAAATGAAGTCCTGAATCAAATGGAGCATTAGGAAAATAAACCTTGAATTCTTTGCAGACCCATCCGTTTTCGGTTCTAAGGTGTTTGTTGATAAATAAAGGGCAATTTTTTTTGCAGGATTTTCCAGAAGCGCGGCATATAGGTCTGTGAGCTTCGGCAAGGGCAAGATTGGTTTTGGCCTGGTCTTCCATTCTGGCGGTTTTTTCGCTCTCGTTTTCTTCGTTGTACGGTAATATTTTTTCGTAATTCAATCTCCCTTCAACGATGCCTTTTACTGTTTCTGTTGGCAGTACAAACATAATTTTCCTCCTCCTTCCTTGTTTTATTATTAAAATACTAAACTCAAAATAACACATTAATAATCTTTTGTCCAGTTTTTATTTTCGTATTTTTATTCCTTATTCAGCCGATAATTTGATGTTAAATAAAAAACACCTTCTGCTTGGAAGGTGTTTTTTAGCTAGCCAGTAATTATTTTACCAGGGGCGTCGTTGTTGATTGCTGCAAATTTTTTCCGCACATCCTTAACAGCATATTCGTCATCATTCCATTGTCGTTGTTGCGGACAGAATAGCCATAATACCCGTTTCCTCTCATAGAGTAATTGTCCCCGTTTATTATTGATTTCATTTCGCCCAGTTTAATTCCAAGGGTCAAAACAATCATAATAATAACTATTCCCAAAATACAGCGCAGAAACATATGCTTTCCGCCGCCGCAACACGAATGCATGCCGCCATGCATCATCTCATGTCCTTGGCATTCGCATTCTCCAGAATTATCTTTTTTATTTTCTTCCATAAAATTTATTAATTATTTTATTTAATAAAACGACCTTTTCAATTTTAACCGATAATTTATAATATGCCAAACTTAACCCCTCCCAAAAAATAATTTTTAAATTTTCATTTTTTTGAAAGCATAGGTTCCTATTAAAATAGCTATCACGGAAAAGCCCGTTATTATTCCCATGTCAAAAATCAAATGGAACTGGGAAGTTCCCAGGATGACATTTCTTAAGGCGTCCACGGCGTAAGTCAGGGGATTAATAAAAGTTAAAGGCGCCAGCCAAGCCGGAAGTTGATTTATCGGAAATAGCGCTCCCGAAAGAAAGAATAATGGGAACAGTAAAAAACTTGATATCAACTGGAATCCCTCCGGACTTTCCATTTGCGACCCGATTATCAGGCCTATGCTTGTCAACGCGGCTGTTGTTACCAGTAAAACCAGAAGAGTGCCAAAAAAAGAAACTATGTTTAAGTGAAGTCCCGGAATTATTCCTGTGCTGCCCATAATCCATCCGAGCGCTAACAAAATAAACGACTGAATTAGAGCGTCAGTCGCTCCGCCGAGTATTTTCCCGATAAATATTGCCGAACGGGAAATCGGCGCCACCAATACTTCTTTCAGAAAGTCTATCTTTCTGTCCCAGACAATATAAACTCCGAAAAATACGGACGAAAAAAGAACCGCCTGGGCCAGAATTCCCGGGAAAATAAATGCCTGATAATTAGTTCCGGGAATGGAAACGCTGCTTCCAAGTCCTCCTCCGAAAACCAAAAGCCAGAGAATCGGGCTGACGATTGAAGAAACGATTCTGGATTTTTCCCGCAGGAAAACTTTGAATTCCCTGTACCATATCGCCAAAATTCCGTTTATTTCATTCATGTTTTTATTCTATTTTTTTGAATTGTAATTAATGGTTCTTTGGAACCAGCCGCCTTCGGGGGATTCGTCTTTTATCTGTTTGCCGGTGTAGTGCAAAAAAACGTCGTCCAAAGTCGGCGAATGGATTTCTACGGAGTCAACCTTGCCCAGTGTTTGCATTATTTGCTGCAGATTTTGATTGGCGTTGGCTACTGTTATAAACAGCAAGCCGTTTTTGGCTTCAACTTTTTTTACAAAATTAAGTTTTTTAACGCTTTCAATGTCCGGATTTTCCGCTTTTACCACCACCATGTCTCCGCCGATTATTTTTTTTAATTCTACTGGTGAGCCCAAAGCGGCAATTTTTCCGTTATCCATAATCGCCAGTTTTGTGCAGAGTTTGTCGGCTTCTTCCATGTAATGTGTCGTTATTATTACGCTGATTTTCTCTTCTCTTGATAAATCTTCTATGTATTTCCAGATGTTGTCTCTTGATTGCGGGTCTAAACCCAGAGTCGGCTCGTCCAAAAAAAGAATTTTCGGATGATGCATCAAACCCCTGGCCAATTCCAGTCGCCTTCTCATTCCGCCGGAATATTTTTTGACCAAGATGTCTTTTTTGTCCGTCAGTCCGACCAATTCCAAGACTTCTTTTATCCTTTTTTCCCTTAAAATTTTGGGCATTGAGTAAAGCATGCCGTGAAGCTTTAGATTTTCGTAGCCGGTCAGAATGTCGTCGGAACTCGGGTCCTGAAAAACTATCCCGATAGATTTTCTGACTTGGTTTGGCTGTTTTTCTGAATCAAAGCCGTTAATCTTCGCTATGCCTGAAGTCGGCGGGAGAAGAGTGGCCAGCATTAAAAGCGTTGTTGTTTTTCCGGCGCCGTTTGGCCCCAGAAGTCCAAAAATTTCTCCTTCCTCAATTTTAAGATTTAAGTTGTTAACGGCCGTAAAGTCGTTAAATTTTTTAGTTAGATTTTCTGTTTCTATAATAGACATGGTGATAAAATGAATTTTTCTATTTGTTGTAAATAATTATATCTTTTTTTTCAAAAATTAAAAATCCGCTCCGATATTTATCGGAGCGGATTAACTTTTTGTCTTCTATGGCAGTAAAATTAATTTACGGCCCATTTCGTCAGCTTTTTGTAACTCTCTCTTTGTGCTTTTCAGAATAACTATTGTGAGCTCGCTGAGGTGGCATTTAAAGACTTTTTTGTCTGGCGTTTCCCTGATTAATTTTAAGTCTTTAATTCCGGAACATTCGGAATCATCATCTCCGGTGCAGACTTTACCGTTTTTACATCTGCAATATTTAAAATGATGCTCTTTAAAAACCAGCACGCCGTCATCGGGTTTAACCTTTAGAATTTTGCAGGCAATGTCTTTTAAAATTATAAAAGCACTGCAACCGCATTCATCGCAAACCGGCGCTGATTTTTTTCCGTTATTATTTCCGTAAGACTCTTGCGGTTTTTTCTTGTAAAGTTGTCCGCAACCAAGACATTTGAAACGATAGCCTTCATTCAAAGCCTTATTCACAATTTTCTCTAATGCCACGTCGTCAATAAATTCAATCGTTTCTTTCACTTTTTACCTCCTTTTTAAAGTTCAAAAATTTAAAATAAGAATAGCATGTTTAAACTATTTATCAACTTTTTGTCGTTTTAACAAAAACCAATTCAATTTTAAATACCCGGTTTAAATTAAAAAGTAGCATTGGAATTTTCAGGGGATTGCGATAGACTGTAAATAATTAAATTAATTTATGCCGTCTAAAAAACCCAAAATCGACAGCCCGACTTTTTTTGTTGGCGTCCGCGGCAATGGAGTGATCTCTTTCGGCAGTGGCCAGCCCGACCTGCCGCCTCCGCCGCAGATTTTTAGAATTCTGCCCGATTATAAAGCTTTTAAATACGGTTTTACTCAGGGTCAGATAAACCTCCGCGAAGCTCTGGCTAAGCAATACCTAGGCGCTAAACCAGAAAATTTTGTAATTACCAACGGCGCTTCCGAGGCGCTTGATTTAACCATCCGCGCTTTAGCTCAAAAATTTCCTGGCGGGAAAATTATGCTGTTCCGGCCGTATTATTATTCCTATCCTTTTTTAGCCAAGTTGGCCGGGTTGGAAGTAGTAATTTCCGATTTGAAAGACGGCAGGATTGACTTGGCCGACTTTATGAAAAAAATTAAAAGCTGTAAAGCCATTTTGATTAATTCGCCTTCAAATCCAACCGGCAAAATAGAAACCATTTCCACCTTAAAAGCCATCGAAAAAATTACGCAAAAATTGGGCATCTATGTTTTATCGGATGAAGTCTACAAAGATTTAATTTATGAAAGAGAAAATTATTTGCTCCACGGCCCGCACGTTGCCACTATAAATTCTTTTTCCAAAACTTATGCTATGTGCGGTTTCCGCGTCGGTTATTTATTCGCCCGCGACAAAGACCTCGTTGGAAGAGTGGTAGAAATGAAAGCGCGCACTTCAATGAACACCAGCATTTTGAGCCAGGAAATGGCTTACGAGGCGACCAAAGTTCCGCGCGCGCAGATAAATAAGCAAATAAAAATCTGGCGACAGCGGAGAGATTTAATTTTCCAGGGATTAAAAGACATGGGTTTTGACTTGTGGCGTCCCGAAGGCGCTTTCTATGTTTTCCCGAAAATAAAAAATTCCACGCAAGTGGTTAATGATTTATTTTATAAATACAAGGTTATTGTTTACGATGGCGCTTGGTTCGGCTGTCCTGGACGGATTCGGCTTAGTTATGCCCTAGACGTTAAAGACATTGAAGAAGGTTTGAAAAGAATCAAAGAATACATCAAAGACAAAAAATCCTGGCTGTAATTTCATTTATTAGTCTGCTTGTTTGCTAAATATTTTTTTCTCTCGTTCGCGGGGAAAAGCTCAATCGCGTACCTCAGCATTGTTCTTGGCATTTTTCCACAATGTTTTTGTAAAAATTTTTCCTCGGTTTTTTTGTTTCGTTTGCCGACTTCCCGCAGCATCCAGCCGGTTGCTTTGTGAATAAGGTCGTGTTTGTCGTTAAGTAATTCCTCCGCGATTTTAATTGAGCCTTTAAAGTCGTTATTCTTGATAAAATTGAAGGTCGCCAAAATCGCGATTCTTCTGTCCCAAATATTTTTTGAACGTATTAGTTTGTATAAAATTTCACGATTTTTCCCAGACAGATAATCTCCTAGAATACAATGAGCTGACATATCCACTAAGTCCCAATTGTTAATGTATTCTTTGTTTTTAAGATAAAATCCTACGATTGCCTTTTTTTCCTGTTCGTCGGATTTTTTGTATTTTTCGCAAAGTATCGCTAAAGCGCTGAAGCGAAATTCGTGAATTTTGCTTTGTAAAAGTTTCTCAATATCTTTCAAGCCTAGATTGACGTATTTTCCAGAGATTTTTCTTTGTTCCGGAACGGTTATTCCAAGAAAAATGTCGCCCTCGCCGTATTCGCCTTTGCCTGTTTTGAAATATCGCTTTAATAACTTAGCTTTAATCGGATCGCTTTTTTGGCGCAGTTCTTTGCAGAGAAGTCCCAGTTTATTATTCACGTTAATTTATGCTATTTAGAATTTTTGGCCAGAAAAATTATCAGGAAAATAGCCAGCATAATTAAAACTATTGTTCCGCCGGTGGAAAGATTCAGATAGAAAGAAGCGAAAATCCCCGAAACCACGGAAAAAATTGAAATAACTTCCGCCCAGATAATTGTTTGAGCGAAACTTTTTTTTAGCTGTATTGCGGCGATAACCGGCACGACAATTAACGCCGCGATTAACAAAACTCCGACTATGGAAATTGAAAAAGATATCGTTGTCGCCGTTAGTAAAATAAGTATGGTGTTTATTAATTTTGTCGGCAGGCCGCTGGCTCTGGCCGCGTCTTCGTCAAAAGTTATGTAAACCAGCTCTTTATAAAACGCCGCTAAAATAGCAACCACCGCAATTCCCAGAATAGCTATTATTAGGACATCGTTGGCGGTTACCGTCACAATGCTGCCGAATAAATAATTAAACAAATTGGCGTTGAACCCGTGCCCCAAACTTAAAATAACTATTGCCAGCGCCAAGCTTCCGGAAAGAAAAAGAGCCAAAGCCGATTCCCCGTAAACTTTTTTTGAAGTTCTTAATTTTTCAATTCCCAAACTAGCAATAAGGGTCGCTCCGAGCGCGGTTAAAACCGGGTTTATTCCCAGAAGCAAACCAATGGCAATTCCCGCCAGAGAAACGTGCGAAAGCGTGTCGGCAATTAAAGAATACCGCTTTAACACCAGGAAAATTCCTATCAGCGGAGCGATAACGGCAATGATAACTCCCGCTTCCAGCCCTCTTGTGATAAAACTGTATTGAAAAATATCGTTAAGCATTTAATTGTGATGATGAGGAGCGATTATTTTAACTTTTTGTCCAAAAATATCCGAAGACTCGCTTTCTTTGATAAATTCTTCCGGCGACACATGGCAAACCAAAGTGCGGTCAATGCAGGCGATGTGCATCACTTCTTTTGTTATCCTTTCAATGTCATGGGAAACCAAAATTAAAGTTAAATTTCGGTTTTCATTCAGGTCTTTAAGAAGAATATAAAAATCGTCTTGCGATTTTTTATCAACGCCGGTTGTCGGCTCGTCCAGAAAAATAATTTCCGGCTCTCCGGCGAGAGCCCGGGCAATAAACACCCGTTGCTGTTGACCGCCCGACAAGTCTCCGATCAAACGGTTTTTGTAATCCCACATGTCAACTTCTTTCAGGAATTTTTCTATTATTTTTCCGTCTTCGGCTTTCAAGCCGTGGAACAGTCCTTTTTTTGCGTATCGGCCCATCGCCACCACTTCTTCAACAGTGGCGGGGAAATTTGCATCAAAATTGGTTGCCTTTTGCGGCACGTAGCCGATTCTTTGCCATCCTTTGAATTGTTTCATATCTTTGCCGAAAATTTTTATGGTTCCGCTTTCGGGAGTCAGAAGCCCGAGTATTATTTTAATGAAAGTTGTTTTCCCGGCTCCGTTCGGCCCGACAACGCCAAGGTAATCGCCTTGGTGTATGTCGAGCGAAATGTTTTCAAGAACTTTCTCTTCGCCGTATTTAAAAGAGATGTTCTTAACTTCTATTATATTTTTTGAATGGTCTACTTGCATTGAAGCGCTGTTTGTAAATTATTTAAATTATTTTCCATTTCCGTAAAATAATTATCGCCTTGGGCCAGTTGTTCCTCAGTTAATCCTTCTATTGGATTTAAAACAAGCGTTTTTGCTCCGATTTCGGTTGCTATTGTCTGTGAAAGTTTCGGACTCGTCAAGCTTTCAAAAAATATATATTTTACGTCATTGGCTTTGGCAAATTTTACGATATCCGCCAATTGCTGCGGCGATGGTTCGGCGTCAGGAGACAATCCGGAAATAGGAACTTGATTCAGTCCGTAAGCCGTAGCCAAATATCCGAAAGCCGCATGTGATGTAATGATATTTTTATTTTGGCAATTGCTCAAGCCCTGCCCGTATTCTTTGTCTAAGTTACTCAGCTTATTTTTTAACGAGTCCGCATTTGCTTGGTAATAATTTTTGTTTTCCGGATCAATTTGCATGAATCCATTAGCAATCCTGCCTGCTATTTGTTCGGCTAAAAAGGGACTCTGCCAGATATGTGGGTCGGTAATGGTTTTTCCGTCTTCTGTCACCTGTTGATTTGTTAATCCGTCTCCGACTGTCACAACTACTGTCTTTTGAGGATTAAGATTTTGCTTTATATTGTCTCCCCACGCTTCCAGCCCGCCGCCGTTTAAAATAAGTAGCCGGCTATTTTCAATTTGAGTCATATCTTGGGCTGTAGGTTCATAATCATGCGGCTCGGCTCCGGCTGGCGTTATGTTTATAATCTCGGCTTTGTCTCCGCCTATTTGCTGCGCAAAAAAATAAAGCGGATAAAAACTCGCCGCCACTTTTAGCTTTCCTGATTGTTCGGGAGCTGGCCGCTGGTTTTCAATTATCAAAATAGAAAAAACAATAAGAACAATCAGGATAAATCCGATAAGATATTTTTTATTCATTAACTTGTTCTGTTATTTTTGCTTTTAATTCAATTGTGCAAAAATAAGAGCCAGATAATTTATTTTCCAGATAAACCGGGCACCCCGACGGGCATCGGCAGGCTTTTTCTCTGTCCATCGCGCATTGCGAAACTGTTCTGGCGCAAAATATTCTTTCTGCTTTGTTTCTATTGCATTCGCCATAAAGCGGGCAATTGACACAAATACATTTGCCATAATTTACGGCGCTATTTTTAGGTTTCATTTGGTTAAAAGTTCAAATAAATCGCCAAGCCCATAAGTCCGTGGATTAAAGCAAATAAGAAAGAAATTATCACCATTCTCGGGTGCCACTGGAAAGGAATCGCGCGGCTTCCTTTAAAATTTAAAAACCCAATCAGCGCGGTAAATAAAAAAGAAAGAAGCGTCAATATGCCCGTATAAAATATCAGCGGTTTTCCAAAAATAAGAATATAAGCGATTTTTGCTATCATATGTTTTTATTAATTTGAAGAATTATCGTATTCCCATTCTATAGGATTTTTTTGAATTGTCTTAGCCATCATTAAAGTGTTTCGGGCGAGTTTTTTTGCGTTATCAACGAACATAGAACCTGTTACAATTTTTTTATCTTTGTATGTTGGGTTTGCTATTGAAGACATGGCGTACATATTGCTCCATGGAACAAACAACATCCCAAAATGATTAAGCCCCATAAATAAAGATGAAATAACCAGCGCCGCTCCTTCTTCGTGTCCCGTGACAATAACTCCTGCTATCTTTCCGCTAAAGCGCCGGAGAAAACCGCTTCCGGCGACAGAATCATCTGCCATCATTTCAACGAACTTTGTGTGTTTAATATTTAGTTCTCTGTTTTTCGGTATTTTTTGGTCCGCTGGTGGAAGACTGCCGTCCAGGCTGATGCATCTGTCAATAAACAATGCCATCATCGAAGACATTTTAAAATTATTAACTGGGGTCGCGAAAATAATAATGTCGGCATTTAAAATTTTGTCATATAAAACATTGCTCATGTCGTCAGCGGTGTCAGTCCCACGGGGATAGCAGGAGCAATAGAAATGACAGTGCGTATTGGTTGTGGAATAACAGGCCTTGCACGGTTTAATGTTGTATTTTCTCAGCTGGATTAATTCCGTTTCCACCCCTTCCTTTTTGAGCTCTCCAAGAGCTTCTGCCAGCAAAAATTCCGAATTGCTATTTTCTGCCGCCATATCAAATTCATCTCTGGCCGAGCCGGAAACCCCAATGGCTTTTAACGCCCCTCCTTTTTTGCTCAAATAATGCTGAGCTTCCTTGATGGTTTGTTTTTGTATTTCTTTAAATCGCTCAATTGTCTCATCGTCAATTTCTAGAAATTTTTTCAGATACTCGTCTGTTTTCAAAGGAACAGAAAGTTCGTCGCTACAATGCGAACAATTTTTAATATTTTCCGGAAAAACTATTTTACATTTTTCGCAGACTTTCATAAATATTTACATTATTGATTTATTGTTTTCGTTTACTTTGTCAATACAGTAATACCCTGAATTCAAATTATTTTCCGCGTGAACCGGGCACCCGCCGCATAAACACCCATTCTTTTTGTATTCACAAACGCTTTTCCCGACTTCTTCCGCGCAATAAAGTTTTTCGGTTTTCTCTTTTGCGCATTGATTATAGCTGGGGCAATTAGGGCAAAGGCATCTACTTAGGTTTGTTTCGTTTTTTTCTACTTTTGGCATTTTTTATTGCTTATAGATTCATTATAACAAAATCGCTGCCGAATTCTTGAATTAACACCTTAATTTAGGCTAGTTTTGATTTTTGCCGGGAATTCATTAATATTAAATTATGCTTAAAATAATCGGTGATAATGTTTACCGCAACGGTGAAAAAGTCGGCTGGGTGGAAAGAAATTATGTTTTAGACCACCGTGGCATAAAACTCGGCTATTTTGATAATAAATTTATTTATAACCACGAAAGAAGAAGGCAGGCTTACATTGAAGGAGACCATCTCTATTCGGAAGGAAGCAAATTTTCTAAAATTTCTCTTGATAAAATAAACGAAGACATTGAAGGCGGGATACTGCCTATGATCGCCAAAGCTGCGGTTTACGTTTTACTTGGCGGATAAATTTATCTCCTGTTCTGTCTGCGGGCTAAAAACCGGCTAAGATCTGGATTTTAACTTAAATCGTTATTTGGTTTTTTCTTTTTGGTATTCAAAATAGGAATAAAAAATCGTATAGATTGCCACCGCCATCACGGGGAAAAAAATAAAGAAAAATGCGTAAACCGGAAAAATTAACCCCAAAAAATTCAGTACTCCGGCAATTTTAAATAATTTCCCGCCCAGCTTATGAGTTTTATCCCAAACGCTGTCACTGCTTAACGTCCATGGCGTTTTAATCCCGATAAACCAGTTCCTTTTGGTGTTTTCTATCAAAACCCCGCAATAATAAAAAAGTATTCCGAAAGCGGGAGCTATCAATTGAGACATGTTAAATCTGTCGCCCAGATTCCAGAAAATAGTCAGCAGGTAAATATAAAATAAAAACAGCATCATCAAAACTGTAAACCCGTCAAAATATTTCCTTATTTTTTCAACATTTTCTTTCATAGGGTCTATTTTAGGAATTAAAATAAAAAGCAAAAATAATCCGATAGAAATAAACGGCATCAAAAATAATCCCCAGAATTTTGGCACATAGCCGTTAACTTGTCCTGCTACATTCCAGTGAGACGCCATTTTTTCCGGCATTTTAGGCCAAAGATAAGCGCCGATAACAAAAGATAATAAAATTATTCCCCAAATTATTAATTCTTTTCTTTTCATGTTTATCATTCTACTCTTCCGATAAATTTTGGGCAAACAAAAAACACCGCTTTTGAGGTGTTTTTTGTTGTGTGATTTAATTAAAATTGATTCTCAAAAATCACAACTTAGGTCGCTTAGCGTTTTTTTCCTTTGCGAGCGCCTTTTTTTGCCGTCGTCTTTTTCGCCTTTTTTTTCGTTGCCATATTTTTATTTAGTTACTTTTAATAAAATTTAGCAAGGCTTCTGAAGTCGACTAAAAACGAATCGCGTTCGTTTAATCTTCAAAAGTCTGGCTAGCGTTTTTATTTTAATTTACGTTTCGGTTTTTCTTCAGAAAATAATCCCGAACACCTCTTTATTAATTAAAACAGTGTTGTGGTGAATTCACAATAGCAAAAATAAAAAATATGTTGATAACTTTTTTATTTTAAAAAATAAAATCTCGGAATTTTTTCCGAGATTTTTATCTGGAATATTTTCTGTCGCCAACTATATTGTTTGGAAAAAATAGAGCAGTGGCTATTTCAAAGTTATGATAATAGCTCCGCCAACCATTAAAAGAGCGCCGACAATTGTTTTTAAACCCAAATGTTCGCCAAGAAAAATAGCGGCTAGAATTATAACAAAAACTAAACTAAGGCGGTCGATGACAACAACTTTCGTTGCTAAGCCGGTTTTCAGAGCGAAAAAATAAAAAAGCCAGGAAAGCGCGCCGGCAATACCAGCCAAAACAATCAGCAGCCAATCGCCGGAACTCAGTGATTTTAAAGAAAAACCCTGAAATTTTTTCAAAGAAAAGCTGACCAAAATTAAAAAGGCCGCCATAATAATAGATCGTATGGTCGTGGCTAAAGTAGAATCAATATTTTTTAGCCCCATCTTGCCGAAAATTGCCACGAGCGCCGCGGTTATTGAAGACAGAAAAGCAAAAATTAACCAATTCATAAGTATTAACTTATTCTATCAAAAGTATAATCGGAAAAATATAAGGAAAAATTACTTGCAGTTTTTTCCGGCAACATATCCGGTGCTCCAGCACATTTGTAAATTAAAGCCGCCGGTTTTTCCGTCAACGTCAATAATCTCTCCGGCGAAAAACAAGTTATCAATTATTTTTGATTTCATTGTTTTGTGGTCTATCTCTTTCAAAGATACGCCTCCTCTTGTCACCATCGCTTCGTCAAAGCCCAAAACGCTTTCTGCGGTAGCTTCTAAGTTTTTTAAATTTTTTATAATTTTTCCTCTGTCTGTCTTTGATATACTGTTCGCCATTTTGTTTCCGTCTACGCCGGAAATATCTAATAATACTTCGGCTAACCTTTCAGGCACAAAGTCCGATAATATATTTTTAACCGATTTTTTCGGATATTTACTAAAAACGTTTTCAAGTTTATTTCCTAATTGCCGATGATTAATTAAAGGAAACAAATCAAAGATTATTTTTACTTCGCCTGTTTGCGCAGGCAGGTTTTTTTCCAGCAAAGCTCCTGTTCCGGCGCTAATATTTAAAGCCGCCGGACCGCTTATGCCGAAATGAGTAAATAATAAATCTCCCTGCTCGCTAAAAATATTTTTTTCTTTTTTAGAAACGCTTATTTTAATATCTTTTAAGCTTATTCCCTGAAGATTTTCAATCCATTTTTCTTTAAATTTTATCGGAGTTAAAGCGGGGACTGGTTTTATGATAGTATGTCCCAATTTTTCGGCCAATTTATATCCCGAGCCATCAGAGCCAGTTAGGGGATAGGATTTTCCGCCGTTGCAGAAAATATATTTTTTGGCTGTAATTTCCCTGTCTTTTAAAATCAGCTTGGTGATTTTTTTCCCTTTGCAATTAATGTCTGTAACTTCAGAATCAAAAATAATTTTTACTTTATTTTTTATTAAATATTTATTTAGCGCTTCCAAAACTTTTTCTGCGCCATCATTGGTCGGAAAAACTCTTCTATTTTTTTCAGTTTTAGTTTCCACCCCTAATCCCGCGAAAAAAGCCATTGTTTGCTTTGGCGCGAAAAGAGAAAAAACGTGGAACAGAAATTCTCCGTTATTGTAGTTTTTTACGAGATTGCTTAGCTTGAATTCCGCGTTGGTTATATTACATCTGCCTCCGCCGGTTAAAAGTAATTTTTTACCAAGTTGTTTATTCTTCTCTATCAATACAACTTTCGCTCCCGCTTCCGCCGCAGTTCCCGCCGCCATTATTCCCGCCGGTCCCGCTCCGATAACTGCCACGTCAAATTTATCTTCTTTTACCATAGCCTCCAAAATGTCCTGAGTTCCTGCCTCTATACGAAGAATGCCCAGTTCTTTTAAAACCCCTATTAAAGCCTCTATCAAAATCGCTGGAAGGATCAGGTTGCTGGTTCGGGATGTGCGGAAGTTCCGGTAATTTTGAAACCTGCAAAGTAAGCCTTGTTAATCTTTCTATTTCTCTGATTTTAGAACCCTGGTCAGGCAAAACAAAAGAAATGGCTTTGCCGCCCATGCCCGCTCTGCCGGTTCTTCCGATACGGTGAACGTAATCTTCCGGATTCTGCGGAAGGTCATAGTTGACAACCAATTCAATTCCTTTGACGTCAATTCCGCGCGCGGCAATGTCGGTCGCCACCAGCACTCTGTATTTCCCGACTTTAAAACCCTCCAGAGCTTCTTTTCTTTGGGAGAGCGATCTGTTTGAGTGTATTTCCGCCGCCGAAATTTCCATATTGCGTAAGTCGGCGCAAATTTTCTTCGCTCCGAATTTTATTTTCAAAAAAACTAAAACGCTTCCTTTATAGTCTTCGAGTAATTTTTTCAACAGCGGAAGCTTCTGTTCTTTTCTGACCACAAATAATTCGTGTTCAATATTTTCCGCGGTGGTTCCGGCTTGAGCTATCTCCACTCTGAGAGGGAGACGCATGTGACTACTGGCGATTTTGGCGATACCTTCCGGCATTGTCGCTGAAAAAAGCATCGTCTGTTTTTCTTTGGGCAACACCCGCAATATTTTATTTATCTGCGGAGCAAAGCCCATGTCGAACATTCTGTCGGCTTCGTCTAAAACTAAAACAGTGACGCTGTTCAAATTTAGCGTTCTTTGTTCAATGTGGTCGTTGATTCTTCCCGGTGTGCCGATAATTATGTGCGGATTCCCGTGCAGTTCTCTTATTTGCTCGCGGATAGAAGCTCCTCCGATTAATACTGCCGTTTTTATTCCGAAATCTCTGCCTATTTTTTGGATAGCCTCGTTTACCTGTAAAGCCAGTTCGCGGGTCGGCAATACAATCAGCCCTTTCCCGTTTCTGGTTTTCAAAATTTGCTGAATTAAAGGAATGCCGAAAGCCAAAGTTTTTCCTGTTCCTGTTTGGGCAATGCCGATAATGTCTTTGCCTTCAATAGCCGCAGGGATTGCCTTGTGTTGTATCGAAGTAGGAGTTTTAAATCCCAACTTTAAAAGCGTATCCAAAATACTCGGGGCTATTCCCAGTCCGTTAAAAGTTATCTCTGCCTCATTTAATAGAGGGCCGTTTGTTTGTTTATTCATCATAAAAAAATGCGACCCGTTCTTATTTCTAAGGCCGCACCAATACTCTACATTAAACCAATAAAAATGTCAAACAAAACGTTCTTTTGCTTGTTAATCGCTATAAATGCTTCTAAAATTAATTTATGAGTCCCGTAATTAAAACAACTATTTTATCGTCAATCATTGTAATTATTTTCCTGCCAACTTTAATTTTTGCGGCAACCAAAACTCCTTTTTGCTACGCTGGCTGGATTCCTTTTTGGAAAGACCTCGCCGGCGCTCACGACCTTTCTCTCCACCTTGGGTCAATCCAAGAGGTAAGTCCGTTTTCTTATGAGGTCAGCTCTAAAGGTTTAATAATTGATAAAATTCAGATTAAACAAGGTTTCTGGCCCAATTGGCTTTCGGCGGTCCGCGATATCAATGTAAAAATAATTCCGACTGTCGCTTGGTTTGACGGCGCTAACATCCATAAAATACTTTCTAATAAAACAACGCGCATCGCCCAGGAAAACGCCATCACTAAACTTGTAAAAAATCAGAATTTTAACGGCATCGATATCGACTACGAAGCAAAATTAGCTGACACCAATAAATATTTTTCTCTTTTCATAGAAGGCCTGGCCATCAGGCTTCATCCCTTAAAGAAAACTCTTTCCTGCACGATTGAGCCGCGAATGCCGGTTTCTTCCCGGTATACCCAAACCGGCACTGACGAAGACACTCAGTATGCCAATGATTACTCTGTTTTAAATAAATACTGCGACGAAGTCAGGATTATGGCTTACGACCAGGGAGTCGTCGATATAAAACTTGACGCGTCAAAAGGCAACGGCCAACTTTATGCGCCGGTAGCCGACCCCGATTGGGTTGAAAAGGTAGTTAAAGAAGCCACAAAATTCATAAGCCCTAAAAAAATTATGCTTGGTATCCCGACTTACGGATACGAATATCAGGTAACTTGGGACAATGGGATTGCTACTTATTATCGTTTAAGAAGCCATACTTTTTCCCAGGCAATGGAACGAGCTAGTTCCACTGGAGCCATTCCTCAACGCAATAGCGCAGGGGAGTTAAGTTTCTCTTATTCCACGAGTACTTTTGTTAATGACTTATCGGCTTCTCTTATTTGGTCTGTCTCTTCCACGAAGCCGACCGCAATAATTTCCGCCGGCACGTCTACTCCGGTAATGCGCTATGTGTCTTTCGCCGACGCCGAATCAATAAACCAAAAAATAGAATTAGCCAAAAAGTTGGGCCTGCACGGAGTTGCGTTTTTCAAATGGGACGGCGAGCAGGACCCTTTAATGTGGCAATTAATAAAATAGATTAGAGTTTGCTATTTTCGGGATTTTTTAAGTTATTTGCTAACCAACGGCTTTATAGGTATCTCAAACCAAAACGTGCTCCCTTCTCCTTCTTTGCTTTCAAACCCGATTTTTCCGCTGTGTTGTTCAATAAAATTTTTAGAAATAAACAATCCAAGTCCAAACGCGTCAGTCAGCATTACAGAAGCATTTGAAGCGCGGAAAAAACGGGAAAATAGATGATGCTGTTCTTGTTCGGGAATGCCGATTCCGTTATCGCTTACCTCAAAACGAACCATGTCGTCATGCTCGCTAAGTTTGACGACGACCTTCCCTTTCTCTTTTGTGTAGCTGACCGCGTTCTCCACCAATTTAGTGATTACCGTCCGGATTTTTTCGCTGTCAACTTCAATGGCTGGAAAATCTTTTTTGGGAGAGTTGTATTGGCAGGAAATGCTCTTAAGTTCGCATTTTTTTGTAATTTCGTTCATTACGGCCGCAGTTATGCTCTCAAGAGATGCCTCTTCTGTCTTGAATATCATGCGTCCTTCTTCAATATCCATAGCTGTAAGCAAATCGTTGATGCGATTGGTAATTTCAATACTTGCTTTGTAGGTGACTTGTAAGAATTTATGCGCAGCATCTTCTAATTTTCCAAAATTTCCCCCCAAAACCGATTCTAAATTCCAATTCACCACTGTCAGTGGTGTCCGCAATTGATGAGAAAAGATATTTATAAATTTGCTGCGAACTTCGTTTAACTCCTTAATTTTTCTCTCTGAATTTTTTCGGAGGGAAATATCGCGCTCAACGCAAGAAATGCCTACCACCTCGCCATCTTCCTTCTTAATAGGAGAGCTCGAGAAGGCTATATCAAGCTTCGTGCCGTCTTTGCATAGTCTTATGGAATCATAATCAACGATAACTTCCCCCGCTTTAATTTTTTTTAACACTGCCGACACTTCTTCTTTTGCTTCAGGGGGAACCAAAAACAAAATTGATTTTCCTATTACTTCTTGCTCGGAATAACCAAACATTTTTTTCGCGCCGCCGTTCCAGCTCGTAATTACGCCATCAAGCGTTTCGCCGATAATAGCATCGTGTGAATTATCTACAATTAATTGAATTTGACGCATCGATTCTTCCGCTTTCTTGCGCATGCTGATATCGCGGCCGACAAGAGAGGCGCCTATAATTGTGCCGTCCTCGGCATGAACAGGAGAAATGGAAAATTCTACATCGGCGCGGGTGCCGTCTTCTCTTAACCAAACTGAATCATAATCAGCGATAACTTCTCCGCGTTTCACTTTCTCAAGCAGCCGCGGTAGTTCATTTTTGAGTTCCGGTGGAAATAAATTCGCCATCGGTTTTCCGATTACCTCGTCAGGCGAATAACCAAACATTTTTTTCGCGCCGCCGTTCCAGCTTGTGATTACGCCATCAAGCGTCTTGCCGACAATGGCATCATGTGACTCTTCGACTATTGCCGCAAGTTGCAAAAGTGATACTCCTTTCCCATTTTCTTTTGATTTAATACATGCTTTAGGATTGTCCATATTAATAAAATTTATCGTTTGTCTTATTAAAATTTTATAGTTATTAGATTTTTAGAGCACTTTATATATATTATACAAAAAAACGCCCCGTGCTTTTCAGCACAAGGCGTTTTTTTGTTATCGTCCTACTTTCTTTGCCACTTTTTTAGCGCTTTTTACTACATCGCGCTTCGCTACTTTCGCTGAATTGCTGATTGTTTTCCAGTGTTTTTTTAAATCCTGAGCCAATTCGTTTATTTCTTCATGGCCGGCCTTGTTTCCTTTCTTGAACTCTGCGGCTACTGAATCAATAATCTCATGGTATACAGATTCGCTGATATCGCGGGCCATTTCTAATTTCTCCACAACTTCACCCTTCATTTTAATAGCCCAAGCTTTCAAATGCTTTTGATTTTTCTTTCCTTTCGGCCCAAATAAAAAATAAGTCGCTGCTGCCAAACCGGCCACACTCGCGCCTATCAAAGCCACCTTCATCACTCCCGAACCGCTATTTGTTTTTTTCTTTTCCATTTTTTTAATTATTTATTTTTATTATTAATTTTTTAATTGTTATTTATTGTTACTGTCATCTTTCGACACAACCCGCCGCTTTCTGCGTGACGGAGGGAAGAAGAATCGGAAAATTATATTGTCTTCTAAACGTTCTTTGAGTTCTACGATAAATTCCTCAGATTCCTTAAAATCACTCTTTAGTAGCTCTGAAAGCTTGCAGAGGTTTTTTCCAGCCTTGATTAAATAAAATAGAAAAACGGAAGCTAAAATTGCCAACACAATCGTTGCCACAGAAGATATAAAAAAGAAAATGTCCGCTTTCACTAATGACTCCATAGATTTATTATGAATTGATTATAGCACTATTGGCAGGGGAAGCTAAATTGTTAGCCCTCTATACTGCTTAAATTGTCATTTAGGGAAGCTTGTAATATTTTTTTTCCGATGGGACGACACTAACTAAAGGTTTATTTTTCAAGCTCTGCCAAAGCGCCATTATTAATTTTGAAATACCTTGAAACGCCAACCGAGGGAGTTGCCGTCAACGGTTCACCGTTTTTTCTGTCTGCATAGTTAACGATTATTTCTCCATTTCTGAATTCGGTTGTTTGCGGAGCAATCCGATCGCCGAGAAAAAGTGCGTTTGTTCCTTTGTAGCCGTTTTTTGAACTGACAAAAGCAGCAACGTAATAAAAAGTCCCGCTTCCGCCACTGGTTTGAGTGAGAAGAAAAGCTGTGTCTGGTATTCCGTCCCCGTTGAAATCTCCCTTCGTTTCGTTTCCGAAATAACGCGTAATAACTTTTGAAGCCGAGCCGGGGGTAATTTCAGTTTCCAATAGGCCATTAACCAACACAACCGTTTTCCCTTCGATTTCATAGGTTGCGTTTTTGGGGCTGAACCCTATCTTTAAGCAATTTTGTCTCAACTGGCACAAAGGCATATTCGCGCGGTCTACCAAACTTTGATATTGAATGCCGAGATAAAAAGCAATGAGTGGGAATGCGATTAAAATTATCAGCGCTAAAGTTTTAGAAAGAGTTGTTACTTTGTTCCATATTATCTTCATATTTTTATTTTACCGTGCCCATCCATAGTTCACAAGCGGGAAGAGACGCTATAGCTTTTTTCGTAAAAAAATAAGCTCATTTCTGAGCTTATTTTTTTGTTCTATCTGTTTTTATAAAATCAATTCTTATATGCGAGTCACGTTTGTCGCATTGGGTCCTTTTGTAGAATCAGTTTTGTCGAAAGATACTCTGTCGCCCTCTTTTAATTCTTCGAACTTTACTCCTTTGAGCTCGTTGCCGTGAAAAAACAAATCTTTTTCTTCACCGTCAATGGTAATAAATCCGAATCCTTTTTCTGTGAGTTTTTTTATTGTTCCTTCCATGTTTGTGATTTAGATATTCCTTTTTTTAAAGTTTAATTTTCCAACGAAACTCGACTAAATTTTGTTGGACAACTATCTTGTATAAACAATATACGCACCTAAAAGCCGATTGGTCAAGTTGATTAAGATCTAAAATTAGACTCTGTAGCACTGACGACGTCAGAACTATCACAGTCCCAATGTTGTTCCAGTGATTTATTTATGCTTTTTTTTGTTGGCTTTTGCTTCAAGCATTAGTCTCTTTATTGCCAAGCGCTTCTTGGTTTTATGAGAATGCGTTTTTTTATGCTTTGTAATCCCTGAATTTCTTTTCGCCATATATTTTTTTATTATTAATTAGTTAATTATTCTTTGAGTGTAACAGAAAACACTGACAAAAGAAAATATTTTTATTTCCACCGATAAAAATGTACTGCTATATACATTGCCAGCATCCCTAACAAAAAGCCACCTAATAATTAGAAAGACGGTTTTTGGGGATAATCGATATCTATTATTATTGGCGTTATTAGAT
>Ga0265316_10000115_pt1 | contig 86934 bp, 80 predicted proteins | sample 4522metaG_FD_202092 | JGI IMG/M metagenome (GOLD analysis project Ga0265316, IMG submission 202092) | Rhizosphere microbial communities from Carex aquatilis grown in University of Washington, Seatle, WA, United States - 4-5-22 metaG | ecosystem: Host-associated > Plants > Roots > Rhizosphere >... | reverse complement strand
TTCGACAGCATGTGCACTTCGTCGATCATGTAGACCTTGAAGCGCCCCACCACCGGCTTGTAGACCGCCTGCTCCAGCAACTGCGAGATCTCATCGACACCGCGGTTGGAGGCGGCGTCCAGCTCAACGTAGTCCACGAAGCGACCCGCATCGATGTCGCGGCAAGGCTGGCACTGGCCACAAGGCGTCGCGGTGATGCCACCCTGCCCATCAGTCCCTGTGCAGTTGAGCGATTTCGCCAGGATGCGCGACACCGTCGTTTTGCCCACGCCACGGGTGCCCGTGAACAGGTAGGCGTGGTGGAGTCGCTGCTGTGTGAGCGCATTGGACAAGGCCTGCACCACATGCCCCTGGCCAACCATGGCCTCGAAGCTGCCTGGCCGGTATTTCCGCGCGAGAACGGTTGTCGTCATGGGGCGATTCTAGGGGCTGACAGCCTGCATCCACACCGGCTCGCCGCAGCATGGGCATGAGCAATCGTACAATGTTGCGATCCGTTTGATACAATCCGTAACATCAGGGCTCGGAAAGTCACCCCCCATTTACCCATAAGTACTATCACGGTGTGGTGCTGGGGCATACAATTTCATTAACGCGGTTTGTCCAATACCACGCGACGCAATTCTTTGCAGCGTGACGGGCAATCAAACCGCACACCTTGACAGCCGGTTGACTCGCGCCGTTCCAGGCCCGGAACCCCGAGTGCAGTCGCCGCTTCATTTAACGTGGGCCAGTTGTATGTCGTTTGAAAATTTGGGTTTGGTTGAGCCTTTGCTGCGTGCTGTGCATGAGGCTGGCTACCACACCCCCACCCCGATTCAGACGCAGGCCATCCCTGCAGTTTTGACTGGCGGGGACTTGCTCGCTGGCGCCCAAACAGGCACAGGCAAAACCGCAGGGTTCACCTTGCCCTTGTTGCACCAATTGGCCGCCAAGCCTGTGCCAGCAGGGCGGCGTGTGGTGCGTGCCCTGATTTTGACACCCACCCGCGAATTGGCTGCGCAAGTCGAAGAATCTGTTCGGGTGTATGGCAAATATTTGCCGCTGAAATCCATGGTGATGTTCGGTGGCGTGGGCATGAATCCACAAATTGACGCATTGCGCCGCGGCATCGATATCCTGGTGGCCACGCCAGGTCGCCTGCTCGATCACCACCAGCAAGGTACGCTGGACCTCAGCCACGTCGAGTTTTTCGTTTTGGACGAAGCCGACCGCATGCTGGACATGGGTTTCATCCACGATATCAAGCGCGTGCTGGGCATACTGCCGGCCAAAAAACAGAGCCTGCTGTTCTCTGCCACTTTCTCAGACGAAATCAAGGCACTGGCAGAACGACTGCTGAATTCGCCCAAAGTCATCGAAGTCGCACGCCGCAATGCCACCGCCGACACGGTCGCGCAGCGGGTGCACCCCGTGGACCGCGAGCGCAAGAAGGACCTGCTGGCCCACCTGATCCAGAGCCAGAACTGGCACCAGGTGCTGGTGTTCACGCGCATGAAGCACGGCGCCAACCGCCTTGTCGAGTTCCTGGACAAGCAGGGCATCACCGCCATGGCCATCCACGGCAACAAGAGCCAGAGCGCCCGCACTCGGGCGCTGGCCGACTTCAAATCTGGCGATCTGCAGGTGCTGGTGGCCACGGACATCGCGGCACGCGGCATCGACATCGACCAACTGCCCCACGTGGTGAACTTCGAGCTGCCCAACGTGCCCGAGGACTACGTGCACCGCATCGGCCGTACCGGCCGGGCCGGCGCAGAGGGCGAGGCGCTGTCGCTGGTCTGCGTCGACGAGGAAGGCTTCCTGTCGGCCATCGAGAAGCTCATCAAGCGCCCCATTCCGCGCGAAGTGGTGCCCGGCTTCGAGCCTGATCCAAACGCACGCGCAGAGCCCATCCAGCTGGGACGCCGCGTGTTGCATGGCGGCTCGGGCACAGGTGGACAGCGCTCGTCGCCTTCGCGCAGCGGTGGCCAGGGCAGTGGTGGCCGCTCAGGTGGCAGCACCGGCCAGGGCGCTGGTCGTCAAGGTCAAGGCGCTCGGCAGGCACAGCCGTCCTCCAACGCACCTCGCCGTGCCCGCAGCGGCTGAACCTCCTGGGCGACCATGAAAAAACCCGGCCTAGGCCGGGTTTTTTGCTTCAGGCGTTGCAGGCTGCGAGAGCCCGCTCGCCTGACACAAGATCACTTGGATGCAGCGCTGGCAGCGGCAGCGGCCTTCTTGGCCTTCTTGTGGTGATGCTTCTTGACGGCCTTCTTGGCGGGAGCCGAGGCGGCCACGGGGGCAGCAGCGGCTGCCGGGGCAGCGTCAGCGGCGAAAGCGCCAACAGCGAACATCGAAGCAATCAGGGCGGCGATCAGTTTTTTCATGGTTTTCTCCAAATGAGACAGGTTGTTGCCTTTGAAAGCATTGCATGTCAGGCTTGTTTTCGCAAGCCCGTGCGTCCACAACGCCTCGACACAGAGGCTGGTTGACAACACCTCAGGCTTTTGACGCCAACGCGATCAAAGAAACACGCCTTCCCGCAACCATTTGGTGGCAACCCATTTCTCGCCGGCCATGACGGGTGCACCGCCATGGAGGGTTTTCGTCTGGGGCGTGGGCAAGGGATAGGCAAAAAACACGGCAGAGCCGGCCACGGCATGCACAGTGACGCCGGCATCCGGGAATGTGGTGGCACCGCCGGCCACGGGCGTATTGAGGTACATCAGCAAAGTGCCAACGCGCTGTCCGCCGCGCTGCAATATCGTGGGTGTGCCGGCGTGGCATGGGTCGAAATAATCGTAATGCGGTCGGTATTCGGCCCCGGGCGCATAACGCAGCATTTGGATGCCTTCGCCATTTTCCACGGGCCATTGCAACAAGGCCGCGATGCGCGCTTCGATGCGCGAGCACAACGCATTCTCGCCCCGGGCGAAAAACATGCCCTGGCTGGTGCGGGCCGCGTTCACTTCGCTGCCGCCGGTGGCGTTGACCACGGTTTCCGAGCGCGCCAGGCGGGGCTGGGCTTGCGCCATCAGCTCGGTGCACTCCTCGGGTGAGAGGAAGCCGCTGAACACCACGATGCGCGGGTGCTGGACCTGCAGCAGCACAGTGACATCGCGGTCATGGGCACGGACCACGTTGGCCTGCCCCGCAGCGATGTCGGGCATGGGCTTGGCCGTCGGTTTCGCCGTGTCGGCGCGGTTCTGCAGCACCCCTTCCATCGCGGCCAGCGCCACACCCTCCTCCCAGCCGCTGGCGCGCATGGCCGTCAACACGGACTGCGGACTGTGCCCGGCTTCCGCCTGGGCGATGATCCATGCGCGCAGCTCGGGGATGATGTCCTGAGTGCTCATGGCCGTCAGGCTACCGGGCTCAAGCGGCGGCGGAACACCAGGCGATCCGGTTCGGACGCCGCTGCGTCATGGGCATAGCCTTCGGCGTCGAAGCTGAGCAAGGCCTTGAGCGTCTTGGCGCGGTGCTGGATGGCGTGGCGGGCCATCAGGCCGCGGGCCCGCTTGGCGTGGAAGCTGATGACTTTCCACTGGCCATTCTTCCAGTCTTCGAAAACGCACTCGACCACCCGAGCCTTCAAAGCCTTGCGCTTGACGGACTTGAAGTACTCCTGCGAGGCGAGGTTGACGACGAGGTCACTGCCCTGCTCGGCCAGGCGCTGGTTGAGGTGCTCGGCCAGGCGGTCGCCCCACCAGGCGTAGAGGTCCTTGCCGCGCGGGTTGGCGAGCTTGGTGCCCATTTCCAGGCGATAGGGCTGCATCCAATCGAGAGGCCTCAGGATGCCGTACAGACCGCTGAGGATGCCGACGTGCTCCTGCGCCCAATCCAGATCGGCAGGCTTGAGGCTGGCTGCGTCCAGGCCTTCGTAAACATCGCCATTGAAGGCCAGCACCGCCTGCTTGCTGTTGGCCGCCGTGAACTTCGGCTGCCAGGCGGCGTAGCGGGCCACATTCAGGGTGGACAGCGCGTCGCTGAGGTCCATGAGCGAGGCCAGTTGCGCCGGGGTGTAGGGCTTGAGCACCTCGATGAGCGCTGCCGACTCGTCGATGAAATGCGGCAGGGTGTGGCGGTCGGTGGCGGCGGGGGTGTCGTAGTCCAGGCTCTTGGCCGGAGACAGCAGGATCAGCATGGGCGCTCTCAGGGACGTTCAATCAGGGTGCAGGCGAGGTTCGATTCAAAGCGTCGGGCCACCGACACCGCGCTGGCAGGCGCAAGGTGCATCGGTTTGCAAGGCGTCGAGCACGCGCAGGACTTCGTCCGGGTTGCGCCCCACCAGCAGGCTGTTGACGGACACGTGGCAGATGACGTTGTCGGGATCGACGATGAAGGTGGCGCGCAGGGCGATGCCGGTGGCGCGGTCGCGTACGCCAAGCTGATCGACCAGGGTGCCAGCTTCATCGGCGAAGGCATGGTGGCCGGGCTGATCCAGCGCGGGTGTCTCGCGGCGCCAGCCGAGCTTGGAATGTTCGTTGTCGGTGGAGCCGCCCAGCAGCACGGCGTTGTGGTCGGAGAAGGTCTTGGCCAGGGCGGCGAAGGCCTCGACCTCGCTGCCGCACACCGAGGTGAAATCCTTGGGATAAAAGTAGATCACTTTCCACTTGCCAGGGAAGCTGGCCTCGGTGATCTCTTCGAAGGCCGATTGACCGTGCTCCTCGGGGTGCTTGAAACCTGGCTTGATGCCCACAACTTTGAACGGTTCCAGCTTGTCACCAACGGTTTTCATCTGCGCCTCCGGGCGGGGGGATTGTCGACACCCCTTCATCATAGATGTCTGCCCCCTAGAATTCACCCTTCCACCGCTCAAGCACCGCATTCGCGGTCCACGACCATGGCGCTCTACCGCATCAAGGACCAGTCTCCGACCGTCCATCCCACGGCCTACGTGGCCGAATCGGCCGACGTCATCGGCAACGTGACGCTGGCAGAGGGCAGCAGCGTGTGGTCGCACGTGACCTTGCGCGGTGACAACGAGCCCATCGTGATCGGCGCGCGCTCCAACGTGCAGGAGTCGTCCGTGCTGCACACCGACATTGGCTTCCCGCTGACCATCGCCGAGGACGTGACCGTGGGTCACCAAGCCATGCTGCATGGTTGCACGGTGGGTGCGGGCGCCCTGATCGGCATCCAGGCGGTGGTGCTCAATGGCGCCGTGATCGGCAAGAACTGCCTGGTGGCGGCGGGCGCCCTGGTCACCGAGGGCAAGGTGTTCGAGGACGGCATGCTGATCATGGGTTCGCCCGCCAAAGCCGTGCGCCCGCTGAGCGAAACCGACCTGTCCCGCATGCACATGGGCACGGCCCTGTACGTGGCCAAATCTGCAGACTACAAGACTGACATGGTGCGCATCGACGCCCCGAAAGAAGCACCATGAGTGAACTGCACAAATTCCTGTTCGAAGGCATGCCGGTGCGCGGCGTGCTGGTGCGACTGACCGACTCCTGGCAGGAGTTGCTGCGCCGGCGCGCTTCGGCCGAGGGCTACGATGCGCCGGTGCGCCGCTTGCTGGGCGAGATGAGCGCCGCGGGCGTGCTGCTGCAGTCCAACATCAAGTTCAATGGCGCGGTGATTTTGCAGGTGTTCGGTGAAGGCCCCATCAAGCTGGCCGTCACCGAAGTGCAGCCCGACCTGAGCTTTCGCAGCACGGCCAAGGTGGTGGGTGAGCTGCCGGCCAGCGACACAGGCCGACTGCCGCTGGACGTGATGGTTAACGTCAACGGCCACGGCCGCTGCGCCATCACCCTGGACCCGAAAGACCGCCAACCCGGACAGCAGCCTTACCAAGGCGTGGTGCCTCTGAACGCCGCGGACGGCGAAGCGCTGCCGGACCTGAGCGCGGTGCTGGAGCAGTACATGCGCCAGTCGGAGCAGCTGGACGCCAAGCTCATTCTGGCTGCGAATGACGAGATCGCGGCCGGCCTGCTCATCCAGCGCATGCCCGTCGAAGGCGAAGCCAACCTGGCAGGCACAGACCGCGCCGCAGCTGCCGAAATGGATGTGGCCGAGCAGTACAACCGCATCGCCCACCTGGCCGCCACGCTGACGGCCGAGGAACTGCTGACGCTGGACGCGCCCACCATCCTGCATCGGCTGTTCTGGGAAGAAACGCTGCGCTATTTCGAGCCGGCCACGGGCGCATCCGGGCCGCAGTTCGCTTGCTCATGTTCGCGCGAGCGCGTGGCCAGCATGCTGCGCAGCCTGGGCAAGGAAGAGATCGACAGCATCGTGGCCGAGCAAGGCCAGGTCGAGATCGGCTGCGACTTCTGCGGCGAACGCTACCACTTCGACCCCATCGATGCGGCCGAGCTGTTCCGCGATGGTGCCGACGTGCCGCCGGGCTCGCAGCGGCTGCAGTGATCGCGGTACTCGGCTGAGGCTGGCGCTCAGGACTGGGCGTCGGTGCGGCCCGTGTCGCTCGACCAGGTCCAAGGCTGCGCCAGCAAGGCTCGCCAATCGGGGTTGAACGCGGCGTCATGCGGGTCTGAGCGCAACAGCAGTTCGCGGCCATGCTCAGGATGCCGCAAGCGCAGCTCGGTGGCGTGCAGCCACAGGCGCTGCAACCCCAGGTGTTGCGCCCACCAGCGGTTGTGCGCGCCCTTGCCGTGGGTGGCGTCGCCGATGATGGGATGCGCGATGTGCTTGAGGTGGCGTCGGATCTGGTGCCGCCGGCCTGTTTCAGGCTGGGCTTCGACCAGGGCGACGCGGGTGTGCGGGTAGCGGTCCACCGGGACGTCGAGCTGCCAGGTGGCCAGGCGGCGCAGGTGCGTGAGCGCATCTTGCGGCGGGGTGTCGGGCGGGGTGTCGTCAGGGCGCAAGGGATGGTCCACGCTGAGCGGCGTGCCAGGCCAGCCGCGCACCATGGCCAGGTAGCGCTTGTGCACCTGCCGTTGCGCGAACTGCTGCGCCATCGCCCGCGCAGCCTCCGGGCTCAGGCCCATCAGCAGGACACCGGAGGTGCCTTTGTCGAGGCGGTGCACCGGGAAGACGTGCTGGCCGAGCTGATCACGCAGGGTCTGCACCACAAAGCGGGTTTCGCCCGCATCCAGGCCGGTGCGGTGGACCAGCCAGCCGGCCGGCTTGTGGATGGCCAGCCAGTCGCCTTCGCGCCAGAGCACGGTCAGCGCCGGCTGGATGTCCAGATCGCAGCGCCGCTCCACGGGCATCAGCCCCCGTTGCGCAAGCCGCGCGTCAGCCAGTGCTGCTCGCAACCCGCATCGTCGTCGCAATGGGTGCAGACCGCTCGCCAGCGCGGGGCGGTGCTGGACTCAGCGGACGCATCGGTCGCGGTGTTTCGGCGCACGCGGGCGGGCGCGTCGAGCATGTGATCGACCATGGCCAGGGCATGGCGCAAGCGCTGGGCGCCCTGCCCGGCCACGATGCCAAAGGGCTGCCCGGCATCGATCAGGGCCTGGCGCACCAGGTGGTCCACCGGCTCGCGCACCTGTGGACCATCGCGCTGCAGGCCATCGGCCACCCAGGCCAGGTCCAGCGAGGTCAGGAGTGTGAGCTCGCAGCGCGCGTGCTCGGCCATGGCCTCGGCGTACAGGCTGCGGTCATGGAAGAGCCAATCGCTGTACACCGCGGTCATCAGGGCGGTGGTGTCGGCCAGGACCAGGGTGTGGCGCTCAGCGGCCGCGCGGATGCGACGGCTGTGCTCGGTCGCCAAAGCGGCTTGCTCGTCGGCACGGGGCGTGCGGCCCTGGGTGTCGCAAAACTCGCGCAGGGTCTCGGGCACAACCACGGCATCGTGACCGCGTGCCAGCAAAGCGCGGAACAGGTCTTGGGCCAGCGTGGTTTTGCCGGTGCTCTCGGCGCCCACGAGCGCGACGATGCGGCCCTGGCGTGGCAAGGACATCTTCATGCCATGGCCTCGCTGCGACGCGGACGCGGCACGTGCGCACGTGCCTCGGCCAGCCAGGCGCGCCACCCCACCACAGACAGCAACGCGAACAGCGCGTACAGCCACACCGTCAGCCACAGCGCCTTGTGCGCGAACAAAGCCATGCTGACCAGGTTGACCGCCAGCCAGCAGGGCCAGTTGTCCACGTATTTGCGGCCCAACAGCCATTGCCCGATGAGGCTGCCGGTGGTGGGCAAGGCGTCCCAGTAAGGCACGTCGGAATCGGTGGCATGGGCCAGCAGCGTGCCCACGAGGGGCCACAGCACGGCCAGGCTCAGGCAGGCCAGCCACACACCGCGTGGCCGCAAGGAGCGCACCTGCAAGGGCTGCTCGTCTGGCGGGGTGTTTGGCAGGGTGTCTGCGACCGCATCCCGCAGGGCATCATGGCCGCTACCGTCGCCCGTGCCGCGCAACCACTGCCACCAGCCCCAGGCCGACATGGCCACGAACACCAACTGCAGCGCCGCTTCGCCATACAGGCGGCTGCGCGCGAACAACAGGCCATACAGCACAGAACTGGCCATGGCCAAGGGCCAGCCGGCCGGGTGCACGCGCAGGTTGAAACCCACCATGGCCAGCGACAGCACGCAGGCCAACAACTCCAGCCAGCTGAAGGGCACGCCCCAGGCCGTCCAGGCGGGCAGCAGCCAGGGGTCGACCCAGGCCAGGTGAGCGGCCAGCGCCTCCATGGTCGAACTCAAGGGGATGTGGGTGCGGGAGACGAGGCCTGTGCCGCAGGCGGCAACGGTGCGGCGCTGGGCGAGGTCCGCGTTGAGGCCGGTTGGGACGTCAATTGCACGTAGATTTCATCGGGCTTGACCATACCGAGCTCGGTACGGGCCTTTTCCTCGACCATCTCCAGGCCTTCCTGCAAGTCACGGACCTCAGCGGCCAGGCGCTCGTTGCGGGCCAGGGCCTGCGCATTGACCTTCTGCTGGGCCTCCACCTGGGCGCGCAGCGACATCACGCGCGGCAGACCGCCCTTGCCGATCCAAAGCTCGACCTGGACCGCCGCCAACAGCGCCACGATGATGAAAAAGGCCACACGCATGGCCGCATTATCCACGACCCGCGCCCATGAAAAAGGGGCCCGAAGGCCCCTTTGCTGGCGTCATTGCTGACGTCATACCCGCGATCAGCGCAGGTTGTAGAAAGCGCTGCGGCCGGGATACACGGCGACGTTGCCCAGGTCCTCTTCGATGCGCAGGAGCTGGTTGTACTTGCTCATGCGGTCGGAGCGGCTCATGGAGCCGGTCTTGATCTGGCCGGCGTTCAGGCCCACGGCGATGTCGGCGATGGTGTTGTCTTCGGTCTCGCCCGAGCGGTGGCTGATGACGGCGGTGTAGCCGGCGCGCTTGGCCATCTCGATGGCGGCGAACGTCTCGGTCAGGGTGCCGATCTGGTTGATCTTGATGAGGATCGAGTTGGCGATGCCCTTGTCGATGCCTTCCTTCAGGATCTTGGTGTTGGTCACGAACAGGTCGTCACCCACCAGCTGCACCTTCTTGCCCAGGCGCTCGGTCAGGTGGGCCCAACCGGCCCAGTCGCCTTCGTGCATGCCGTCTTCGATGCTGATGATCGGGTACTTGTCCACCCAGGTGGCCAGCATGTCGGTCCACTGCTCGGCCGTCAGTTCCAGGCCTTCGCCTTCGAGGTGGTACTTGCCGTCCTTGTAGAACTCGGAGGCAGCGCAGTCCAGGCCCAGGGCGATCTGCTCGCCAGCCACGTAGCCAGCGGCTTCGATGGCTTGCAAGATCAGCTGGATGGCTTCTTCGTGGCTGGCCACGGAAGGCGCAAAACCGCCCTCATCGCCCACGGCTGTGCTGATGTGCTTGTCGTGCAGGATCTTCTTGAGGGCGTGGAAGACCTCGGCGCCATAGCGCAGGGCTTCGCGGAAGGTCGGGGCGCCCACCGGCAGGATCATGAACTCCTGGATGTCCAGGTTGTTGTTGGCGTGCGCGCCGCCGTTGATGACGTTCATCATCGGCACGGGCAACTGCACCGCGCCCATGCCACCGAAGTAGCGGTACAGGGGCAGGCCAGCTTCTTCGGCAGCGGCGCGGGCCACGGCCATCGAGACAGCCAGCATGGCGTTGGCGCCGAGGCGGGCCTTGTTCTCGGTGCCGTCCAGGTCGATCAGGGTCTTGTCCAAGAAGGCTTGCTCGGAAGCGTCCAGGCCCAGCACGGCTTCGGCGATTTCGGTGTTGATGTGCTCAACGGCCTTCAGAACGCCCTTGCCCAGATAGCGCGACTTGTCGCCATCGCGCAGCTCGATGGCTTCGCGCGAACCGGTCGAAGCGCCCGAAGGCACGGCAGCACGGCCCATGACGCCGCTTTCCAGCAGAACGTCGCATTCGACGGTGGGGTTGCCGCGGCTGTCGATCACTTCGCGGCCGATGATGTCAACGATGGCGCTCATCAGGGGTTCCTCAAGAAGATTGAAAGTATGTGAAAAGAGAAAAAGGTCGGGCGACTCTGCTTGTCGGCAGCCTCAGGCTGCAACTTGACTCAGGCGCGGGCTCAGTTGAAGTGGGTCTCCAGGAAACCGTTCTTCTTGGTGATGCGGTCGAGCTCCACCAGGGTCTCCAGCAGCGCCTTCATGTGCTTGAGCGGCACGGCGTTCGGGCCGTCCGACATCGCACAAGCGGGGTCCGGGTGGGTCTCCATGAAGAGACCGGCCACGCCCACTGCCACGCCGGCACGCGCCAGCACGGGCACGAACTCGCGCTGGCCACCCGAAGACGTGCCCTGCCCGCCCGGCAATTGCACCGAGTGGGTCACGTCGAACACGACGGGGGCGTGGGTCTCGCGCATGATCGCCAACGAGCGCATGTCCGAGACCAGGTTGTTGTAGCCGAAGCTCGCACCGCGTTCGCAGGCCATGAAATTGTCTTCGTTCAGGCCTTTTTCGCGCGCAGCGGCACGGGCCTTGTCGATGACGTTCTTCATATCGCCCGGCGCCAGGAACTGCCCCTTCTTGATGTTCACCGGCTTGCCGCACTGGGCAACAGCGTGGATGAAATCGGTCTGGCGGCACAGGAAGGCCGGCGTCTGCAGCACGTCGACCACGGCGGCCACGGCCGGGATCTCGGCTTCCGAGTGCACGTCCGTCAGGATGGGCACGTTCAGTTCGCGCTTGACCTTGGCCAGGATCTCCAGGCCCTTCTCCATGCCCGGGCCGCGGAAGGACGTGCCGCTGGAGCGGTTGGCCTTGTCGTAGCTGGACTTGAAGATGAAGGGGATGCCCAAGGCGGCGGTGATTTCCTTCAGGTGCCCGGCCGTGTCCATCTGCAACTGCTCGGACTCGACCACGCAAGGGCCGGCGATCAGGAAAAAGGGGTGGTTCAGGCCAACGTCAAATCCGCACAACTTCATGGCATCGGTCCTTCTTCAAACCTTCGGGTGGGTGGCCTGGTGGGCGAGTGCCGCCTGGATGTAGGCGGTGAACAGCGGGTGGCCGCCCCAGGGGGTGGACTTGAATTCCGGGTGGAACTGCACGCCCACGTACCAGGGGTGCACCGACTTGGGCAGCTCGACCATCTCGGTCAGCTTCTCGCGCTGGGTGATGGCCGAGATGACCAGGCCAGCGGCTTGCAGCTTGTCGAGGTAGCGCTCGTTGGCTTCGTAGCGGTGGCGGTGGCGCTCGGTGACCACGTCGCCGTAGATCTCGTGCGCGATGGTGCCGGGCTTGACGTCGGAGCTCTGCGCGCCCAGGCGCATGGTGCCGCCCAGGTCGGAGCTGGCGTCGCGCTTCTGCACGGTGCCGTCGGCGTCCAGCCACTCGTCGATCAGGGCGATGACGGGGTGCGGGCCGTTGGGCTCGAACTCGGTGGAGTTGGCGCCTTCGAGGCCGGCCTTGTGACGGGCGTACTCGATGGTGGCGACCTGCATGCCCAGGCAGATGCCCAGGTAGGGGATGCCGTTTTCGCGGGCAAACTGGGCCGCGCAAATTTTGCCTTCCACGCCGCGCTTGCCGAAGCCGCCGGGCACCAGGATGGCGTCGAACTGCGCCAGCTGGGAAACGGTTTCGGGCGTGAGCGTTTCGGAGTCCACGTACTCGATGCGCACGCGCGCATGGTTGTGGATGCCCGCGTGGCGCAAGGCCTCGTTGAGCGATTTGTACGAGTCCGACAGGTCGGTGTACTTGCCGCACATGGCGATGGTGACGTCGCCCTTGGGGTTCTCGACCTCGAAGACGAGATTGTCCCAACGGGACAGGTCGGCCGGCTTGGTCTGCAGCTGCAGCTTGTGGCAGATGAGGTCGTCGAGGTGCTGCTCATGCAGCATGCGCGGCACCTTGTAGATGGTGTCGGCATCCCACACCGAGATCACACCGGTCTCGGGCACGTTGGTGAACAGCGAGATCTTCTCGCGCTCGTCGTTCGGGATGGCGCGGTCGGCACGGCACAACAAGGCGTCGGGCTGGATGCCGATTTCACGCATCTTCTGCACGGTGTGCTGGGTGGGCTTGGTTTTCAGCTCGCCTGCCGCCGCGATGAATGGCACGTAGGTCAGGTGCACGAAGGCCGTGTTGTTCGCGCCACCGCGCAGGCTCATCTGACGCGCCGCTTCCATGAAGGGCAGCGATTCGATGTCGCCCACGGTGCCACCGATTTCCACGATGGCCACGTCAACCGCTTCGGGCGTGCCGACGCCAGCGCCACGGCGCACGAAGTCCTGGATTTCGTTGGTGATGTGCGGGATGACCTGGACGGTCTTGCCCAGGTAGTCACCACGGCGCTCTTTTTCGAGCACGCTCTTATAGATCTGGCCGGTCGTGAAATTGTTGGCCTTTTTCATGCGCGTCGTGATGAAGCGCTCATAGTGGCCCAGATCGAGGTCGGTCTCAGCGCCGTCGTCGGTCACGAAGACCTCGCCGTGCTGGAACGGCGACATCGTGCCGGGATCCACGTTGATGTAGGGATCCAGCTTGATCAGTGTGACCTTGAGGCCGCGAGATTCAAGGATGGCGGCCAAAGACGCAGCGGCGATGCCCTTACCGAGGGAGGACACCACACCGCCGGTGACGAAGACAAACTTGGTCATTGCGCAGGGGCGATCGACAAACAGGATCGCTGCGGTGGTAAAGCGGCATTATAGGCGGAGTGCCGACCCGCTCGCGGACATCCTGACCTCATCCCCTGCCTGCACAGCACACCGCGGCGTATCATCGGCCGCTTCGCACCACCCTCGCAGGAGCCGTCTTGCTGTTTGCCCTCCGCGTCCTGCTGCTGGCCGTCCACTTCGTGATCGCCAGCGTGATCGGCCTGCTCATTGGCCTGTGCCGGCCCTTCAACCCCGACAACAGCCGCCTCTGTGCCCGGGTCTACTCGCTGCCGGCCTTGCGCATCATGGGCGTGCGCGTGAAGCTGGAAATCGGTGACCTGATCGATCACGCCCGGCCTGCCGTGCTCGCGGCCAACCACCTCTCCAACCATGACCTGTTCGTCTTTGGCCGCGTGGTGCCCCGGCGCACGGTCAGCCTGGGCAAGAAGAGCCTGAAATGGATCCCGCTGTTCGGACAACTGTACTGGCTGGCCGGCAATGTGCTGGTGGACCGTGGCAATGCCATCCAGGCCAAGAAAGCCATGCTCACCACCACCGACACCCTGCAGCACAAAGACATGTCGCTGTGGGTGTTCGTGGAAGGCACGCGCAGCCACGGCAAGGGTTTGGGCCCCTTCAAGAAAGGCGCCTTCCAGATGGCCATCAACGCGCAGGTGCCCATCCTGCCCGTGTGCGCCAACAACTACACCCGCACGATGAACCTGAACCGCTGGCATGGCGGCACCGTCATCCTGCGGGCCCTGCCACCCATCGCCACCACCGGCCTGACGCTGGACGACCTCCCCGCGCTGATGGCCACCTGCCACGCGCAGATGGCGGCTTGCATCGAAGAACTCGACCGCGAAGCCGCTGCACTGCGCTGACCCGGCTTCAGCCGTTGGGCGCGTGGATCTTGCTCAGCGGGTTCATGGCCTGCGCCTGGGACGCGGCCGGCAGGTTGCCTGCATCGGCCTGATCGCCCTGCCACACCGGGTCCGGGATGGAGTCAAAGACCTGGCGCAGGCGCTGTCCCCAGGTGTTGCGGATCATGCGGAAGTAGGCGTCCGACTCGTCGATGTGGATGAGGCGTTCGACCTTCAAGGCGTTGGCCTCGTAGACCAGCAAATCCAGCGGCAGGCCCACCGAGAGGTTGGACTTCAGCGTGGAGTCCATCGAGATCAGCGCGCACTTGGCGGCCTCTTCCAGCGGCGTGGTCGGCGTGATGACGCGGTCGATGACGGGCTTGCCGTACTTGGACTCGCCGATCTGGAAGTAGCAGACACCGTCAATGCCCGCCTCGACGAAATTGCCCGCGGCATAGACATTGAACAGGCGCATCGTCTCGCCCTTGATCTGGCCGCCGACGATGAGGCTGCAGTTGAAGTCGATGCCGTGTTGTTTCAGCGCCTCGGCGTCGCGGGCGTGGACCTTGCGCACCGCGCTGCCCACGATGCGGGCCACATCGAACAGGCTTCTGGCCGTCCAGATCGTGCAGGGTTCGCCGTCCGAGCCTTCGATGGTTTCGCTGCCCAGCAACTGCTTGACCGCCTGGGTGATGGCCAGGTTGCCGGCCGACAGCACGACCAGGGTGCGGTCATCGGGTTGCTCGAACACCGTCATCTTGCGGAAGGTGCTGATCTGGTCCATGCCCGCGTTGGTGCGCGAGTCCGACAGGAAGACCAGGCCGGCGTTGAGGCGCATGGCGACACAGTAGGTCATGATGAGATCACCGATTTGAGTTTGTACAGGGCGTCCAGCGCTTCGCGCGGCGTGAGCGTGTCGGGGTCGATGGCCACAAGCAGGTTCAGTGCCTGGGCCTCGGCCGGCGTCAGCACCTCGGTGGCGGCCAGCCCGCTCGCTGGGGCGGCGGCACGGGCGCCATCGGCCAGGGCATCCAGGTCCACGCCTGCGCCCGCAGAGCCCCCGCCCTCGCCGCCCAGACCCGCGAACAGGTCGATTTGCTGGTCAGAAGCCCGCTGCTGGGACTCCAGCGACTCCAGTGTCGCACGCGCCTGGCGGATCAGGGTGTGCGGCATGCCGGCCAGGCGCGCCACCTGCACGCCGTAGCTGCGGCTGGCCGGACCGTGCTGCAATTCGTGCAGGAAGACGATGTCGTCGCCCGCTTCGGCCACGCCCACGTGCACGTTGAGCGCACGCGGGTGCTTTTCGGGCAGGCGGGTGAGCTCGAAATAGTGCGTGGCGAACAGCGTGAAGGACTGGTTGCGGTCGTGCAAATGGCCGGCAATGGCCCCGGCCAGGGCCAGGCCGTCGAAGGTCGAGGTACCGCGCCCAATTTCGTCCATCAGCACCAGCGAATGCTCGGTGGCGGTGTGCACGATGGCGGCGGCCTCGGTCATCTCCAGCATGAAGGTGGACTGGGCGTTGGCCAGGTCATCGGCCGCGCCGATGCGGGTGTGGATGGCGTCCATCGGCCCCAGGCGGCACGATGCCGCCGGCACATAGGAGCCCACGGCGGCCATCAGCGCGATCAAGGCCACTTGGCGCATGAAGGTCGATTTGCCACCCATGTTGGGGCCGGTGACGATCATCATGCGGCGCTTGGCGTCCAGGCGGCAGTCGTTGGGGATGAAGGCGGCGCCGGTGGTCTCCATCAGGCGGGCTTCGACCACCGGGTGGCGACCTTGCTCGATCTCGATGCAGGGCTGCGAGACAAACTCCGGGCGCGTCCAGCGCAGCGTGGCGGCGCGCTCGGCCAGCGCGGCCAGGGCGTCCAGCGTGGACAGTGCCCGCGCCAGTGCGCCCAGGGTGCCGATGTGGGCCTGCAGGAAGTCGATGAGTTGTTCGAAGATGAACTTCTCGCGGGCCAGCGAGCGGTCTTGCGCCGACAGCGCCTTGTCCTCGAACGCCTTCAGCTCGGGCGTGATGTAGCGCTCGGCGTTTTTCAGGGTCTGGCGGCGCTGGTAGTCGAGCGGCACCTTGTCGGCGTGCGACTGCGTGACCTCGATGTAGAAACCGTGCACCTTGTTGAACTGCACGCGCAGGTTCGGTATGTTCGTGCGGGCGCGCTCGCGGGCTTCGAGGTCGAGCAAGAAGGCGTCGCAGTTCTGCGAGATGGCGCGCAGCTCGTCGAGGTCGGCATCGAAACCGGTGGCGATGACACCGCCATCGCGCAGCAGCACGGCGGGTGTCTCCATGAGCGTGGCCTGCAGGCGTGCTGCCACGGCCGGGTCGGGCGAGAGCGCAGAGCGGACCTGCTGCAGCAAACCGGGCAACGCCCCGTCCTCCTGCGGCAGCTCAGGCACGCGGGCCAGCAAATCGGGCAGGCCCAGCAGGGTGTCGCGCAGACCGGCCAGCTCGCGCGGGCGCACCTGGCGCAAGGCCACACGGGCGTTGATGCGCTCGACGTCGCTCATCTGGCGCAAGGCCTCGCGGATGGCGTCGAAGCCCTGGGCGTGGGTGGGCGGCGCCAGCAAGGTGGCCACGGCATCGTGTCGGGCGCGGGCCACGCTGCGGTCGCGCAGGGGCTGGGTCAGCCATTGGCGCAGGGCGCGGCTGCCCATGCCGGTGCGGCAGGTGTCCAGCAAAGACAACAGCGTGGGCGCGTCCTCGCCGCGCAGGGTCTGCACCAGTTCCAGGTTGCGCAGGGTGGACGGCGGCAAATCGAGCAGCTCCGAGATCCGCGGCACCTCCATCGAAGCCACGTGCGCCAGCGCCCTGCCCTGCGTGTGCTCGGCATAGCTCAGCAGCGCGGCGGCGGCAGCGTGCGCCAGGGGCATCTCCTGGGCGCCCCAGCTTTGCAGGTGCTGCACTTGCAGCTGCTCGCACAGCTTGCGCAGGCCCAGACCGGCATCGAACTGCCAGGTCGGGCGGCTGGTCAGGGCCACGCCGCGCGGACCGCTCCCGGACGCCGAACCGGCGCTGAGCAAAGGCTGCAAAGCGGGCGGCACGCGTTCGCGGTCGTAGAGGATTTCAGCGGGCTGCAGGCGGGCCAGCCAACCCACCAGCTCGCGCGCGGTGCACTCGGTCAGCCCCAGCTTGCCGCTGGACAGGCCCACCCAGGCCAGCGCGCAGGGCGTGGTGTCGGAAGGCTTGTCCTTGCCGCGCTCCTTGCCCATGACGACGGCCAGCAGCAGCGCATCGGCGCGCTCGGACAGCAGCTCGGTGTCGATCAGCGTGCCGGGTGTCACCACCCGCACCACTTTGCGCTCCACCGGGCCCTTGCTGGCGCCCACCTCGCCGACCTGTTCGCAAATCGCCACCGATTCGCCCAGGCGGATCAGCTTGGCCAGGTAGGTCTCGAGCGCGCTCACCGGCACACCGGCCATCACCACGGGCTCGCCGCCAGACTGGCCACGCACCGTCAAGGTGATGTCGATGAGGCGGTTGGCCTTGCGCGCGTCGTCGTAGAAGACCTCGTAGAAGTCGCCCATGCGGTAGAACACGAGGGTGTCCGGGAACTCGCTCTTGATGCGCAGGTACTGCTGCATCATGGGCGTGTGGCCGGCGTGATCTGCCCTGACTGGATCGGCTTTGACGTTGGCGGGGGTGGCGGTGCTGGGCGTGTCCATGGGAAAGGGCATGGCGGTCGGAGGCCTGGGCAGCGCAGGCACGCATGGAGACGCACAGAGGCGGCGTCTCAGGGCCGTGAGTGTATGTCGGGCGCCCCATGAAAAAAGCCGACCCTTGCGAGTCGGCTTGCTTTGGGCCTGAAACAGGCCGCGCTGCGTTCCGAACCCTCAGATCACCGAAGGCTCAGGATGCGTCAGACGCTGGCGATCAGTAGCCGCCACGGCCACCGCCGTAGCCGCCGCCGTAGCCGCCACCGCTGCCACCACGGCCACCGCCGTAGCCGCCGCCGGCAGGACGGTCTTCCTTGGGACGGGCCAGGTTGACGGTCAGGTCACGGCCTTCCAGTTGCTGGCCGTGCAGAGCGCGGATGGCAGCTTGCGCTTCTTCGGCAGTGCCCATTTCCACGAAGCCGAAGCCCTTGGAGCGGCCGCTGTCGCGGTCCATCATGACCTTGGCGGATTGGACCGAACCGAATTCGGAGAAGGCGTGCTGCAGGCTTTCGTCGCGCACAGAGTAGGCCAGGTTGCCAACGTACAGTTTGTTGTTCATGGTGTGTCTTTCAAAAATGAAAAGGGATATTGAGCGGGTGCTCAGCGGAATTTGCGACGCATGGGTGCAGGTGCACCACCAACGCGCGGTTCGAGGTGGCGGAAGGTGATGCGGCCTTTGCTCAAGTCATACGGCGAGAGCTCCAGCGACACCTTGTCGCCCGCCAGGATGCGGATGCGGTTTTTGCGCATCTTGCCGCCCGAATAGGCGACAAGGGTGTGACCGTTTTCGAGGGTCACGCGGAAGCGGGCATCGGGCAGAACTTCGTCCACTTGGCCACGCATTTCGATGAGGTCTTCCTTGGACACAGGTCTCCTAAGGTGAGGAAGATGGCTGCGCGGCGATCAGGCCGAACAGTTGGACTGACGCACGAAGCGGCGACCCTGGTCCGCTGCATAGCGGATGGCCTCGTCGTGGGTGGGGAAGCAAGGGATGAAGCGGAAGACCCGGTCATGGGTCCCGCGGCCGCGTCCACTGCGGATGGAAATCGAGGCAGCGTACTGGCCCGATTCATTGAGTTTGGCGAACGGTGACAGGCAGAACTTGTCGACCGAAAACGAGGAGGCAGGGAAAGGATTCAAGAGATTCACTGATGGCCGCAAGGCCTGAGGGAGAATCCGCACGGCACGGAGTGCATCGGACGGAGAAGCTTGCCTGGGAAACAACCCTGTGCCGGTTCGCGGCGGAGGTCAGGTGCCTTGGGTGGCACGTTCAGCGGAGTCAACCCAGCACTGCGTGTCAGGATTGGCGCTGGCGTTTCAAGCTCAGGCAGATGGCGCTGAGCAGGCAAGCAGCCTGCAGCGCTGCTTCGCACTCTAACAGCATCTTGTGAAATGTGCTCACTTATTTTTGTCGCAGAGCGAAAAGGCGCTTGACCAGCGAACGATGGCAACCAAAACGGGTGACAGCCAGTGCGCGGATGCCGCGCCACGGATGCCGCGCTACAGTGCCAAGCAGATCTTCACACACCCCGCGCCCCCGCCGCGTTCACACACCACCATGCGCACGCCCCGCAGTCCCCGGATTTCAGAGGTCGCCCGCCCCTGGCAACGCGCCGCCGCCACCCTGACCGCCGCGACCCTGGCCTCGGCACTGTTGAGCGCCTGCGGCAGCACCGTCATCAACCCCGTGACCGGCGAGGCCGAGCGTTCGGTGATGGACGAACCCGCAGAGATCGCCCAGGGCCAGAAGGCCCACCAGCAAGTGCTCAAGGAGCAACGCGCCTACGCCAATCCGAAGGTGCAGGCCTATGTCAACGCGCTGGGTCAGAAGCTGGCCGCGCAGTCGCACCGCGCCAACCTGACGTGGACCTTCACCGTGCTGGACAGCCCCGAGGTCAATGCCTTCGCCTTGCCTGGCGGCTACGTGTACGTGACGCGCGGCATCATGGCCTACCTCGACAGCGAAGCCGAACTGGCTGGCGTGATGGGCCACGAAATCGGCCATGTCACTGCGCGCCATGGCGCGCAGCGTGCAACACGCCAGCAAAACGCCGGGTTGGGCGTGCTGGCAGCCACGGTGCTGGGCGTGGTGCTGGAGGGCGCCGGCGTGCGCGGTGCCACGGACCTGGTCGGGCAGGCCTCGCAAACCGCCGCGGCGGGTTACGTCGCGTCGTACAGCCGCGAGCAGGAGTCCCAGGCCGATGAGCTCGGCGCCGAATACCTGGCGCGCAACCACTACAACCCGCGTAACATGGTGGACGTCATCCAGGTGCTCAAAAGCCAGGAGCAATTCGCCGCCGACACCGCCCGCGCCGAGGGCCGCCAGGCGCCCTCGGGCAACAACTGGCTGGCATCTCACCCCAGCAACGCGCAGCGCCTGGCGGACATCCGCACCATCGCGTTGCAATACCAGACACCGCAAACCCGCTACGATGACGACGGCCGCGCGCGCTACCTGCAAACGGTCGAGGGCATGGTGTTTGGCGACAGCCGCGAGGAAGGCGTGGTGCGCGGCCCGCATTTCGTGCACGAAGGCCTGGGCATGGCCCTGACGGCGCCGTCAGGCTGGCGCGTGCGCAACGGCAGCGACGCCATCACCCTCGTCAACGCCGCCGGCGACGCTGGCTTGGTCGTGACCGTGCTGCCGCCCAACACCCAGGGCTCGCACGAAGACCTGCTGCGCCAGTTGCTCAAGGCCAACCAGAACCGCGTGGAAGGCCAACTGGACAAGCGCAGCCTGCACGGCCTGCCAGCCACGCATTTCGATGGCGTGGTGCGCAATGCGCAGGGAGCAGCGGCTGCCGTGCACCTGACGCTGGTCGATGGGCCGCTCTCACGCCGCTACCTGATGCGCCATGTGGGCCGCGACGCCGCCGCCCTGCAAAGGGCAGATGCCCCGCTGCGAGAGGCCGAGGCCTCGTTCCGGACGATCACGCCGGCCGACCGCGAAGCCGCCAAGCCCTGGGTGATCAAGGCCGTGCCCTTCCCCAAGGGTGGCTTTGCGGAGCTCGCACGCGGCTCGGTCCTGGCGGCCTTCATGCCGGCGGTCCAGGCCGAGGGGCAGCTGCGCCTGATGAACAGCGCCTACGGCCAGGACGGTGCCGATGGCACAGGCCACATCGCCGAGCCCAAAGTCGGGCAGCTGGTCAAGACCCTGGTGCACTGACAGGGACGGCCGCACCGGCTGCCCCACGGGCCGCTGCGATCGTGGTCAGGATCGCAAGAGTCGGGAGGCTGAAGCCGCACGATCGGGCTAGAGTGAATGCCATGCCCGCCCGACAGCCTTCCGCCCCCCAACCCACAGCGCCCCCAACCGCGGCCGCCACCGAGCGCCCCAAAGCGCAATCCCGGGCGCAGACCCAGGAGCAGACCCAGGCGCACCGCCATGCCACGCTCGTGGCGGCGCTGTGTCGGCACATCGAAGCCGCCGATCAACCGCCCTCGCTGGACGCGCTGGCCGCGCAGGCGCAGATGAGCCCGCACCACCTGCACCGCATCTTCAAGGCGGTCACGGGCGTCACGCCCAAGGCCTATGCCGATGCCCACCGTGCTCGCAAGGTGCGCGAGGCCCTGAGCGCAGGCCAGCGCGTCACCGAGGCCTTGCACGAGGCGGGCTTCCAGGCACCCAGCCGCTTCTACGAGGGTGCCCGCCAGCGCCTGGGCATGACGCCCACGGCCTTCCAAGGCGGCGGCAAAGATGCGGTCATCCACTTCGCCGTGGCGCAGTGCTCGTTGGGCGCGGTGCTGGTCGCAGCCAGCGCCTTGGGCGTGTGCGCGATCTCGCTGGGTGACGATGCCGGCGTCCTCACCCGCGAGTTGCAGGACCGCTTCCCGCAGGCCGAGCTCATCGGTGCCGACACCGACTTCGAACGCCTGGTGGCCCAGGTGATCGGGCTGGTGGAGATGCCCACGCAGTCGCACAGCCTGCCACTGGACGTGCGCGGCACGGCCTTTCAGCAGCGCGTGTGGCAGGCGCTGCGCGACATCCCGCCCGGGCAGACCGTGAGCTACACCGAGCTGGCCGAACGCATCGGCTCGCCCACATCGGTGCGGGCTGTGGCGCGAGCCTGTGCCTCGAACACCCTGGCCGTGGCCATCCCCTGCCACCGCGTGGTGCGGCTCAATGGCGACCTCTCCGGCTACCGATGGGGCGTGGTGCGCAAGCAGGCGCTGCTGGTGCGGGAGGCCGATCAGGCCGTGCCCATGGCGGACACCCCGAGCACATGACCACGTCCGTGCACCGCATCCGCCTGCCCGCGAACTTCCGCCGCCAAGATGTGTTGGCCTTCCACGGGCGCGACCCCCATGCACTGGCCGAACGGGTCACGGCATCGCGCCTGGACAAGGGCCTGGTCTGGCAAGGCGCGCCCGCGCTGCTCAGCCTGAACTTCCAAGGCGACGCTGTGGACGCCGAACTCGCCGTGGATGTGGATGCGGGTGTGGATGCCGACCCACCACGCTCCGAGGCCATGGTGCGGCGCATGCTGGGCCTGGGCCAGGACGTCGAAGGCTTCGAGCACGCACACCGGCATCACCCTGAACTCGGCCCCGTGCTGGCGCGCCAAAGCGGCCTGCGCGTGCCGGTCACGGCCTCGCCTTTCGAAGCCCTGAGTTGGGCCATCACAGGGCAGCAGATCAGCGTGCAGGCCGCCGTGGCCATCCGGCGCCGCATGATCGAGGCCTGCGGCATCCGCCACACCAGCGGCATGCTGTGCCACCCGCAGGCCCCGCAGCTGCTGGCCCTGGGCAAGGCGGGCTTGCGCGCGGCGGGCTTCACCGCCAGCAAAGCACGCACCTTGTTGTCGGTGTCGGAGGCGGTGCAGGGTGGCATGCTGTCGCTCGACGACTGGCTTGACCCGGGGCCCAGCCAAGGGCTGCGCGGTGACCCCGGCGACATCGCCGCCCAACTGCTGGCCATCAAAGGCATCGGCCCCTGGACGGTGAGCTACGCCCTGATGCGCGGCCACGGCTGGCTGGACGGCTCCCTGCATGGCGACGTGGCCGTGCGGCGGGCGCTGGGGGCTTTGCTCACGCGGGTCCCTGCCTCGGGCAAACCGCCCTCACCGCCCGCGCCGTCCCCGACGGTCACCGCGCAGGTGGCCGAAGCCTGGCTGGCCCCCCTGTCGCCTTGGCGCGCCCTGGCCGCGGCCCACCTGTGGGCCTCGCTGTCGGTGGCCGCTTGAGGCGCCTCACACGGCCAAGCCTGGTGCACCCGCATGCACACCGACATGCGCACCGGCATGTTCACGGGCCTGGGCCTCGTACCAGGCCAAGCACTGCGGGTTGGCCATCGCGTCGCGGTTGACGACCCGCTCCAGCGGCTGGCCCAGGAAGAGCTTCTTGATCGGCACCTCCTGCTTTTTGCCCGACAGCGTGCGCGGGATCTCGTCCGCCTGCAGCGTCACGTCAGGCACGAAACGCGGTGACAGCGTCTGCTGGATGGCACCGTGGATGCGCGCTCGCAGCGCCTCGTCCAGCGTCAGGCCGGGGCGCAGCACCACGAACATCACCATGCGGCTGTCGCGGCCCAGGTACTCCAGGTCGATCACCAGGCTGTCGAGCACCTCGGGCAAGGCCTCCACGGCGTTGTAGATCTCGCTGGTGCCCATGCGCAGGCCATGGCGGTTGATGGTGGCGTCGCTGCGGCCGTAGATGATGCAGCTCTCGTCGCCGTGCACCTTCAGCCAGTCCCCGTGGCGCCAGACGCCGGGGTAGGTGTCGAAGTAGCTCGACAGGTAGCGCGCGTGCCCCTCGTCGCCCCAGAAATACAGGGGCATGGACGGCAGTGGCTGGGTGCACACCAACTCGCCCACCTCGTTCTCGACCGCCTGGCCATCGGCATTCCAGGCCTCCACCGCACAGCCCAGCAAGCGGCATTGCATGCGCCCTGGCTGCAGCGGCAGCTCGCGGTGGCCGCCCACGAAAGCACCGCAGAAATCGGTGCCCCCGGAGATGTTGTTCCACCAGATGTGGGGCGTGCCGATGGCCTCGAACTGCGCCGTGCCCCAGCGCTGGACGTCCTCGGCCAGGGGCGAGCCGGTGGAGCCCAACGCCCGCACGAGGCTCAGGTCGCCGCACTGTGACAGGTCCACGCCGGCCTTCATGCAATTGGCGTAGAAGGCCGCGCCCGCGCCAAAGTAAGTGACGCGGTGGCGCGCTGCAAAACGCCACAGTACCGTCCAGTCGGGGTGCTCCTTGCTGCTACCCGGGCTGCCGTCGAAGATCACCACGGTGGCGCCATCGCAAAGCCCCGAGACCTGCGAATTCCACATCACCCAGCCGGTGGAGCTGTACCAGTGAAAGCGTTCACCGAAACTGTTGGGCAGGTAACTCGCGCCCACATCACCGAGCTTGCGGCCCGCCGCGCCCATCATGAGGATGCCGCCATGCCCGTGCACCAGAGGCTTGGGCAAGCCGGTGGTGCCGCTGGAATAAACCACCCACAGCGGGTGGTTGAACGGCAGCCAATCGGGCTCGAAGGCCGCCACGGCCGCGTCGTTGCGCGCGGTGGCCTGGGCGAAATCCGCATCGGCGGGCACCTGGCGGCCGGCAAAGGGCGTGCGCAGCACGATGAGCTTGTCCACGCTGGGCAGGCTGTCGCGCAGGCCGGCCACCACCTCGCTGCGGTCCAGGCGCTTGCCGGCGTAGTGCACGCCATCGGCCGCGATCAGGAGCTTGGGCGCGATTTGCTTGAACCGATCGGTGACGGCCTGCACACCCATGTCGGGCGCGCACACGCTCCAGATGGCGCCCACGCTGGCGCAGGCCAGGAAGGCCACGATGGCTTCGGGCACATTGGGCAGGTAGGCGGCCACGCGGTCGCCGCGCTGCACGCCCATCTCGCGCAGGGTCAGGGCCAGCGAAGCCACCTGGCGGCGCAGCTCCGGCCACGACACCTCGCGCACCTCGCCCAGCTCGTTGTCGCTGACGATGGCCGGCATGCCCGCCGCGTGGGCCGCGTCCACATGCCGCAACACACGTTGGGCGTAGTTCACTTGCGCGCCTTCGAACCAACGGGTGCGAGGCATGGGGTCGGCGCTGCGCACCGCCTGGTGGGGCGTGGGCGAACGCATGTCGTCGAAAGTCCACAAGCTCTGCCAGAAGGCATCGGGCTCATCCACGGACCAGCGCCACAGCGCGCGGTAATCGGCAAATTGCAGCCCATGGGTCTGGTGCAACCAGTCCTGGTACAGGCGGACGATCGGAACGTAGGGCGGGCGGACAGCACTCATGGGGCGAACGTCGAGGCACAAGGAGCGGCCATCATCCCCGGCACGGCATCGGCTGACAACGGGGGCTGGCCCTGTGTCGCCAAATGTCACAATGTCGGCTGTTCCTGGCTCCGCCGCCTGCGGCACCTGCTCCGTGATCGTCCGTCCCCGCCCCAACTGGCTGCGCATGCTCTTCGTGCGGCGCGGCTCCCTGCTCTTGCAGATCCTGCCCCAGCTGTCGGTGATATTCGCCATCTCGATCGGGGTGGTGACCTTCCACGGCGAACTGCTCAACCGCAAGATCACGCTGACGGCCGTGCCGTTCTCGCTGGTGGGCGTGGCCCTGGCCATCTTCCTGGGCTTTCGCAACAGCGCCAGCTACGACCGCTACTGGGAGGCCCGCAAGCTGTGGGGCAAGCTGCTGACCGATGGGCGCAATGCCGCACGGCAGTACGTGTCCTTCACGCGCGAGGACCCGCGCGCCTTCGTGCAAGGCCTGGCTGCTTTCGTGCATGCCACCCGCCACCAACTGCGCAACACCGACCCCTGGCCCGACCTGCGGCGCCTGCTGCCGCCTGAGTTGCTGCCTCGGCTGGCCGAGCGACGCACGCCGGCACTGCAGATCCTGATGTGGCTGGCCGAACGGCTGCGCGACGACCGCGAGGCCGGTCGCATCGACCCCATCCTCGCGGCAGAACTGGACCGCTCGCTCGGCGGCCTCAACGACGCTCTGGGCGGTTGCGAACGCATTGCCTACACCCCGCTGCCCTTCACCTACTCGGTGATCCTGCACCGCACGGTCTACATCTACTGCCTGATGCTGCCCTTCGGCCTGCTCGATGCCATCGGCGTGATGACGCCGTTGATGGTGACCTTCGTGGCCTACACCTTCTTCGCCATCGAGGCCCTGAGCGACGAGATCGAAGAGCCCTTCGGCACCATGCCCAACGACCTGGCGCTCAACGCCATGGCCATCACCATCGAGGCCGCGCTGCTGGAGATGCTGGGCGAGCGCGAGCTGCCGCCCAAGCCCCAACCGGTGAATTGCTTCCTGGATTGAGGCAGGCCACAGCGCAAGCAACGGGATGCGCCCGTCGGTGTGACGCGCCACATTGGGATACCCCCAACCCGTGGCCACACGCCAGCCAGCCGCAGACAGGAAGCCTCCCATGCACGCCCCCGATCACCACGACATCGAACCCGCCATCCACTACTGGGGCACACCCGTGGTGCTCATCAGCACCTGCAATGCCGACGGCTCGGCCAACCTCGCGCCGATGTCATCGGCCTGGTGGCTGGGCTGGAGTTGCATGCTGGGCCTGGACGCCAGCTCACAGACCACCGACAACCTGCGACGCACCGGCCAATGCGTGCTGAACCTCGCCGATGCCGGCATGGTGACCGCGGTCGACCGGCTCGCCTTGCTGACCGGCGCCTCCGAGGTGCCCATCCACAAACAGATGCTGGGCTACCGGCACGAAGCCGACAAATTTGCGGCGGCCGGACTGACGGCCCAGGCAGCCCTCGATGTGGCTGCGCCACGGGTGCGTGAATGCCTGGTGCAGCTGGAGGCCAGCGTGGTGGACATCCGCCCCTTCGCCGCCCAGGACCCACGCATGCCTGTGGCGGCCTGCATGGTGGAGTTGCGCCTGAGCCGCGTGCACGTGGCGCCCGACTTGCTGCATCCCAGCGATGGCCAGCGCATCGACCCCGACCGCTGGCATCCGTTGATCATGAGTTTTCGGCAGTTCCACACCGTGGGCCGGCGCCTGCAAGCCTCCCGGCTGGCAGAAAAGCCCGAAGCTTTCTATGCACCTTGGCGCCGCACCCGCCGGAGCGGCGCAGCCGGCGCCTCCGGCTGAAGCCGTGGTCGGCCCCGCTCAGACCGCGTGCAGGACGCATGCAGAACGCACTCAGAACGGTGCGTCGTCTCGGCCACGCGGGGCCTGGCTCGGCGTGCTGCTGCCGTCACCCAGGCCACTGGCCAGTTCGGCCGCCTTTGCCGAGGCGGTGATGCGGGTGCGCTTGGGCGTCACTGGCTCGGCCTCGGGCTGAGGCGCTGCGGTGGCGGCCTTCAACGCTTCCAGGGCGGCGTCGTGCGCGTCGGCATCGGCCGTGCGCTCACCGGACGGGGCAACACGCTCGCCGCGACCACCCCGAGGGGCCTCGGCCGGTTCGCCTTCCGGCGCAGACGCCGTCTCCGCGATCACGCGGGTGTAAGGCGCCAGGGTCTTGACCAGCTGACCGTAGATGCGCGGCGAACCCGCCAGGATCTCGCGCTGGTAGAGGAAATCGGGCTCACCGGTGAAGTTGCCCACCAGACCACCGGCCTCGGTGATCATCAGCGAGCCTGCGGCCACATCCCAGGGGCTCAGGCCGGTCTCAAAAAAGCCGTCGAGGTAGCCCGCGGCCACGTAGCACAGGTCCAGCGAGGCGGCGCCCGGGCGACGCAGGCCGGCGCACTGCACCATGACCTCTTCGAACATCTTCATGTAGCGCTGGAAGTTGTCGCCCTTGCGGAAGGGGAAGCCTGTGCCGATCAGCGACTCCAGCATGCGCGTGCGCTTGGAGACACGGATGCGGCGGTCGTTGAGGTAAGCGCCCTTGCCCTTCGAGGCGTAGAACAGGTCGTTGCGGGTCGGGTCATAGACCACGGCCTGCTGCACCTGGCCGCGGTAGGCCAGCGCGATGGACACGGCGTACACGGGGAAGCCGTGGATGAAGTTGGTGGTGCCGTCCAGCGGATCGATGATCCAGACGTACTCGGAGTGCTTGGCGCCCTGCGAGCGGCCCGACTCTTCGGCCAGGATGCCGTGGCCGGGGTAGGCTTCGAGGATGGTGTCGATGATCGCCTGCTCTGCGGCCTGGTCCACCTCGGTGACGAAGTCGTTGTGCGACTTGGCGGTCACTTGCAGCCGCTCGATGTCGAGCGATGCCCGGTTGATGATCGCCCCGGCTGCGCGTGCAGCTTTGATGGCGATGTTGAGCATGGGGTGCAAGGCTTGGGACATGGTGTGACCAGCAAAAAAATCGAACCAGCGTCGATGGGACCCGTGGCGCCTGTCGGGAAACGACGGCGGACGCGGAGGTGGAGGCGCAGCGGTGACCAAAGAACGGGGGAGAATCGAGGATTCTATCGAACTGCGCCGTTTTTTGCACCCCCTTCTTCGGCGCTTCATTCGGCGCCTTGCCCCAAGCCCCTCGCCCATGTCCATTGCTGCACAGCCTGACCCCACCCGCTTCGTCCTGATCGGCACCAGCCACCCTGGCAATGTGGGCGCCACCGCCCGCGCGATGAAGGTCATGGGCTTCTCCGAGCTGGTGTTGGTGCGCCCACGCTTTGCCGACGTGCTGGTGCAGGAAGACACCGTGGCCATGGCCAGCGGCGCCGCCGACATCCTGGTGCGCGCGCGCATCGTGGACACCGTGGCCGAGGCGCTCAAGGGCGTGACCTACGCCATCGGCACGGCCATGACCCCGCGCGACTTCGGCCCGCCCACGATCACGCCGCGCGAAGGTTTGACCGCGTTGGCGCGCACCCACGCTGCTGCTGGACACAAAGTCGGCTTCGTGTTCGGCAGCGAGCGCCACGGCATGGCCAATGAAGACGTCTACCGCTGCCATGCCGTCATCAGCATCCCCACCGACCCGGACTACGGCTCGCTGAACTTGTCGCAGGCCGTGCAGGTGCTGGCCTACGAGTGGCGCATGGCGCTGGGCGGCTTCCCGGTCACAGCGCGCACACCCGATGTCGATCTGGCTGGCGGCGAGTCCGTGCAGGGCATGCTGACGCACCTGGAGCAGGCCCTGGTGCAACTGGGCTTCCTCGACCCAGCCGCGCCCAAGAAGCTCATGCCGCGCCTCAACCAACTCTTCAACCGCGCCGAGTTGCGCCAGGAAGACATCCACATCCTGCGCGGCATCGCGAAAGCCATCCTGGAGCGCACTGCGCGCTGACCCACGCCGCAGCCCGCAACGGGCCCGCAAGCCTGGCCGGCACCTCGGGTCTTTGCCCCAGGGCTACACTTCCCAGCCTTATTCGAAAAACGCACAAGCTCATTCATGCTGTTTGCCCGCCTGCGCGAAGACATCGCCTGCATCCTGGAGCGTGACCCCGCCGCCCGCACGGCCTGGGAGGTCCTGACCTGCTACCCCGGTCTCCACGCCCTGGCCATGCACCGCTGCGCACACTGGTGCTGGACACACGGCCTGAAGTGGCTGGGCCGCTGGGTCTCGCACTGGGCGCGCTTCTTCACGGGCATCGAGATCCACCCTGGCGCCAAAGTGGGCCGGCGCGTCTTCATTGACCATGGCATGGGCGTGGTGGTGGGCGAGACCGCCGAGATCGGCGACGACTGCACCATCTACCAAGGCGTGACCCTGGGCGGCACCTCGCTGTCCAAGGGCGCCAAGCGCCACCCCACGCTGGGCAAAGGCGTGATCGTGGGGGCCAATGCGCAGGTGCTGGGCGGCTTCACCGTGGGCGATGGCGCCCGTGTGGGCTCGAATGCGGTCGTCACCAAACCTGTGCCAGCCAACGCCACCGCCGTGGGCAACCCGGCGCGCGTCATCGTGGCCAAGGCCCAGGTGCTCGACCCCAAGCAGGCCGAGCGCGAGGCCCTGGCTGCGCGCATGGGCTTCTCCGCATACGGTGTGACCGAGGGCGACGACCCGCTGTCGCAAGCGCTCAAAGGCCTGATCGACCACGCCTCGGGCCACGAACACCAGATCGCGCTGCTGTGGCAAGCGGTTGAAAAGCTCGCGGCCTGCGCGCAAAGCGAGCTGGGCCGCGACTGCATGCCCACCGACGCCCAGATCACCGAAGCCTTCAACGCCGACGAGCTCAACCGGTTGGTGAAGTGAGCCTGCGCGGGGCAGCCGAACATGCAAGACGACCTGTTCGACCGCGACGCCACGCCGACACCGCCATCGGTACCCACGCCGCCTGCCGCCTCACGCGCCCGCACGCATCGCCTGGCAGGGCAAGTGGCGCCGGCGCCCATTCAGCCCGAGCACACCGACCTGGCCGCCCGCCTGCCGGGCTTGGTGCGCCTGGGCACGTCCTCCTGGAGCTACCCCGGCTGGCAAGGCCTGGTCTGGGCGGATGAGCTCAGCGAGCGCCGCTTGTCCAAAGACGGCCTGACGGCCTATGGGCAGCACCCCTTGCTGCGCACGGTCAGCATCGACCGGTCCTTCTACCAGCCACTCTCCGTGGCCCAGTACGCCAGCTACGCGGCGCAGGTGCCAGACGGTTTCCGGTTCATCGTCAAGGCACCCGCCTCGGTGAGCGACGCCTTGATCCGCGACGACGCGGGCAGAGGCACCGGCCACAACCCCTTGTTCCTGGATCCGGACCTCGCCTTGCGAGAGTTCATCGAACCCGCCATGCGCGGCCTCCACGACAAGGTGGGCGCGCTGGTGTTCCAGATCAGCCCCTTGCCGCCGGACTGGCTGCGTCAACCCAAGATGTTGATGGCGCACCTGGCCCGCTTGCTGGCGCGCATGCCCGACATCCAGGCTACCATCCCCGGCGCCAGCATCGCCATCGAGGTGCGAGACCCCGCCGTGCTGGTGCCCGAACTGGCCGACCTGCTCAAGCAGACGGGCCACGCCTACTGCCTGGGGCTGCACGCGCGCATGCCGCCCATCGAGGCGCAACTGCCCATGCTGCGCCGCCTGTGGCCCAGCCCGCTGGTGTGCCGCTGGAACCTGCACCGCCGGCATGGCACGCATGGCTACGAAGCCGCCCGCGCCATGTACGCGCCCTTCGACCACATCCAGGACGCCGACCCGCAAACGCGGCAGACGCTGGCCCGCGTCATCGTGGCCACGGCACGCGCAGGCTTGCCGGCGCACGTGTCCATCAGCAACAAGGCCGAGGGCTGCGCGCCGCTGTCGGTCGCAGCGCTGGCGCAGGAAGTCGTGGCGCAGTGGGAAGGCGCTGCTGCCGCGCCAGCCACGGAGGACTGACGTCGCCGCGCGACCTCAGGCCAACAGGTAGCCGCCGTCCACGTTCAGGCAGGTGCCGGTGGTGTAGCTGGCCGCATCCGATGCCAGGTACAGCGCCGCGCCGGCCATCTCGGACGGCTCGGCCACGCGGTCCATCGGCACGTGCGCCAACACCGTCTTCATGATCATGTCGTTGGAGGTCAGGGCCGCCGCGAACTTCGTGTCGGTGAAGCCCGGCAAGATGGCATTGACGCGTACCTTCTGCGTGGCGCATTCCTTGGCAAAGGCGTGCGTCATCGAAATCACAGCGGCCTTGGTGATGGAGTAAATGCCCTGCGCCATGCCGGGGATCACGCCGTTGACCGAAGCGATGTTGATGATCGAGCCGCCGCCCTGCTGGGCCATCACCTTCGCGCCGCGCGCGCACATGAAGAAGTAGCCGCGGATGTTGACGTCCACCGTCTTCTGGAAGGCGCCGAGGTCGGTGTCGGTGATGTGGCCGAAGTAGGGGTTGGTGGCCGCGTTGTTGACCAGGATGTCGAGGCGACCGAACTGCTGCTCGATGGCCGCGAACGTGGCGTCGATCTGGTCGATTTCACCGATGTGGCAGGCCAGCACCGACGCCTTGCCGCCGGCCTCGCGGATGGAGGCGGCCACGGCCTCGCAAGGTTCGGCCTTGCGGCTGGACACGATGACGTGGGCGCCGTGGGCGGCCAGCAGGCGGGCGATGGCCTCGCCGATGCCACGGCTGGAGCCGGTGACCAGGGCGACCTTGCCGGTCAGGTCGAAGGTGTTGGCGAGCGGTTGGGGGTTTGTCATGGCGGGAAGGGGTTCCAAAGGTTCGGGGGTGAGCTCGGCGTCCAGAGCCAGGGCTCAGGTCACAGGCTCGATTGGGCGATGATGCCCAGGCAGCGCTGCTCCAGGTAGCAGGCAAACGGGCCGAAATGCGCGAAGGCCGGGTTGCGTGCGTTGCCTTCCTTGAAGCGCTTGTAGATCTGCTGCGCGATGCCGGCCAGGCGGAACAGCCCGTACACGGTGTAGAAATCGAAGTTCTCAACGCTGAAGCCGGTTTTCTCGGCGTAGTAGCGCACCACCTCATCGCGCGTCAGCATGCCCGGCGCGTTGGTGGGCTGGCGGCGCGAACCCTTCATGAACGGGTCGTCGTCGGCCTGCACCCAATACGCGAGGGCACTGCCCAGGTCCATCAGCGGGTCGCCCAGCGTGGCCATTTCCCAGTCCAGCACGCCGATGATCTTCAGCGGGTCGTTCACGTCGAGCACGACGTTGTCGAAGCGGAAGTCGTTGTGGATGAGGCGGATGGCCACTTCCTGCTGCGGCTGCTTCTCGGCCAGCCAGGCCATGACGGCCTCGAAATCACCCACATCTTCGGTGCGGGCGGCACGGAATCGTTTGGTCCAACCCTCGACCTGGCGGGCCACGTAGCCCTCGCCCTTGCCCAGGGTGTCCAGCCCCGCCTTGGCCGGGTCGAGCTTGTGCAATTCGATGAGCGCATCCAGCACGTTCAGGCAAAGCTGGCGCGTCTTGGCCTCGTCCAGGCCCAACTCGGGCGCGAGGTTCTGGCGCGGGATGTTGCCCACCAGGCGCTCCATCACATAGAAAGGCGCGCCGATGACGTCGACGTCCTCGCAAATGGCGTGGATGACCGGCACCTGTGGGTACACCGGCTTGAGCTTTTGCATGATCACCGCCTCGCGCACCACGTCGTGGGCCGATTTGGCGATGTGGCCGAACGGCGGGCGGCGCAGGATCAGGTCCACGCTGACGTAACGCAGCAGGTAGGTCAGGTTGGACGCACCACCGGGGAACTGCTGCAACTCGGGCGTGCCGTCCACGTTCAGGCCCTTCGATTGCAGGTAAGCCGTGACCTTGGCCACGTCCACTTCTTCACCGGCACGGACCTGACCGGCCTGGTCCAACAGGGTGTTGTTGCTGCTGTCGCTCATTCGCTGCGTCTCCTCGGCGACCGCCGCCACCGGGCACGCGGGTGCACCGACACGACACGGTCAATGTGTGAATCGCAGCAGTGTAGGAAGCCGGCAGTGATGAATCAAATGAATTGTTTGAATCCGCGCCCATTCGTTGCGCGGATGACCTGAAGCCAGCAAGGGGGCGCGTCAGGCCCCTTCAAGCCTGAGGCGGGCGTTGTGCCGATTTCGGCCGGAACGCCGCGCACACCTCGGGCACCGCCTCGATGTACGGCCCGCCGATGAGGTCGATGCAGTAGGGTACCGCGGCGAAAATGCCCGGCACGAGCGACTTGCCCTCGGCATCGCGCAAGCCCTCCAGCGTCTCGGCAATCGACTTGGGCTGTCCCGGCAGGTTGAGGATGAGCGCCTTGCCGCGGATGACAGCCGTCTGCCGCGACAGGATCGCCGTGGGCACGAAGCGCAGGCTGATCTGGCGCATCTGCTCGCCAAAACCCGGCATTTCCTTGTCGGCCACGTCCAGCGTGGCCTCGGGGGTCACGTCGCGCGGCGCGGGGCCGGTGCCGCCGGTGGTCAGCACCAGATCACAGGCCTCGGCATCGACCAGCTCGCGAAGGGTCTGGGCGATCAGGGCGCGCTCATCGGCGATCAGGCGCGGCACCCAGGTGATGGGGTTGCGCACCGCGCGGCCCAGCCAGTCCTGCAGCGCGGGCAGGCCCTTGTCTTCGTAGACACCCGTGCTGGCGCGGTCGCTGATAGACACCACGCCGATGCGCACCGGCGCCAACGCCACGGGGGTGTTCATGCGCTGTCCTCGCCGTGCTCGCCCCCAGCGGGCGGCACATCGTCGTCGCCCGCCTGGCCCTCATGGGCTTCCATGGCTTGCTTGATGTACTGGAACAACTCGCGGTAGGCCCGGCCGCTGCGCTTTTCGGGCACCTCGGCCGCGTCCTTGCGGGCGCTGCGCACCAGGGCGCGCAGCTGCTGCAGGTCGGCGCCGGGGAATTCCTCGGCCCAGCGGGTCAGCACGTCCTTGTCGTCAGACAGCAACTCCAAGCGCCAGCGCTCGGCCTGGTGCAGGGCCAGTGCGTTGCGGGCGTGGCCCATCTGGAACTGGGCTGCCGCCTCGCGCAGGGGCTCGGCGTCCACCTCACGCATCACCTTGCCGATGAACTGCAGCTGGCGACGCTTGCCCTCGAAAGACTTGGTCTTCTTGTAGGCGTCCAGGGCGTCGCGCAGGCGCTCGGGCATGCCGATGTCGTCGAGGCGGTTGTCGGGCATCTCCAGCAGCTGTTTGCCCAGCGCTTGCAGCTCGTGGCTTTCGCGCTTGAGCGCACTTTTGCTGGGGCGGCTGTAGCCGCCTGCGGAGCCGCCGAAGTCTTCGTCGGCGTCGTCGGAGTCAAATTGGTTCGGATTCATGTCATCGCTATGATACGGGTGGCCCGCGCTTGCGGGTCGATGTCCGCCATCCAGACGCTCTTCCAGAAGCACACATGCCCAAGTCCAAAGCAGCCCACAAAGCAGTCCAAGCCGCGAACGCCACCCACGCAGCGCCCTCGACCGGCTTCGCCTACAGCCGCGAACAGTTCCAGCAGATCATCGACGACACGCTGGGCATGGCCCGCACATTGGGTGCGTCCGACGCGGCTGCCGAGGTCTCCGAAGGCGCGGGCCTGTCGGTGTCGGTGCGCAAGGGCAAGCTGGAAAACGTCGAGCGCAACCGCGACAAGACGGTGGGCATCACCGTGTACCTGGGTCAACGCCGCGGCAACGCGACCACCTCGGATTTCTCCCGGGAAGCGCTGCAGCGCACCGTGCAGGCCGCCTACGACATCGCCCGCCACACGGCCGAGGACCCCGCCGCCGGCCTGCCCGATGCCGATGACCTCGCCCTGGGCAAGGCCGCCCGCCGCGACCTCGACCTCTTCCACCCCTGGGCCATCGATGCCGAAGGCGCGGCGGAAATCGCCCGCCGCTGCGAAGACGCGGCCATGGGCGTGGACCCGCGCATCACCAACTCCGAAGGCGCTGGCGTGTCGGCCCAGCAATCGCACTTCTGGGCGGCCAACAGCCGCGGTTTCCAGGGCGGCTACGCCAGCTCGCGCCACTCGCTGTCGGTCTCGCCCATCGCGGGCCGCGGTCGCGACATGCAGCGCGACTTCTGGTACACCTCCGAGCGCGATGCCCGCGACATGGCCAAGGCCGAGGTTGTGGGTCGCTACGCGGCCGAACGTGCGCTGGCCCGCCTGAAAGCCCGCCGCATCCCGACCTGCGAAGCGCCGGTGCTGTTCGAAAACACCCTGGCCGCCGGCCTGCTGGGCGCCTACGTGCAAGCCACCAGTGGTGGCGCGCTGTACCGCCGCGCCACCTTCCTGCTCGACAGCCTGGGCCAGCCCATCTTCCCCAAGCACATCGACATCGCCGAAGATCCGCACATCCTCAAGGGCAAGGGCAGCGCGCCCTTTGACGACGAAGGCGTGCTGACGCGTAAGCGCAAGATCGTCAAGAACGGCGTGGTGCAGACCTACTTCCTGTCCAGCTACTCGGCACGCAAACTGGGCCTGAAGACCACCGGTCACGCTGGCGGCTCGCAGAACCTGGTGCTGACGCACAAGAAGACCGACAAGAAAGACAACCTCAAGGCCATGCTCAAGAAGCTGGGCACGGGCTTGTTCGTGACTGAGCTCATGGGCCAGGGCGTCAACTACGTCACAGGTGACTACTCCCGCGGTGCTGCTGGCTACTGGGTCGAGAACGGCGTCATCCAGTACCCGGTGCAGGAAATCACCATCGCCGGCCACCTTGGCGAGATGTTCCAGCAAATCGTGGCCGTCGGCGCCGACGCCTACACCTATGGCAGCAAGACGATCGGCTCGGTGCTGATCGAGAAGATGAAGATCGCCGGCCAGGGCAGCTGATCTGCCTCAGCCGCACCACATCCGCGGGTAAGCCCTGCCGAGATGGGCCTCTGACAAGCACACGGCGCTCCTAAAATTTTCGGGAGTCACAACCCGAGGAGATCCACCGCCATGCAACGTCGTGCCTTCATCAACCATGCCGGCCTGGCCGGCGTGCTGGCCGCAGGAGCCGCCCCCGCCATCGTCCACGCGCAAACGCAGCTGCGCTGGCGCCTGGCGTCCAGCTTCCCCAAGTCGCTGGACACCATCTTTGGCGCGGCCGATGTCTTCGCCAAGAAGGTCGGCGAGATGTCGGGCGGCAAGTTCCAGATCTCGGTGCATGCCGGCGGTGAGCTGATGCCCGCCTTCGGCGTGGTCGACGGCGTGCAGAACGGCACTGTCGAGATGGCCCACACCGCGCCCTACTACTTCGTCGGCAAGGACGAGACCTTCGCCATCGGTTGCGCCATCCCCTTCGGCCTGAATTCCCGCCAAATGTCGGCCTGGATGTACGAAGGCAACGGCCTCAAGCTGATGCGCGAGTTCTACGCCAAGTACAACATCATCAACTTCCCCGGCGGCAACACCGGCGCCCAGATGGGTGGCTGGTACCGCAAGCCCATCAAGTCCCTGGCCGACATGAAGGGCCTGAAGATGCGCGTGGCGGGCTTTGCCGGCCGCGTCATGGAGCGCATGGGCGTGGTGCCGCAGAACCTGCCCGGTGGCGAGATTTACCAGGCGCTGGAAAAAGGCATCATCGACGCGGCCGAATGGGTGGGCCCCTACGACGACCAGAAGCTGGGCTTCTACAAGGTCGCGCCGCACTACCACTTCCCCGGCTGGTGGGAAGGCGGCCCGCAGCTGGACTTCTTCATCAACCAGAAGGCTTACGACAGCCTGCCGGCCGAGTACAAGGCCATGGTGGAAACCGCCGCCTCGCTCGCCCACGTCGAAATGCAGGCACGCTACGACGCGCGCAACCCGCTGGCGCTCAAGCAGCTGGTGGCCGCCAAGACCGAACTGGTGCAGTTCCCCAAGCCCGTGCTGGACGCCGCCTTCAAGCACTCGATGGACATCTACAGCGAGCTCAACGAGAAGAACCCGGCCTGGCGCAAGGTGTACACGGACTACGCCAAGTTCCGCGCCGACCAGAACCTGTGGTTCCGCTTCACCGAGGCCACGTTCGACCGCTACATGCAGTCGGCCAAACTCTGAACCGGCCCGCCACCGCCCACTCAGGCCGTCTCAGGCCTGCCGATGATGCTGCATTGCTTGTCCAAGGATGCCTGGGGCTCGGCCCGCAACGCTGTGCAGCGGGTGCACGGCCGGGTGATGACATCTCTTGTGGCTGTTTGGGTGGCGGTGTGGGTGACCCTGGGCTTCGCCGGGGCGCTGCTTCAGCCGGCGCACGCCGCCCCACCTGAGGCCGACGCAAGACATCTGCCGGTGCCAGCGCCGCCCGCGCTGGTGCTGCCTGCGCAGGCCCGCCAGATGGACCTCGCCGCCGCGCTGACCATGGTCTTGCTGCCAGCGGATGGCCCCAGGGTGCCGCAGCAACTCAGCCACCAAGCCTTCGAGCCCGTGCAAGGCAACCCCCGCGCAGGGTTTGGCAAAGAGGTGATGTGGCTGCGCTTCACTGTTCAGGCAGGGCACAGCAAGGCCGCCGGCACCTGGTGGCTGGAAGTCGGGCCGGCCTTCACGGACGACCTCGCCCTGTACGTGGACACCCCCGAGGGCTTGCAACTGCTGGGTCAAGCCGGCACCGAGCATCCCTTCGATCAGCGCCCGCTGGCCTACCGCCACGGCTTGTTCGCCTTGCAGCTGGGGGCCGACCTCAACCCCAGCACCTACTACCTGCGCCTGGAAAGCCGGACCACGCGCACGGCGAGGCTCACGCTTTGGCGCCCCATGGCCTTCGCCGAACACCTGCAGCGCGACACCGCGGCGCAAGGCCTGTTCTTCGGCTGCCTGCTGTTCGCGGGCGTGATGAGCTTGATCCTCGGCAGCTGGCTGCGCGAGCCCGCACACCTGACTTATGCCGCCTACATCGGCATCTCGGGGCTGAACCAGCTGCTGTCGCAGGGCTACGCACAGCAGTGGCTCTTCCCACACAGCACCGGCCTCTACAACCCCCTTCTGGGCACGGCCATGCTGCTGCAAGCAGGCCTGGGTTGCGAGATGGTCCGCATCATGCGCATGGACCTCCACCTGCCGACCCTGGCCAAGGTGTACCGCCGCTGCGTCTGGGCCCTGGTGATCGCACTGATGCCGCTGGCCTGGCTGGGGCAGTTCCACATCGTGTCGCCCGTGATCCAGGCGTGCTATGCCGCGCAATCGCTGCTGATGACGGGCATTGCCATCGTGCTGTGGCGGCGTGGCGAGCAAACCGCCCCGTACTTCCTGGCCTCCTTTGCCACGCTGCTGGTGGCCGTGCTGCTCTTCCTGCCGCGCAACCTGGGCCTGCTGCCTCTGAATTTCTGGACCGAGAACATGCTGCAGGTCAGCATGTTCGTGCACCTGCTGTTGATGAACCTGGCCGTGGCCCGCCACGTCAAGAGCCTGCGCGATGAAACCGACACCGCCCGCAACGACCTGCTGAACGCGGCCATCCACTCGGCCGCCGAGCTGGACACCAAGGTCAGGGAGCGCACCTCCGAGCTGCAGCACGCCCTGCTCCAGGCCAACGAAGCCAGCCGCGCCAAAACAGAGTTCCTGGCGCGGGTCACGCACGATCTGCGCTCTCCGCTGACCGCCGTGCTCGGTTTCGCGCAACTGCTGCCCACCGCCGACCCCACGACCACGCGCTACGCGGGCAACATCCGCACAGGTGCGCAGCACATGCTCACGCTGGTCAACGACCTCATCGAGTACGCGCGCGGCGCCTCCAGCGACCAACTCGCGCTGAGCCCCACCTACCTGCACGGCGTGCTCGACGCCGTGGCGCAGGAGGCCACGGTCCTGGCGCAGGCCCGGCACAACCGCTTTGTCCTCGAGCTCTGCCCCGAGCTGCCCAACGTGGTCATGGCCGACGGCAAGCGGCTGCGCCAAGTGCTCGTCAACCTGCTGCAAAACGCGGCCAAGTTCACACACGATGGTGTCATCACGCTGCGTGTCGGAGCCGAGCCACCGGACAGCCGCACACCGGCCATCACCCCCATCCTGTTCGAGGTCGAGGACACCGGGTGTGGCATCCCTCCCGAGGATGTCGCGCGGGTGTTTTCGCCATTCTTCCGCTCGGAGGCCACCGCATCGACGGAGCACGGCTCACAGGGCCTTGGCCTGGGTCTGGCCATCACTGACACCTGGGTCCAGCGCATGGACGGCAGCGTCACCGTGCTCAGCGAGCTTGGCCAAGGCAGCACCTTCCGCGTGCGGATCCCGATGCGGCATGCCTCCGAGCAAGACATGAGAGCGCCCCAGTTGCTCGCCAGCGCATCGCCTCTGCCCGCACTCGATGGCCAGGGGCGCCGCGTCTGGCTGGTCGAGGACAACCGGGAGATCCGCGCGCTGCTCGCCGAGGAATTGCGCCGCACGGGCTTCGAGGTCGTCCACCTCTCGAACGCCGAACAGGTCCAGCAGCGCATGGCCTTGATCGGTGCCACCGCGCCCAGCCTGGTCCTGACGGACTACCAGATGCCCGGCGGCAACGGCGACATCGTTTTGGCATCGGTGCGTCAGCAATGGCCCGGTGTGCCCGTGGTGCTGCTGTCGGCCACGCAGATGTCCATGGAAGCACCGACTGACCTGGCGCCCGACGCCCACACCTTCGACGCCAGCCTGATGAAGCCCATCGACCTCGCCGCACTGCGCAGCGTCATCCGGCGGGTGCTGGGCCTGCATTCGGACTCGGACAGCCCACCCCACGCGGCCATTCCGTGACGGATGTGCCAAACGGCAAGCCCGATGCAAGCTCAGGGCGCGATCGGTGCATGTGAACCCTCAAGTTGATGCGGACCCGACCGAAGCACTGGCATGGCGCGGGATGCCCCCAAGCCGCTGCTCGCCACGCCCATGCATCACCCTCGACACCCCATGCGCACACTGAGCCACCACCCGGACTGGAGCCAACCGGCCCTGACGCGCACCTGGCGCACGCTCAGCCTGATGGCCTGGTCTGGCGGGGCGCTTTGCGCCTTCGCGCACTGGCCGCTGCCGGCGGTCGGCCTGTGCATGCTGGGCCTGTGGGCCCATGCCAAACGGCAGGGCTGTCAGGTCTGAGCCTCAGCGCACCTTCAGCGCGTCCTTGACGGCCTGCGCGGGATCGCTGTCGCCCGGCACGTCGGGCGCGGAGGGCACGTCAGCTGGCACACTGGCCGGCAAGTCAGCAGGGACATCGGTCGACACACCGGCCGGCACATCCTGCGGCGCACCGGTGTCCTCGATCTTCATCTCGATGTGCACCTCGTCGGTGTTCACCACCGCTTCCTTGTCGAGCCAGTAGGTCACCGACTCCGGCCAGAAAATCACCACGGCCACCAGGCCCAGTTGCATCAACACCCAGGGAATGGCGCCCAGGTAGATGTCCTTCGACTGGATGGGCTTGGCAATCGCCCCGCTCTTGTGGATCTGGTCGGCCACGCCACGCAGGTAGAACAGCGCAAACCCAAAGGGCGGGTGCATGAAGCTGGTCTGCATGTTCACGCACAGCAGCACGCCGAACCACACCAGGTCGATGCCCAGTTTCTGCGCCACTGGCGCCAACAGCGGCACCACGATGAAGGCGATCTCGAAGAAATCGAGGAAGAAGGCCAGAAAGAACACGAACAGGTTGACGACGATGAGGAAGCCCAAAGCGCCCCCCGGCAGGTTGGTGAGCAGGTGCTCGATCCACTTGTTGCCGTCGACCCCCTGGAAGACCAGCGAGAACACGCTGGAGCCCAGCAAGATGAAAATCACCATCGCGGTGACACGCATGGTCGAATCCATGGCCTGCCACACCAGCGACCAGCTCAGGCGCTTGTGCAAGGCGGCCAGCACCATGCCGCCGATGGCGCCCAGCGCGCCTGCCTCGGTCGGCGTGGCCAGGCCCATGAACAGCGTGCCCAGCACCAGGAAAATCAGCACGATGGAGGGCAACATGCCCCACAGCACGCGCTTGACCAGCGGCCAGCCACGCACGGTGCGGGCCTCTTCTGGCAGCGGCGGCACCCATTGCGGGCGCAACAGCGCCACACCCAGCGTGAACAGCAGGAAGATGGCCGTCTGCAAGATGGACGGGCCGATGGCGCCCAGGTACATGTCGCCCACCGAGCGGCCGAGCTGGTCGGCCAGCACCACCAGCACCAGCGATGGCGGGATGAGCTGGGTGATCGTGCCCGAGGCGGCGATCACGCCCGTGGCGTAGCGCATATCGTAGCCATAGCGCACCATGATGGGCAGCGAGATCACGCCCATGGCGATGACGCTGGCGGCCACTGTGCCCGTGATGGCGCCCAGGATGGCCCCCACGATGATGACGGCAAAGCCGAGGCCACCCGGCTTGCTGCCGAACAGCTGGCCCGTGCCTTCGAGCAGGTCTTCGGCCAGGCCGCAGCGCTCCAGGATGGCGCCCATGAAAGTGAAGAAGGGGATGGACAGCAGCAGCTCGTTGGAGACGATGCCGAACAGGCGCAGGGGCAAATTGCCCATGAAGGCCTCGTTGAACAGCCCCTGCGACATCGCGTAGTAGCCAAAGCCCAGGCCGAGCCCGCCCAAGGTGAAAGCCACTGGAAAGCCCAGCAGCATGGCCAGCACCAGCGAGCCGAACATGATCGGCGCGAGGTTGGAAATCTCCGTCACTGCAGCGGCCTTTCGTAATGGATGTCCAGCTCGGTGCGGCCGCGCAAAAACTCGATGCGGCGCAAGAGCTCGGCCAGGCCCTGCAAGCCTAGCAAGGCGAACCCGATCGGCATGGCCGCCTTGATCGGCCAGCGGATGAGGCCACCGGCACTGGGCGAGTGCTCCTGCTGCTGGAAAGACTCGACCACGAAAGGCCATGACAGCCAGGCCACGGTGCCGCACAGGGGCAACAACACCAGCAGGATGCCGATCACGTCGATCCAGGCCTGGGTGCGCGGCGAGCGGCCGCCGTACAGCACGTCCACCCGCACGTGCTCATTGAGCTTGAGCAGCATGGGCGCACCGGCAAACACCGCGATGCCGAAGAGGTACCACTGCACCTCCAGCCAGGCGTTGGAGCCGATGCCCAGGGTGTAACGCAGCACGGCATTGCCCGCGCTGATCATGCAGGCGGCGAACAAGGCGCAGGACGCCAACACGCCGAACCAGCGCGACAGGGCGTCCACCCAGCGGATGTAAATCTGCATGACCGGCGTCGCCTCAGTCGGCGTCGCCCAGCGCGATCGCCTGGCGGTACAGGTTGCTGGAACGCGCACCGCTGCGGCAGAACATCAGCAGCGGCCGAGGCAGAGTCTGGAGCAGCTCGGCACAGCGCGCGATCTCTTCGGGCGACTGGAAGCCGCCCTGCACCGGCAGGTGGGCGTATTGCAAGCCCGCGGCCTTGGCAGCCGCCTCCACCGCAGCGCTGGTGGGCTGATCGGGACCGCCCTCCATGTCCGGGCGGTTGTTCAGCACAGCCTTGAAGCCTGCTTCGGCCGCCGCGGCCATGGCATCAGGGGTCAACTGGGGGGCGACGTACACGTCTTCGGCAATGGCCTGGATCTGCACGGATTGGCTCATGGTGCGGGGCTCGGGTTCAAGCTCTGATTCAAAAACGCCATCGTACGCCGGCAGACTCAAGGTGCCAGTGCGGTTTTCACTGCCGCAGACACCAGGCCCATGTCGGCCTGGCCTGCCAGTCGCTGTTTGACCACACCCATCACCTTGCCCATGTCACCAGGACCGGACGCCCCCACCTCGGCAACAATGGCCTTGACCGCGGCCAGCACCTCGTCGGCGCTCAAGCGCTGTGGCAAGTAGGCTTCCAGCACGACGATTTCGGACTTTTCCTTGTCGGCCAGGTCTTGGCGAGCGCCGGCTTCGTACTGCTGGGCCGCATCCTTGCGCTGCTTGATGAGCTTGTCCACGATGGCCACGATCATGGCGTCGTCCAGCGTGACGCGCTCGTCGACTTCCTTTTGCTTCATCGCGGCCATCAGCATGCGGATGGTGCCCAGGCGCTCGGCGTCCTTGGCGCGCATGGCGGTCTTCATGTCGTCGGTGATGCGTTGTTGCAGGCTCATGGTGTGTCCTTGTGCGGTGAAGGTGAAAAGGCTCGCCAGAATGACAAAGACCCGCATGGGCGTCCCCGCGCGGGTCTGAGTGAGCGGGTCGTGCAGCCGGGGCTGCGTCGACACCGTCAAGAAGCGTTCAGATCAGGAGATCAGTACAGCTTCTTGGGCAGCTGCATGCTGCGCACGCGCTTGTAGTGGCGCTTGACGGCAGCTGCCTTCTTGCGCTTGCGCTCAGCGGTGGGCTTTTCATAGAACTCGCGGGCGCGCAGGTCGGTCAGCAAGCCCAGCTTTTCGATGGTGCGCTTGAAACGGCGCAGAGCGACGTCGAAGGGTTCGTTTTCCTTGACACGGATGGTCGTCATCAGAGATTCGCTTTCAATGTGAATGCATTCATCGGACTGGCGGCATGGCCTCTCGGCGCGCTGTGATTTACCGAACTCAAGCTGAATTCGACCATCCGGTGGGCCCACCGGACGAATTCGAGCCCTTGACAGGCACCAACTCGAAAGTGAATCCAACGCGCATCTAAGAGGACTTCTTTGCAAACATGCAGCGAGCCCACCAATTAAGCCTTCGATTATATCCTGAAATTCACCGGAAAGCCACATTGGCGTGCGATGCCTTGTGCATCGGCCATTTTCGCCTGTTCGTCATCGCCAGGCAAGGTCGGCAGGCAGACCCCTGCCACGCCCTCAGAGGCGATCAGGCCAGACAACGCCTCTCGCAGGGGCAGCAGCACGAAGGCGCGCTCGGTCATGCGCGGGTGCGGCAGGGTCAGCGTCGGGGTGTTGAGCAGCGCGTCGCCGTGGCACAGCAGGTCGAGGTCCAGGGTGCGCGGGGCGTTGCGGTAGGCGCGCTCGCGGCCTTGCGCCATCTCCAGCGCCTGCAGTGCGCGCAGCAACTCGTGCGGGCCCAGGGAGGTGGCCAGCACCGCCACGGCGTTGAGGTAGTTCGGGCCGCTGGCATCGACCGGCGCCGTTTCGTACACCGAGGACACGCTCACCACCCGGGTGCCGGGCAGCGCGTGCGCCGCACTCAGCGCTGCGGCCATGCTGGCCAGCACATCACCCAGGTTGCCGCCCAGGCCGATGCAGGCATGCCAGCGGGGCACCGCCAGAAGCGCGTGGGCCTCGGTGGCCCAGGGCGTCAGTGGCGGGATGGGCTGGGTCAATCGGAGGTCCCGCCGGAGTCACCACCCGAAGCACCGCCCGCGCTGTCACGGGCAGCGCCCTCGCCTGCCGGTTTGCGGCGGCGGCGGCGGCGCTTGCGGGCAGGGGCGTCACCGCCAACGCCAGCGTCACCGCCGACATCAACGCCTGCATCTGCATCGCCCTCGTCGTCGTTCAGACCAGGCGCTTGTGCGGCGGCGTTGCGGTTGCCCACCGACGCCGACCGCCCGCCGCCCTTGCGACCACCGCCGGCCGCGCCTTGCTGGCGGACTTCGTCGAGCATCTGGCGGCGCTCGGTGGCGTCGGCCAGGGAGAAGCTCTCCCACCAGATCGCCAGGGAAGGTTCGACCTCGCCCACCTGGCCGCGCAGGCGCAGGAAGTCGAAGCCGGCACGGAAGCGCGGTTGCTCGACCAGCGTGGCCGGGCCGTTGCCGGTGCGGCGCTCGAAACGCGGCTGCATGGTCCAGATTTCGCGCATGTCGGTGGCCAGCTTGCCGCGGCCGGAGATGTCGCCGATGCGCGCGTCGAACACGGCGTCGGTGGCCGATTGGAGCGCGGGGAAGTTCGGCTCGCCTTGGGCCACGTTGCGCTCCCAGTGGGCCAGCACGTCGTGCCACAGCAGGCAGGCCAGCAGGAAGCTGGGCGCCACGGGCTTGCCCTCGGACACGCGGCGGTCGGTGTCGGCCAGGGCCAGTTGCACGAACTGCTCGCGGCCCGGGTGGCGGCGCGCTTCGTCGAACACGGCGTCCAGGATGGGGAAAACGCCGCGGTCCAGGCCTTGCTTGCGCAGCTGCTCGATGGACGCACGTGCGTGGCCCGTCTGCAGCAGCTTGATCATTTCGTCGAACAGGCGCGACTGCGGCACATTGCTCAGCAGCTCGGACATTTCCTGCACGGGCTCGCGGGTTTTCGGCTCGATCTCGAAACCCAGCTTGGCGGCGAAACGCACGACGCGCACGATGCGCACCGGGTCTTCGCGGTAGCGCGTTTCGGGGTGACCGATCATGCGCAGCACGCGTTTTTTCGCGTCGCCGATGCCGCCGTGGTAGTCCACCACGATCTCCGTGCGGGGGTCGTAGTACATGGCGTTGACGGTGAAGTCGCGGCGCGCGGCATCCTGGTCCTGCGGGCCCCAGACGTTGTCGCGCAGCACGCGGCCACTGGCGTCCACCACGTGGGACTTGTCCGCCAGCTCCTTGCGCGAGGTTTTCTCGTTGCCCGCGACCTGCTCGGCCGCATCGGCGTCGAGGTAGGCACGGAAGGTGGAAACCTCGATCACCTCGTGCTCGCGGCCACGGCCGTACACCACGTGGACGATGCGGAAGCGCCGTCCGATGATGAAGGCGCGTCGGAACAGCGCCTTGACCTGCTCGGGCGTGGCGTTGGTGGCGACGTCGAAATCCTTGGGACGGTGACCGAGGATGAGGTCGCGCACAGCGCCACCGACGATGTAGGCCTCGTAACCGGCGTCCTGCAGCGTTTCGACGACCTTGCGGGCGCGCTCATCGACCAGCCTGGGGTCGATGCCGTGCTCGGAGGCGGGCACGTCCACGCGCTTGCCCACGGGAATGCGCGGTGGCTTGCCAGATTTGGGCGCGGCGTGCGCGTGGCCGGGCGCATGCGCCGCGTGGGGGGCGTGGGCCGTGCGCTTGGCAGCGGCCGGCTTGCCGAGGATCTTGTGAATCAGGCTTTTGATCATGCAAACAGTCGAAGGATGCGCCAGCCCCGTTCCTGGGCCACGGCTTCCAGCTCGGCGCTGGGGTTGGTGGCCACCGGGTGGGTGGCTTTCTCCAGCAAAGGCAGGTCGTTGGGGGAGTCGCTGTAAAAGCTCACGCGCTCGAACTGGTCCAGGTGGCGACCCTGGTCAGCCAGCCATTGTTCCACACGTGTGATCTTGCCGTCGCGGAAAGATGGCACCCCGTCGATCCGGCCCGTCACGCGGCCCTGCGCGTCGCGCACCAGGCGCACCGCGATGAGGTCGTCGACGTTGAAGGCCTGCGCGATGGGGCGGGTCACGAATTCGTTGGTGGCCGTGACGATGGCGAGGAGGTCGCCCTGGGCCCGGTGCTGTTCGACCAGCTCGATGGCCTGGGGCTGCATGGCCGGCAGGATCACCGCCTCCATGAAGGCCTGTTGCAGCGCCTTTTGGGCCTGCGCGTCCATCTGGCGCCACACGCTGGTGGAGAAGGCGATGTAGTCGTCCAGCACCAGCGTGCCCTCGCGGTACTGCTGGTAGAAGTTGTCGTTGCGACGGCGGTAGTCAGCAGCATCGACCAGGCCCTGGCGGATGATGAACTCGCCGAACTCGTGGTCGGAGTCCAGCGGCAACAAGGTGTGGTCGAGGTCGAAAAGCGCGAGGTTCTGGGGTGCGGTCATGGCGGGAGACTTCAAGCCGGCTCTGCAGCCAGCATTTCCTTGATCAAGGGCACGGTGACGACCCGGTGGGCCGACAGGGCGTAGTGGTCCAGGCGGTCGAGCAGACCCATCAGGGAGCCCAGGTCGCGCTGGTGGCGGGTCAGCAGATGCGCCAGCACATCTTCGCTCAAGGCCATGCCACGGCGCTCGGCCTCCTGTTGCAGGGCGTGCCGCAAGCCAGCCTCGTCCAGCGGCTGCAGCGCGAAACTCAGGCCCCAGCCCAGGCGGGTGCGCAGGTCGTCGCGCACGGGCAGGTCCACCGAGGGCACCTGACCGGCAGCAAAAATGAACAGCGGCGGCGCCTCGGCGGAGGTCGCAGCGGCCGATTCGATGAAGAGCTTGAAGGCCAGGTGCTGGGCCTCGGCGTCGAGGCGTTCGCAGTCGTCGATCAGTGCCAGGGTGGGCGACTCGGGCTGGGCGCCATCCCACATCTGGCAAGTCTGCGCATTGAGCCAGACCACGCCGAAGCCGAGGGCCAGCGCACGCTCGACCATGGCCCGCAGCAAATGGGTTTTGCCCACACCTGACGGCCCCCACAGGTAGAGCGGCGACAGCGGGCCGTCCAGGGCGGGCCACGCCTGCAGCCAGGACAGCGCCTCGGTGTTCGCACCCGGCAGGAAGGCGCCGAGGTCGGGCACGGCTTCGTGGCCCAGGTCCAGCAAGAGCTGGCGCATGGCCGGGATGCGCAAGGGCCGTGGCGCAACGCCCAGCGGTGAGCCTGGGGCGCCTTGGGTGCTTGGGGCGATGTCAGCCTGCCAGCTCATGGGCGCACCTCACACCGAGGTGAAAAACGCGCTGTCGCGGTAGTGCTTCAGCAGGTGGCGGCCCAGCACGGTCACGCAGGCGGCACAGGGCAACGCGATCAGGATGCCCCAGAAGCCCAGCCACTGCCCGAACAGCATCAGGGCCAGGATGACGCCCAACGGGTGCAGGCCGATGCGCTCGCCCACCAGGCGCGGCGTGAGCACGAAGCTCTCGATGACCTGCCCGACGCCGTAGACCAAAGCCACCGACACCAGGGGATAGGACACGCCCGCCGCGCCGAACTGCAACAGCCCCGCCAGCAAGGCCAGCACGAGCCCGATGCCGAACCCCAGGTAAGGGATGCACACGGCCAGCCCGGTGAACACGCCAATGGGCAAGGCCAGGCGGAAGCCCGCCAGGCTCAGCCCGATGCTGTAGTAAACCGCCAGGATCAGCATCACCAGCAACTGTCCGCGCAGGTACTGGCCCATCAGGGCGTCCATCTCGTCGCGCAAGGCGTGCACATGGGTGCGCCAGCGCGGCGGCAGCAGCGCATCGGCCTGGCCCATCAGCCGTGCCCAGTCGAGCAACCAGTAAAACGCCAGCATGGGCACCAGCAGGGCCAGGCCGGCCAGCGCCATCAAGCCACTGCCCCCCGCCAAGACGGACTGCCACAGCGCGCTGCCCCAATCGGCGGCGTGGTTTTGCAACAGGTTGGCCAGTTCGGCCTTGATCTCATCGACGCTGGTCGGCGGCTCCAGGCCGTACTGCTGCAAGGTGGGCACCAAGCCCTTCCACAGCGACACCAGCAGGTCGGGCAGCTGCGCGCGCACCATGGGCACCAGCTGCGACACGATGGGCACCAGCAGCACCAGCAACACCGACACCAGCAAGAGCAGCACGGTCAGGCACAGGCCGACGGCCAGCGCATGCGGCACACGGGCACGCACCAGGCGCGCCACGGCCGGCTCCAGCACGTAGGCCAGCACCAGGCTGATCACGAAGGGCAGCAGCACGGCCGCGTGCCACCACACCGCAGCGGCGGCCAGGGCGCCCAGGAGCCAGGGCAGGAGGGAACGCGGAACGCGTGGGGGTGTCGCAGTCATGTCACCCGCATTTTACGGGGCTTGCGGCGCCGGACACCGGCATGCCGACCCAGCGAGTGGTCCAGCCGGGCTTCGTCAGTTGGCGCCGTACACCGCGCGGCGCACCGTGTCCAGCTGCCCCTCCAGCCAGGCCTGGTCCCGCTGGGACTCCGGTCGCGACTGGTACTCCAGCACGATGGCGGCCTCGCGGCGCTTGTACTCGGCCTGCTGGGCAACCTCCCGGGCTTGCTGCGCGGCATCGGGCTGCGGGGCGGCACTGGCCAGCACGGCCTGCACCTCCTCCAGGCGCACCTTGCGCTTGTCCTCGTTGGGCTCCAGGTCGGTCCACAGGGCCGAGGCCAGCATCAAGGCTTCGCCCATGGTCACCTCGCCCTGGCGCAAGCGCTCCGGCAGCTGCGCCACCAGGGAGGCGGCCAGTTGCTGGCGGCGCGCCAGGTCACTGGACTCGCGCAGGTTCTGCCATTGCTCGAAGCCCTTCTGGAAGCGCAGATAGGCCACCACGCGCTTGAGCTCGGATTCGGGATTGGCCGTCTGGGCCATGGCGCTTTTGAGCGCCGCCCAGTCTGCCGGGGAGAAGTCAGACGGCCGGCCATCGGGCAAAACCGTCGGTGCGGCCAGGGCGGTCACCGCGCCACCGGGGCCGAACTGCACGCCAGAGGCAGCCGCCGCGCCCACCGCCACGCGTGCGCCCTGCCCGGAGGCTGCACTCTGCTCGCGCGCATCGGCGCCCGGGCGCGACGACCACCACAGCCCCGCCAGCAGCAAGGCGATCAGGCCCAGGCCAGCCGCCCACCAGGCGCGGCGCCCGGAGAAATAGGAACGATCGGTGGTGATCATGCGGACAGAATCATGTTGAACATTCATCAGGATGCGGCGATTGTCATCGCGACCCCGCCCGGCCACCGTGGGGCAAACCCCGCTTCCACGGGCCCCATCCCGCACCCAAGGAACAGCCTGCGCCACGCTGACACCGCGAGCCACTACACTGCGCGCACTTCCCAGCCATGTCTGAGACCGCATGAACCTGTCTGAATTCGACCCCCGCGCCGTGCTCGCCCTGGGCACTCTGGCCGCCTACCTCATCGGCTCCCTGTCATTTGCCGTGATCGTCAGCCGCCTGTTCGGCCTGGCCGACCCGCGCAGCTATGGCTCGGGCAACCCCGGCGCCACCAATGTGCTGCGCTCAGGCAACAAAGGTGCGGCCGTGTTGACCCTGCTGTTCGACGCGCTCAAGGGCTATGTGCCCGTGGCCATCGCGCAAAGCTGGGGGCTGGACGCCCTCACCGTGGCGGCCATCGGCCTGGGCGCTTTCATCGGCCACCTCTGGCCGGTGTTCTTCAAATTCGAGGGTGGCAAGGGCGTGGCCACGGCCGCGGGTGTGCTGTTCGGTTTCGCGCCGGCCCTGGGTGGCCTGGTGCTGCTGGTGTGGCTGGGCATGGCGGTGGTGTTCCGCTACTCCTCGCTGGCCGCGCTGTCGGCGGCGCTGTCAGCCCCGTTGATCCAGTACCTGGGTTGGGGCTGGGGCCCCGCCACGGTGGGCTGCGGGGTGATGAGCGCCCTGCTCATCTGGCGCCACGAGGCGAACATCCGCAAGCTCCTGGCTGGCCAGGAAAGCAAGCTCGGGCAAAAGGCCTGATTCAGGGCCTGACGCTGCCATGACGAACTGGGCCTCCCTGCGCAGCCTGGCCATCGTCCTGCTGCTGGTGTGGGGCGGCAGCCAGGCCTTGTCTTGGTGGCAAGACCGCCGCTTCGCCGAGGCCGTGCGCCTGGGCAGCCAGCGACACGAACTGGTCGTCTACAGCACGGACTCCTGCCCGTACTGCGCCCGTGCCCGCGCCTGGTTGAACGCACAAGGTGCGCGCTGGCGTGAATGCAATGTCGAGCACGACGCCGTTTGCCAGCAGGCCTACCAGGCCCAGGGCGCACCGGGCGTGCCGCTGGTGCGGATCGGGTCGGCGCCATCAGGCGCAGGTGCGCTGTGGAACCTGGGCTTCAGCCCGGCCTGGGTGGCTTCGGCCATGGCCAAACTGGACGATCAAAGCCGCCATCAAGGCCCGGCTCAAAGCCCCAGCGCCGCCAGTTCGCCGCGGCCCTGACGCAGCACTTCCGCACCGCCGCCACTGAGGTCGATCACGGTGGTGGGCTCCAGCGAGCAAGGGCCTGCATCGACCACCGCCTCGACACGCTTTTGCAGCACCTCGCGGATGGTGTGAGCGTCGTTCAGGGCCTCGTCGTGGTCTGGCAAGATCAGCGTGGTGGCCAGCAGCGGCTGCCCCATCACGTCCAGCAAAGCCTGGGTGACGCGGTGGTCGGGCACACGCAGACCGATGGTGCGGCGCGATGGGTGTGAGACACGGCGCGGCACTTCCTTGGTCGCTTCGAGGATGAAGGTGTAAGGCCCCGGCGTGCCCAGCTTGAGCAGGCGGTACTGCTGGTTGTCCACGCGGGCGTAGCTGGCCAGCTCGGAGAGGTCGCGGCACAGCAGCGTGAGGTGGTGGCGCTCATCGACACCGCGGATGCGACGCAGCGCATCGACCGCGGCCTTGTCGTCCAGGTGGCAGACAAGGGCGTAGCTGGAATCGGTCGGCACGGCCACCACGCCGCCCTTGTGGAGCAGGTCAGCGGCCTGTTTGAGCAACCTCACCTGGGGCTGCTCGGGGTGAACTTCGAAATATTGGGCCATGGCGGATCAGGGCGGATTCAAGGCCACATCAAGCCCGCAGCACCCGCTCGGTCAGGGCCTCCCACACGGGCGTCAGGCGTGCGGGCAGCGCGGGCAAGGTGCCCAGGTCGGTGTGGCTCTCGGTGGGATCATGGAAATCCGAGCCGCGCGAGGCCAGCAGGTCGAACTCACGGGCCATGTCGGCGTATTCCTGGTACTCGGGCACCGTGTGGCTGCCCGTGACCACCTCGACGCCCCGCCCGCCGTGGTTCTTGAACTCGGAGAACAGCGCGTACTCCTCGTTCGGCGTGAAGTCATAGCGCCCCGGGTGGGCGATGACGGCGATGCCGCCGGCCTCGGTGATCCAGCGCACGGCGTCTTTCAGGCTGGCCCAGCAGTGCGGCACGAAGCCGGGTTTGCCTTCGGCCAGGTAGCGGCGAAACACCTCGTGCGGGTCGGCACAGCGGCCGGTTTCGACGATGTAGCGCGCGAAGTGCGTGCGCGAGATCAGGTCGGGGTTGCCGACGTACTTGAGCGCGCCTTCGAAGGCATCGGGGATGCCGGCCTTGGCCAGCTCGTCGGCCATGTCGCGCGCGCGGCGTTCGCGGCCCCCGCGGGTGTCGGCCAGGCCCTGCTGCAACTGGGCGTCGTCGGCATCGAAGCCCAAGCCAACGATGTGCACGGTCTTGTGCAGAAAGGTCACCGAGATCTCGGTGCCGGTGAGGTAGTCCATGCCCAGAGCCGCGGCGGCCGCACGGGCACGGTACTGTCCGCCGATTTCGTCGTGGTCGGTCAGCGACCAGAGGGTCACGCCATTGCGGTGCGCACGCGCGGCCACATCCTCGGGCGACAGGGTGCCGTCAGAGATGTTGGAGTGGCAATGGAGGTCTGCGTTGGGTGCGACGTTGGACATGGGCATGGTCAGATGCTAACAAGTCCCGTGCCATGTGGGGCGGCTTCCTGCCTTAACCCCAACGGGCGGCATGGCGGGCCTGCTGCACGGCATGGGCCTGCAGGCTGGCCAAGGCCAGTTCGCGCACGAGCTGCTCGTTGACGGGCTGGCGGTAACGCGACTTGATGTGGCGCATGCCTTTGCCCGAGCCTTCGAGCTCAGGGAACTCGCCCACCAGCATGATGCCGTTGAAGATCTGGAGGTGGGCATTGGCCTTGAAGAGCACGATGGCCATCAGGTTGTCGTTCTCGTTCATGAAGCACAGGTTGCCCCATTTGACTTCCGGACGGAGGTGAGGCGCCGCAGCCAGGATGGCGCGGTGCATGACCTGGGCTGTTTCGCGCTGCTCGGGACGCAGGCTGTCGTAGAACGCGTTGACCAACGCGGGAGATTGAAGCGGACGGCGCATGGGGTGGCCCAAAGGTGGAGGTACAACAACGACACCGTTGCCACCACACCCCCTCCCTGAAACCTGCGCTTCTGTGTGATGGCTCTGCCTGAGTTGCCTCGGCTGCACGCACGCCAACGGTGGCCGTGTGGTCTCTTCCCGTTTGAATGGTGTGCAGCACCGGCTTTCGCACGATGTCGGTCAGTATTGTAACGGTCCGTGACGGCTTGCGCAGATACCCCGGGGCGGTATCCGTGCAGGATGCCCTGTCCTGCCGACTCAGGTCTTGGGCAAGGTCACGCCACGCTGGCCCTGGTACTTGCCGCCGCGGTCCTTGTACGAGGTCTCGCAGACGTCGTCGGCATCGCTCTCGAAGAACAGCACCTGGGCGCAGCCTTCACCCGCGTAGATCTTGGCCGGCAGCGGCGTGGTGTTGGAGAACTCCAGCGTGACATAGCCTTCCCACTCGGGCTCGAACGGGGTCACGTTGACGATGATGCCGCAGCGCGCGTAGGTGCTCTTGCCCAGGCAGATGGTCAGCACATTGCGCGGAATGCGGAAGTACTCGACGGTGCGGGCCAGCGCGAAGCTGTTGGGCGGGATGATGCAGACGTCGCTCTCGATGTCCACGAAACTTTTCTCGTCGAAGTTCTTCGGGTCCACCACCGTCGAATAGATGTTGGTGAAGACCTTGAACTCGGGGGCACAGCGGATGTCGTAGCCGTAGCTGCTGGTGCCGTAGCTGACGATCTTCTGGCCGTCGGCAGCCTGGCGGACCTGGCCAGGCTCGAAGGGTTCGATCATGCCGTGCTCTTCGGCCATGCGGCGGATCCAGCGGTCGGACTTGATGCTCATGCGGACGTGCTCCTGTGACGTGAGGCGTGATTGTGCTGCATGACAAGCCTGTCACACCCACATGCGGCAAACAGCATCGCCCTGCTCTTAGGGAGAGACATGCAATTTAAACATTTTTAGAATACATATATGTCATAACTTGACGCAAACGACGCATCGCATGCAAAGGCATCCCATGAACCCGATCCAGACCTTCCTGAAAGCCGGGCACGCGCCCACATTGTTCGCCTCATTTTTGTACTTCTCGTTCTCCTGCTGCATCTGGGTGCTCAACGGCGCCATGGCACCGTTCATCGCCGAAGACCTGCACCTGTCGGCCGCAGAAAAGGGCCTGATGCTGTCCCTGCCCATTTTTGCCGGTGCGCTCATGCGGTTCCCCCTGGGCATCCTTGCGCAGTACATCGGTCGCAAGTCGGCCACCTTGGTCGAAATGGGCCTGATCGTTGTGGCCATGCTGTTTGGCTACTTTTTCGTGAACACCTTCAGCCACTTGCTTGCCATGAGCGTGCTGCTCGGCGTCGCCGGTGCCAGCTTCGGCGTGGCGCTGTCACTGGGCTCAGGCTGGTTCCCCGCCAAACACAAGGGCTTGGCCATGGGCCTGGTCGGCGCGGGCAATGTCGGCACGGCGGTGTCGGTGCTGGTCGCGCCGCCCCTAGCGCAGGCACACGGCTGGCAGACAGTGTATGGCATGGCCGCCGTGGCCATCTGCATCCCGATGGTGGTGATGGTCCTCCTCGCCAAGGAACCACCCGACCGGGATGCACACACCTCATTGCGCGGTCACATCGCCTGCCTTTTCGAGAGAGATGGCTGGGCCTTCAGCATCATTTATGGCGTGACCTTCGGCGGCTTCATCGGACTGACGTCTTTCCTGCCGAGCTACTACCACGATCAATTCCACGTCTCCAAGGTGGAAGCAGGTCAGTTGACCATGCTGGCCGCCTTCATGGGCGCGGCCCTGCGCATCTTCGGTGGCTGGATTTCTGACCGCTGGGGTGGCATCAACACCTTGACCGTTGTCATCGTCACCGTGGCCATCACCCTGGTGCCCTGCGGCATGGCGTCGGCGTCGCTCGTGGCCACCACGGTGCTGATGATGGTGTGCTTTGCCGCGCTGGGCGCAGGCAATGGTGCGGTGTTCCAGCTGGTGCCCCTGCGCTGGCCATTGAGCACGGCGGTGGCCGGTTCGATGATTGGTGAAATCGGCGCGCTGGGTGGTGGCCTGGTGCCCAACATGATGGGCCTGTCAAAGCAGTATGGCGGCACCTACCTGTGGGGCTTCATCGGCATCGCCATGCTGGCCATCCTGGCGCTGGCCATGATGCGCGTGATGCAGGTTCGCTGGACACGCACCTGGTCCGAGAAAGGCGGGCGAGCACGCACCAGCCTGCCCTATGCCGCTGCAGCCACAGCCCACACCGCCACGACGGGCTGAGCCCACCACGCACTCTCCACCTCATTTCCTTGACGGAGCCGCCCCATGCAGCAGCGGAAACTTGTGATGGTCGGCAACGGCATGGCCGGCGTGCGGGCACTGGAAGAGCTGTTCAAGCTCGCACCTGACCTGTACGACGTCACCGTGTTCGGCGCTGAACCACACCCGAACTACAACCGCATCATGTTGTCGCCAGTGCTTGCTGGCGAGCAATCGCTCGATGACATCATCCTCCACCCGCTGCCTTGGTACGAGGCGCATGGTGTCCGCTTGCACCTCGAAAATCAGGTCGTCAACGTGGACCGCAAGCGTCGCCTGGTCGTGGCCAAGGATGGCACCGAAGCGCCGTATGACCGGCTGTTGATCGCCACGGGCTCCAAGCCTTTCGTCCTGCCCGTGCCAGGCAAGGACCTGTCAGGCGTCCTCACCTACCGCGACATCGCCGACACCCGGCAAATGATCGACATCGCCGCGACGCACAAGCACGCGGTGGTGATCGGAGGCGGCCTCCTTGGCCTGGAAGCGGCCAACGGCCTGATGATGCGTGGCATGGACGTCACCGTGGTGCACCTCGCTGCGTGGTTGATGGAGCGCCAGCTGGACAGCGTGGCTGCGCAACTGCTGCAGCGCTCTCTGGAAGCCCGCGGCTTGAAGTTCAAGATCGGTGCACAAACTCAGGCATTGGTGGGAGACACCGACGCGGGCCAGGGGGGGCGCGTCCAGGGCGTCAGGTTCACAGATGGCACCGAGCTGCCTGCCGATCTGGTCGTGATGGCCGCCGGCATCCACCCCAACACAGAGCTGGCAGAGCGGGCCGGCCTCCGTTGCCAGCGCGGCATCGTGGTGACCGACACGATGCAAACCGTGACCGACCCCCGCATCTACGCCGTGGGTGAATGCGCCTCCCACCGTGGCATCGCCTATGGCCTGGTGGCCCCGCTGTTTGCGCAAGGCAAGGTCGTGGCCAGCCACCTGGCCGAGTTCGGCTTCGACCGCTACACAGGCTCACAGCTGTCCACCCAATTGAAGGTGACGGGCATCGATCTGTTTTCTGCCGGTGAGTTCATGGGGGGCGACGGTTGCGAAGACATCGTCTTGTCTGACACCCGCCGTGGCATCTACAAAAAGCTGGTGCTGCGCGGCGACAAGCTCGTGGGTGCCTGTCTGTACGGCGACACCGTGGACGGGAGTCACTACTTCAGGATCATCTGTGATGGTCACAGCATCGCAGGCCAGCGCGACCGGCTGATGTTCGGCGCCCCCAAGGTGGGCGAGGCGGACCAGGAGGTCGCCCATGCCCATGGCGGCACACCGTGAGCACGAACATGGCAAACCTCGTCACTCGCGCCACCTGCCCCTATTGCGGCACGGGCTGTGGCGTGCTGATCGAAACCCGGGCCACGCCGCAGGGCCGCAAGATCGTCCACGTGCAGGGCGACCCGGACCACCCGGCCAACTTCGGCCGCCTGTGCACCAAGGGCAGCACCCTGCACCTGACCGCGCGCGATACCGTCACGCGACAGGCGCGCCTGCTCACGCCCATGAAGCGCGCCCAGCGCGGCCAGGCAGCGCAAGCCACCACCTGGGATGCCGCCCTGGACGAGGCCGCCGACCGCCTGGCCGACATCGTGCGTCGCCACGGGCCGCAGGCCGTGGGCTTTTACGGCTCGGGCCAGTTGCTGACCGAGGACTACTACGTGCTCAACAAGCTGGTCAAAGGCCTGCTAGGCACCAACAACCTCGACACCAACTCGCGCCTGTGCATGAGCAGCGCTGTGGCCGGCTACAAGGCCACGCTGGGCAGCGACGCCCCGCCGGCCTGCTACGAAGATGTCGGCCACGCGCGCACCTTGTTCATCACGGGCTCGAACACGGCCTGGGCCCACCCCATCCTGTTCCGCCGCATCGAGGACGCCAAACGCGCGCGCCCAGAGATGAAGCTCATCGTGGTGGACCCCCGCCGCACCGAGACCGCCGACATGGCCGACCTGCACCTCGCCATCCTGCCCGGCACCGACGTCGCCCTGTACAACGGCATGCTGCACATCCTGGCGCGCGATGGCCTGCTGGACATGGCCTTCGTGCAGCGCCACACCCAGGGCTTCGAGGACCTGATGGCCCTGGTGCACGACTTCACGCCCGAAGCCGTGGCCCAGACCTGCGGCATCGCGCCAGCCGATCTGGAGACCGCCGCACGCTGGTTCGGCGACCACACGCCCACCTTGTCGCTGTACTGCCAGGGCCTCAACCAGAGCAGCAGCGGCACCGACAAGAACGCCGCCCTCATCAACCTGCACCTGGCCACCGGCCAGATCGGCCGGCCCGGCGCGGGCCCGTTCTCGTTGACTGGCCAGCCCAATGCCATGGGTGGCCGCGAGGTCGGCGGCATGGCCAACCTGTTGAGCGCCCACCGCGACCTGGGCAAGCCCGAGGACCGCGCCGAAGTCGCTGCGTTCTGGGGGCTGCCCGAGGTGCCCGCCCAACCCGGCCTGACCGCCGTGGAGATGTTCGAGGCCGCGGCCCGCGGCGAGGTCAAGGCCCTGTGGATCGCCTGCACGAACCCGGCGCAGTCCCTGCCCGACCAGGCCACGGTGCGCCGAGCCCTGGAACGCGCCGAGTTCGTCGTGGTGCAGGAGGCCTTCGCCACCACCGCCACCTGTGACTTCGCCGACCTCCTCCTGCCGGCCAGCACCTGGGGCGAGAAGGAAGGCACCGTGACCAACAGCGAGCGCCGCATCAGCCGCGTGCGCTCGGCCATGCCGCCGCCGGGCGAAGCCCGACACGACTGGGCCATCTTCACCGAGCTGGGCCGCCGTCTGGAAACCCGCTTGCCCGAACGCACAGCCCACTACCTGCCCGGCACCACGACGCTCTTCCCCTACACCACGCCCGAATCCGTCTGGAACGAGCACCGCGACAGCACCCGCGGCCGCGACCTCGACATCACTGGCCTGAGCTACGCCCTGCTCGACACCGTCGGGCCCCAGCAATGGCCGATACCGCAAGGCGCCAGCCACGGCACCGCGCGCCTCTACACCGACGGGCGCTTCCCCACACCGGATGGCCGCGCGCGCTTTGCCGCGCTGCGCCATGAGCCCGTGCACGAGCCCCGCGACCAGCGCTTCCCCTTCAGCCTCAACACCGGCAGGCTGCGCGACCAATGGCATGGCATGAGCCGCACCGGCACCCTGGGCCGCCTGTTCGGGCATGTGGCCGAGCCCGCGCTGGACATGCACCCGTCGGACATGGCCCGCCTGGGCTTGGCAGACGGCGACCTGGTGCGAGTCCAGTCGCGCCGCGGCCAGCTCATCGCGCCCGTCCTGGGCGATGCTGGCCTGGCACCGCTGCAGGTCCACATGGCCATGCACTGGGGACAGGAGGCCCTGAGCGGCCTGGACGGCCTTGGCCAATCGGTGACCGGCATCAACGGCCTGACCAACCCCGCCTTATGCCCGAAGTCCAAACAGCCCGAACTCAAGCACGCTGCCGTGCGCATCCAGCCCGCTGCCTTGCCCTGGCTGCTGGTGGGCATGGCCTGGCTGCCTGCCGACCATGCCTTGACGGTGCGCGCGCAATTCAAGCCCTGGATGGCTGCCTTCGCTTTCGCCAGCTGTGTGCTGTTTGGCCGCGAGGGTGAATGTGAAGCCAAGGCCAGCCCGGTCTCAGCCCAGGTCGGCGTGTTGTTCCGCGCTGGCCACGCGGAATCCCCCGGCGCCCATGCCGTTCGCCAGATCGAAGCGTTGCTGGGCATCGGCTGTGGCGTTGACATTGACGTTGACGTTGCCGGTACTACCGACGTGCTGCGCTACGACGACCCTTCGCGGGGACAGCACCGCACCATGCAGCTGCACATCGGCACCGACGGCAGCCGGCTGCAAGCCTTCGTGCTGGCCGGTGACATCTCGGCCGAAGCCTGGATCAGGCCCTTGCTGCAAGACGCGCAGCTGACCGATGCCTACGGGCATGCCCTGCTCATGCCCGAGCGCCAGCCCCCCCTGGCCACCAAGCCACGCGGCAAGCAGGTCTGCACCTGCTTCAACGTCAGCGAAACCGACATTGCAGGCGCCATGTCGGCTTGCCCGAGAAGCGCCGATGCCAACGCGCGCCTGGCCCTCGTGCAAGGCGCGCTCAAGTGCGGCACCAACTGTGGCTCCTGCCTGCCAGCGGTGCGCAGATTGGTGCAACACGCCCACTGAAAACCTGCTGCCCCGTGCGGCGCTGGCTGTCCCCCGATAATCTCCATCGACACACAGCGCAGCAAGGACACAGCACATGGCGATCGCGGCATACATCAAGGAGATCGGCCGGGGCAAGGAAGGGGCACGCGCCCTGAGCACCGAGCAAGCCCACGACCTGATGTCACAGGTGCTCGATGGCCAGGTCAGCGATCTGGAGCTCGGCGCCTTCTGCCTGGCCATGCGCATCAAGGGCGAAACCGCCGAGGAGCTGGACGGCTTCGTGCGGGCCACCCACGAGCGCTGCCTGGACCTGCGCCCAGCCCTCGCACATGCACGGGCTGCGACAACAACACCGCTGCTCGGCCCGGTGCTGCTGCCCTCTTACAACGGCTCGCGCAAGCTGCCCAACCTCACGCCCCTGCTGGCCTGGGCCCTGGCGCAGCGCGGCGTGGCCGTGCTGGTGCATGGCCCGCGGCAGGACCCGACCCGCATCACCAGCGCCCAGGTGTTCGCGGCCGGGGAATGGCCGGTGGCCGAGGGCAACCACCGCGGCGACGGCGGCGGCACCGACGCACCCCCACCCATGCTCACCGTGGGACAGGCCTGGGCCGCCCGCCAACCTGTGTTCATGCCGACCGAGGTGCTCTGCCCTGCCCTGGCTCGGTTGCTGGCCGTGCGCTGGGTCATTGGCCTGCGCAACCCCGGGCACACCGTGGCCAAGCTGCTCAACCCGCTGGGCGAGGGCATGCAGGTCGTCAACCACACGCACCCGGAGTACGCGGTGTCGCTGTCAAACTACCTGGCCCTGGTCAGCGCCAACGCCTTGCTGATGCGCGGCACCGAAGGCGAACCAGTGGCAGATGCCCGCCGCCAGCCGCGCTTCGACGTTTTCCTGCAAGGCCAACGCGAAGAAGCCCTGTGCCGCGCGCCCGTGGAAGGGGTTCTGGTCAGCCTGCCCGAATTGCCCGAGGGCCGGGAGGCCGACGTCACCGCGGCGTGGACCCAGTCCGTCGTCGATGGCCGGGCGCCCTTGCCCGAGGCCATCGCGGCCCAAGCGGACTGCCTCGTGTCGGCGCTGGCCGCGCTCGCTCAGCGGGCCCGTTGATCAGGGCGGGGCGCCCGCGACAGCACGACGATGCCGCCCAGCACCGCGGCGGTGCCCAGCATCAGGCGCCAAGTGACGGGCTCATCGAGCCACAAGGCGGCCATCCAGATGGTGGACAGGGGCCCGACCATGCCCACCTGCGAGGCCAGCGACGCACCCAGCAACTGCACACCGCGCATGACCAGCCACACCGGCAGCACCGTGCACGCTGTGGCGTTCAGCGCCGACAGGGCCCAGGCCTGCCAGGGCAAGTGCGCCACGCCACCCAGGCGCCCGTCGGTGACGGCGTGAACCACCACCCACTGCAGCACGCACATCACACAGGCCGCGCAGGACGCCCAGCCCACCAGCCGCAGCGAGCCCAGCGACTGCACCAGCTGCCCGCTGCCCATCAGGTACACCGCGTAAGACAAGGCGCTCAGGAAAACGAGCGCGCTGCCCGTCACCACAGCGGCCACGGGATCCTGCCCCTGCGCCGCGCCCGACACCGCCGTGGCCACGTCCCAGTCGTGCAGGAAGACGATCAGCACGCCGCCATAAGACAGCGCCATCGCGCCGAGGTGGGCCAGCCGCAGCCGCTGGCCCAGCAGCAGCGCAGACAGCAACAGCACGATGCTGGGGTTGAGGTAGAGGATGGCCCGCTCCAGGCTGGCGCCGATGTACTGCAGGCCCAGGAAGTCCAGCGTGCTGGCAAGGTAGTAACCACAAAAGCCCAGCCCCACAATCTGCCACATCTGCTTGGGGCTCAGGGGGCTCTGCGCACCCGGCTCGAACGGGCGCCCGCGGCTGGACCACCAGGCCATCAGCAGGAACAAGGGGAAGGCCATGGCCATGCGCAGGCCCACCACGGCAAAGGCATCGGCCCCCTGGCGGTACAGCAGCTTGGCCACGATGGCCTTGCCTGAAAAAGCCACGGCACCCGCGAGGGCACACAGCAGGCCTTGCCAGCGGCGTGGTGGCGTGGCGGCAGAAACGGCAGACATTGACATGGCCCAGACCTTAACCGAAGTGCCCTGCCCCGCGTGCCCGTGAGGATGGCGCAGCCGCGGATGTCGCCAGGGCCATGAACCTCGGGTGTGTCCGGAGGGCGGCCCGCGCAGCAAGGCCCTGAAATTGCCGCACACTCTGCGACAGATCTGGCCTCAACCCACCCCGCCTGCCCCATGCGCATCCCACACACGCTCGCCGCCACGCTCGCCCTGCTCATCGCACCGTCCCTCACGGGGTGGGCCCCCCTCGCCCACGCCGCCGATGCGGTCGGCACCGCCACGCCGGCACCGGTCGCCAAGGCCGCCGCACCGCAGGCATCCGGGGCCAACGCGGCCGCCACCAACGCCGCCATGCAGATCCTGGCGGAGCGCCAGAAGCGGGCCCGCGAAGAGGCGGCCAAGCGCCAGGAAGCCGTGATCGAAATCAACGAGCGCGACCCGGCCATGCGCACCGCCTTCCAGCAAGCCCAGGCCACCCTGGACGACTTCCTGAAGGTCGCCGCCAGTGGTGACCCGAAATTCACCACGCTGTCGATGCGCGTGGCCATCCGCGAAGGCAAGCGCAAGGAGTTCATCTGGATCACCCCCTTCGAGGCCGATGGCAAGGGATTCAAAGGCCGCGTTGACAATGCCCCCACGCTGCTCAAGGGCGTCAAAGAAGGCCAGGAATGGCGCTTCCAGCGCAAGGACGTGGTGGACTGGATGTACGTCGATGCGGCCAAGCGCGTCATGCACGGCAACCGCACGACCTGCGTGCAGTTGTCCAAGGCCCCGCCCGCCGAGGTCGAGCAAATCAAGCGCTCTTACGGCCTGGACTGCCAGGCACGCTGAATCCGTCACCCCCGCTGAACCCGCTGAACCCGCTGAAAGCCCGCCAGCGCGCCAGCACCGGCGCCGCATGCGCCTGGCGCACCACGCCGAAGCCCTTGATGGCCTCGGCCGATTCGGCCAGTTCGCAAGCCTCGACCAGGGTGTCGGCGCGCAGCCCGCTCAGCAGGCGTTTCAGCAAGGCCTCGTAGGCCGCCAGCGTGGCCAGCTCTTCGCGGCGGGTGTGGCTGAAGCGCAGGGGGTCCAGCCAGGTGTTGCGCACGCGCCGGGCCCAAGCCAGACCGTGCAACAGCGGCGCCCACGCGGGGCCGAAGGCGCGCTTGGCCGGACGGGCGTCCGGCTGGCCCTTCCCTGCGTTGAATCCCTCACCCAGCGTGGGGGGCGCCAGGTGCCAGACCATGCGCCAGCCCCCCTCGAACTGCGCCTCCACCTGCTGGTGGAAGGCGTCCGAGGTCAACAAACGCGCCACCTCGTACTCGTCCTTGATGGCCATGAGGCGGAACAGCTGCTGGGCCACCGCACGGGTCAGGCGCTGGCTGCCCAGCATGGCTTCGGCCTCGCCCACCCGCGTCACCCAGGCCTCATAGCGCGCCGCGTAGGCCGCACTTTGGTAGTCGGTGAGGTGGGCCTTGCGGCTTTGCACGAACGCGTCGAGGCTGTCTGACCCGCCATCGCCCGGCACGCCCTGGCCGCCCGCCCGCGGGAACCACTGCACCGGCTGCGCCGGCAGCAACAGCAGGGCCATGCGGGCCGAGTCGTGGGCCGCGTGGCGCCCCCAGGCGAAGGCCTGCAGGTTGCGCTCGACCTGCACGGCGTTGAGCTCGATGGCGCGCGTCAGCGCCTGCAGGCTCAGGGGCACCCAGCCCTTCTGCCAGGCAAAGCCCAGCATCATCGGGTTGGCGTAAATCGCATCGCCCAGGAGCTTCTCGGCCAGGGCCACGGTGTCCAGGCGGGCGATGGCATCGGCGTCGTGGCCCACGGCATCGGCCAGCACGTGGTCGCACTGCGCACCGGGGTAATGCCAGTCAGGCTGCGCCATGGCCGCAGCGGTGGGCGTGTGGTGGGTGTTGAGCGCGATGTGGGTGCGCCCGGCCCGCATCACCGCCAGCGTGGCCGGCAAGGCCGTGACGATGGGGTCGCAGCCCATCACCAGGTCGGCCTCGGCCGTGCCCACCTTGGTGGTGAAGATGGCTTCGGGCCGGTCGGCGATCTGCACATGGCTCCAGGTGGCCCCGCCCTTTTGCGCCAGGCCGGCCGCCTCCTGCGTGACCACACCACGCCCTTCCAGGTGGGCGGCCATGCCCAGCAACTGGCCGATGGTGATGACGCCCGTGCCGCCAATGCCAGCCACCACGATGCCCCAGGCGCGGCTGGCGTCGGGCAAGCGGGGCTCGGGCAACGGTGGCAGGTGGGCCAGCTCGGGCAGGCCGGTGGCCGCGCGGGGCTGGCGCAAGCGCCCGCCTTCGATGCTCACCAGGCTGGGGCACATGCCCTTGAGGCAGGACAGGTCCTGGTTGCAACTGCTCTGGTTGATGCGGCGCTTGCGGCCCAGGGGGGTGTCCACCGGCTCGACGCTCAGGCAATTGGACTGCACGGTGCAATCGCCACAACCCTCGCAGACCAGCTCGTTGATGACGACGCGCGCCGGTGCCTCCGCCATCGTGCCGCGCTTGCGGCGGCGGCGCTTCTCGGTCGCGCAGGTCTGGTCGTAGATCAGCACGGTGCAGCCTGGGGTTTCGCGCAGTTCGCGCTGCACCACGTCGAGGTCGTCGCGGTGGCGCAGCTCGACGCCTGTGGCCAAGTCGTGCACATGGGCGTAGCGGCTGCGGTCGTCGGTGACCACGACGATGCGGCGCACGCCCTCGGCGTCCAGCTCGCGGGTCATGGCCGCCACGCTGAGGTTGCCATCGAGGGGCTGGCCACCCGTCATGGCGACCGCATCGTTGTACAGAACCTTGTAGGTGATGTTGACCTGCGCCGCGATGGCCTGGCGGATGGCCAGCAAGCCAGAATGGAAGTAGGTGCCATCGCCCAAGTTGACGAAGACGTGGCGCTCATCGGTGAAGGGCGCCTGGCCCACCCAGGCCACGCCCTCGCCGCCCATCTGCGTGACCATGCCGGTGCTGCGGTCCATCCACTGCGCCATGTAGTGGCAGCCGATGCCGGCCATCGCACGCGAGCCGTCCGGCACGCGGGTGGAGGTGTTGTGTGGGCAGCCGCTGCAAAACCAGGGCGCGCGCTCGGGACTGCCGGTGGCGCTGCCCTGGGCCAGCGCCGCCTCTTTGGCGTCGATCACGCGCAGGCGCTCGGCGATGCGCTCGCGCAGGTGCGAAGGGGCATCGCGCAGCAAGCCCAAGCGGTCCAGGCGCTGGGCCAGGGCCTTGGCGATCAGCGCCGGATTGAGGTCGGCCTGGGCGCGCAGCAACCAGCGACTGGCCGGGTGCGGGTGCGACCACTCGCCCCCTGTCAGATCGCCCTCGCCCTCGCTGAACTTGCCCAGCACATTGGGGCGCACGTCCTCGCGCCAGTTGTAGAGCTCCTCCTTGAGCTGGTACTCGATCATCTGGCGCTTCTCTTCCACCACCAGGATCTCTTGCAGGCCTTGCGCGAACTCGCGCGTCAGGCTGGCTTCCAGCGGCCAGACCACGGCCACCTTGTGCAGGCGCAGCTTGAGCGCGCGGCAGGCGTCGTCGTCGAGCCCCAGGTCGTGCAGGGCCTGGCGCAGGTCGTTCCAGGCCTTGCCACTGGCCATGATGCCCAGCCGCGCGCCTTCGCTGTCCAGCACGGTGTGGTTGAGGCGGTTGGCGCGCACATAGGCCAGGGCCGCGTACCACTTGTGGTCCATCAGCCGGGCCTCCTGGTCCAGCGGGGCGTCGGGCCAGCGGATGTGCACGCCGCCCTCGGGCATGTCGAAATCACCGGGCAGAACGATGCGCACGCGGTCCGGGTCCACCGACACCGTCGTGGCCGACTCCACCACCTCCTGGATGGTTTTCAGCGCCGTCCACACCCCGGCGAAGCGGCTCATGGCGAAGGCGTGCAGGCCCAGGTCCAGGATCTCCTGCACATTGCTGGGGAAGAACACCGGCAGGCCGCAGGCCTTGAAGATGTGGTCGCTCTGGTGCGCGATGGACGAGCTCTTGGCCGTGTGGTCGTCACCCGCCACAGCCACCACGCCGCCGTGGCGCGAGGTGCCGGCCATGTTGGCATGCTTGAAGACGTCTCCGCAGCGATCCACGCCCGGCCCCTTGCCGTACCACAGGCCGAACACACCGTCGAAGCGCCGCGGCCCCGGCGTCAGGGCCAGCTGCTGCGTGCCCCACACGGCGGTGGCCCCGAGTTCTTCGTTGACGCCGGGCTGGAAGACGATGTGGTGCTTGCCCAGGTGCTCGCGGGCCTTCCACAAGGCCTGGTCGTAGCCCCCCAGGGGCGAGCCGCGGTAGCCGCTGATGAAGCCAGCGGTGTTCAGCCCGGCCAGGGCGTCGCGGGTGTGCTGCAGGATGGGCAGGCGCACCAGCGCCTGGATCCCGCTCATGAAGGCCTGGCCACGCTCCAGCGTGTATTTGTCTTCCAGCGAGAGCGAAGACAAGGCGCGGAGCACCTCGGCGGGCAGTGGCGCGTTCATGACGACCTCCTGAGTCGGTCGCACGACGGCATCCCGCAAAACAGGACGGGCCATCGTGCGGCCGGAACCCTGTGACCAGGCCAGTGTAGGCCGCCCCGCTCAGGCGTGATTGCGAGGTTTCACGGGGTTGAAGGGCCCCAGTTCACGCCTTCGCGCCCCTCGCGTGACACGGTTCACGCCGCGGCCGTGTCCCGCTGGTACACGGGGTGGCCCGCCACCCAGGTGCCCACGAGGTTGCGCTCGTCGCCCAGGGTCATCCAGGCGAAGACGCGGGGGTGCAGCCCGCCTGTCAAGCCGTCCAGGCGCGCACAGGCCAGGCCGTCGCGGTGGCGGGCCACCTCGCCCACGGCCCAGTCCCACACGGCAATGTCGGCCATGCAACCGGGCTCGATGCGGCCGATTTCATCGCCCAAGCCCAGCGCCTCGGCCGCGCCCAGGGTGGCGGCGTGCAAGGCCTTCCAGGCGCTCAGGCGGGTGCCTTGCAGCGCCTGGACCTTGTAGGCATCGGCCATGTTGCGCAGCAGGCACAGGCTGGTGCCGCCGCCCACGTCGCTGGCCAGGCTGACACGCAGGCCCTCGCGTTGGGCCTGGGCCCAGTCGAACAAGCCGCTGCCCAAAAACAGGTTGGAGCTGGGGCAATGGGCGATCTGGGCGCCACGTTCTCTCAGCAGGGCGCGGTCCTCGGCGTCCAGCCAGATGCCATGGGCCAGCACGGCGCGGGGGCCCAGCAAGCCGGCGCGCTCGTACACATCGAGGTAGCTGCGCGCCTCGGGGAACAGCGACATCACCCAGTCGATCTCGGCGCGGTTCTCGGCCACGTGGGTCTGCATGTAGACACCAGCGCGGTCTCGGCACAGGCGACCGGCCATGGCCAGTTGCGCGGGCGTGCTGGTCGCGGCAAAGCGCACGGTGACGGCGTAAGCCAGGCGGCCTTGCCCATGCCAACGGTCGATGAGGTCCGTGCATTCGCGCTCGGCCACGCCCGCATCGGTTGCATCGTCCAGCAGCCCTTCGGGGGCGAAGCGGTCCATCAGCACCTTGCCGGTGAGCAGGCGCATGTGCCGCGCATGGGCGGCCTCGAACAGGGCCTCGGCGCTGACCTTGTGCACGGTGGGGAAGACCATCGCGCTGGTCGTGCCATGCGCCCACAAGGCCCTCAGGAAGCGCTCGGCGCCGTCGCGCGACACCGCCGGGTCGGCGTAGCGCCGCTCGGCCGGGAAGGTGTGCGTGTGGAGCCAATCCAGCAACTCGGTGCCATGGCTGGCGATGACATCGAGCTGCGGGCAGTGCACGTGGGTGTCGATGAAGCCCGGCAGCAGCAGGCGGCCGCGGTGGTCCTGCGCAGGCACGCTGGCCCAGCCCTCGGGCAAGGCTTGTGCTGCGGGCTGCACCGCGACGATGCGGCCCGCCTCGATGCACACGCGGTGGTCGGGCCGCCAGCGCACGCCGGGGGCCTCGCCGGGCGGGGCAAAGCCGGGGTCGGCGGTGAAGTCCAGCACATCAGCGCGCAGCACCAGCCGGTTGCTGGCTGGATGGGCTGGCGTGGATTCAGTGGTTTGGGGTGCTGGCTGGGCGGTGACGGCAGAGGGCATGGGGTGGCTCGATCTGGGGTTTACAGGCATCGGGCGGGAGGCGCACCTCCGTATGATGAGGCCGTGCCGACGCCCAGCCCCACACCCTCCCCCGCATCCGACCCCGCCGCCAACCCCGTGATGCGCTCACGGACAGCATTGGTCCCGCGCGACACCGACAGCCCTCGGCCCACGCCGCGCTTCCACCTGGAGCTGCATGGCGCCGGACCGGTGGGCCGGGCCATCGCGCGGCTGCTGGCCGATGTGGATTGCACCGTGCGCTGGATCGACGAGCCCTGCGACCGTCCCGACCTCTCGCTGCCCCCCACCGACGTCCTGCCTCCGCACATCCAGCACCTGCGCACCGACAACGCGGTGGCCGAAGTGGCCCAGGCGCCGCCGGGTGCCTGCCACCTGGTGCTGACCCACCGCCATGCGCTGGACCTGCCCATCGTGCAGGCCATCATGGCGCGGGGTGATTTCGCCTTCCTGGGCATGCTGGGCTCGCAAGCCAAGCGCGCGCGCTTCCTGGAACAGATCGGCGCGCAGTCCGGCGACCATGGCATCGGTGACGCCACCCTTCAGCGCCTGGTCTGTCCCATCGGCCTGCCAGGCATCGTGGGCAAGGCGCCCGCGGTCATCGCCATCGCGGCAGTGGCCCAGCTGCTGCAGGGCACGCGCTGAGGCCCGGTCGGGCCATGGACCGGGCCATGGGCAACAACACGATCAGAAGGTTTCCCAGTCGTCTTCCGCACCCGCGGTCTGCAAGACAGGCTTGGCCGCGGTCGCAGGTGCCACGAAAGGCGTGGCAGTGGCCGCCGGCTTGGCCTTGGCCACCGGGCGCGACGGTTGCTGTGTTTTGGGCTGTGGGTTCTGCACAGGCTTCGCCACCGCGGGGCTGGGGCGCTGGGCGCGAGCCGGGGCCGGGGCTGGCGCTCGCGCAGAGGCCGGGTGCACCTGGGCGCTGCGGGCCGCGGCTTGCACCGCGTCACCCTGCTGTGACAACCGGAACACCGCCACCGCCGCCACCAATTGCTGGGCCTGGTTCTTCAGGCTCTCGGCCGCGGCAGCGCTTTCTTCCACCAGGGCGGCGTTCTGCTGCGTGGCCTGGTCCATCTGCGTGACCGCATCGCCCACCTGCTGCACGCCGGTGCTCTGCTCCACGCTGGCGGCGGAAATCTCGCCCACGATGTCGCTCACCTTGCGGATGGCGGTCACGATCTCGTCCATGGTCTTGCCCGCTTCGTCCACCAGCAAGGTGCCCTGCTCGACCTGCTCGACGCTGTGCCCGATCAGGGTCTTGATCTCGCGGGCGGCCTCGGCGCTGCGCTGCGCCAGGGTGCGCACCTCGCCCGCCACCACGGCAAAACCACGGCCTTGCTCGCCGGCTCGGGCTGCTTCCACCGCCGCGTTCAGGGCGAGGATGTTGGTCTGGAAAGCGATGCCATCGATCACGCCAATGATGTCGCTGATCTTGCGGCTGCTGTCGCTGATGCCTTGCATGGTGTGGACCACCTTGCCGACCACCGCGCCACCTTGAACGGCCACGGTCGATGCGCCTTGGGCCATCTGGTTGGCCTGGCGAGCGCTGTCGGCGTTGGTGCGCACGGTGGCGCCCAATTGCTCCATGGTCGCTGCCGTCTCTTCCAGGGCACTGGCCTGCTCTTCGGTGCGCTGGCTCAGGTCGGCATTGCCTTGTGAAATCTGCGCACTGGCCGTGGCCACGCTCTCGGAGTTCTCGCGCACATGGGCCACCACCTTGGACAGGCTGGCCTGCATGCGCACCACATTGGCCAGCACGCTGGCGTGGTCACCGGGGGCCACCTGGAGCGGCTGGCCGAGGTCGCCATCGGCCACACGGGCCACGGCCTCGCTCAGCTCGCCTGGCTCGGCACCCAGCGACGCGCGCAGGTTGCGGCCGATCATCCAGGCCACACCCGCACCCACGGCCGCCATCAGCAGGGCCAGGCCGCTCATCAGCCAGACGCTGAAAGTGGCCGAGGCCTTGCTGCTCTTGACCAGGTCGTCGGCAATGTCCTGCTGCATGTGGCGCGACGCGTCCACCGCCTTGAACACCACGTCTTGCAGCGGCCGCACCTCCGTGAACAGCACCTTGCTGGCGCCCTCCTTGTCGCCCTGGATGGCCAAGTCCATCGCGCGGTCCAGGCCGGCGTTGTAGGCGACCCGGTTGTCGTTGATCACCTTGAACAGTTCCCGGCCTTTGGGCAGCACGATCACCTTGTCGAGCTCGGCCAGGAGGGCCCTGTTCTTGTCACGCAGCTCGGCGATCTTCTTCTTTTCCTCGGCCACGAAGGCTGGCTCGGGCTGGATGATCACGTTGCGGGCAAAGCGGCCGATGCTCTGCATGTTCTCGTGCACCTCGCCGAACTGGGCCACCTTCACCATGCGGTTCGTGGCGAGTTCCTCGACATGGCGGTCCAGGTCGTTCAGCGCGTAGGCGGCGTAGGCGACGATGCCCACGCCCAGGGCCGCCACGGTGGCAAAGCCCAGGGCCAGGCGGGTGGAAACTTTCATGGTGGGGTCTGCCTTGCTCATGTCGGCCGTTCCTTGATGGCGAGGATGCCCCCGCTGTGTGTGCATGGACGAGTCGCACCACCCCTGGGCGACCCAGGCACGGAGAGATGCTGCAAACGTTTTCGGCCGCACGCGCCACAACGTGAGCGAGGCGCACCCGTGATGCACCTCGGCCATCGTGAAAAAGTCACGGACAGACGACACACCGCTGGGCATGCCGCGCCCAGAGCCATCCTCGCCCCCCAAAGGGGCACGCGTGTCGCGAAAAGCGCGGAGCTTGTCGCGAAAAGCGACACCTGTGCCACGCCAAGCGGCTCACACGCCCCTTTTGGGGGCAACGTTGTCGTGAAAAGCGCGTCACGCGCCCCTTGAAGCGGCATGCGTGTCGCGAAAAGCGCGTGCGCTGTCGCGAAAAGCGAGTCCGCTGCCGCTTTTTGCGGCACGCGCGCCCCTTTTTGGGGCATCGGTGCCGCTTCCAGCGGCAATGGGGTGGGCCTGTCAGAAATGTTGTGTTTGAGGCCGGTCAGCCCACCCGGCGCGCCCGGTCCACCCCGCTGCACAGGGCCCGGATGGACGCCGTCACGATGTTGGCGTCCACGCCCACGCCGTGGGTCGCACGACCGCCGCAGCCCACCTCGACGATGGCGCAGGCCCGGGCGCTGCCGCTGCTCTCGTCCTGGCCCTGCGGGGACACCATCGAGCGCTCCTCGTAGTGGTGCACCTCCACCGCGATGCCCGCCGAGGCGAAGGCCTGCACCGCCGCGTGGATGGGGCCGTTGCCGTGCCCGGTCAGCACGCGCTCTTGCCCGTCGATGGCCACCGTCAAGGCCACCGTTTGCCCGCCGTCCTGCTCGGCCAAGTGGTGGCCGCGGTAGGCGATGGCCTGCGCGCCAGCGGCCGCGGGGGCCACATAGGTGTCCGAGAAGATGCGCCAGATGTCGGCCGACGTCAGCTCGCCGCCCTGGGCATCGGTGACCTGCTGCACCACCGCCGAGAACTCGATCTGCATGCGCCGTGGCATCACCACGCCGAAATCCGTCTCCAGCAGGTAGGCCACCCCGCCCTTGCCCGACTGGCTGTTGACGCGGATGACCGAGTCGTAGCTGCGGCCGAGGTCGGCCGGGTCGATGGGCAGGTAGGGCACGTTCCACCGCTCGCCCGCCGCGTCACCTTGTGGGTTGCGGGCGGCGAAGCCCTTCTTGATGGCGTCCTGGTGGGAGCCGGAGAAGGCGGTGAACACCAAATCGCCCGCGTAAGGGTGACGTGGGTGAACGGGCAGCTGCGTGCAATGCTCGGCCGTGCGCACCACGGCATTGATGTCGGAGAAGTCCAGCCCCGGATGCACGCCCTGGGTGTACATGTTCATGGCCAGGGTGACGATGTCCACGTTGCCCGTGCGCTCGCCATTGCCAAACAGGCAGCCTTCCACGCGGTCGGCACCGGCCATCAGGCCCTGCTCGGCCGCAGCCACGGCCGTGCCGCGGTCGTTGTGCGGGTGCAGGCTGAGGATGACGCTGTCGCGGCGGGCCAGGTTCCGGTGCATCCACTCGATCTGATCGGCATAGACGTTGGGCGTGGTCAGCTCCACCGTGGTCGGCAGGTTGAGGATGACCATGCGCTCGGGCGTGGCGCCCCAGGCCGCCGTGACCGCGTCGCACACCTCCAGCCCAAAGTCGAGTTCCGTGCCGGTGAAGGTCTCGGGGCTGTATTCGAGCTGCACCTCGGTCTCGGGCATGGTGGCCGCGATCTCGCGCACCAGCTTCACGCCCGCCACGGCCATCTCGCGCACCTCGTCACGCGTCATGTTGAACACGATGTCGCGGAAGGGCTTGGAGGTGGCGTTGTAGACGTGGACGATGGCCTTCTTCGCGCCGCGCACCGAGTCCATGGTGCGGCGGATCAGGTGCTCGCGCGCCTGGGTCAGCACCTCGATGGTCACGTCCTCGGGGATGAGGTTTTCGTCGATCAGCTTGCGCACGAAGCCGAAATCGGTGTCCGAGGCCGAGGGGAAGGCCACCTCGATCTCCTTGAAGCCGATGGCGCACAGCGTCTGGAACATGCGCAGCTTCTTCTCGCCGTTCATCGGCTCGAAGAGCGACTGGTTGCCGTCGCGCAGGTCGGTGCTCATCCATATCGGGGCTTGGGCGATGACCTGGTCGGGCCAGGTGCGGTCCTTCAAGCCCACGGGCGGGAAGGCGGTGTATTTCTGGGCGGGATGGGCGAGCATGGTGGGGCCTTGAGGGTGAGGTCGTTCGGGGGAGGCAGTGGGGCTGGCTTCGTGGGCCATCTGCCTGTCGATGAGAGAAATTGTGCCCGCCATGCCGCCGCAGATGCTGCCAATGTTGTGCCCGATTCGGGTCATTTGCAGCAGATAATTGCGCACGGATGCACAATATCGGCATGGACCACGAACTCGACCGCCACGACAAGCAGATCCTCGCCGTGCTGCAGGCAGACGGCCGCATCAGCAACCAGGACCTGGCCGAGCGCATCGGCCTGTCGCCCTCGCCCTGCCTGCGCCGCGTGCGCACCCTGGAGGAGGCCGGCATCATCGCGGGCTACCGCGCCCTGCTGGACGCGCGCAAGCTGGGCCTGTCGCTGATGGCGCTGATCGGCATCTCCATGGACAAGCACACCCCCGACCGCTTCGCTGCGCTGGAGGCCGTCATCCGCGACATCCCCGAGGTGCTGGAATGCCTGCTCATCACCGGCCAGACGGCCGACTACCAACTCAAGGTCGTGGTGCGCGACATGGACGCCTACCAGCACCTGCTGCTCAACCAGATCACCCAGATCAAGGGCGTGACCGGCGTGCACACCAGCTTCGTGCTGCGCCGGGTGGTGGACCGCACCGCCCTGCCCGTCTGAGTCCCGGCGGCGGCGCACAAGCGCTCACGGTTTGTGAAGTTTTTTAACGAAATGTGGGCATGCCGTGTCATCCGGGAAGCACCGCGCCGCGTTGAACCTTCAGCCCGGGCTCATTCAGCCGGGCGTTGGAAGGACCGCACCATGCACCAGATTGCCCCCCTGTCCCGAGTTTCCGCCGCACTGCCCCCCGCACGCCCCGCCGTTGATGCCAGCCTGCGCGGCACGGTCGCCCCCGCCAACAAGGCGCCTGCGGTCAACCAGCCATGGTTCGGCCGGGACGATTGCCACTGCGACGACGGCCCCGAACGCATGAGCAAGCGCAGCGTCCACGGCCGCTGGTGAGTGCGGCCTGGCAGGCAGCGTGCCTGCCAGGCCATGAAAAAATCCCCTGCAGGGCATTGCCTTTCAGGGGATTTTTCATGGGGCAAAAGCCCCGGGAACTCACAGCCTGAACACACCCACCTCGCCCGACAGGCGCACAGACTGGTCTTTCAAGCTCTCGGCGGCAGACGCGGCCTCCTCCACCAGCGCAGCGTTTTGCTGGGTCATCTGGTCCAGGTGCGTGACAGCCACGTTGATCTGGTCGATGCCCTCGCGCTGCTCCTGGCTCGCGGCCGTGATCTCGCCGATGATGTCGGTGACGCGCTGCACGCTGGCAACGATCTCGCCCATGGTGCTGCCGGCATCCTGAACCAGGCGAGAGCCCGACTCGACGCGCTCCACGCTCGCGCCGATCAAACCCTTGATCTCCTTGGCCGCTTCGGCCGAGCGCTGCGCCAGGGAGCGCACCTCGCCGGCGACCACCGCGAAGCCACGCCCCTGCTCGCCCGCACGGGCTGCCTCCACGGCCGCGTTCAGGGCCAGGATGTTCGTCTGGAAAGCGATGCCATCGATGGTGCCGATGATGTCGCTGATGCGGCGCGAACTGGCGCTGATCTCGTCCATCGTGGCGACCACCTGGGACACCACCTGCCCGCCCCGCTGGGCCACGGCCGCGGCCGAACTCGCCAACTGGTTGGCCGTGGCGGCCGAGTCGGCCGTCTGGCGCACGGTGCCCGTCAGCTGCATCATGGAAGCGGCGGCCTGCTGCAGGTTCGAGGCAGTCTGCTCCGTGCGGGACGAGAGGTCCATGTTGCCCGACGCGATTTCGGAGCTCGCGGTACTGATGCTGTCGGTCGACTGCCGCACCGAGGTGATCAAGCGGGTCAGTGAGGTCTGCATGGACTGCAAGGCCCGCAGCAGCTGACCGGTTTCATCGTCGGTCTTTGGCGTGATCTTGCTGCTGAGGTCGAACCGGGCGATGGCTTCGGCCACGTCGGCCGCCTCGCGCAAGGGGCGCGTGATGGAGCGACTCAGCCAGACCGACAAGGTCCCGCCCGCGATCAGCGCACAGACCCCGAACGCGACCAACGCCCACTGGGCTTGGTGGTTCGTCTCGTCCACTCGCTGAGCGGCAGCGTCGAGCTTGTCGCGCTGGTCCTGGACCACGTTCTTGATGGCGTCCTGGAACGCTGTGGCAGCCGGTGTGAATTCGGCGTCGAAAACCTGACGGGCCTTGTCGTTGTCGCCAGCCTTTTTGGCCTGGGTGACGGCATCGCGGCTGCCCAGATAAACCTTGCGCGCTTGGGAGAGCTTGTCGAACAAGGCGCGCTCATCGGGCGCCACCATGAGCCCGTCCAGGCGCTTTTGCAACTCGCTGGACTGTTTGGTCGACTCGGCCGCGTTGGCCGAGAAAAACGGCGCCAGTTGCGGATCGGCACTGACCGCGATGGCGCTGGTGCGGTTCACGCCGTTGGTGATGTTGCGGTACCAGTCGGACGCGATGCGCTCACTGACCAGGGACTTTTCGAACATGTCCTTGGTCTCGACCGCCACACGGTGCAAGGCCCAATAGCCAATGCCGGAGCCCAGAAAGGCGATCAGCAACACCAAACCCAGCACAACGGCCAGGCGCTGGCCAATCGATCGGCCCATCATGGCAACACGCGACATCTCAATTCCTTTGGCAACAGGGTTCACGGGCTCACCGCGAACCACTGCCGGCATTTCGTCCGGGACGCACCAAGATTGAGCACTCCCCTGCCGCGCGTCCGTCCATGCGTGCAATTTGTCGCAGATTGCGGATGCAATGTGCGCACTGCAGTGCACTCATCGCACATCCAGCACCGCTCCTCGGCACTCAGAACGCTCTGAATTTGACAAGGTTTGACCGCGCGCAGGCCAACATTTGATCGGGTGGAAAGCAGGTGCGTCGCTGGCCTATTTGCCAAACGGCATTGGGGATCAACTTGTCATGATGAGCCCAGCACATCATCCCCCATCCCTTTTGCTGGAGACAGACATGACATTGGCCCATCCCCCCTTGCATTTCGCTCGTCGCCGATTGGGCTGGTGCAGTTTGCCGCTCACACTGGCCCTGAGCGCCTGCGGCGGTGGTGGCGACTCCGCAAGCAGCACCGACAGCAGCGTCGCATCGCCCATCCGTAACATGCAAGCAGGCGGCAACTACACAGGTGCAGCAGGCACCAACGAAACATTCACCGGCCCCATTGCATCGTTGAACGGCACCACGGTTCAAGGCAATGCCGCCGACACCGATGAAATGACTTTCACCACCGCGGGCACCGTTGTCATGAACAACGGCAGCACCGGCGGCACGATCACACAGATCAAAGTGCTGAACCTGGCCGCAGGAAGCAACACCATCAGTTTTGCCAATGGAACGTCCGGCATCGTCAAAATCGTGGGCGCCAGTGGCAGCGACTCGGTGGACCTCACAGGCACTGGCAACAGCTTCCTGGCGGGCAACATCGACCTGAGCGATGGCGCCAACACCCTCACGATGGAGGGCAAGACCTATACCGGCACATTTGCCTCAGGCGCCAGTTCGAGTGACACGCTGGTGCTCGTCAACGGCAGCGACATCAGCGGCGCCACCGTGACAGGCTTCAACAACCTCACTTTGGCCAACAATGCCCAGGTGACCATGAGCCCGACCCAGTTTGCGCAGTTCACAGGCACTGTCACCGCCGCAGGCACAACGGAACGTGTCACGTTCTCTGTCGCGGGCAGCGTCACGGCGGCAGCGGCCATCGAGCAATACGTGTTGGCCAACGGCACCAACAACTTTACAGCCACAGACAGCAATGTCACGGTGACAGGCGGGACCGGCAACGACACCTTCCGGTTCAGTCCTGACCAACTCCTCAATCGCACGATTTCGCTCACGGGCGGTGGTGGCAACGATGTGCTGGAAATTGGTGCCGCCGCCACCTACACGCTCAATTTGAACAGCGTGGCGCTGACGCTTTCGAGCGTCAACGCCGTCAACGTGACAGGCGGCACTGGCACCGCCAGCTTCACCAACATGGACGGTGCTTCACGCGTGCTGGGCTATATCAAAGGCACAGGAGATGCGACCGTCAACCTGGGCAACGGTGGTCAAACCTTGTACCTGTCGAGTTCAGGCGGCTCATCGGCCACGACGATCTCTGGCGGAGCAGCGCCGGACACCATCAACCTGCCGGCGACGCTGACGGGCACCATCACGCTGGTCGAGAGCGGCGTGAACATGTCCAACAGGACCCAAATCGACTCGGTGAGCAACTTCAATGTGGTTGGCGGCAACTTCTTCAAGACCGGCGTCGCTGCGGCCTCCGTGGGGAGTTACATCATTGGCAACGCCGACACGAGCAACTACCTGACCACCATCGGCTCAGGCCTGTCCATCGTGCTCAACAACACAGGCCAAGCCTACCTGATCACCATTCAAACCGGCTCCGCCGCTGGCACCTACTTGTTCCAGAACACGGGCAGCGACACGAGCCAGTTCGACGACTCCGACTTTTTCATCAAGCTGACCGGCAGCTACGGACTGATCAGCAACGCAACGCTCATCCCGTGAGCCCGCGCACTGTCTGCGCACCAACGAGCGGACACAAAGGAAAACCCCCTGAGAGGCAGAACCTCTCAGGGGGTTTTTTGTACGGTGGGGTGGCTGATGGGACTCGAACCCACGACAACCAGAATCACAATCTGGGACTCTACCAACTGAGCTACAGCCACCGCAGCAAAGACAGAAATTATAGCGTGCTTTTTGAGCCTGTCACGATGCTGACGCAGATTTTTGCGCGTCCATCGCCTTCTTGCCTTCGTTCAGGTACTCGACCTTGTACTTGTGCTTGAGGGCTTGGTAGTAGGCATCGGCTTCGGCACGGCCCCAGTAGGAGCCAAACTGGTTCTGGGTTTCCTTGAGCTCCTGCGGGGAGATCTCCAGCGGCAGCACTTTGTTGACCTTCAACACGGCCACGCCATCGGCACCCAGGTCCACGAGCGCGAAGGCAGGCAATTGCTTTTCGGGCACGCGCAGCGCGGCGTCCAGCACCAGCGGCGGCTGGGAGAACATGGTCTTGCGCGACATCTTCACCGCGGCAGGCAGCTCGGCCTTGTCGGGCGCAGCCTTCCACTCGGCCAGCTTCTTGTCGGCATCGGCACGCGCAGCCTTGGCGGCGGCGTCGGCCACCCAGCGGGCGCGCAGCTCGTCCTTGACTTCGTCGAAGGCGCGCAGCGCGGATGGGCTGTACTTGACGATGCGCGCCGACACCAGCTTGTTGGTGCCCACCTCGACCGCCTCGGTGTTGCGGGCCTTGGCGCGGTTGTTGGCATCGAACAGGGCGTCCAGCACACGGCGGTTGCCCAAGGGACCTTGGTCCTTGTTGCCCGGCACGTGCAGCACGCCGCTCATGGTCAGCAAGGGCAACTTGAGTTCATCGGCCACAGGCTTGAGGCTGTCGGACTGCTCGTACACCGAGTTGGTGAAGCGCTCTGCGGCTTCGGCGAACTGGCGCTGGGCCAGTTGCTTGCGGGCTTCGTCTTCGATCTGAGCGCGCACAGCTTCAAAGGGCTGGGCCGTGCCGCCGCGCACATCGTTGAGCTGGATGATGTGGAAGCCATACTCGGTTTCCACCAGGCCGCTGACCTCGCCCTTCTTGAGCTTGAAGGCTGCCTCGTCGAAAGCCTTGACCATGGCGCCACGGCCAAAGAACTCGAGGTCACCGCCGTTGGCGGCAGAGCCCGGGTCGTCCGAGTTCTTGCGTGCCAGCTCGGCAAACTGCGCCGGGTTTTGCTTGATCTGGGCCAGCAGGCCCTCGGCCTTGGCACGGGCGGCTTTCTTCTGGTCGGCGGAGGCGCTGGCGTCCACCTTGATCAGGATGTGGCTGGCGCGGCGCTCTTCGGGCGTGCTGTAGCGGGCTTCGTTTTCCTTGTACGAGCGGCGCAGGTCATCTTCGCTGACGGTCACGCGCTGCTTGAGGGTGTCGATGTCCAGCACCACGTACTGCACGTCGGCCTTCTCGGCCGCGGTCAGCCAGGCGGCGTTGGCCGGGTCTTTGTAGAAGGCCTGCAGTTGATCGGGCGTCGGGTTGAGCTGGGCCAGATACTGCTTGGGCTCGAACTTGGTCCACTGCACTTCGCGCACCTGGAACAGGGCGTCCACGGCCTGGCGGTTGGACAGCAGCGAGGTCTGGCCGGTGGCCTGCACGCCGCCCAGCACCTGCCCCAGCACCAGCTCCTGGCGCACCATGGCCACGAACTGGTTGGGCGTCATGCCGCGGGCTTCCAGCAGGCCCTTGTTGAAAGAACCATCCGGGTTGAACAGGCCGGCAAAGCGCGGGTCGGTGGTGAACTGGCGCAGCAGGCGGTTGTCGCTGACGCTCAGGCTCTGGTCGGCGGCGGCTTCGGCCAGCACGTACTGGCGCACCAGCGCATCGAGCGACTGGCGGCGGGCTTCAGGGGTGTCGAACTGGCTGGCATCGACGTTGGGCTGCTGCGAGCGCACGCGCTCCATGAAGTTGCGGTGGGCGTTGTCCCACTCGGCCTGGGTGATGCTTTGTTTGCCGACCTTGGCCACCACGCCATCGTCGCTGGCGAACTTCGAGTATCCCTGGAGGCCGAAGACCACGAAGGACGGCAGGATCAGGATCAGCAGCAGGAGCTGCAGGAGGCGCGTGTGCTTGCGGACGAAATCAAACATGTCGGAAGGTGGTCAATGAAGCCAGTCAGGAACATCTGGGCGGGTAAGGCGGTCACCGACTGCGGAGCCCAGACAGGACAAAGGCGAACCGGAGTTCGCCTTGGTTCAAGGTGCGGGCCTCACCGTCAGATCACCATCGGGCTTGGTGGGTGCTGAGGGACTCGAACCCCCGACATCCTGCGTGTAAGGCAAGCGCTCTACCAACTGAGCTAAGCACCCGATGATCGGGGGCTATCTTAATGCATTACAGGAGGCCGTCTTTGAGGGCCTTGCCGGCGCGGAACTTGGCCACCTTGGCTTTTTTGATCTTGATTTCCTCGCCCGTGCGCGGGTTGCGGCCCGTGCGTGCGGGGCGCGTGCTCACGGCGAAGGTGCCGAAGCCCACGAGGGTCACGGCGTCGCCCTTGCGCAAGGCACTTTGCACACCCTGCATGAAAGCTTCGAGCGCACGTCCCGCAGACGCTTTGGACAGGTCGGCCTGCTGAGCGATGTGCTCGATCATCTCGGTCTTGTTCACGGAAGGTCCCCTCGGATGTGCCCGGCGTGGTCAGCGCACTTTGGCGCGGATGGCCGGCAGCGCTTTCTGGAGGTAGTACACCATGGACCAGACCGTCAGCGCAGCGGCGATGTAGATCAACACGGTGCCCGCCGTCCGCGTGTGGATGGCGCCGAGCAACTCACCGTCGTAAAACAGCAGCACGATGGCGCCCATTTGCGCCGCGGTTTTGAGCTTGCCCAACATGTGCACGGCGACGCTGCGCGACGCACCGATCTGGGCCATCCATTCACGCAGGGCGGAAATCGCGATTTCGCGACCGATGATGACCAAGGCCACCAGGGCGCTGACGCGGTGCAGCTGCAGCAGGATGAGCAGCGAGGCGCACACCAGGATCTTGTCGGCCACCGGGTCGAGGAAAGCGCCGAAGGCCGACGTCTGGTTCAGTCGCCGCGCCAGCCAGCCATCGGCCCAGTCGGTGATGGCCATGGCGATGAACAGGCAGCTGGCGGCGAGGTTCACCTGCGCCATGGGCCAAGGCAGGTAATACATGCCCACGATGACCGGGATCGAGACGATCCGCGCCCAGGTGAGCATGGTGGGCAGGTTCAAAAACATGTCGCCATTGTGCCCCGCATTCGGGTCAGGGCTGGTCCAGGGTCATGGGCTTGAACTTGCGGTCGCCGTTGAAGAGGAAGGTTTCGTTGAAGCGCCAGGGCTTGGGCAGGCGGGAGACGTCGCCATACGGCGCGGCGCGGTGGATGGCGGCGATGGCCAGGTTGACGGTGTCGCGGGCCTGGCTGGGGTAGCGCATGACGCTGACGTTGCGCACGCTGCCGTCGCTGTTGAGGTCCACCGTCATCACCGGGATGGCCAGCAGCATGGCGGGAGGCTTGTCCATGTAGGTGCCGTCTGGGTTGGCGGCCACCATGCGACGGGCGGCCTGGTGGCGGGCCTCGACCCAGCTGCGCGGCGATTGCGGCGCGGGCAGGCGCACCTCGGTGCGGCGGTTGCCTGGCGCGGGCGTGGCCTGGGAGGTGTCGGCACGGGCGTCGGGGCTGGCGGGGCTGCCCGCGGGCGCCTGCCCGGTTCGCCCACCGGGTTGGGGCGTCTGGCAGGCCGACAGCACCAGGGCCGCGCCCAGCAGGGTGGCCAGCAGGGTCGCGCCAGCCAGAGCTGACCGGGTGGGGGGGATGTTGTCAACGCAAGGCACGGTAAATCTCCTCCGCCAGTTCACGCGAGATGCCATCGACGCCGGCCAGATCGTCCACGCTGGCAGCGGCCACGCCGCGCACGCCACCGAAACGTTGCAGCAACCGGGCGCGGCGCTTGGGGCCCACGCCGGGGATGTCTTCCAGGCTGCTGCTGCCGGTGCGCACGCTGGCGCGCTTGGCCCGCATGCCGGTGATGGCAAAACGGTGGGCTTCGTCGCGGATCTGCGCCACCAGCATCAGCGCGGCCGAGCTGGGCGAGAGCTGCAATTTGGGCCGACCATCGGCGAACACCAGCTCCTCCAGGCCGACTTTACGGCCTTCGCCCTTCTCCACGCCCACGATGATGGACAACGGCAGCCCCAGTTGCGTGAAGACTTCGCGGGCCATGCTCACCTGGCCCTTGCCACCGTCGATGAGGACGATGTCCGGCACGCGGGCGGCCTTGCGCTTTTTGCCGTCTTTGGCGGCCACATCGCCATCGTCCGACACCGACGCATCGCGGTAACGGCGCTCCAGGGCCTGCTTCATGGCCGCGTAGTCGTCACCCGGGGTGATGCCGGTGATGTTGTAGCGGCGGTACTGCGCGGCCTGCATCTTGTGGCCTTCGTAGACCACGCACGACGCCTGGGTGGCCTCGCCGGCGGTGTGGCTGATGTCGAAGCACTCGACGCGCAGGCCGGCGAGCGGGTCGTGGCGCTGCACCGGGGCCTCGGCCGGGGTGGGCGCATCCGCGGAGGCGGTGCCTGCCATGCCGGCGTCTGCGGACGCGCCCTCGCCTGCCTCGGTGGCATCTTCCAGGCCTGCTTCACGCGCGTCCAGGTCCAGGTCGAGGTTGAGCGCATCGACCAGCGCCCGTGTGCGCGCTTGCTGCGAGCCTTCTTCGCTGAGCAGCCGCGCCAGCGAGAGCTCGGCGCCCTTGATGGCCATGTCGAGCCAGCCACGCCGTTGCTCGCGTGGCTGCAGCACCACCGTCACCTTGCGGCCGGACTGCGCGCCCAGCGCCTCCACCAGCTCCGGGTCCACCGGGTGACTGAGGATGAGCAGGCTGGGCACCGCCCCGCCGATGTAGTGCTGCGCCAGGAAGGCCTCCAGAACGGCGACTTCGGTGGACTGCGCCCAGTCCTCGGCGGAGCGCTGCTCAGGCGACGTCAGGTCTGCCTCGGGCTCGGCCGCAGAGGCCAAAGCGACGTGGTCCTGCACGTGCACGGGGAAATGCGCCCGGTCGCCCAGGTGACGCCCGCCACGCACCATGGCCAGGTTGACGCAGGCGCGCCCGCCGTGGACCTTGACGGCCAGCACATCGACGTCCTTGTCCATGACGGTGTCCACCGATTGCTGGTGCAGCACGCGCGACAAGGCGCTGATCTGGTTGCGCACCTCGGCGGCTTTTTCGTAGGCCATCTCCTCGGCGAAGGCCATCATGCGGGTTTGCAAATCGGCCAGCACGGCCTCGGGTTCGCCCAGCAGGAAGCGCTCGGCCTGGCCCACGGCATGGCGGTAATCCTCCTGGCTGACCATGTCCACGCAGGGCCCGCTGCAGCGCTTGATCTGGTAAAGCAGGCAAGGCCGCGAGCGGTTGTTGTAGACGGCGTCCTCGCAGGTGCGCAGCAGGAACACCTTCTGCATGAGCTGGATGGTGCCCTTCACCGCCCAGGCATTGGGGTACGGCCCGTAGTAGCGGTGCTTGCGGTCCACCGCGCCGCGGTAGTAGGACATGCGCGGGAAGTCCTGCGACGAGATCTTCAGGTAGGGGTAGCTCTTGTCGTCGCGGAACAGGATGTTGAAGCGCGGGTTGAGCGTTTTGATGAGGTTGTTTTCCAGCAGCAAAGCTTCGGCCTCGCTGCGCACCACCGTGGTCTCCATGCGATCGATGCGCGAGACCATGTGCCCGATGCGGGTGCCCCCGTGGTTCTTCTGGAAGTAGCTGGACACGCGCTTTTTGAGGTCGCGCGCCTTGCCCACGTACAGCACGCCGTTCTGGGCGTCGAAGTAGCGGTACACGCCTGGCAAGGCCGGCAGGCGGCTGACCTCGGCCAGCAGGCGCTGCCAGGTCTGCTCTCGCTCGGAGGCGGAGGGGTCGCCCGCGGTGTCGCTGTCGTTCGGAAGATCGCTCATGGCGCGATTGTCCGACAGGTGCACCAAGCGCTGCGGCGGGGCTTGCCATAATCCGCCGCATGCTGTGGGATGTGTTCTGTCGGGTCATCGACAACTTTGGCGACATCGGCGTGTGCTGGCGCCTGTGTGCAGACTTGGGCGCGCGCGGACACACCGCCCGGCTCTGGGTGGACGACGCCTCGGCGCTGGCCTGGATGGCGCCGCAGGGCGCGGCGGGCGTCGACGTGCGCGCCTGGGCCGAAGCCGAGCACCCGGCAAACGCGGCAGCACTCACCCCCGGCGATGTCGTCATCGAGGCCTTCGGCTGCAACCCGCCCGACGCCTTCCTGGCCCGCATGCAGCGACCGCACCCGCCGGCCTGGGTCAACCTTGAATACCTCAGCGCCGAGGATTACGTTGAGCGCAGCCACGGCCTGGCCTCGCCCGTGTTCCATGGCCCTGCGGCCGGGTTGCGCAAGCGCTTTTTTTACCCGGGCTTCACGCCCGCCACCGGCGGCCTGCTGCGCGAGCCCGACCTGATGGCCCGCCAGGCCGACTTCCTGGCGCAGCAGCGCCTGCCCTGGTTGCACGGCCTGGGCGTGCCCGCCGCGGAGGCCGACCGGCTGGTGTCGGTGTTTTGCTACGGCAGTGCGCCGCTGGGCGACTGGCTGGACGCGCTGCAGGCCGAGGCCCTTCAAGCCACCTGCGAGGCCCCTGCAGGCACCAACCCAGCCACATCGCACGCCAGCATCACCCGTGTGCTCATGACGCCAGGCCATGCGACGTCCCTGGCGCAGGCCTGGGCCGCACAAGGCCGCCACGTGGCGCCGCAGGCCCTGGCCTTGCATCCCCTGCCAACGCTGCCCCAGACCGAATTCGATCGGCTGCTGTGGGCCTGCCACTTCAACATCGTGCGGGGCGAGGATTCCGCTGTGCGCGCGTTGTGGGCGGGACGCCCGCACGTCTGGCACATCTACCCGCAAGACGATGGCGTGCACGCCGACAAGCTGGACGCCTTCATGGCGCGCTGGATGCATGGCTGGCCGCCCGCACTGCGCAACGAGGTGCAGCACAGTTGGCGGCACTTCAACCAGATCCCACCAGACCCCAAGGCCGCGGGCGCCCTGCTGCGCCTGCCCGCCTGGCGCCAAGCCGACGGCGCCTGGGCACAGGCCAGCCTGGATGCGCGGGCGGCGCTGCTGGCGCAAACCGACCTGGTCACGCAATTGACGCAATTCGTCGCCGGCTCAGGGTAAAATCCAAGGCTTTGCTTCGCGCAGCTTGTTCGTTCTTGATCATGGCTGCCTGAGAAGCCCCCTTTTTCAGCATCTGACCGATTCAGACACACTCCATCGGGAATCCACCATGAAAACCGCACAAGAAATCCGCGCTGGCAACGTGATCATGCAGGGCAAGGACCCGATGGTCGTCCTGAAGACCGAGTACAGCCGCGGTGGCCGCGGCGCCGCCACGGTCCGCATCAAGATGAAGAGCCTGCTGAGCGGCTTCGGTCAAGAAACCGTCTTCAAGGCCGACGACAAGATGGACCAGATCATCCTCGACAAGAAGGAGTGCACCTACTCCTACTTCGCCGACCCGATGTACGCCTTCATGGACGCCGAGTACAACCAGTTCGAGATCGAAGCCGAGAACATGGGCGACGCGATCAACTACCTGCAAGACGGCATGGAAGCCGAAGTCGTGTTCTACGACGGCAAGGCCATCTCGGTCGAACTGCCCACCACCATCGTGCGTGAAATCGAGACCGAGCCCGCTGTCAAGGGTGACACCTCCGGCAAGGTCATGAAACCCGCCCGCGTGGTCGGCACCGGTTTCGAGATCCCCGTGCCTTCCTTCGTGGAAAGCGGCGACAAGATCGAAATCGACACCCGCACGCACGAGTACAAGAAGCGCGTCTGATCGCGCACGGTTGATCTCCGGGTCCGACCCGCACCAAGACAGCCAAAAAGGACACCCTCGGGTGTCCTTTTTTCTGCCAAGCCGCCACGATGTCTCGCCCAGCCCGCATCCCGCTGCCCACCCGCGATGGCGTCAGCGCCAGCACGGTGGCCGCCCCCCATGGGCCTTGGGCCACGGTGCTGGACTTCCTGTGCGAGCGCATCCCGGCCGTGGCGCGCGCAGACTGGGCGCAGCGCATGGCGCGCGGCGAGGTGCTCGACGCACAGGGCCAGGCCGTGCCGCCAACTGCCCCCTACCGCGTGCAAACGCGCCTGCATTACTGGCGCAGCCTGCCGTTCGAGCACCGCATCCCTTTCGAAGAGACCATCGTCTTCCAGGATGAGTTCCTGGTCGTGGCCGACAAGCCACACTTCCTGCCGGTGACGCCCAAAGGCCGCTACTTGCACGAGACCCTGCTTGTGCGGCTGAAGAAACGCACGGGCATCGACACCCTGGTGCCCATGCACCGCATCGACCGGGAAACCGCGGGGCTGGTCGTGTTCACGGTGCAACCGCACACGCGCAACGCCTACCAAGGCCTGCTGCGCGACCTGCAAGTGCAGAAAACCTACGAGGCCATTGCGCCATGGCGAGAGGGGCTGGTCTGGCCGCAACGGCGCATCAGCCGGCTGGCAGAAAGCCCACACTTCATGGCCATGCACGAGGTGGACGGCCCCCCCAATGCGGACACCTTGATCGAGATGATGGCGGTGCCTGTGCTGCGCACGGGCCCATGCGATGGCGCACATGGCGCCCACCGGCTGGCCCCACCATGGGCCCACTACCGGCTCACGCCCCGCACCGGACAGAAGCACCAGCTCCGGGCGCACATGAACGCGATCGGCCTGCCCATCCTGGGCGACCAGATCTACCCGGCGCTGCAGCCGGCCTTGCCGCCTGAGCAAGCGCCCGATTTCAGCCGACCGCTGCAGTTGCTGGCCAAATCACTGCGCTTCACCGACCCCATCACCGGAGAGGCCCGAGCCTTCGAGAGCCCGCGCAGCCTGGACTGGCCAGGGGCGCCTCAGGACTGCACCGAAGCCTGCGCTGGGGACCTGCCCGCCACCCCGAGGTAGACGACGCCCAGGCCCGCGGCCAGGGCGACGGCCAGGGCACCCCAGGCGGCCAGGGGCACGCTGTCGCGCAGGAGGTTGGCGCTCGTGGCCACCGGCAGTTTCACACTGATCAGACCCACGGGCTGCCCCGCCTTGTAGCCAAAACCGCCGCCGCCATTGAACTGCTGGTTCACCCGCAGGAACTCGGGGGCTTTCTCAGGCGTGTCGTGGCAACGCAGGCAGGACGACTGCGCCACGACGGCACGCGCGTACAACAGGTGACCGCCCTCGACCTTCCAGTACTCCTGGCCGGCCTTGGGCTGGGCCAGCGGCAAGGCCGCAGCGGACGGTGTGGGCTGCGCGCTGGCGCCACCCGTGCGCTGGAAAGCCGACTGCAGAGCGTCCAGCGCTTCGATCTCGAACGCATTGGGCGCGTTGTTGCGGTTGAGCACCGTGCGCGCCGTCAGGCGGTACTGAGCGCGGCTGCCAGAGGCCAGCAGCGTGTCGGCCACCTCGCGCTGGATCAAGGCGGGGTTCTTCCAGTGGTAGGCCTCGACGCGCTCCATGGCACCGCGCTCATCGTGACGGCGCTCGCTGCGCGAACCTTGCAAAACGCCGGCGTCCTCGTCCGTGCCGGCGTACACCGATCGGGTCAGGAAGGTGCCCGGCAACGCCGCAGAGGCGCCCTGCGTGCGCGCATGCACGCCGCCGTACTGCGAGGCCCAGCGCCCCACCGTCTCGGCCATGTCGGCCACGATGCGGCCCTCGTTCACCGAGCGCGACAGGAGCAAGGCATCGCCAGTCAGCCATGCGGCCGTGCCGAGTGCGCCCACCAGCAGCACGACAAGCGCCCCCATGAGGACGGCGCGTCCCCCACCTTTTTCTTGATCAGCCATGTTGGTGCGGCCCGAAGGCCTTGCAGTTGGAATCGGTTGCGTCCGGGTCAGGCGCCATCGGCATTGCGCACGGCCATGACCTCGCCCATGCGGATGCCTCGACCAGCACACCACGCTGCAGGCCAGATCATGGGCCCGGCAGGCCACAGCATGACGACCGTAGAACCCAGCAAAAACCGGCCCATTTCCTCGCCTTGGCGCAAGGTGATGTCTTGGCCGTCATAGCGCCACTCGCGCACCTCGCCGGGGCGCGGCGGGTTGACCTGGCCGTGCCACACGGTGGCCATGCTGCCCACGATGGTGGCGCCCACCAGGGTCAGGATCAAGGGGCCATGTGGCGTCTCAAACAGGCAGACCACGCGCTCGTTGCGCGCGAACAGCCCCGGCACGCCGCGGGCCGTGGCCGGGTTCACCGAGAACAACTCGCCCGGCACGTGCACCATGCGCAGCAGGCGGCCATCGCAGGGCATGTGGATGCGGTGGTAGTCCTTGGGGCTGAGGTAGAGCGTGGCGAAATGGCCATCCTCGAACTGCGCAGCGAGGTCGCGGTCACCACCGACCAGCGCGGTGGTGGAATAGCTGTGCCCCTTGGCCTGGAAGACCTGGTCACGCTCGATGCGGCCAAACTGGCTGATGGCCCCATCGACAGACGACACCCAATCGGCCTGCGCCAGCGGGCGCGCTCCGGCCTTCAAAGGCCGCGTGAAGAATTCGTTGAAGGTGGCATAAGCGGCTGGATCGGGTTGCGCCGCCTCGGCCATGTTGACGCCATACCGCCCGATGAACCAACGTATGAACGCGGTGGTCAAAGCACCGCCCCGGGCGGAAGCGCACCACCCGGCCAACTCGGTCAAAGCCCGCTTGGGCAGCACGTGCTGCAAGCCCACGAACAGGCGCTCGGACAGCGGCACGGCCGCGGCGACATCGGGAGAAATACGATCTGACACAGGGCCTTCCAGCAATGCCATGGCACAACACCACGGCCTTCGTGCACGATGCACACCGGCAACACGCCGCGCCACCACCACACGACCCGCGATTGTAGGGTGCACCCCTGCCTCGGCATCGGGTGAAAATGGCGCTCAGATGCGGGATGGCAGACGCACATCCACCCCCCGTCACACACCTCGAC
>Ga0265316_10000114_pt1 | contig 87072 bp, 73 predicted proteins | sample 4522metaG_FD_202092 | JGI IMG/M metagenome (GOLD analysis project Ga0265316, IMG submission 202092) | Rhizosphere microbial communities from Carex aquatilis grown in University of Washington, Seatle, WA, United States - 4-5-22 metaG | ecosystem: Host-associated > Plants > Roots > Rhizosphere >... | reverse complement strand
AATGCGGAGATCAAAAAAGCAAAGGTCATTGTCGATGGGCTTTTGTTCACGGAGTTCTCGCGTCTCGAATGTGCATCCTCAGCGCCTCCGCGTCGCTGCGGTGAGTTCCTTTCTGTCACATTGGGGCTAAGGTATGCGGCCAGCGTCATTTCTTCGGATCGCTACCCGTTGGGTCACTGCAGACTGCCAAGTCCGACGCGCTGTTAGTCTAGCTTCTGTCTTGAAATCAGTTTCGGCGGCTGTTTTCAGGGATAAGCGAAGGCCGTAGCAGCGCCAGAATCGTACGCGCGAGGATCTCCGCACACCCTATGCCTCGCCAAAATCCCATCCGCGGCGCTCAACAACCTCTCGCCACTCGTAGCGGTGATGGAGATCACCGACACGGGGCAGCGAAGCCACTCTTGCCTGTGTTCTGCCCTGCCAGAACGTGCTGCCAAGAATTTTCGGGAGGGACAGGGCTGGGCGAGCCATCACTCCAGACGCATGAGCCGATCCACGCGTCCGCGTTTCAGATACAATCGATTGAAGATCATCAGGTGGACGTTGCTGGCGACGAAGCCCGCCAACGCCATGGCCGCCTTCGCGGGGTATCCGCGCACGGCGCTGTGAGGATTCATCCATTTGAGGAGCGGCCACACGGTGGTCGCCGCAGTGCCGAGCAAGATGACAAGGGCGTTGCCAACGGTCACATTCCAATGTAGGGCCGGCAAGGGTGAGTCCCACGCGGTGACTGCCATCCAGACCAGCAGGACCACCAGCGCGATGGCTCCGCCGATGGCACTGGCACGCAAGACTGGAATCAGTCGCCAGATCTTGAAGAACAATCCGGATCCGGTCTCGAGCTGTAGGGCCAGATCGTGTCGGCGGCAGTCCGCCGAATCGGACGGTTGCTTCATCAGGTCGGCGAGTTGGAGGAAGGGCCAAGCCTCGGGCGGCGCATCGACTTCGAAATCACCCCACGTCCCCGTGCCCCCGGCATCGACATGCTCGCGTTGCAGGGCGGCGACAGTGTGTTTCGTCATCAGGTAGCCGCTTGTCATTAGGGCATAGGCCTCGACCTCCGAGAACGAATCGAGGTCGGTGCGGATGGCGGCGAGGTGGCGCTGTACGTCGCGATCGATCTTATAGCTCGTCATCGAGCGATCGGGGACCGGGATGGGGTCTTGGCAGCCGGACCAATTCAGCGGGGCGACGTTGAGGTCCTTTTTCAGGTGGATGAAGAACAGGCCCTGCAATGCGTGGTTCTCGACACGGCCGCGGAGATCCTGGAACTCGGCTTCGCGGATGCGGGCCTGCAGGATGCTGTTGGCGCGGAGCGGTACGCCGATGAGGGTGTCGGACGGCCGTTCCAGGTCGCCCATCTGTCCCGACGCATCGCTACAGAGGATCATGGTGCAGCCTTCGTCGAGGAGCGCTTCGACCCCCTGGTTGTCGTGCACGCCACCGTCTACGAGGCGCACGGTGCGGCCGGGATAGAGTCCTTTCAGCACCAGCGGCTCGAAGATCCCGGGCACGCAGGCCGAGGCGGCGACGGCGTCGCCTAGGCGAAACGCCCGATGTGCTTCGGTCGGAGCCTGATCGTAGTAGAGGCGGCGGTAGCGGACGTTGGCGTCGATGTCCGTTTCGGGATCGAAGAGCCCCGGCGGCTCGCCCATCCAACTCGCGGTGAACTGCCAGTTGTGTCCCGAGTTCAGCGAGGTCGCGTTGAGGAGGAGGACGGGAACCTTGGCCCGGCGTTGCCAGTTCGAGAATCTCGGATTGAAGTCGCTTGTCAGGTTCCCGGCGCAGGGAGTGACAAAGAGCTGCGGCATCGTCCGATCGGCGCTGTCCTTCCCGTCGTGCACCCGCGCGAAGAGCTCGCTTTCGTACAGCCTCCCCAGGCGATTGCTCCGGGTGTACGTGTCGGTGACCACCATCCGGAGGTTGTCGCTGAGACTGGAGAGCGCTTGCATGCGCAGGTTGCCCTGGGTCCCCTTCAAGAAGGCGCACTGTACGCGACGAACGATGTCGATGTAGTCTTGGCGACTGATCGCCTTGCCGTTCGACTGCCCGGCGCTCGCGCCCGCCGCGCCGCGTGTCGGCCGGTCGGGCCGAGTTTCGAGGAGATGCTGGATTTCCAGGTAGTAGTGCGCTCCGATGATGCTGCCGCCGGAGACGGTTGACAGCACCTCGACGTAGCGAAGCACGTCCATCTCGGCGAGACGGGCCAGGACACCGATGTGGAACAGCGAGGCGCGGAACCCACCGCCTGACAGTGCGAGTCCGACCTTGCCTCGATAACACGACGAGGCCGTCTCGGCGTCGTCGCCGAGGAACGCATGGAGCGCGCGCCAGGCTGGAGACCACGTCGCCGGATCGGCGCCTTCCGGCGGCGTTCCCACCTGCTGCAAACGCGCCAACCCGACCAGCTGCTTGAAGGTGGTCTGCCGTTCCCACGGCGACGAGGGCAGGTGCGTGCTCGCGTACGCCAGTTGCGATTCGGCGTCCGCATAGCGACGCAATCCGAAGTACACCTCGGCCCACGTGACCGCGTCCCAGTAGCTCCTCTGCGGCTTCGACGCCTGTTCGAAGTAGGCCTGGAGGTATGTGAGGATCGCGTTGCGTAGCTCGTCCGCTTGCCTCGCGTATATGTCGGCCTGGACCGGTTCCGTACCGGAGCGGCGGGCGATTGCCTTGGCGCGTTCGACCAGGATGTCGAGCGCATATGCCGCGTTCACACCGGCGTACGCGCGCTCCTGGATGTACGGTTCCTGGGGTACCTTTCGCTCCCAACCCGCGCGATACAGCGCCAGGGATTCCTGAAGATCGTCGAGTTGGCCCGCGAACTCGAACTTGCGTTTGAAGACGGCGCCGCCGAGCGCAAGCGTCTCCGGATTGGTGGTGGCTCGCTCGCGCAGGCCGATCTCGTCCAGCACCGCCAGCGCGGCGCTGAAGCGCACGCTTGGTAACAGCTCCTCGTCCTTGTAAGTGCACAACGCCAGCTGCTGCGTAAGCCACAGGCCCTCGTCTCCCGAGAACGGCACCGAGAGGATTGGCGGGGTCTGGTCGTCTCGTCCGAGCGCTCGGGCGATGAGCTTGCGCGCATCGCCGAATGCGAGCGCGTCCTTGAGATCCCTTACCAGTGCCTTCAGGTCGGGAAAGGCGGGAACTGACACGCTCCCCTTCGCGATCTTGTTCGCATCCTGAACCGTCTTAGTGGGCGTTCTCATGTCGATCTCCTCCACCCGATGAGCACTCGCCAGCGCAGCACCATCGCCGCGAGCGTGACGACGCCGTAGACGGATCCGCCGATCACCAGGATCCACTTGATCGACGAGACCGCGCATACCAGCGGCGCGATTGTATAGTGTCCGTGAAGCTCCGCCGTCATGCCGATGTTCTCGAGCACGTCGCACAGTCCGGCGATCCAGATCGCGTAGGCGACGCGTGGACCCAATCGGGCAAGGCCGCCTGTCAATACGACGGCCCCGAAGAAACCGGCGAAGGCGAGCGTTGTCGAGTAAAGCGCGATGAAGACATAGTCGAGACGGATGTCGGCCAGCGCGAGGTCATGGAGCGGGCCGCTCCAGGCATCGACGATCTTCGTGGCCGCTGTCTCGGTCGGGGCGAGCTCCAGCGCGGCGATGCGGTGGCCGCCAACGAGCGCGAGCGGCGCGCCGTGTTCTCCGAGCAGCGTCATCACCTGCAGCGTTCCGGCAAGGAGTATCGCGAAAGCGACGACCTGGGCGGAGCGCGGGATCATTGGGTCACCTCATCGAGCTGGGCGGATTGACGAGGTGCCACGTGCGCCTCACCGCTGCGCTCGGTCGCGGGAGCGGATAGCAAATGTTTGCCGGAAGACATGGGGTTCGTACCTCAGGCGCGCACGCATCTCGCGCTCGGAAAAGGACCCTCCCGCACCCCGCCTCGTCCAGGTGGCCGACGCTGGTGAGATTGTCGCCGCTCCAGAGGTCGGCGGATGCACCAATTGCTGCGAGCGGCGGTCGGCAGCGTCAAATCCTGCGGATCGGGTTTTCGGGAGGGACAGGCTCATGCGCAGTTGGAGCGCGTACCTCCGTCCTCGGACTGTTCGTTAGCGAACTTCTTTACTGTCATGCCCGACGCTACCAATCACGAAAGGGAAATGTTGTCAATATGTGCACCAAGCGGCGAGGCTCATCCTGCGATGGACTCCAGCTGCCAAAGCTGGCGCCGCTTACTTCCAGTTGGAATCGCCAGCCACTCGGCGGCATTTGGCAGGACGATTGTTCGCGCATATGTTGCCCGACGGAAATCTTCCTCTGTGTCGTGGGCGCGTGGTACTATTGTAAATATTCCTTGATAAAGACTATGCATTTACAGTAGGGAAATGTCTGGACTCTTCCTGGGATACCGCCGCGTCGATTCGCGTTTCCGGGCTGGTCAGTTGTTCGACGACCTTGTCGTCAGGTTCGGCAAATCGCGGGTCACTGGTGCGGCGCTGCGGGTGGAATCAGCTGATCGCCCTCAGTGGAGTCCGGGACATCGTTCGTTCGCCGGACCGACCTGGAAGCCGAGCCCGCGCACTCCGCCACCACTGGGCGTTTCTTCACAGGCGGCAATGCCTACGAAGTCGGTATCACGGATTGCACAAGCGTCCGCGTTGGGGCATGAAGGCGTCCACCGACCCTGAAACTTTACAAGGGTCTAGCCACGCGAAGGAGAAAGGCAATGTTCAGTCATGTCATGGTTGGAGCCAATGACCTCGAGGCGTCCAGAAAGTTCTACGACGCCGTGCTAGGCACGCTCGGCATCCCGGTCGCCATCACCGACGAGAAGGGACGCCTCTTCTACCTTGCCCCGTCCGGCGTCTTCGCGGTCACGAAGCCGATCGACGGCGCCCCTGCCTCCCCCGCCAATGGCGGCACGATCGGCTTCGCGGTTGCGGATCCGGCGACCGTGGACGCCTGGCACGCTGCTGGCCTCGCCAACGGCGGGACGACCTGCGAAGATCCCCCGGGAGTGCGCGAAGGCGGTATGGGGAAGATGTATCTGGCCTATCTGCGCGATCCGTCCGGCAACAAGATCTGCGCCCTGCATCGCATGGGCTGATCAACCGAGGCCTGTGCCTCGCCAAAACCCCGCTTGCGTCTTGGAGCCACGCATTTGCGACCCCTCCACGAAACCGCATGCCGATTTTCGGCCCCAAGGCCGCAGCGGACGGAATCCTGGCGAGGCACCGCCATTGAAAGGGGAGCGCAATGCCGATACGCCGCAGTCATGTTGGTAACTGGCCCTTGGCGCGGATCAAGGGGGCTCGATCTGCATGCCCTCGTCGTTCTCTGGAACCGTCGGCATGATGGCGACCTATGGCCTGGTGCCGTATACTGGGGTGGCGCCAATCGAAGCCACGATCGATCACGTCGGCCCGATGACGGCGAGTGTCCGCGAGAGGAAACGGTCGTGAAACTTCATGACACAAGATATCAAGGCGCGCGTCGATGCGGCCGGGCGCGACGGATGACAGAAGGGCGGCGTGTGTTTGAGCGGCGTGTGTTTGACTTGACAACCCGACCGAAACGATGCGCAAATGGCCTCCAAGACGCGACTGTCAGCCGATCCGGGTCGGAAGGGAGTTTCCAATGAATCGGCGCATTTTCGCACTGCTTGTGAGGCACATCACGCAATCCAGCCGCTGGGCGCTTGCTCTGCTGGCGGCCCACGGGGTTGCGGTGACGGCACATGCCGCAATGCCGTACAAGTTTTCGAGCGCACTCACGACGACGGGCACGATCAGTATTCCGGGAACCACCAAGGTGGTGCCGCGACTACTGCCGACGAGCAAGTTCATGTTCAACAGCAACGGCGTCTTGACCGTCTCGCTGCAAGGCGTGCGCGATGCCGCCGGTAAGTTGGTCACCACAACCAAGGATCCGGCCGATCCGTTCGCCGTCTCCGGTGACGAGTACATCGTCACCGTGCATGCTGCACCGCTGAATACTCCGGGGCTTGAGTTTGAACTGGCCATACCGGTGGAGTTGAAGGCTGGCGCTGGCAAGACGGTCATGGACCTTCAGTACCTCGTCGATCAGGGGCTCAACTATCTCAACTTCAAGTACGGCACGGGTGGTCCGCTGCAGGTGGCTGCGCAATCGGTCCTCGTCTGGGCGCCGAACAAGAGCGCGATCCTGAGCCCGGAATGTACGAGCGGTGCGCTGACTCGCCCGAACACGGCGGCCTCGTGGGTGGGCGGGTTCACCGCGAACTATTGGCTGCCACCGACGACGGGTGGGCCGGCGGTCAATCCCTGCACCAGCGGCGCTCCGGTCGACATCGTGGGGGTCTCCGGCATTACCGTCAACCCGGGCGGGGGCTCGCACGGTGGCGGTTGCCAGATCGGATTGCCTGCCAGCGGCACCGCGGCGTGGCTGTTGCTGATGCCCGCCGCCGGTCTCTTGATGCGCCGCCGGCGTGCGCGTTAGCGGCGTCCCGCTCAGCGGCGACTTCACTCGCATCACTCATGGCAGCGGTACTCGCGATCGATCGCGCAGCGGGGCGGCAGATGGGCCCGGCGTTTGCCCTACTCGCTCACGAACGCGGCCACGTCGTCGCGCCAGCGGTCGTTGGAAGGGGGCATGATGAAGGTGTGATCGGCGCCGATCGATTTCCACAGTTCGATACGCTTGCCGCTCGTACAGCCGTGGAACCGGTAGATCTCGGTCTCGGCCGGATTCCCGTCAACCGTGAGGGCCTGGAAATAGTCGCGGCTCTCGATCAGATCGGGTGGTTCGGCACAACCAGCGACATGCGCCCAGCGGCCGATCGCGGCCTCGGCGCCGACGGTGTTGATGTGGTTCGGGTCGGCATTCGGCGGAAGGTTGGGCTCGTACAAAACGGTGTCGTCGGCGGTGCCTTGCGTGTGCACGATGTCGACGGGCTTCGGATCGCGGCAGGAGGAGGGGTCGAGATAGACGGAACCAGCGAGGACAACAATTCGGTCGACTGGCACCGGGTGCTCACAGATATAGCGGTAGCTCATGTAGGCACCGTTCGAGTGCCCGACCAGCCGGATGCGCTTGGAATCGACCGCGTAGATGCTCATTGCCTCCTTCATGAGTGCGGCAATGTAGCCGACATCGTCGACCGGCGGATGACCGTAGAAGTTGCAGCATTCGGGGGTTGCGTCCCAGAAGAGCATCCCTTTGCTGTCCGGCGTACCGTCCGGAAGCACCAGGATGAATTGGTAGGTTGTTGTCCGTTGCGCCAAGTGAAAAATGAAATCCTGCTCCGCGGCATTCGCGCCGTAGCCGTGCAACAAGATGACCAAAGGATACTTCCGTTGGATGTTGTAATCCTTGGGCAAGACTACCCGCGCCGGGCGGTCTTCTTGCGCCCCGATCGTCAAGGCTGGATTGGGATCCAGTGGGTGGCTGGCCACCGGGACGTTCTGGCTGCTTTCGCCGCACGCGGTGAAGAGGACGATCGATGCCAGCGACGCGACGACGCGGACGATTGCGGCGCCTCGATCCCGGTGGTGAGTGTCGTTGAGCAGCATGGATTCGATCTCCGCGCGGGGTGCCGTGCCCGCATCAATGCACGATTCGTTGCTTACCATCCCCGTAAATTCGACCACTCGCAATGTGACCGGATCTCGGGCCCACCAGCCGCGACATCGCGAGGCCGTTCCTAATAGAGCGCCGGGAAGACGAGTGTCAAATCGAGAGGATCACGAAAGCATCGTATTTTGAAAGCGCCAAAGGCAGGAGTGTGTCAATGGGAGCACCGCATGAGCAGAAACGCTGATCGACTGCGACAACTATTTGTAGACCTCGATCGATTGGACTTCGCCGCGGTCGCGCGTTACTGCACCGAAGACTGCGCCTACGAAGACGTGCCGTATGCGGAAGCAACGGCGGTCGGGCCGGAGGCGATTTGCGCCAAGCTCGAGATGGGACTGGGGATGCTCGAACGCATTCCAACGACGATCCACGAACTGGTTGAGGATGGCGACACGATCCTTATCGAGCGTACCGAGGTGTGGCATCACCGCACCGGTGAGCGTGCCACTCTGAAGGTTGCCGCCGTGTTCAAATTTCGCAACGGCATGCTCACCTTGTGGCGCGACTACTGGGACGCCAAGACCCTGTTCTCCCAGCAACCTGCGAGCTGGCTCCCCGACCTGCCGCGGCCGTAAGACTCTCGATGTCAGGCCTCGCCGCAATGGACTTCTTCACGGAGCCTCTGCCCCGCGGTAGAATCCAAACATGAAAAGGGCGGGCCATACGTTTCTGCTAGCCGTCATCATCGCCAGGCTTTCCAGTGCGGCAGCAGCGGAGACCTTCTTTGAATGGACCGACGCTGCCGGAGTCATCCATTTCACGAACATCAAGGCCGAGGTGCCTACGGAGCGGAAGTGGGCTGAAGTCGCGGTGGATGCTGCGCCGGCGGCGAGCGTCGCCCCAGAGCCCGATCCCCCGGTGCCGCCACCACCAACCGCCGGGACGGCGATCTATGGGTCGCCGGTCGCGCCTGAATGGAACATCGGCCCCCAGGCCGATACGGCCTACGCAAACCCCGACGAGTACGGGCCCTACTTCTACGGCTATGACGTTCCGTACGTCTACCCCGGTGGAACCGTAGTCGATCACCGACACGCCGCCCGGGACCTCGGACCACGTCTCGCACCGCCGTTGGTTTCAGGGAGGATGCGGAACCGCGGCTATTCCAGAGGGCATCGCTAAACGGCCGCCGCCAGTGTCCCCCGAGTGGAATCGCGACCAACTCCAGGACCGGACAGATCCCGGTGAGACAGTGCCTGCGCCTCCGCTTGAGGCCGGTCGCGGCACGGCTGTCTCAACGATGGCGGGCATTTCTGCGCAATCACCTTGCGGAGACGATCGCCGTTTGCATGGCAATTTCAAGCACGCGCAATGCTCGGAGCGTTCGCTCGAACGGCATCATCGGGGAAGAATATGAAGGACCTCCTCCATGTAGCGATCGGCGGCGGCTGCCGCTTCCTCCGGACCGCTGCCGTTTTGACGGGCGCTCAGATAGGCCGCGTACCAGTCCCACCAGTGATGCTTGGCGTGCGTCTTCTCATAGTGGCCGTGGTGCTCCTCTGTCTCGCGGAGAAGGCCTGCAAGGGTTGCAACGTCCATGACGTGGGCTCCTGTCAACGCTTCCACTCGCGGCCGGGAAGTCGCGTCTTGATCTCCTGAAGCAGCCACCCATTGCCGTCCGGATCGCGGAACGAGGCATACGAGGCGTAGGAACGGCCTTGGGGGTCTGGCCCCGGTGCGCGCGCCTGGGTGCCTGCGTAAAAGCCGCCGCCGAGGCCACCGCCGGCGTCGTGGAACACCTCGCTGACCTCGACGCCGTGCGACAGGAGCTCGCTGCGGGCCGCGTCGATGTCGTACACCGCCAGGACTAGGCCGTCGATCGAACCTGGTTTGGCGGAAGTGATCCCCTTGCCGAAGATGATCGACGCCTCCGAACCGGCAGGAGTGAACTGTAGAATCCGGTAGTTCTCGTTGGCGGCGTAGTCGACATCCAACCGGAACCCCAGCTTCTCGTAGAACGCTTTGGCCCGATCGACGTCTGAAACAGGTACGACCAGGACTTCTAGTTTCATGTCCATGACTACCCTCCTTTGCGTTGTTCTTGGTGCTGAACTTCAGCAGAATATTCGCGAGGCGCAAGTCTACGGCGTGGCGCCGCACTGGCCAAAGTTTGCCGACAACAACGAGAAGTCGACCAGGACCACGCAGCCGCTCAAGTCGAAGTCCGCCCGGGCATCGAACCCTGGATCGCCGGTGCACGCGCCGAAGCTGGTGGCCAGAATCGAGAAGTCTACGAGCTGCACGCAGTTGTCGTCGTTGGCATCTCCTTCGCGCAACGTCCCGAAGTTCACCGGATTGTCGCCGGCTACCAGGATCACATCCTGGCAGTTCTGCAGCGTGTGGCTGTGCTTGACGCAGCCCACATACGACCCCGGCGAGAAGCCGCCACACATGAAGTCTCCGCTCTGATCGGTCGTCGGCATGCACGTCACAGCGGCCCCGCCCGCCTGCGGTGTCAGGCTCACCCGCAGCGGGACGCTCCAGCGCGGGTCGGGGGGCGCCGGACGCCCCTGCAAGGTCACCGAGCCGAGTAGCAGGGCGTTCGTCGGGAGCGGCGACGCGGTTGGGCTTACCGTCGGCGTTGCCGTCGACGTCCCGCTCAGGGTCGCCGTGGTCGTCGGCGTGTTGGTCGGCGTCAGCGTCGGCGAATTACTCGGCGTGTTGGTCGGTGTGTTGGTTCGCGTCGCGGTGTTGGTCGGCGTCAGCGTCGGCGAGTTGGTTGGCGTCCGTGTCGGTGTTGCGGTGTTCACGGGGGTCTGGGTCGCCGTGCTGGATGGGGTTTGGGTTGGTGTCTGTGTCGGTGTGCGGGTGGGAGTGTTGGTGGGCGTCAAGGTTGGCGAGGGACCGACAGCTGCCAGACGTCGCACCTCGCCGCCGCCGTTTGCCGTGTAGTAAATTGCGCCGTCCGGAGCCATGACGAAGTCGGACGGCGTGTTGGCGCTGGTAGCGACCGGTGCGGGCACCCCGGTCAGGCCGTTGCGCATCGCGTTCGGAGTGATGTGGTAGATGACGCTCGAGGTACAGTCGCCGAAGACGTAGTCTCCGGCCATCGCTCCGAACGCGTTGCCGGCGAATGTGCCGCCGATGAGGCAGGTGCCGAGCGAGGTCCCGCCGGAGTGCGGGTAGGTGAGCACTGGCGCGATGTCGGTGCCGACTACGCACGGCTGTGGGGCGTTCGGCGGGCCTTGCAGATTGCCTTCGCACCGCGGCCAGCTGTAGTTGCCGCCGGCTGTACCGATGTCGACTTCTTCGACGGTCTCGTCGCCGACATCGCCGATCCACAGTTTGCCGGTCGCCGCATCGAAGCTCATGCGGAACGGGTTGCGGAACCCGTAGGCCCAGATCTCGCCGCGGTCGCCAGCCACACCGACGAACGGGTTGTCGGCGGCTGGTGTACCGTCGAGGTTGAGGCGCAGAACCTTGCCGTTGAGCGACGTGAGGTCCTGCGAGTACGGATTCGTCGACGAGCCGGGGCCGCCGACGTTGTCGCCGAGCCCGCTATCGCCCGCGCCCACCCAGAGCTTCTGATCCGGCCCGATCCGCAATACCCCGCCGTCGTGGTTGCCGTTGTCGGTGCGGATGCCGGAGAGCAATTCAGTCAGCGAAGCCAGATTCACCGTCCCGCCGGACATGGTGACGCGGACGACTTGATTGAATCGGCCCGTCGAGGTGCCGCAGCCTCCGGCGCCGGCTTTCGTCCGATACAGATAGATGAAGCCGTTGCTCGAGAAGCCGGGATCGATCGCGACGCCGAGGAGTCCCATCTCTGAAGCAGTGCAGACCGGGATCGTGACCAGCGTTGTGGTAGTGCTTCCGTCGAAGAGCTTGAGGTTGCCGACCTTTTCCGTAATCAGCAGGTTTCCGTTCGGCAGGAAGGCTATGGCGGTCGGCGCCTGCAGGCTGCCGACGACGAGCGAGTCGGTGAAGCCAGTGGCCGGAGTGCCGGCGTGAGCCGTGGTGGCCAGCGTCACGAGCGCTGCGAGTACAAGGGCGTTGACGTGTTGGCGCAAGCATTCCTCCTGTGACACCCGCTATTGGCCCAGCGATCACCTTGTACCAGGCTTCGCTCAATCCATCCCCAAATACCATCGCGCTGGCGCCTCGCCAATATTCAATCCGCCGCCAGGCAAACACCATGGACATCCTGGGGCGTCTTTCGATAGAGGTCTCGCATGGGAGGTTTCATGGACGCCGCCGACAAAATCGCCGTAGTGGAGAAATACATCCGGGCCTTCGCCGACAACGACATCACCCTGATCAAGGAGATCTATGCCGAAGACGCCACGGTGGAGGACCCTGTGGGCAGCGAGGTGCGCCACGGCATCGCTGCGATCGTGGAATTCTATCAGCAAGGCTTTGGCGCCGGAGCCAAACTGGAGCTCACCGGCCCGGCCCGTTGCGCGGGGAATGCTGTAGCATTTCCTTTCTCTGTCACCGTCGCCACCATGAAGATCCACGCCATCGACGTGTTTGAATTCAACAGCGGCGGCAAAGTCGCTTCGATGAAGGCTTACTGGGGGCCGGAGAACATCACCCTTTGAGTGATGCCGCCGCTGGTCGCCGGCTCGTCTGTCGGAAGGATGCTACGTTCGATTCGCCGCGAGACTAGTCCACGCTTCAGGGTACATTGTTGAAGTATTGGTTCTGGTGCGTGAACGTCGTCAGCCCCGCGCGTTGGAAGAAGTGTGGCTTCCACAAGCCGAGCGCAGGAGGATTGTTCTGGTTTATGGCGTCGAACATGGAGTAGCTGTCCGGCAACGTCCCATACTTCGGAAGAGGACACTGGTCGTTTGTCGCAGGAGTCAATCCGGGCGCCCAGATGTCCCACCAGAACGCTCCAGGATTGGCGCCGTCACCGCGGTTGCGCAGCCAGCAGCCTGTCGGACGAGGCAGTCCATAGCGACCAACGGGAGCGGGCCAGAGAAAAGACGCCGGCCGCAGGCCTAGCGGATGCCGCCCAGCCCCGGGATGAGCGGGAGATCGAGGGCGGTGACCCAGCCCGGCGGCAGCGCGTTGACCGCCGGCACGGCGTTGAGCGCGCGCATGCCGGTGGCGAAACAGCCGGCCGTCGCGGCGTCGCGGCCGCTCCCGTCGGTGAAACGAAAGGCGGTTTCCTGGGTGATCGACGGCGATCCCTCGATCTCGACGCGGTACACGTCGTTCTGGGTCCCGCGCGGCCACTCCGGCGCGGCGTCGGCGCCGACGCGGTTCACGTGCTCGAGTTGAATGCGCGTCTGCCCTTTGTAGATACCGTTGATCGTGAAGTGGATGGCGGCGACCTCGCCCGGGTTGATCCGCCCCTTGGCGGTCGTGATCGGCGTGTCGGTCACCCATTTCTCCCAGGTGGTCGTGATCGCGTCGAGCTCGATCCCGACGGCGTGTGCCATCATCGGTACCGTCCCACCCCACGACATGACGAGAAGGTCGGGGTTCTCGAGCAGCGCCTGGAACTCCGGCGGCTTGCCGATCCCCATCTCCATTTCGTAGTCGCCCGTATAGTTGATGTAGTCGAGGATCTCGAGCGCGCGCACGATGCGCACCTCGGCACAGAGCCCCATGAGCGTCATGGGAAACAGATCGTTGGCAAATCCGGGGTCGATTCCGGTCGTGAAGCACGACGCGCCGCCGGCGGCGCACGCCGCGGTAATGGGCTCGATCCACTGCGGCGGGTTCCGGGTCATCGAGGGCCACACCCACGGGGTCATCGCCGTCGAGCAGACGTCGATGCCTGCTGTGAGGAAGGCCTTCATCAGCCGGATGTTGTCGCGCGCGTGGGCGGCCGTTGGACCGTAGTGCACGAGCGCATCAGGCGCCAGCGCGATCAGCGCCGCGACGTCGTCGGTCGCCGTGACGCCGATCGGATCGATGCCGCAGATAGTGCCGGCGTCTTTGCCGATCTTGTCCGGATGGCTGACGCCGATGCCGACGAGCTCGAAGTGCGGATGGCGGATGACTTCGGGGATCACGAGCTTGCCGACGAAACCGGTACCCCAGACGACGATGCGCTTCTTCACGTCGACCCCTCGTCGGCGCCCCCGATGAAGCCGTAGACGGTGGTGATGATGGATTTCACGAACCGTTGATAGGATTCCCACTCCTGGTCCGTGCTCGGCGGATCGGCGAGGTACCGGTTGAGATCGGTCAGCCACCCTTCGAGGATGCCCACCAGCACGGGGTCGTCAAACCCCAGCGACGCGGGGTCGGCCAGTACTGCCTCGCCCAGGGCGATCAACGCGCGCGCGTCGTCCAGCTGGGGAAGCGGATCAGCCACGAAGACCGGTCGCGCGTCGTCGTTCGCCACGTCGGCGGTCATCAAGGCAACGTGACGTGTGATCTTCGCGAGTTTGTCGAAGCCGACGATGCCGATTTCGTCGGCGGGCGTGTGATACTCGGGCGACGAGCCGGAGCCGAAGAAGATGACCGGCACGCCATGCAGCCGGAAGGGCAGGTGGTCGCTGCGTCCGCCCGTATCGCTGCCGACAAAGAAGGACGAGACCGGCCACTGGGTGAATCCCGTCTCGGCGTTGATCGTCTTGATCCGCTCACGCAGGCCCGTCGCGTATTCGGTGCCGATGGCGAAAGAGTCGTCGACCCCCTTGATGATGTACGCGCCGACGTTGTCCACCGAGTACATGGCCGCGATCTTCTCGATCGGGACACGCGGATCCTCGTCGGCGAAGTGGTGGCTGCCCAACAGGCCGTCCTCCTCGGCGTCCCAGAGGACGACCAGGACGGAGCGGCGGGTCCGCAATCGGCTGCGCGCCAGGGCGTTGGCGATGGCCAACGTGGCGATGGTGCCCGCGCCGTTGTCGGCCGCCCCGTTGCATATCATATTGCCCGGCGCCAGCTTGCTCTCAAGGCATTGACTGTGCGGCGCGCCCACGACGCCCAGGTATCGTAATGGCCGCTGACGAGAACGTATTCGTCCGCCAGGGCAGGATCGTTGCCGGCAATCCGGCCGACGAGGTTGATGCCCTGTGCAAAGGCCTGCTCGAAGCGATCGGTGCCCATTGGCTCCAAGCCGATATCGGTCATCTGCCCCTCGAGCCACGCGCGGGCCTTCGCGCCGCCGCGGGTCAGGTTGTCGCGCCCCTCCATATCGTCGGCGGCAAGCACGGACAGGCGCGACGCCATCCATGTGCTGTCGATGGTGGAGGCGGCCGCGCGGGCGGATGCCTTCCACGCCTCCGCCGTGGGCGGCGCGGATGATGCGGGCGGAACGGACGAGGAATCTTCGGACGAGCAGGCGGCTAGCAGCGCCAGTCCGCAGGTGAGGATCAGAGTTGGTTTCATCGAAGGTGCACCTACACCAATCGCGGTTCAAAGGCACATGGCTCTTAACGAGAGCATCATCAAGGCGAACCCGACGCCGTAGGCGCGGTCGCGCGTCGAGCGTGTCTTGCGATTGCGGTCGAGGCGGCTCCACAGGCGATGCGCGCTCGCCTGTGCACACATGTCCGCCATTCCCGGCGGTGTATGTGGGGCTCCGATGACAATCGAAAAATCCGGATGCAGCAGATTGCGACGGTACGGCATGGAGCGCACCGGTTGTCTGCCGGCACCGTGCCGAGCGGGCTGGGCGGCTTCGCACTCGGCGGCGCGCCCGAGATCTATCGAGGCGGTGCCGCGGACGATCCTCCAAACCATCTGGGGACGCGGCTCTGGTACCGCCGGTAGGGTTCGCCCAGTTGTCTCATGAGCCCGCTCTCCTCGTATGGGACGATGATGAACGCCAAGGAGAGCCACATCAACAGCAGCCCCACGAGTACGGCGACGCTGCCATAGAAAAGTGCCCAGCCGATCCAAATGGTGCAGTGGCAGAGATAGATCGGGTTACGGGTGTAGCGGTATGGTCCACTGACGATGAGATATTGCGTGGGCTCGAAAGGTGTCACTTCCATCCGCCAACCATGTTGCGTCGCTGATCTGACGTGGAGCACGATGATCCAGACGATGAGTGCGAGGCCGCCCACGACCGGTAGAAGGCCGAATACGTTCCACAAGGCGGGATGCCCTGCCGACCATCCGTGTCGAGATGACAGTCTCGACACGCCAAACGGGAGCGCGACGTGAAACAGCGACAATGCCAGCGCCTGAACCAACGGCGCCCACAGCGGAAGGTCGTGGCGCAGCGGGGGACTTGTCTTCTGCACAGCACGGCGTATAGGACTCCCGCCAGTGCATGGTCAAGCCGTTCCGGACGTTGAAGAGCCTTTTCGAATTGATGTTTCCTTGTATCGTGTCTCTTTGATAAGCCCCATTTCGCAACGTCTTGCGTTCGGTTCCGGACGAGAAAATAATCGCCCTCGGTACCGCGAGGGCCGTGGGCCGTCCCAAAGAGAGGAATCGCCATGACGAGATCAGACACCTCGACCGCACTCCGATTTGACCCACCCGGGCCCGGATCGTGGGAGCAAGACCCGGTGCACTTCCCGCGCCCGATGACGCGCTACTTCCAGGAGACGCATCCACCCGCCTTCAAGCGCGGCACCAACGACTTCGCCCGCTTCTACGGGATGCTCATCGACGGCTTGCAGATCGCCTACGTGAACGGCTTCGGCTACAACCAGGTGCTGCCCGCGCCGGAGGCCGAGCTTCCCGAGCGCTTTCGGCGCGCCGAGCAAGCCATCACGCAGAAGCTCTGGCGCGAGCAGCTGCGCGACTGGGACGAGAACCGCAAACCCTCCTCCATTGCCACGCACCGGGAGCTGCAGGCGGTCAATGCCGACGCCCTCTCCGACGCGGAGCTGGTCGCCTACCTGACGCGTTGCCGCGATCACCATGCGGCCATGATCGCCCAACACATGCGCTTCACCGGGAGTGCCATAATTCCAAGCGGCGACTTTCTGGCTCACGTTGGCGACTGGACGGGCTTGCCGCCGTCGGAGCTGCTGGGCCTGATGCGTGGATCGGCGGAGGTGTCCAAGGGTGGTTCCGACGAGATGGCACGCTTGAAGGCGGCATTCGCTCAGGACCCGGCAGCCCGCGAGGCCCTCGCCTCCGCCGCCGATCCCGCGCAGCTGCTCGCGCGCCTGCGTTCCTTCGCGGGCGAAGCCGGCGCGGCGGTCTCCGGTTACCTCGACCTGGTCGGCAACCGCCTCATTGACGGTTTCGACATCGCCGAGCCCTCGGCGCTCGAATTGCCGGACGCGCTCCTCAGGTCCATCCGCATTGCCGTTTCGGGAGACGCGCAGGCTGCCTCGGACGTCGATGCCCGCATTGCCGAAGTTCGTGCCCAGGTTCCTGCGGCGCACCAGACCGAGTTCGATGAACTGCTCGGCGAGGCCCGCCTCATGTACCGCTTGCGCGACGAGCGTGGCGTCTACAGCGACATCTGGGCCTCGGGCCTCATGCGGCGTGCCGCTCTTGCGGCTGGCCGGCGGGTGGCGGCTCGCGGCCGCATCGCCAGCCCGCAGCAGATGCTGGACGCCGGGCTTGACGAGATGTGCGCGCTGGTTGCCGGCAGCGGCGGTCCGTCCGCGGACGAGCTCGCCAAGCGCGCCGCATACCGCGCGACCTACACCGCCAAAGATGCCCCGCCCCTGCTTGGCCCGCCCGCACCACCGCCGCCTGATCTCGCGGGCCTGCCGCCAGCGGTCGGCCGCCTCATGCGCGCGACCTTCATCGCCTTGGGCCACCTCTTCGGGAGCTCCCAGGCGCAGAACGAAGAAAAGGTCCTCTACGGGCTGGCGGCAAGCAAGGGTGTCTACGAAGGGCCGGCGCGCCGCGTCTCCGGCCCGTCCGAGTTCGGCCGCATCGCCAAGGGGGATGTGCTGGTCACCGAATCGACGACCGAGGCCTTCAACATCCTCCTGCCGCTGCTTGGCGGTATCGTCACCGACAACGGCGGCCTGCTGTCGCATGCGGCGATCGTCTCGCGCGAGTACGGCATCCCCGGCGTCGTCGGGACCCGCGAGGCGACCGAACGCATCGCCGACGGCGTCCGCGTCCGCGTCGACGGCGATGCCGGCGAAGTCACGGTGCTTGGGTGAAAAAAGTCGTCGCCTTCGCGAAGGCGCGCGAGACATCACTTTACGGGTCGAAGGCCGTGGGGCTCGGCGACGCCGCGCGCCACGGCCTCGCGGTGCCGCCCGGCGTCGCGCTCTCGGGCGACCTGGTCGAGGCCGTCGCTTCGGGAGAGGACAAGGCCATTGCAAAGGTGGCGCAGGCCATCGCCGCCTTGCCGCCCCCGTTCGCCGTGCGCTCCTCCGCCGTCGACGAAGACGGCGCGGCGGCAAGCTTCGCCGGCCAGCACATTACCGTGCTCAACGTCCATTCGCCGGCCGATGTGCCCGGCGCGGTCCGCGAAGTCTGGTGGTCTGCGAACTCGGACTCGGCCATCACCTACCGCCAACGTGTCGGCCTGTTCACCCGGCCGAGTGTCGGTGTCGTCGTCCAGACACTGCTCAATCCCACCGTGGCCGGGGTCATGTTCACCGAGCACCCGGTCACCGGCGCCGATGAGCGTCTGATCGAAGCGAGTTGGGGCCTCGGTGAAGCCGTGGTCGCCGGCCTCGTCGTCCCGGATCACTTCCGTCTCGACCGCTCCGGCCAAGTGCTGGAGCGCAAGGTCGGGCGCAAACGCATTGCGATCCGCTCACTCCCGAACGGCGGCACCTTCGAGCAGCAAGTGCCAGCGGCGCAGGTGAACCAACTCTGCCTCGACGACGTCGGGCTCGCGGCGTTGGGTGCGCTCGCCTTGCAGTGCGAGAAGGTCTACGGCCCGCGGCGCGACATCGAATGGGCGTTCCAAGAAGGGACGCTCTACCTCCTGCAATGTCGCGCCGTCACCACCGGGAAAAAGGCGGGCAGTGACGCCCCCCCCGGTCCGCCCCCACGGGATCCGGTGGCTGCGCTCCGGCGCGTCCAGCTCTTTGCCGATATGGACCGCAGGCAGACCGAGCAAATAGCCCGCTTGCTCAAGGAACACCCCTTTGCGAAGGGCGAGACCGTGATCATGGAGGGCTCCGGCGGGGCGGCCTTCTTCCTCATCGACTCCGGGGAGGCCACGGTCTCGAGAAAAGGCGTCGACGTCGGCACCCTCGGCCCGGGCGACTACTTCGGCGAGATCGCCTTGATCGACGGCGGTCCCCGCTTGGCCACGGTGGTCGCTGCGACCGACATGGTGTGCTACGGGCTGACATTCTGGGAGTTCCGCCCGCTGGTCGAAAGGAATGGGGCCATCGCATGGAAGCTCCTGCAGGCGCTCGCGAAGCGGTTGCGCGCCGCCGACCCGAGCTAGTGTTACGTCCTAACGCGTGTTGACACCCGGCGGGCGAAGTTCTGGCGAGTCAAGTTGATCAATCCTGAGCAGGGACGCAGGCCCCAGCCGGGCGCGCCGGAATCCCATCTGCAGCCGAACGCGTCAGCCCTACTTGAGAGTCCCAGTAGATCGGCGGACAATCGCATCGAAGCAGTTCTTACAAGCGGTTCGGCAAGCCTGGGCGCGCGATCTGTCGGCGTGCGCCGCGAGTGGTGAAGGGAGCTCGGAAATGGCAAGTCCACAGAAAATAGCCGCCGTGACCGGCGCCTCACGCGGGATCGGCGCGGGTCTCGTGGAAGCCTTCTTGAAACGTGACTACGGCGTCGTCGCGAACTCGCGAAACATCACCAAAGCAAATCCGTTCCCGGCGTCCGCGAATCTCGCACTGGTCGATGGAGACATCAGCGACCCCGACACGGCCGCGAAGATCGTGGATACTGCCGTCTCCCGATTCGGCCGGATCGATGCGCTCGTCAACAATGCCGGCATATATTTCTCGAAGCCCTTTACCGAGTACACACTCGACGATTTGCGGGCTCTCGTGTCCGTCAATATTGAAGGATTTCTCTTCATCACTCAGTTCGCGATCAAGCAGATGGTGGCACAGCAGGCCGGCGGAAGCATCATCAATATCACGACGACGTTGGTGGGTCACCCGATCGCGGGAGTCAACGCTGCGGTGCCGATGATCACGAAAGGCGGCCTCGAGGCCGTCACGCGGAGCCTGGCAATGGAATACGTGAAACAGGGTATACGGGTGAACGCCGTGGCACCGGGCGTTGTCGATACCCCGATGCACAAGGACGACCCGAAGGAATTTCTCAGGACCCTGCAACCGATGGGACAGCTTTCCGCTGTGAAGGATATCGTGGACGCGATCGTCTATCTGATGGAAGCCGCTCAAGTCACCGGGGAGGTGCTGCACGTGGACGGCGGTGCGCACGTTGGCAAATGGTAACCGGCGAGGGCGCTCGGCCGGCCAGCGCCGAGCAGCGCTTGCTGGCGTCCTGCCGCACGGTGTTGGTGGTCTCTGTCATGCTCGCGGCATTTCCGTTGCTGGCCCACGGGAAGGAAGGTCCCGTGGCATACCCGACCTTCTACCGCACGAAACAGATAGATGGACTGTCGATCTTTTACAGGGAGGCCGGCCCGCAAGATGCGCCGACGCTTCTCCTTTTGCACGGACTGCCCTCGTCATCGCGGATGTTCGAGCCGCTCTTCGCCCGGCTCGCCGATCGCTATCACCTGGTCGCGCCCGATTACCCGGGCTTTGGACACAGCGACTGGCCGGACCCGAAAACATTTGCGTACACGTTCGATCACTATGCCGAGATTATGAATCACTTCACCGAAGCGCTCGGGCTCACGCGCTACACACTGTACATGCAGGACTATGGCGGCCCGGTGGGTTTTCGCATGGCCCTGAGCCATCCGGAGCGGATCGCGGCGCTCATCGTCCAGGACGCTGTAGCGCATAACGAAGGCCTGGGGGCGAATTGGAAGACGCGGCGGGCTTTTTGGGCCGATCGCGCCGCCAACGAAAGCGCCCTACGCACCAATCTCTTGTCGCTGCCGACGACCCGGACACGCCATGTCGGGAATGATCCCAACGTGGAGCGCTATGACCCGGATCTCTGGACCGATGAGTTTGCTTTTCTCACCCAGCCCGGCCAGGCCGACATCCAAAGCGACCTGTTCTACGACTATCGAACCAACGTGGAGGCCTACCCGAAGTGGCAAGCATGGATGCGCGAGCGGCAGCCGCGCCTGCTGGTGATCTGGGGGAAGTATGATCTCTCGTTCGAGCTCTGCGAACCGGAAGCCTATCGCCGGGACGTGCCGAACGCGCAAGTTCACATTCTCGATGCCGGTCATTTCGCCTTGGACACGGCCGCAGCTGAAATCGCCACATTGGTCCGAGGCTTTGCTGGTTCTTCGCGCTGAGGGTTCCGACCGACGCGTTGGCCGAGGCCTCGCAGCTGCGCGCTTCATTCAAATGCGTCCCCGGCTCCTCTTTTGGTTGCGTATTCGCGCGGAGACCGACCGGTCCAGCGCTTGAAGGCGCGTGAGAATGCGCTGATGTCGGCGAACCCGAGGACGAACGCGATCTCCGTCATCGGCATGCGACCGGCCTCGATATAAGTGCGCGCCAGGCTCATGCGGGCATCGTTCAGCAGTTCCTTGAAGGACGTGCCTTCGGTGGCGAGGTGGCGCTGCAGATTGCGCGGGCTCATGCCCAGTCGGCGCGCCACCATCTGCTTCGTCGGTGCGCCATTCGGCAGCGTATCGAGCACGGCCTGCTGGACGCGGGTCGATAGGCCCGCCTCCTCCAAGCGTGCGAGATAGCGTACCACCACCTCGTCGTTCCGACGCGCCAACTCGGCGTTTGCGGCCGGGAGCCGCAGCTCCAGATCGGCGCGACGAAACTCCAAGAAGTTCAGCGGCTGCGAGAAGGAAACCGGCGCGCGAAATGCCCGCTGAAAGGGGGCGGAGATTGCGGGCTCCGGCCGCTGCAACGAGACGGCCAACGGAGCGAGCGCGCGATCGCCGCGCAGCAGGCGTGCCTGGCGCACGATCGTCGCGGCAAATGCGTCGACCGCCTCGAAGGGAACCGCGCCCGGCGACGACGAGACGTCGATGGTGAATCGGTAGCGATCGTCTCTCTCCTCGAGGCTGAGCGTGACGATGTCGCCGATCAGTCGACGGTAGCGGACGATGCGCTCCAGCGCTTCCTTCAGCGTTTCGCTCGCCAGGACCGCGTAGCCAAGCGCGTGGAAGCTGGTCGGCGCGGCGTAGCGGATCACGGTAAGCCCAAAGCACGGCTCGCCCGTCGTCTGGACGGCCAGATGCCAGAAGCGGGTGAGCGCGTCGCGCGGCACGCGGGCATCGACATCCTGCAGCGATTCCGGCTTGATGCCGGCGGCGCGGGCGAGCTCGTCGCCGTGCAGACCCCGCGCATCAAGGGCCCTGATGATGGTGCCGGCCCAGCTGCCGATCGTCGAGTGGGTGCTCGCTGAGGCTCTCGTGGTCATACGCCCATCTTGTCTCGTCCGGCAAAGCGAGCGTCTCGTCCGGCAAAGCGGGCGGCCGCGTGCGGTTGTATACTCCGGCACGATCGAGCGAGGCAATCAGAGGAGGACGGCATGCACAATCCCACCATCAAGGTGAACGATATCGCCTTTCCGCGTTTTTCTGCTCCGGATCTTGACCGGATGGAAGCATTCCTCGTCGCCTTCGGCATGCACCGGTCGGCACGCACGAGCGACGCCCTGTACATGCGCGGTACGTCTGCCGACCATCACGTCCACGTTACCCACCGCGGCGACCCGGCGTTCCTTGGCCTGGCGTTCTGGGCCAGTGCTGGCGCCGACTTGGGCGCTCTGGCGCAAGCCACCGGTGCCCGGGTCGAGGCACTCGACGAGCCGGGCGGCGGGCAGGTGGTGCGGCTGCGTGACCCCGACGGCCGCCACGTCGACGTGGTGCACGGCATCGAGCCACTCGAAGGGCTGCCGTTGCGCATCCATCCGCCGCTGAACACCGCTGCCGATCGGCCCCGCGTGGGTACCCTGCAGCGCGTTCCCGCGGGGCCTGCTCAGGTGAAACGCTGCGGGCATGCCGCGCTCAAGACGACGGACCTCACGACGCTGGCGCGGTGGTACCAGGAGACACTCGGCATGCTGGTCTCCGACGACATCTACATGGAAGGACCGGAGAAGCCCATCGGCCGCTTCCTGCGCTGCGACCGCGGGACGCAGCCCGCCGATCATCACACCCTGCTCGTGCTCGAGACGCCGGAGGTAAAGCTTGGGCACGTGTCCTGGGAGGTCGCCGACTTCGACGACCTGATGGCCGGCCGCGACCATCTCGAGCGCCACGGCGACGGCGGCCGACCCTATTGGGGTGTCGGCCGCCACATCCTCGGCGGCCAGATCTTCGACTACTGGAAGGATCCGCTCGGCTTTACGATCGAGCACTGGACCGACAGCGACTTGCTGCAGGCGGACGCGCCGGCCGGGTCGCACCACATCCTCAACGCGCTGAACCAATGGGGACCGATGCCACCCCCCGATCTGGACTTCTGAGAGCACCGGTGCGACGCGGGAGACACCATGGACCTCGGCATCCGAGAGAGAACCGCAATCGTTTGTGCCGCCAGCAAAGGCATCGGGAAGGCGTGCGCCATCGCACTTGCCCGCGAGGGTGTGCACGTCACGATCAACGCCCGAAACACCGAGCCGCTCGAGGCGACGGCGGCGGAGATTCGGGCGCTCGCGGCAGTCCGCGTGGTCACGGTTGCCGGAGACATCGCGTACGAAGATACACGCCAGGCGCTGCTCGATGCCTGCCCGGCACCGGATATTTTGATCAACAACAATGGCGGCCCACCGCCCGGCCGTTTCCAAGACTGGGATCACGACACGTGGCTGGGCGCGCTCGAAGGCAACATGCTGGCGCCGATCCTCATGCTGCGTGCGGTGCTCGACGGCATGGTGGAGCGCCGCTTCGGCCGCATCGTCAACATCACCTCCGCGATGGTGAAGACCCCGCTGGCCCCGATGGGTCTCTCCACCACCGCGCGCGCGGGTCTGACCGCGTTCTGCAAAGCGATCTCCCGCGAGGTCGCGCACGCGAACGTGACGATCAACAATATTCTGCCGGAGCGCATCGATACGGACCGGCAGCGGTTCATGGCCGAGCTGACGGCAATGTTGCACGGCCGCTCGGTCGAGGAGTCGTACGCGGAGATGCGGAATTCCATCGCGGCCAAACGCCTCGGACGACCCGACGAGGTCGGCGCGGCGTGCGCGTTTCTCTGCAGTGTTCATGCGGGCTTCATCTCCGGCCAGAATCTTCAACTCGACGGCGGTACCTATTCGGGCCTGCTGTGAAGTCAGGAGTGAGAAGTCAGGAGTGAGGAGTAAGGAGTCAGGAGTAAGGGGTAACGGGTGAGGAGTGAGGGGCCGCTCAGCATGCTGTTGCTCCTCGGATTTACAGTGGTAGATCGAGGGGCTGACGCCGAGGTGAAATGAAGCACGTCGAGACAGCGGTGCTGGTTGTGGGCGGTGGTCCGACCGGACTGACGGCGGGGTTGCTCCTGTCGCGGCTGGGGATCAGCTGCCGCATCATCGAACGTCGGCCGGGACCGCAGCGCGCGCCTGCCGCCCATGTTGTGAACGCTCGCACGTTCGAAATCTGGCGCCAGGCTGGAGTGGACATGCAAGCCGTGCTGGCGGCGGCGAAGGATCCAAAGGATGCCGGATCCGTCTACTGGGTCACCCGACTGGGCGGCGAGGTGCTCGGCCGCCTGCCGTATGAAAGGCAGGGCGACGAGGTGCTCACCCTCACGCCCACACCGTTGCGGAATCTCTCCCAGCATCACCTCGAGCCGCTGTTGCTCGCGTCATTGAAACGTGGCGGGACGAGCCTGGGCTATGGCCACCAATGCGAGGCGGTGCAGCAAAGTGATGACGGCGTCACCGCGCGCGTGCGCGACCTCGATGCCGGCGAGGTGTATGAGGTGCGCAGTCGATATTTGATCGCGGCGGACGGCGCGGGTAGCTCGGTGCGCAAGGCGCTGGGCATCCAAACGATCGGTCCCGACCGTATTCAGAGCTTCGTCATGATCCATTTCGAAGCCAACCTGCGTCAGCTGGTGTCCGAGTGTCCCGGCGTTCTTTACTGGATTGCGGACCCGTCGTGTATGGGGACCTTCGTTGCTCACGACATCGATCGTGAGTGGGTCTTCATGCATGCGTGGGATCCCGACCGGGACTCGATTGAGCGCTACGATACAGCCTGCTGTGAGGCCATCGTGCGGCGGGCGATGGTGGACAACGGAGTGCCCCTGACAATTCGCACGGTGTCGCCGTGGGTCATGACCTCGCAGATTGCCGAACGCTACCGCGACGGGCGCATTCTCCTGGCCGGTGATGCGGCGCATCGCTTCCCACCCACCGGCGGGCTCGGGCTGAATACCGGAGTACAAGACGCGCACAATCTGATCTGGAAGATCGCTGCGATCGAGAACGGTTGGGCAGATCCTCGTCTCCTCGATACCTACGAGCAAGAACGTCAACCGATCGCCCGCTACAACGCGGAGCAGAGTCTTCAAAACGCGGTGCGCCTGCTCGAGGTGCCGCAGGCGATCGGCTTCAGTGATGACCCCGCCGTGTCGCAGCAGCATTTTGACGAGATGCTCTCCGACGCCACCCGCCGCGCCGCGGTGGCCGCGGCGATCGAGCACCAGGCTGAGCACTTCGATATGCTGGGCTTGCAGCTGGGGTATGCGTACGAGGCCGGCGCGCTGGTTGCGGACGGAAGCGCAGCTGCAGTTCCGACGAATCCGGTGCGCGAGCTCATCCCCACCAGTCGTCCGGGTGCACGCCTCCCGCATGGCTGGGTGGAACACGACGGCCGTCGCGTTTCCACCCTCGACCTGATTGCGCTGGACCGGTTCACCCTGCTTACCGGTCCCGAGGGAGCGGCGTGGGGTGAAGCCGTTCAGCGGATGGAGGTGCCGATCCGCTGGTTGCGGATCGGTGCCGAGGTGGCCGATCCGGAGCACTGGTGGTCCGCCGTTGCCGCGATGGAAGCGAACGGGGCGTTGCTCGTGCGCCCCGATCAGCACGTGGGGTTCCGCGCTCGGCAGGGCGTTGGCGATCCGCGGGTGGTGCTGGAACGAGCCCTCAGCGCGATGACGCAGACCGCGGTCGAAGTGGGCTGTGAAGCGCCGCATGGATGATCTAGACTCCATTCCACTGCGACCAGAAGGAGCCCCGCCCATGAGAGCCTCTATCGTCCCCGCCGTAAACCAAAAGTGGGAAGTCAAGGACCTCCCGAAGCCTGAGCCCGGGCCGAATCAGGTGCTGATCAAGATGCACGCCAGCGGCATCTGTTACACCGACGTCCATCAGACGATGGGCAGCTTCCCCGGTGTGTTCCCGCGCACCTTGGGCCATGAGCCGGTCGGCGAGATCGTCACCGTCGGCGGCGGCGTGCGTGGCCGCAAGGTGGGCGATCGGGTCGGGGTGCCCTGGGTGCAGGCCTCCTGCATGCACTGCGAATGGTGCCTGCGCGGCAAGCCGATGTTCTGCGCGGAACAGATCGGCACCAGTGTCAACATCGCGGGCGGACACGCCGAGTACATGGTTGCCTTCGGCGACGCGACCGTGCCGCTTCCCGACGCGCTGAGCTACGAACAGGCGGCGCCCATTTTCTGCGCCGGCTACACCGTCTACAGCGGTCTGCGCTGGGCCGAACCGCAACCACACGAGACGGTGGCCGTGGTCGGAATCGGCGGGCTCGGGCACCTCGCTTTGCAATACGCCAAGGCCGCGGGTTTCAAGACCGTTGCCATCACGCATTCTCCCGACAAGGAGGCGCTCGCCAGGCAATTGGGAGCGGATGAAGTAGTGAAGAACGGAGCCGCGCTGGCCAAGCTCGGTGGCGCTGACGTGGTCCTCGGCACGGGGAACTCGACCGACTCGATGGTGGACGCCATCCAAGGCATACGACCGGACGGACGTCTCGTCGTCATGGGTTTCGAAGCCAAACCGCTGGCTGTTTCTCTTACGGATCTGATCATGAAGCGGATTCGCGTCGTGGGCAGCCAGCAAAACCGCCGCGACTTCCTCTATGAAGCCCTGGATTTCGCGGCCCAGGGGAAGGTGAAGGTGATGACCGAAGCCTACCCGTTCGACAAGCTCCATCTGGCTTACGATCGGGTCGCCGAGGGCAGGGCGCGGTTTCGCGCGGTGCTGACGTTTTAGCGGTTCCAGTCTTCAGAGGGGCCCGCCGCAGTGGCCGCGCAACTCAGATACGTCGATCCGACCCGTATGCCTGGCCGCTTTGCGCGCTTCTATGCCGCGCTCGCGGCCACCCGCGTCGCCGGGTTCATCTCGCGCCACGTCAACTGGAAGATCGATCCACTGCTCCTGCGAATCACGCGCGGCCGCATGGCCACGACGCTCGTCTTCCCCACCGCGCTGCTCGAGACCCGTGGGGCGAGGAGCCGCGCGCTGCGACGAAATGCGATCATTTACTTCCATGACGGCGACCGGGGCATCATCGTCGCCTCGAATGCCGGCAGCGCGAAACACCCGGGCTGGTATCACAACCCGTCCGCTTACCCGGACGTCACGTTCGGTGGAATGCCGATGCGGGCGACGGCGGTGCACGACGATGCCGAACGCGAGCGGTTGTGGGCGCTCGCTGACCGCGTCTTCCCGGCGTTCTCCAATTATCGACACGACGCGGCGAAGGTCGGTCGAAGGATCCCGATCGTCCAGCTTACTCGGCCCGACGACATGCGGTCGCAGGGCCCGGTCCGATAGTCCGAGATGCCCGCAAATGGGACTTCTCCCCTTTGCTGCGGACGGACGTACACTCGCCACAGCCGAGCGACGTCCCAACCGGCCATCCGCGCATCTTCCACATCTACTCCGGCAACCCGGCTTTGCGCAGCGCTTCGAGGTGGTGCGCGAGATCTGTCTCGCGGCGGTAGTGCAGCAGCGGCAGGCAATGCTGGCGGATGGCGAAACCGGGAATGCGTTTGAGTACCTCCGCGGCGTGCGCGCTCGCGGGCTCGCCATTGCTCATCTGTGCGTGACAGGCGGCGAGGAGCGCGTGGTGCAACCCGTCTGGCGCGGTGATGTGTCGCAAGGAATCGACCGCATCAGCGTACTGCTGCGCGACGAACTGGGCGCGCGCCAGATGGAACCAGAAACGCTCGGGGTGGTAGGGATTGAGACGCATCGCCTTGCGGATCCACTCGATGCCCTCGTCTCCCTGGCCGAGCCAGGTAAGGATCTCGCCCTGCTGGACGACGATCAGGTCGTCGTTCGGATTCAGCGCCAAGGCGCGTTGTTGATGGTAGATGGCTTTGTCGAAATCGTCGCGCAGAACCCCGACGGCCGCAAGGATACGGTGCACGTCGCTGTCGTTCTCGTCCAGCCCGAGCGCGACCTGCAGCTCCCGTTCGAATTCCGCTTCGATCGCCGCGCGATCGGCGCACCAGCCGTAGCCCCACTGCTGGCCGAGGATGCAGGCGTGCCACGCGCGTGCGTGCGCGTACCGCGGGTCCAGCTCGATGGCGCGCCGAATGAGACTCAGTGCCCGCAGGTTGTCGTCGCGGCTGGAGCGGTGATGCAACACCTTGGCTTCCAGCACGCATTCGTACGAGACCATGCTTGCCGTCGGCTTGCGCCCGGTGCGGCTGCGCGCGGCCGCCTCCATGCGCCCGGGAAGCGTGGCGACGATTGCCGACGTGACCTCGTCCTGGATCGCGAAGATGTCGTCCAGATCCCGGTCGTAGCGCTCGGCCCAGACGTGGTGATCGGATTGCGCGTCGATCAGCTGCACCGTGACGCGCACCCGGGTGCCGGCCTTGCGCACGCTGCCCTCGACGACGTATTGAACGCCAAGCTCGCGCGCGACCTTCTTTACATCCGCCGCCTGTCCCTTGAACTTGAACGAGGTGTTGCGTGAAATCACGAACAGCTCGCGGAAGCGCGACAGCTCGGTCAGGATGTCCTCGGTCAGACCGTCGGCGAAATACTCCTGCTCCGGCGCGCCGCTCAGGTTGGTAAAGGGCAGCACGAGGATGGAAGGTTTCGCGGAGCCCGGCGAGGGCGCAGGGCCGGCGGCCGCATCAACGCCCGCGGTGCGGACGCAGTACACCCGAACGCGCGCCGCGATGTTCTTCAACTCGTGCTCTCCGAGGTCTTCGAAGTCGAGTGCGAGCTTGCGGCACACTTCCTCGTGCACCTTTCCCGACACGCAGATGCCGCCTGCCGGCGCGAGCGCCTCGACGCGCGCGGCAATGTTCACGCCATCGCCGTAGATCCGGTTGTCCTCAGTGATGATGTCGCCGAGATTGACGCCGACGCGAAACGCCATGCGGCGTGCTTCGGGAAGCTGCGCGTTGCGCGCCGCCAGTTCGTCCTGCATGGCGAGCGCGGCCTCGACCGCATCGATCGCACTGCCGAACTCGGCGAGGAGGTTGTCGCCGGGCATGTCCACGATGCGTCCGTGATGGGTGGCGACGATTGCGGAGATCGCGGCGCGGTATTCGGACAAGGTGCGGATGGTGGCCACCTCGTTGTCGCCCATCAAACGGCTGTAGCCGGCGACGTCGGCGCTCAGAATCGCCGCCAGCCTGCGCTGCACCCGGACGTTCTCACTCATCTTCAATCGCCGAACACGCGGCGGAATCTAGGCCGCGGCCGGCAGAGGGTCAAGACAGCCCGGTAAGGGGCCTGCTTGCGAGGGAATCTATGGTGTCCCGTAATAGGACGGCGGCGGTGGAGGGTAGGGACGAGGAGGCGGCGGATAGTAGGCCCGAGGCGGCGGCCCGTAGTAAGGCGGCGGCGCCGGGAAGTAGGCGCGGGGCGGTGGACCGTAGTAGGCTTGCACTTGTGGCGCAGCCCCATAGTTCGCTGGTGGTTCGGCGTAGGGCGGTGGGGCGTTGTCGTACGATGGGTTTGCCGCAGCGGCTGCGATGGCAAACGGTGCGGTGACGATCCCAACAGCCGTGCTCACCACAGCGCTCGCCAGCCACACCGGCGCGCCAATGATCGCCACCCCGTGCCAGCCACCGCCATAGCCGCCTCCTCCGTGCCATCCACCTCCGTAGCCGCCTCCTCCGTGCCAGCCGCCGCCATGGTGACCATGCCCATTCCAGGCGTACGTTGGCAGCGAAAGAGCCAGAAGCGCTGCGATCAAAGAGAGAGTCGACACGATTCGTTTCATGGAGAACCTCATAAGCACTAACGCACAGCCGCGGAGAGAGTTGCGCTCCAGACGCAACATGTTTCCGCTGGTTCAGTGTCGGTGAAAGTCTCGCAGGGTTAGTCGACTCGCCATCGGGATGTTTCCCGGGAAGTGCCCCTGTTGATTCTGACGCCCGCCTTGGCCATAAAGAGGCAAGTGAAAAAGGGAGGTGACAGGATGCGAATTGCAAGGATGACGCGGATTACGAGTGGACTTGCCGGAATTGTGCTGATGGCGGGCCTCACGACGGGATGTGGCCCGAGCCAAGCGCAAAAGGATTTCGATGCGCGCTTGGACGCCGCCGCCAGCAAGACGGAGCTCGCGGCAAACAAGGCGGAAGGCGCCGCGAGCAAGGCGGAAGCCGCGGCTCGTCAGGCGGCTGACGCCGCGGCACGGGCGCAGGCGGCTGCCGACAAGGCCGCCGCGGGTTTCCAGAAGCATATGCGGAAGTAGGCTGTCTGCAGGCGCGTGTAGCCGAGCCACGCGAGCGCCTCATGCACGGATGCGCGGCATCCGCGGGCGCTCGCGTGCTTTTCTGTCCGAGGTCGGGAGCGGGTGAGCGCCGCCTGCTCGTCGCGCGGCTTTGCCCGGCAGCTCTGAATTGAACAGGACGCGTCGTCAACGCACTCATCCCCCAAACCCCCTTCTCTTCGAAAGAGAAGGAAGCTGGAAGGAAATCATTGCGTTTTCTGGGTTCCCCACTCTTTCCAAGAGAGGGGGGCCAAGGGATCGGTTCGCTTCCGTGAAGGGTTCCGAATTGCCGGGCGAAGCCTCGTAACGCAATCCGGGACCGAGGACGCCATGCGTGAGCGCAGCGTGAACCCGTCTCGATGTCGGCATCGCGTGCATTCTGCTCAGGCGGATCCCTCGACGCAGAGGTTCATATTCACCAGCGCGAAGAACAGCTCTTCGATCGATTGATAAATCGGCAGGCGCGTCATGCCGATGCCCGATTCGAAACTCCAGCCAGATATGTCGTCGCCATACACGGGCACTACTTCCGAGCCAACTTGTAGTAAACATGCCCGAACCGTATTCTCTGGTCTCGCGTATGTCATCGTTCCTCCCGTCTCGATCCATGGGTCATAAACGTCAGGCGAACTCCGGCCGCTGTCGAAACGGCATTGGATAACGAAAACGTACCATCCCGATGATCCGATCGTTGTGGCGTACGGAGTAGGCTTTCCAATCCGGAATCCAGGTGAGCTTGATCATCGCCGCGAATCCTTTTGCTGACTAGGCGTGAGCATCGCCTGTGCCAGGCAGCGAAAAGCCGTGGCGCCGTCGCGGCAACCAGGCGAAGACAGCGGGCTGCACCCGACGAAGCATGCAACTCTTACATTGCCGAGGAATTAGGACGCACGCCGTCGGCGGCAAGAACCGCGTTGGCTTCGAGTTGCGACGGTGCTTCGGCGAAGTGCATCGGCGAGTCTGAAGAAGTGGTCCCATACGGACCGCCAATGCAACTCTTGCTGTCTCCCTGTAAGTTGGCAGCCGTGCGGCGCCTCAATTTCGGCGGCAAATGTGACGAGCCGCTGCGCCGCGATCTGGCACAGAATCGGCTCCGTCGTGAAACCGATGATACGAACAAGGTTCTCGATATGAACTCCTACTGCGTTTCCTGTAGCGCGTTGTCCGATCCGCCTGCGGCACATCGGCGGTGGCGCTCCTGCCGTGTCTTCGTCGTCGTCGGAGCCTGGGATTGTAGAGGACGATAGGATGAGCCCTGAGACTGAATCCAGGAATGGCGGCGTGCTGCGCGAACCTTCCGTGTCCACGGCGTTGGAGCACCTGGTGGTCGCGAGCCAAGGCGTGATTACCAAGCGCATCGACCTGGCGCTGCTGGAAGGACAAGAACTGGTCTCCCGGACGCTTCGCAATGCGATGCTTGGCGCGGTGAGTCTGGTGCTGGCCCTCGCGGCATGGTTCGCGTTGGTCGCCTGCTTCATCGAATGGATGGCTGCCGATCAAACCTTGCTTCTTCGACTGGGTATGTTGGGACTGATCAACGCAGCCGCCGCGGCGGCGCTGGCGATCGCCATACGATCGGCCAACCAGGCGAGTGCGAATGCTGGTGCCGCCCATACCATTGGAAGCCCGAAGCCACAGTTGGAAGGGGGGGCGGTCCGTGGAGGCAACTGATTACACAGAGCAACGCGGTGAGTTGTTACATTCGATTGAGCGCGATCAGGAGGAGGTTCGCGCGGCTGTCCACGAGCTCACCGGTGCGGCCCGCGGGCAACTCGACCTTGTTGCACACATCCGGCGCTTCCCCCTCCCATGGTTGATTGGTGGATTTCTGCTCGGCGTGTGGATGGGGGGCCGGTCGCTTTCATCGCAAAGGAGAGAACCATGAAGAATGATGGTGCCAGTGCGCGGCGGTACACACCGCTGACAAGCTCCAGCGTGGCTACGGCGCTGACCGACGTTGAACGGCAGACGCGCGCCTTCGTTGAGCAGCGTCCGGTCGTAGCGGTGATGATGGCTCTTGGTCTTGGCCTCGTCGTGGGCCGCCTGGCCATTCGTCATTAAGGGGACCCGTATGCGCAACAACGCGAGCACGGCGACGAACGAAGGTTCCGACGGGCCAGTGGGAGCGATCCATGGTCGCGGGCGTCAGATCCAGCATGATGCCCAGACGTTGGTCACGACCCTGCAAGACGCGGCGAATGATGCGCAGCACTTCATTGTCGATGAGCTGAAGCGCAACCCCTTTGCCACCTTGGCCGTAGCGGCCGGCGTCGGTTACGTGCTGGGTGGTGGCCTGAGCGCGCGCATGACCAAAGTCATGGTCGGCGTAGGGACAAGGCTGGCCATGGCGGTTGCCGCGCGCGAGTTGAGCGTCTGGGTGGATGCCTCCCGCGCTTCCAAGACAACGGCGTGATGCGTTCACTGGCTCCCAAAGATCGGCAGCCTCATCAACGAGCCTGAAGGAGATGAAGAATGGACGTCCACACTTGCGATCATCCTGCCTGTTCGTGCCAGCTCACCGGGAGTGATCGGTTCTGCAGCTCGACCTGTCGGCAAGCGTCGAAGGATGTCGCGACGCACAATACGTGCGAGTGCAGGCACGACCAGTGCGCCCGCCATGCATGATGGGTGGTGCCGGTGCACGCGAAGACACAAGTGCAGAAGAAATGGAGGACATATGTTGACTACACGACTAAAGATAATTGCTGCATCGTTTGCGGTCGCCGGTGCGCTGACGGCGGCGACGTCGGTGACACGCGCTGAGGACTACCCGGCGGATAATTCAGGGAAGAACGTCCGCGATCGCGCTGCGGGCGCGATGACTGCCGGAGCGCAATCGAACGCGCCGGCTGACGTGAAGATCACTCAGCAGATTCGAAAAGCCGTGGTCGCTGACAAGCAGCTGTCGGCCAATGCCCACAATGTCAAGATCATTACTGCGGATGGGGTGGTGACGCTGCGCGGTCCGGTGAAGACCGTGAAAGAAAAGAACACGATTGGTGCGAAGGCCCAACGGGTCGCGGGAGTCAGCCGTGTCGACAACCAGCTCGAAGTAACCAGCCATCGCTAATCTGAACTTGAACGGATTCAAGAAGGAGGAAGAACTCATGTCGAAGAAAGCCGTGTTTGGGATTGCGTCCACCGAGGTCCAGGCCGAGCACATTGCGCGGGCGCTCAAAGTGGAAGGATTCGCCGGAGATGATATCTCGGTGTTGTTTCCGGACAAGACGGGAACCCGTGATTTCGCTCACGAACAACATACGAAGGCGCCGGAGGCCGCGGCGACGGGGGCCGGCACGGGTGGCGTACTCGGCGCCGGGCTCGGGTGGCTCGTCGGGATCGGTACGCTGGCGATTCCGGGCGTGGGTCCGTTCATTGCCGCCGGTCCGATCATGGCGGCGCTCAGCGGTGCCGCCGTCGGGGCCGCAGTCGGTGGTGTGACGGGCACCCTGATTGGCCTCGGAATCCCCGAGTACGAGGCCAAGCAATACGAAGGGAAACTCCGCGAGGGTAATATCCTGATATCGGTTCACACCGAAGACGGGAAGCAGGTGGAGCGTGCCAAGGCGATATTCAAACGCGAAGGTGCGCACGACATTTCCTACACCACCGAGGCGCCGATACGGCGTGCGTCGTGAAGGCGCCCCGGTGAGGGGGGCGGAGTCGGCTGTGGCCGGCTTCCCCTCCGCTAAGTTTGATAGGAGGAGACACATGAACTTGTCGAATCAACGCGGGGAACTGGGTTGGGTTGTTCTGTGGCTGCTGGGCATTCCCATTCCGCTGCTCCTCGTCCTCTTTGTGTTGCGCGGGTGCACGTGACCCCGCGCCATTCCATCAGTCCCAAAAAAGGAGCGATCATGAAAATTGAGGAGATTTTGCAAGCGCTTCCCTCGAAGGAAGACATTGCTAGCGCGGTCGGCTTGGGAACCCAGGCCTCCACTACCAGCGATCTGTATAGCGCATTCGGTATCTTTGGGGCGGGAATGATTCTGGGTGCCGGGCTCGCCATCTTGTTTGCCCCGAAGGCCGGACACGAAATCCGTCACGATCTGGCGCAGCGGGTCGGTGAGATGAGCGAACATTTTCGCGCCCACGCGCCGCAGCCGGGAATGCCGGCGAACGGGCCGAGCGCCTGAGCCTGCAGGGCAACTCCTACCGAGCGATTGTGTAGAAACCGCCGCTGCGGCGTATCCTCGGCTCCGGGCGCGGTGTCCGCATTGAATGCGCTGAGCAGGCACGGTGCGTGCTCACCCAAGCGCCAGAGCCTCGGTTCTGACCAGGAAAGGAAGAAAGCCATGTCCTTACTGCTCCTACTCATCTTGATCCTGATCGTCGTCGGCGGGTTGCCGACTTGGGGCTATCACCAATATGGCTATGGGCCCTCCGGGGTCGGCGGAATCGTGCTGCTGGTGGTGATTATTCTCCTCTTGACCGGCCGCTTATGAATCGACCCGTATAGCGCGGTTTCCGCAAGGGGGGAGTTGCCTCGCATGGCAGAGTTTTCATTGAGCCGGGTGTACGACGAGCGCAGAAAGACGGAGCCGGTGCGCTTGCCGCCGGTCCCCGACGTTTGTCCCAGCGGCGATCATGTCGTTCAGTTCTATAGTCAGGCGCCCTTTCTAATCGAGCAGGTGAGTCGCTTTCTCGGCAGCGCTCTCGCGGCTGGGGATGCCGCCGTTGCCGTCGTGACGAAGCGCCATGGGACGAGTCTGATCGAAGCGTTGACGGCCCGCGGGTTGAATGTCGCGAGCCTGATCGAGTCGGGGCGCTTCGTGATCTTGGATGCTGCCGAGACGCTGTCGCGCTTTACGATCGATGGATGGCCGGACAAGGCCCGTTTCTCGGAGATCGTTGGCGGCGTCCTCGCTCCGCTGGTCCCAATCTCCGGGCATCGCAAGATCAGCGTCTTTGGCGAGATGGTGGCCCTGCTCTGGGCGTGCGGCCAGCGCGATGCGGCCATTTGCCTCGAAAAATTCTGGAACGATCTCGCCCGCGAGATCCGGTTCTCGCTGCTCTGTGCCTACCCGATGAGCCTGTTTCGCAGAAAAACGGACGCCGCGTCGTTCCTCAGGATCTGCGAGCAGCACGCGCACGTGGTTCCCGCGGAGAGCTACACACGGGTGGCGGGCCGAGACCAGCGGCTGCGCGCGGTGTCGCACCTGCAACAAAAGGCTCTGGCGCTCGAAACGGAGGCGGCCGTCCTTCAGGCGACGGAAAAGTCACTCGCGCAACAGCAACGCGAGCTGGCCGACTTCTTCGAGAACGCGGTGGAGGGGTTGCAGCGCGTCGGGCCGGATCAGCGCATCCTGTGGGCAAACAAGTCTCTTCTGGACCTTCTCGGGTATGGTGCGAACGAGTACGTCGGGCGCTATCTCCCCGACTTCTATGTCCAGCCCACCGTGTTCGAGGAGCTGTGGCGGCGCCTGATGCGTCGCGAGATCATCTACGACTATCCGGCAAAGCTGCGGTGTAAGAACGGATCCATCAAGCACGTCCTCATTCACTCTAACGGTTGCTGGAACAAGGGCAGGTTCCTGTATACGCGCTGCTTCATCCGTGACGTGACCGAGCAGGACCGGCTCCAGGAAGAGCTCAAGCGGCGGCTCGATCAGCTCGCCGAAATGGATCGCCGCAAGGACGAGTTTCTCGCCATGCTCGGCCACGAGCTGCGCAACCCGCTGGCGGCTGTGCAGTATGCCATCAACGTTTCGTGCCTGGATGCATCGCAACAGGATCGGGCGCTTGATATCGCGCGTCGCCAAGCCGATCAGCTCGGACGTCTGGTCGACGACCTGTTGGACGTGGCGCGGATCACGCAAGGGACCCTGCGCTTGCGCACGCAGCGCCTGCGGTTTGCGCAAGTGGTGGAGCGTGCGCTGGAGACGACACGGCCGCTCGTAGATCAGGGGAAGCACTATCTGACGAGCCTGTTGCCCACAGACGATGTTTCCGTGGAGGCGGACCCGACCAGGCTGGAACAGGTGATCGTGAATTTGATCTGGAACGCCGTGAAGTACACAGCATCCGGCGGCCGAATCGAGGTGACGGTCGAGCCACAAGGTGACGAGGTCGTGCTGCGTGTCCGCGACAATGGGATCGGGATAGCTCCAGAGATGTTACCCCGCGTGTTCGAGCTGTTCGCGCGGGCCGATGGCACGCTGAATCGTTCTCCCGGCGGGCTGGGCGTTGGCCTCACCGTCGCCCGACGAATTGTCGAGCTGCACGGCGGGCACATCGCAGGCTCCAGCGATGGACTCGGCCGCGGCGCCGAATTCGTCGTCCGTCTTCCGCTTGCTCCCTCGATGCCCGATGTGGCCGACGCCGCGGTTGCCCCCGCCGCCACCTATGACCGCATTCTGTTGGTGGAGGATAATCCCGACGCCGCCGAAAGTCTGAAGATGTATCTCGAGCTCCTTGGGCATGACGTGCAAGTTGCGGCTGATGGCTTTGCCGCCTTGGACAGCGCGCGTGCCAGCATTCCGGATGTGATGCTGGTCGACATTGGACTGCCGAACATGGATGGGTACGAGGTCGCGCGTCGGGTGCGGCAGGACCCCGAGCTCACGCAGGTCGTGCTCGTGGCGCTGACCGGGTACGGCGGCAAACGGGATAAGGAGCAGGCCATGGCCGCCGGCTTCGATTGCCACCTGGTCAAACCCGTGAGCCCGGAGGCGTTGCGAGAGGTTCTGCGATGCCACGGGAAGCCGGAAGCGAACCTGCCGAAGCCACCGCGTCTCGGCGCGCCTGCCGAATTACCTGGATGCTGAAACAAATTCCGGCGCACCCGTTCGATCTGAGAAAAACCGCCTCACTACGAAGCACACGAAGGCAACGAAGGAAGAGGGCAACGTGGACGTTCGTCGGCCTCAAGCCCCCAAGCCGCTTTGCCCAGCAATTCGAAATGCTGCGATGCAACCGCTCGCGAAACCCATCCCCCAGCAAATCGTTTGAAATGTCGGGTTCCCCCGCTCTTTGCTGGAGGGGGGCCAGGGGTGAGTTCGCTAATAGCTCTCGAGCGCGCGCCGCAGCTTGGCCGCGCCCTTCGGTGGTTTGATCTTTCCCGACAGGATCTGTTTCGCCGACACGCTGCGGCCGTAGTAGCTCTTGTTCGCATCGTTGCGCGTGGCGATCACCGTACCTTCGAGCGACACGCCGGCGAAGAGACCCTGGCTACGGCTGTAGGTGTATACCGCGGCCACCGGGAGGACACCGGCCGCGAGATCTCTGCCGACTGGCCCAGCCGCCGCGCTCAGGTCGGCGCCGATCTTGATGTTGGCACCGTGTGCGAACGCGTTTACGGCCTCCGGAGTGTTGAGCACCATGACGAACTCGGTGACTTGGGCGCCGACTTGGAAGCCGAAGCCGACGCCGCCGGTGCCGATGGCCGACGGTCCGCTCCATCCGTGCGCGGTGCGCGCCACGACCACGCCCCAACCACCCTGGCCGCTGAAGATGAAACCCGCCTTGAGCACGGTCAGGATCGCCAGGCCTTTGGCGTCGCGCAGCACCGCCTTCGGAATCCCGGATTCCGGTATCTCGCGGAATTTTTCGATGACCGTAGTCGCCTGGTCAACCTGGTCCTGCATGCCCTTGGCAACGGACAACGACGGCGCGGCCACGAGCAAGGCCCCGATCATGAGGCTCCCGAAAATGGTCTTCATCTCGTCTCCTCTCTTAAAACCTCAGTCGAACGGATCGCGCGACTAGATGCGGCTCTCCATGCCATGAGATTAGAGTACCGTGCAACCGCTGCTCAAACGAGCCACTTTCAATCCAGCAACCCGCTAAAACGTTTCGCCGAATGTCAGATACACGATCCCCTGCTCTTCGTCGCTAAAACCCGCGTCAATACGTGCCACCAGGGCCGACGACAGCGCAATGCGCAGACCGCTGCCATAGCTGTACTGGAGGCGCGAGTTGTAGTGGATATCCGGCCGCGCGGCGTGGAACTCGTCGTTGATTTCGGTGGGATCGAGGAACACCCGCCCGGTTTCGCCGAAAAGAACACCATCCAACTTGACATGCCACAGCTTGTAAAAATCAAATTCCGTCAGGAGCGCGCGGGCTTCGAGGTTGATCAGCAGGCGCTTCTTGCCGGCGAACCGATGCGGGAAGAAGCCACGCAGGGTGTCGGATCCGCCGAGCTCGGTCAGCTCCCAGAACGGAATGTCCCCCGAGGGCCCATCCATCCAGACGCCGTCGATCCGGGCTCCGGTGACCAGGCGCTTGTTGAACCAGGGATACAAATACCCGAGATCGCCGGCGACGCGGGTGAACTCGAAGTTACTCCACAGCGCTTTGTCCGTATGACTCGCCTTGAGCATCAGCAGCCAGCCGCTGGTCGGATGGGTGAGATCGTCGCGGTCGTTCCACACCAGCGACAGCGACAGCGGGTTGCTCTTGCCGCCATTCACGCCGGGCATGCCGGCGAAACCGTTCTCCGACGGCGGATCCTGAGTGAAGGGGCAGGGCACCAGCCCGCCGCAATCGTCCTCTCGATCGCCGTGCCGAATGTCGACCTCGCGAAACATCACGCTGAAATTCAGCGACAGGCGCGGCAGGAAGCGCCAGCCAAACGCGAGGATGCCGAACATGTCCTGGTATGCATGGGTCGAGGCGGGATCGGGACCGCGATCGTTGTTGCCCAGGCCGAAGAACTCGCGCTGCGGATCATAGCGGAATTTGCCGTAGACGGTGACTAACAGCCGATCGTCAAGCAGATGCGGCTCCATGAGCTTGATGCCGTGGGATTGCTGGTTGTTGAGCACCGCGTAGGTTGCGTCGACATCCAACGTCATGCCGGTGCGCAGGATATTGCGGTGCGTGAACTTGACACCGACGACCGGGCCGGTGTCGGGACCATATCCCAGCTGCGGCAGAACGGCCCATTGCCGTCCATCCGCCTTACCATGCGACTCCGGCTGTGGGATCAGCAGATCGGAAATGTCCTCTTCGGTCGTCAACTCCTCAATCGCTCCCGCCTCTTGAGATGCGACAAGTGTCAGCGCGAGACTCAGCAGACAGTACGCAAGTGGTCGCCTGCGGAGGAGGATCGGCGTCGGTCGCCCTGGCTCTGTGCCGACCCGCATGACCGGTGCAACTAGCTGACACTGTGCCAATACGAGGCGCAACGAAAAGTAGTATGGTCAAAACTGTATCCGGCACGCCGCGTGTAAGGTTTGCATTGCTGAACTGGCGCCACGGACGTCGCGGCTCCGGTATTCGTTCACGGCGACTGGGCAGCCGGTCTCTCCGACGGCAGCATGACGGGCGTTGATCTTGCTCGTCAGGTTCGCGATGCGACGGCGTATCCCCTGGTGTCGCGTGTAGCGCTGCTGCTGCTGCCCGATGGCGGTGGCCCAATGTGGCCCTCTCGTCGACCATCCGCCGCCCATCCGATCGACGTTGAACCATTCGCCCACACCCGCGGAGTTGGCTGAGCTGTGGGTCGAGCCGCCGGACGTTCGGAGCCGCGCTCTCTTCTATGGCGTCGGCGGAGTGCGCCACGCGCCCGATCCGCATGTGCGCTATGAGCTCCTTGCCGAGAAGCACGACTTCTCCAGCTTCAGCCGTGGATACACCGTCAAAGATCCTGACGGGCGCAAATGGAGCGTCAAGCTTGGGATCGAAGCGCAGCCGGAAGTCGTTGCGTCGCGGTTGATCTGGGCGGCTGGGTATCATCAGCCGCCGGTGTATTACGTCGAGCACTGGGAGCTCACCCGGGACGGCAAGGTGACGATGCAGCCGCCGGCCCGCTTCCGGCCGAAGGTGCGGCGGTTCAAGCGGCGCGGCACCTGGTCGTGGCAACAAAATCCGTTTGTCGACACCCGCGCCTATCGAGGTCTCATCGTCCTTATGGTGATGCTCAACAACTGGGACATGACCACTGCCAATAACGCCATCTATGAGATGCCGAAGGAGCGCGACGGAGTGCATCGTTGGTTTGTGGTGCAGGATGTCGGGACCTCGTTCTCCCGCACGCGGGGCAGTTGGAGGGATGGCGCGCGCGGCGATTTGCAAGGCTTTGCGCGCCAGGGATTCATCGAGTCGGTAGACGCTGGCCGCGTGCTGTTTGATTGGCACGGTCCACACGGCGACCTGCTCCAGGAGATCAGGCCGGATGATGTCCACTGGATTGCCGACAGATTGGCGACCCTGAGTCCGACGCAATGGGATGATGCGCTGCGCGCCGTTTGCTCTGCCACGTCGGGGATGACGTTGGCGCCGAATCCCGAGTCGTCGGGGCGGGCAGCGTGCGCTGCGATCGCCACACAGACAAAAAGGATTGCGGAGAGCCCTGCACCTAGCCCCAAGTCGTAGTGCGCCGGGTGCAATCCGGTGCTCACGTCCCGCCGGTGGTGCCGCGCACACACGTCACCTTGCATGGCCAAACGCCGGAGCACGCTTCGTGCCCTCATCTATACGAACGATACCGAATTCGTTTTCACACGGCTGCCCACAGTAGTTCCTTCATCGAATGTAACTGTTTCATGACTCCCTCAGTAATCGGCAGTGTCTCACGCAGCCCGCACCGCGAGTTTCGCTGGCCCTGACCTTGCTACTCAGCGGTTCACTAGAGAGAGGAGGCATTCGTATGTTGCATTACGCTGTGGTGTTCTTTGTGATCGCGCTCATCGCGGCAGTGCTCGGCTTCCGCGGCGTCGCTGGCCTGTCCGCCGAGATCGGCTGGGTGTTCGCGGTGCTGGCGATCGTCTTTCTCGTGGTGATGGTGCTCAGCGGGCGCGGCCCCGTAGCTGTCCCGTAGCGCTCCATAGGTTAGTGAGCACTTTTTCAAACGGAGGATTCGATAATGAGGGTTTCAACGAAGAAGATGTGCGCGGCTTTGGGCTTCGCATTGGTATTGATTGTGACCCGCGCGCAGGCGGATACGCCAGACGCGTGGATCACAACGAAGGCAAAGCTGGCGCTGCTGACCACCGAAGGCGTCAGCGGCACTTCCATCAATGTTGATACGGTCAACGGGCAGATCACCTTGCACGGCAAGACCAATACGGCCGAGGAGAAGGCGAAGGCGGAAGCCAGCGTCGCCAAGATCGACGGTGCCAAAGGCGTACGGAATCTGCTCCAGGTCGTGCCGGCACCAGAGAGCAAGCCGGTGCAGAAATCCGATGACGAGATCAAGCAGCAAGCGGAGAAGGCGTTGAAGGCCGACACGGTCTTGGCGGATAGCAGTATCAGCGTACAGTCCGTCAACAATGGTGTCGTACTCCTGGGCGGCACGGCCAAGACATTAACCGCTCACTTGCATGCGGTTCAAACGGTGGCGTCGGTTCCGGGTGTCCGCCGGGTCGCTAGCGAGATCCAAAGCCCGGATAAGCTTGCCGACAATGAAATTTGGCGGGAGCAAACCGCCACAAAGACGAGCGACCACGGTCGCGGTGTGAAGAGCGCCGCCACGGACACGTGGATTACTTCGGCCACGAAGATGCGGCTGCTTGCCGATGGCTCCACCCCGGCGCTCGACATCAACGTCGATACACGGAATGGCGTCGTGACCCTTTTCGGGATGGTGCCGTCGGCAGCCGCCAAGGCTGCTGCTGCCGCCGACGCTCGCAAAGTCAGCGGAGTGAAGGGGATCGTCAACGAGCTCCAGGTCGTCTCCTCCGGCAAACAGGAGGCGGTCAAGGCTCAGGATGCCGATCTGCAGAAGGAACTGAAGACGGCCTTCAAGGACCGGAACGACTTCAAAAACATCTCCGTCGAAGTCAAGAACGGCGTGGCTCGACTCAGCGGTAGCGTCCCCGGACAGAGCGAGCGTCTGGAAGCGGCGGTGGTGGCACGTTCGACACCTGGAGTGCGTTCGGTCAGGGACGACCTCCGGGTCGCCGATTAGCGGTGAGGATAACTTGCCTGGCGTGCGCGAACCTTTGCGCCAGAATTCAAACGTCCGGCCTCCTTCTCTGTTTCAAGAGAAGGGGGCCGACGTATTCCTGCGTCTCGCCCCGCGCCAAATTCTCAATCTCGGATGGACCAGACCAGCGCGCCCTGCGGATTGTCGCGCCGGGTCAATCACCCAATACGAGGTGGATCTGATGGACAATGCCGTCGCGGAGGCGCGGGAAGTATGCGTCATGCTGTGGCGTCCCATCCAGCGTTGCTTGCCGAATCCCACGGTTGACGCCCTGTGGGTTCTCGACACGGATTGCATAGGCAGTCGCGCCGTCGTGCACGTTCATCTCGAAACCGGGCCAGCTGCGAGGAATGGCCGGCTCGACGCGCCAGTGCTCGGCTTCCCAGTGCAGGCCAAGAACCTTTTCCCATGCGAAGCGGTAGGCCCAGCCGGCAGACCCGGTGTACCATGTCCAACCGCCGCGACCGGTGTGCGGCGCAGCTCCATACACGTCGGCGGCAAGCGCGTAGGGTTCGACGCGGTACAGTGAGAGCGCGTTCGCCTCGGTCCGCCCGGTCGGCAACACTTTCGCGAATAGCGAGACCGCCAGGTCGACTTCACCCAGCTCGAGGAGCGCCCACACGACCCAAACGGCCGCGTGGGTATACTGACCGCCATTTTCCCGAACGCCCGGCGGATACGCGGCAATGTACCCGGGATCGCGGAGCGAGTGGTTGAACGGCGGCGCCAGCAGGAGGATCAGCCCTTCCGCATGGTGCACCAGCCGTTGTCGCACCTCATGCAACGCGCGGCGTGCACGTGTTACCTCCGCAGCGCCCGACAGGACTGCCCACGATTGGGCGATCGAGTCGATCTGACACTCGTCCTGCGTGATTGACCCGAGCGGCACTCCGTCATCATAGAAGCCGCGTCGATACCACGCTCCATCCCAGCCGTTGGCTTCAATCACCTGTAGGAGATCCTCGGCGCGCCGGCGCAGGTCATCGGCGCTGACGGGATCATTCATCATCACGCACACGGGCACGAAGTCACGGAGTGTCGCGTACAGAAACCATCCGAGCCAGACGCTCTCACCACGCCCAAACGCGCCGACGCGGTTCATGCCGTCGTTCCAATCGCCGCTGCCGAACAGCGGTAACCCGTGCGCACCCGCAGTGTGCCCCTTGTCGATCGCGCGCCGGCAATGTTCGTACAACGTGCCCGCCGCCTCGCCGACGCGAAAGCGGTTGTAGCGATCGCCTTCTTCGGCTCGCAGCGGCTCGGCTTTGAGGAACGGGATTGCCTCGGCCAGGACGTCCCGATCGCCGGTTGTGCGGACATACAGCGCCGTCACATACGGCAGCCACAGCAGATCGTCGGCGCAACGCGTGCGGATGCCGGCTCCCGAGGGCGGATGCCACCAGTGCAAGACATCGCCCTCTTCGAACTGATGGCGCGCGCATTCCAGCACGTGCGCGCGGCAGAGTTGCGGCGCCGCATGGATCAACGCGGCGACGTCTTGAAGCTGATCGCGAAAGCCGAAGGCGCCACTCGATTGATAGAAGCCCGTACGCCCCCACACTCGGCTGCTCACGGTCTGGTACGCGAGCCAGCGATTGACCATGACGTCGAAGGCGGGATCCGGTGTGCGGACCGTCGTCGTACTCAGGAGTTGGTCCCAGAAGGCGTGCACCGCCTGCAACGCCGCGTCGACCGCCGCCGCCGGCCGGTATTTCCCCACGAGGTGCAGTGCCTCGTCGCGTCCGCTGCCTTCACCGAGAAGGAAATGCACCGCGGTCGTTCCCGCGGCCGCCAGATCAATGTGCAGTTGCACGGCGGCGCACGGATCGAGTCCCGGACGCACTGTATTCGCGAGCCCGATACGATGCAGCGCCGCCGGCTGTGCCCGTTGCCCGTGGCGTCCGAGAAACTCCGCCCGGTCGGTTGTGAACCCGTGCAGCGTCCGGTTGCCCGCCAGGAAGGCGACGGCGTCGCGGAAATCCTCGTTCCACGGATTGCGCGCCGACAGTATCTGCGACTCGGTGTCGAAGCTGGGCAGGATGAAGGGTTGGGTGACATCGCGCGTCGTGCCTAGGACCCACTCGGCATAGTAGGTTGCCGTGATGCGGCGCGGGCGCTCGGCGCGATTGGTCAGCCTCAATTGAATGACTTTGACCGGATCGTCGAGGGGAACAAAGAGCGTGACCTCTTGCTCCAACGCATGGCTGTGCTGGCGGAAGACGGTGTATCCGGCGCCGTGGCGGACTTCGTAGGCACCTGCATCCTGCGCCGGCGATGTCGGCGACCAGACTTCGCCCGTCTCCTCATCGCGCAAGTAGAGGACTTCCCCCGGTTCGTCGCACACCGGGTCATTGCGCCACGGCGTCAGGCGATTCTCGCCACTATTCTCCGCCCAGGTGTAGCCGCCGCCCACCTCCGACACGACGAATCCGATGCGCGAGTTGGCGATCACGTTGACCCACGGTGCCGGTGTCCGCTCGCCGGATTCCAGGTGGATGACGTATTCCTTGCCGTTCGCGCTGAAACCTCCGCGCCCGTTGTCGAAGAGTAGCGGGCCCGGTGATTCGAGACGACCCGTGTCTGCCACGGGAGCCAGCGTCGGAACGAGAGGCGGAAGACGCGCGGGGATCTCCGGCCACGTGACCTGCTCGGCAAGGCGGCCGGCGGCGCCATCCAGGACGACGCGCGCCGCGCTCATCAACCCGAGGCGGTCAGCTTCGTCGACCTGATCGGCATGGATGAGAAAGATCCCGCCGGTGCGGTGCAGCCAGCCCTCCGCGCCGGCGCCCGCAATGACCCGCAGGATGCGATCGTCGGCTTCCGCGTTGTAGCCTCTGGCGTGTTCATTGAGAATCACGAGATCGACAACCACGCCGCGCCCGCGCCAGAAGGCCTGGGCGCATAGGATCTCGTGTAGGAGGGGAATATCATCGGCGCCATGAATCGACACGAGGAGAATGGGGAAGTCCCCGGACAAGGCGAACTTCCACAGCGCGGACTGTCCCACAATGTTGCGTTCCAAGACAGCCGGCGCCGGGCGCAGCGCAGGGTGTGAGTAGAGGAGTAAGGAGAGCAGCCGCTCGATCACCGGTAACTCGCGCGGATCCAATTTGATGCGAGTCAGCTCCGTGGCGCTGTGGGTGCGCGCGAGATCAACGATCCAATCCAACTCGGGTAAAGAGCGGTGCGCGTCCGCCAGTGCCAATGCGGCGTCGCGCGACTCCGCAGCCATGGTGACAAAGGCGAGCGTCCGACTGCAGTGGGGCGCCAGCGCGACTTCCGCTGCCAGTGCCATGACCGGATCCAATGTCGCACCGGTGCTGCACGAAAGGCTCGGTGGCCGCGAGGCGAGCGCCGCCGGAGATACCAGGCTGCCGCCACGTCCCAGGAAGCGCTCGCGCGATCCCTCGTAGCCCAACGGTCTCGCGTCGGTGGCCGGCAAGACCATCGTGTGCAGAAGAATAACGGACGGCTCGGTATTTGAACGCCGCCGGCGTTCAAATACCAGCGCGTGGTGCTCGGCAAGATACTCGCTCTCGACGAACAGCTTGCTGAACGCCGGATGACTGCGATCGGCGAGCGGATCGTTGAGCGCGACTTCTCCGTAGCTGGTAATCGTCAGACGCCGGTGCCGGCTGCCTTCATTGGTGATGGTCAAGTAGCGGATTTCGATATCGGCGTTCGGCGCCACCGCAATCGTTTCCCGAACCGCGATGTCGCCGTGGCGCGCTTGCAGCTCCACCGCGTGTGGGTGGAACTGCACCTGGCGGGTGAGGTCGCCGGGAACGGGCTGACGAAACAAGGTCCAGAGGTCATCGCCGTCGGCCTCTTGGATGTAGATGCGGAATCCGGAGTCATCCAAGGTGGTGTCGGGATGCCAGCGCGTCAGCGCCACTGAGCCCCACCAACTGGCGACGCCACCAGCATCGGTCACCAACAGCCGATAGCGACCGTTCGACAGCACGTGGGCTTGCGGGAACGGAACATCCGGCGTGGCCGGCCACGGATCCATGGCGAGACTCAGAGGTCGCGTGGTCTGGGCGTGCGGCTCAAAGGGCCGCGTCCGCTCGAGCGGGACGCGTGACGGGGGCCGTTCGACCAAGAGCAGCTCCGCGGTGCGGGTCATTGGCTCCCTGGCGAAGCGCCGGACAAAGGTATCGTCGTTGAGAAAGTTGTTCAGCGTGGCGAGGATCATTCCCTGATGGTGAGCCATGTAGGAGCGCACCAGACCGTAGCGTTGCCCTTGCGACAGCCGTGACCAGGTAAAATCGATCGCCTCGTAGAGGCCGTAGCGGCCCCACATGCCGAGCTTCTGGAGTGCCGCGAGATTGCTCAGCACCGCCTGTGGCGCCAGGGGAAGGGCGAGGAGCGACGCGTAGGGACTGACGACCAATTCGTCACTCAGGCCGCGCTTGAAACCGAGCTCCGGCACTCCGAAGGCGCGATATTGATAGTTCTGCTGCGCATCGACACGGTAGTACCCCGATTCCGAGATGCCCCACGGCACACCACGGTCGCGGCCGTAGGCGATTTGTTCTTGCACGGCCGCGGCGCAGCTGTGGCCCATCAACGTCTCGCGCCCTTCACGCAGCAGCAGACCGGGCATCAGGTACTCGAACATCGTGCCACTCCAGGACAGCAGTGCCCGGTGGCCGTCAACGTTGCCGATGGGCCGGCCGAGATGGATCCAGTGCTCTTCTGGCACGTCGCTCTTGGCGATCGCGACGAAGCTGGCGAGCCGGGCTTCGGAGGCGAGGAGATCGTAATAGTTGGCGTCGAGTTTGGCCGCCGTGGCGTCGTACCCCAGATGGAACAGCCGGCGGCGGGCGTCGTAGAGAAATGCGAACTCGGTCTGCTGTACAAGGCGATCGGCGCGGTCGGCGATCTCCGCCACTCTCTCGAGCGTATCCTGCGCCGTGTGCCGCGCCGCTTCGAGCCCGGCGGTGAACGCGGCAATCCATTCCCGCGCGGGCGCGACCTCGTGCGCCGGGGCAGGCGCGAGCAGCTCTTGCAGACCGGACAGCGCGGTGATGGCGCTCGTACAGACGCCCGAAGACTCGGTGAGTGTCGGCAGGAGGGGGAGGGCCGCGCGGACGGCGCCCCATGCCGCAGCCAGGTCCGCCGGCAGCGTGTCGGCGCCAAACAAGACCGGAGTTTGCGCGAGGGCGGAAAGCCACGGCGCGAACATTTCCATCTCGCGGCGCAGGCGTTCGACGTCATGCCGCAATTGTCGCGACCAGAAATGCATCTCCGCCAGTGATGCGGAGTCGAGGATCTTGGTGCCGGTATGCAGCAGTCCGAGCACAATGCGCTCAAGCTCGGGACAGGCATGGTCGATCAACTCGCCGATACCGCTGTGCCATGCGAGCGGCTCGTCTTTGACGGCAGTGATGCGCATGCGAATGTCCGCGATGTGTTGCTTCAGCGTCGCTACGCTCGATCGATCCCGCGACTCGGCGGCCGGGCGAATCGCCTCGTCGAGCACGTCGAGCGTATCGAGGAGACCTTGCCACGCGGCGGTATGCACGACCGGCTGGCGCGCGAGCTCGATGCAGGTTTGTTTCACCGCCAACAGCGCGCCGACCAGGTTCCCGCTGTCGACGGTGGACACGTAGCGCGGCAACAGCGGCTCGAGGGTGGCCGTGTCGTACCAATTGAAGAAATGGCCGCGATAGCGCTCCATGCGCTCAAGGGTGTCGAAGGTGTTCTTGAGTCGAAGGATGACCCACAGCAATCCGCGGTGGCCAAGGTCGTAGGCGGAGATGGTTGCCAGTTGCAGCAGGCCGATATTGGTTGGCGAGGTGCGTCGCGCCACGACGCCGCGCGGCTCTTCCTGAAAATGATCGGGCGGGAGCCACTGGTCGTCCGGTCCAACGAAGGTCTCGAAAAACGCCCACGTGCGTCTGGCCAGCATGCGCAGGCACCGGATGTCGGCGGGGCTCAGGACCTCGGGACGGGAAGGACGCGGCCGGCTGATGCGTGCCGCAATCTCGGGCGAGATCGCCCAGAGCAGCAACAGCGGTCCGGCGACAACGAGCGCCTCCGGCCGGTAGCACGCCAGCAGCAGGGTCACTGTGCCCGCGACCAGTGGCGCCGCTGCCATCTCACGCCAGGGCGCACGCGCGTGCCGATGGACGAGGCCGCGCGCGGTATGCGCGGCCGAAGTCCACTCGAGCAAACGCGTTCGCGTCAGATAGACGCGGACCAAAGTGCGGACAATTGCGTCGCCGAGCACCGCCGCCTGGTGCGGTAGGAAGGCGATCTCAAAGCACCAGGAAGCCGCCGCGGCGCGCATCGAGCGCGCCAGGCCGTCGGTATCGGAAAGCGCGGCCATGGGCGCGCCGGTGAGGACGAGACGGCTGGTGAAATCCGTGAGCCCGGGGATCGCCGGCACCAGAAGCACCAGCAGTGTCCACGCCGCCAGTGATCCGGAAGACCACAGCCACAACGCCACCAGCAGTGCCAGCAGCGACGGGGCCAGCAGGCTGCGCCGCAGGTTGTCCAGAATCATCCAGCGGGCAATGAACGACAACCGAGTTGGCGCGCGCCCGCCGTCGGCCGTTGGGACACGTCTGCCAAGCCACGGCAACAGTTGCCAGTCACCACGCGCCCAACGATGCAGCCGCTGGGCATAGGCCAGATACTGTGAGGGGTAGTCTTCGACCAAGACGATGTCCGTCGCCAGCGCGGTGCGGCCGTGGACGCCTTCGAAGAGATCGTGGCTGAGCAACGCCGGCTCGGGGACTCTGCCCGCCAGGCTGCGTTCGAAAGCGGCCACGTCGTAAATTCCCTTGCCGGTGTACACTCCCTGACCAAAGAGATCTTGGTACACGTCCGAGACCGCACGAGTGTATGGATCGAGCCCATCGCCGGCCGAGAAGAGTCTTGAAAACCACGAGGCTTCAGCGCTCAGCGGACTGATTTCGATGCGCGGTTGCAGGATCGTGTAGCCACCGACGACGACGCCGGATTGCGCATCGAACCGGGCTCGGTTCAGAGGATGTGCGAGGGTACCGACCAAACGGCCGGCGCTGGCCCGCGGCAACTCCGTGTCTGCATCGAGTGTGATGACGTAGCGGATCGACGCCAGCGCCGCCGGATCGCCGATGTGAACAGCGAAGGCGCCGCCGGCGTCGCCGGTCAACAGACGATTCAAATCGCTCAACTTACCGCGCTTGCGCTCCCAGCCCATCCAGCAGCCTTCCGACGCACTCCAGCGGCGCGGCCGGTGCAGCAAATGAAACGGGCTCCGGTCAGGCGCGCCATAGCGCGCATTGAGTGCTTGCATGCGTTCCGTTGCCAGTTGCAGCAGCGGCGCATCTTCGGGCAAGACGGCGGCGGCCGCATCCCCGAAATCGGTCAGCAGGGCGAAACGCAGATGCGGGTCCGGATTCGCCAAGAAGCGGATCTCCAAGGCGCGGACCAGCGTCTCGATTTCATCCGCACTCGTCAACAGCGCGGGCACGGCGACGAGCGTGGGGGCATCGGCCGGAATGCCATCCTCGCAATCGAGTTTCGGTAACATCGTGGGCGGCAGCAGCCGGGTCACCAAGCCGTTCATCAGGCTGACGGCAACCGTCCACGCCGGAACGCCGGCGAGCCCGACGGCCAGCAGCGCCGTGAACGGCCCCAGCGACCACAAATGACGGGCGAGCAGTGTTTCGGCAAGCAGCGTGAGCAGCAGAATGCTGCCGACATACGCGGCGGTTGGATGCCCGGTGAGCAGCCGGCGCAGTCGTATCTTCCACGGCGGGCGGTACGCCAGGCGGTGCTCCAACAGAGAGCGTCCGGCGCCGATGAGATAGTGCCCGACATGGTTGGCCGGCGCGTCGTCGCCGTCGCGCGCGCATCGAATCGCGCGTGTGGCGACGGCGGTCTCGGAGACGTCGCTGCGCGCCGCCAGATCCTCAACCGCTTTGCGGTACAGGTCGCGCGTTTCGAAATCCATGCGCGCATAGCTGTCCGCCGGATCGGTGCGCAAGATGTGCTCGGTGGCGCTGACCGCTTCAAAGAAATGCTTCCAATCGGTTGTCTCCAGGCTGCGTAAGCTGCGGATGCAGGTGCCGATGACGGCGTCGGGCTCCGGTCGCTCGCGCCCGGCATCGGGTTCGGTGGCCGCGGCGATGGCGTCGGCCGCCTTCGCCAGGCGTTCCAAGACGGCCAAACGTAACATCGCGGGTAGCGCCCACACCTCGGCGATGCTGAGCGGTTGCGCGAATTGCAATTCGCCGATCAGTGCCACCGTTGCCTGGAGATCGATCGGGCCGCGGCTCGCGTCTTCCAGTGCAAGCGCCAATGCGTAGGCGCGCGGATGCCCGCGCAGCTCACCGACCGCCAGCAAAGGGAGGCGGCGTTCGAACCCGTGCGGAAAGCCGTCGTGCAGTAGGCGCAACGCGCGCCGCACGATATAGTGATTGTCCAGCAACCACTCCGCCCCACGCGACATTTCGGCGGTTTCCGCCGGCGCGATCGCCAAGCGCTGATAGACGCTATCCAGTGACTTCCGCGGCCGCCGCAGCCGGTCTCGGAGGCGTGCCGCAGGGCGCGCGACGCGCGTGACCGGAAGCTTGGCGACACGTTGGAGGCGCTCGCTTCCCCCCTCCGCGGGGGCGTCTGTGTCGGCGCCAGGCACGGGAGATGCGAGCGGGGCTCCCGCGCTTGCCTGCGGGGTCAATGTCCCGGTCGCTCTTGTCCCGGCGCGTGCAGCACCTCGGCGAGATCCTGCAGGATGATGACCGGCTCGCCGCCTTCGTGCAGGAACTGCGAGGCGACGCCGCCGTAGCGTTGCTTGGTGTCGGCGGTACTGCCGTGGGCGGCCAACACCACCAGATCCGCATGTTCCTGACGCGCGAGCTCGTGGAGGGTCTGCGTGCGGCGCGGCGACACGACAATCTGGACGTCGACGCGGGCTCCAGAGGTCGAGAGCCGGCGCTGAATGTCAGCGAGGTAGCGCTTCGCTTCGCTGAAGTTGAGCTCGACGACGCGTTCGGCCAGGCTGACGTCCTCGCTCGAACGCGGCATCCGCCGTGGCATCTCGGGCTCTGGAACCACGTGCGCCAGAATCAATTGCGCATCGTGCGCCCGCGCCAGCTCGGTGGCCGTCGGGAGGATGCATTCCGCGCGCTGCGAACAATCGAGCGGCAGCAGGATCTTGTGGAAACGTATCGGTTCGAGCCCACCGCGTTGCGCCGGAACGATCAACACGGAGGCGTGCGTTGTCGCCAGCAGCTTCTGCACGGTTCCTCCCAAGCTCCAGCCGTTGAGCCCGCCGGCGCCATGGCTTGACAGGACGACGAGATCCGCCTCGTGAGTTCGGCCAAAGTGAGCGATCTGCTCCGCTGCCTTGCCTTGGATGATCTCCACCGTGGTGGCGAAGCCGTGACCGTGGAAGGTCGCCTCGATTTGCCCGAGCTGTGTCTGCGCTTCCGCACGTGCCATCTCCCACTCGAGAGCGTCGATCGGCGCGCGAGGGTCATCGGCGGGATCGAGCACCCGCAACAACGTGATGTGCGCCGAAAATGCGGCGGCAACGGCGGTGACGAACGGCACCACCCGTTCCGCGATCGCTGAGCCATCCAATGGCACCAGGATGTGATGAATCGCGAGGCCGGCGCACGGATTCGGAGTGGGTGAAGGGGTTGGGGCGACATCACTCGCTCCATTGATCATCGGCCTCCCCTCGCGGCTACTATCATCGGCGGCGACGTCGCTGGTCACGCAAGACTCCTCTGGCTGTGCGATCGAATCTAGCCGGAGGCGTGCCATCGTGTTTCTGAGCGAGGCGTGTGAGGCCCACGGCTCAAGCGGGGTGATGACGTGCAGGGACTACACGGGTTTGCTGTAAAAGTAAGAGGACAATGGCCGCCGGCCGCGAGCTGAACCCGAGCGGCGTTAACGAGTGACAATCGCTCCTACAGAGTTTCCCGTATTGGGATTCCGGCCCGCGGCGCTCTATAGCCTGTCTGGGGCGGCGATCCGTATGCAGAGAACAGTTGCTGTAACCGCACTGTCGGCCCGCGGGCCGCAGCAGGTGGCGGTTGCCTGTGGCGTCGCCGTGGGGCTCGGTGGGTTGATCACGCTCATCGGCTGGGCTGCGGATGTCCAGCGGCTCACAGACTGGACGAACGACGGGATTTCAATGTTTCCGATCCCGGCAATCTGCGCCGTCGTCAGTGGCGTTGCGCTTGTGCTGAGCAGTCTGTCGGAGCGGCGTTATCGCCCTGCAATCCACGTCATGGCGAGTGGGGTCGCAGTGATCAGTGCGCTGACGCTCTTCGAGCACATCACGGGAACCAATCTCGGCATCGATACGCTCCTATTCCCGCGCGCCTGGGGGCAAGCTGCCGCCGCGGCGCCGATGCGCATGGGACCACCCGCGTCACTGTCATTCCTGCTGATTGGCGCGGCGCTGGTTCTCTTGCATTCCGGACGGCGCGCCCGCTGTGCCGCTGCCGCGTTCGGCGTGGCAGTCATCGCGATCGCCGCGCTGTCGCTGATTGGCCGCCTGTACGGCGCGCAGGAAATGTATACGGTGCCCCACCTCACCGGCATCGCCTTGCAGACCGCTTCAACGCTCTTGGCGTTGGGTGCCGGCCTAGTGGCCAGCCTGCCCGATCATGAGCCGCTGCGCGTGTTGTTGGAACGCAGCTCTGCCGGAATGCTGGCGCGGCGCAGCTTGCCGATTGTCATCGTCCTCTCGGTGGCGCTGGGAGCGCTGCGCGTGCTCATCCAGACCCATGGGCTGGTGGATGTCGCCTTCGGCACTGCCTTGCGCACGCTGGTGGAGATCGTCCTGCTGACCGGACTGCTGTGGCGGGCGGTGGCCATGCTGCGTACGCACGAGCAGGAGCTCCGCGCCAGCGAAGTGGAGATCCGCCGCCAAGCCGCCCAACTCGCATCGTTTCTCCAAACGGCGCCGATTGCCTTACATCGCGTCGGGTCCGACGGCATCATCCTGTGGGCCAACGATGCCGAGCTGAACACGTTCGGCTACACGCGCGATGAATATGTCGGTCAGCATATCGCCGCGTTTCACGTGGACCAGCATGCCATCGCGGACATTCTGGCGCGCCTGACGGGTGGTGAACCGGTGCGCGAATACCCGGCACGAATCAGGTGCAAGGACGGCTCGATCAAGTCGGTCCTGATCGACTCGAGCGTGTTGTGGGAAGCGGGCCGCTTCGTGCACACGCAGTGCTTCACGCGCGATGTCACGGAGCAGCAGCAAGGCGAAGAAACGCGGGCGTTGCTGGCTGCCATCATCGAAGCCTCCAGCGATGCGATCGTCAGCAAGACGCTTGAAGGCATCGTCACCAGCTGGAACGTCGGCGCCGAGCGGGTCTTCGGCTACAGCGCGGAAGAAATGATTGGGCAATCCATTCTGCGCATCGTCCCACCCCATCGTGTCGGCGACGTTGCGACCATCCTTGCCGCCATCGGACGCGGCGAACGCATCGAGCATTTCGAGAGCGAGCGCGTGCGCAAGGATGGCCGTATCATCAATGTGTCGCTCGCGGTCTCGCCGATCATTGATGCGAAGGGCCACATCATCGGTGCCTCGAAAATCGCGCGTGATATTACCGAAAGCGCCAAGCTCTACGAAGCGGCGCAGCAAGGCCGCGCCGCCGCCGAGGAGGCCAGCCACGCCAAGGACCGGTTCCTTGCCATGCTCAGTCACGAACTTCGCAATCCGCTCGCCGCCGTTCGCAACGCTGTCACCACGGCGGCGCTGGACCCGGCACGGGCGCGCCGCGCGCTCGAAATCGCGCGCCGCGGCACGGATCAGCTGACGCGGCTGATCGACGACTTGCTGGAGGTGACGCGGCTGACGCAGGGACGCATTACTCTGCGGCGCGAGAGGGTTGCGCTGGAAGAGATCGTCACACGAACGATCGATGCGCTCCGGCCGTTCTTCGACGAGCGTTCGCTGACCCTGAATGTGTCACTGCCGGCGCAACCGATTGAAGTGGACGGCGATCCTGCCCGACTGGAACAAGTGCTCGGCAACCTGTTGATGAACGCCGCGAAGTTTACCGAACCCGCTGGACAGGTGACGATCGGCCTCGAGTACGAGGACGGATGGGGGGTGCTGCGCGTGCGCGATACCGGCATCGGGATCGCTCCCGAGCTGCTGCCGCGGATCTTTGAGCTCTTTGTGCAAGCCGATCAGGCATTGGATCGGACCCGCGGTGGATTGGGGATCGGCCTGACGGTGGTGAAGCAGCTGATCGAAATGCACGCCGGCGCGGTTGAGGCGCACAGCGCCGGCATCGGCCGCGGCGCGGAGATCGTTGTCCGGCTTCCGGCCACCATCGGGGCTGCGCAGGTGGCTCGGACGGTTGCCGCCGCACCACCGGTGCGTCGCACCGTGAAGGCGCGTGTCTTGATCGTCGAGGACAATGCCGATGCGGCCGAAAGCCTGATGATGTTACTCGAGCTCCTCGGTCTGCGCGTGCGTGTGGCCCACGATGGCTTTGCCGCCCTGGTGGCGGCGTGCGCCAATCCCCCGGATGTCATGCTGATCGATATCGGACTGCCGGAAATGGACGGCTACGAGCTCGCTCAACGCATCCGTCAGGAGCCGGCATTACGCGATGTCACGCTCGTCGCCCTCACGGGATACGGCCGCGAGGAAGACCGACAGCGGGCGCTCGCCGCCGGCTTCGACTATCACCTGGTGAAGCCGGTGGACCCGCGCAAGCTCGACGCTCTGGTCGCTGGCATCACGCCGTCGAGGCTGACGATGCACTAGGCCCTGCGGCGGGATGAAGGTCCGTCACGACATCTGGGTCGCGGCGGCCAGGCGCGTCAGTTGGTCCCCCAGGTGCGTGAGCCCGTGCTCGGCTGCCAGCGCGCGCCCGCGGCTGATCAACGTGCGCGCGAGCGCCCGATCGCCGCGCCGGTGACGCTCCGCGAGCATGCGCGAGTAGTTGTGCAGCGTGCGGACCTGTGCGGTGACCGCCCCTTCGCGCTCATGATCGTGCATGGCGGTGTCGAAGTAATGTACCGCGAGGTCCCATTGGCGCATGACCCCAGCAAGCAGGCCGAGCAGTTGCGTCACCGCGGTATGGCAGGCGACACCCCATCCCAGAACGTTCCACTGGGCAGCGTAGGGACGGAGATATTCATAGAGTTCCGGGGCGCTCGCGCGGTCGTCCAGGAAGGCGCAGGTCACCGCTAACGACGCGAGCGCCGTGATGCGCGTGTTCAGCGCGTTCTCCTGCGGCAGCTGATCGAGACCGCCGGCCATGGCCGCGTCGAAGGCCGCACGCGCCTCCTGCGCATGCCCCTGCTCGCTGCAAAAGAGCGGCAGCAGCCACGAGCCGACGCCGGCGAAGGTGCGGCCGGTCCGCGTGGCCGGTAGCGCTGAGAGTTGCACGGTGGGTTCCAAATCGGCGAACACCGGCAGTCGTCCTTGTTCGCGGCGCAAACCGAACAGCTGGGCCCATGCAACCACAGCAGCGCCTTCGGCGCTGACCCTCCCGCCGATCGCTGACGCCTCGAGGATCAAGCGTTCGGCGTCTGTGACGCGGCCACGCGCCAGGGCCAGGGTGGCGCCGAAATAGAGGGCATACCAGCGGAAGCGCGGCAGCTTGAGATCCTCCGCCAGCTGCGCGAAGTGCACCAGCTCGGCGTCGGCGGCGCGCAGGCGGCCGCGCCGCATCGACAACACGACCGACCAGGCGCGGGCCGTCAAATGGACGCGCGGATCGTCGGCCGACGGTGCGAGCGCCAACAGGCTCGCAGCGGTGTTACACTGCTCGTCGATGTTGCTGTCGTGAAACAGCGCTTCCAGTTGATCGACCAACACCTCCCCGAGCAGCGCCGGATCGCCGCCGTGCCGGGCCAGTGCCGCGGCCTCGTCGCACAGGTGCACGCGTCGCGCCGCGGTGCCCGGTGTGAAGTACAGCACCTGCGCGAGCCGCGCCAACACCCGGGCGCGCAGTGCCGGGTCGGCCTCGCCGATGCGCTGTGCCGCTTCTTCAAGGAGCTGCAGGACTCCCGGGTCATCATACACCCAGCGCGTCGCCAGCCCCAGCGCCGCGCGCGCCAGCAGCCGCGGCAGGGATAAGCTGCGGGCACGCGCCGCCGCCTGTTCGAAGGTCGCGCGGGCGCGGGCGCCGTCGCCGGCACGATCGAGCGCCTCGGCCTGTCCCAGGCTGATCTCGCACAGCAAGGGCTCCCACCCCGGCGGTCGCGACTCATCCAACAAGCAGGCCGCGTGCTCGAGGTGGCGTGCGGCGCTGTCATACGCATAGAGCGCCTGCGCCTGCTCCGCCGCCTGCCGGGCGTAGGTGATGGCGCGCTGCGGGTCGCCGGCGGTGCCCGCCTCGAAAAAATGGTGCGCCAGCTCGCTCAGGTGATCCTCGACCTTGCCGCCAGGCAGTCGCTCCAACACCTCGCCCACCCGCCGATGCCAGCGCCGGCGCGCCGCAATGCTCTGCCGCTGATAGAGCGCTTGGCACATCAACGCATGCGCGAAGCCGTAACCGCCGCGCCCCTCGCCCGCCGCCCGGATGACGCCCGCTTGCAAGGCTTCGTCGAGGTCGGCGAGAACCTCGTCGATCTCCGCGCCGCTGGCTAACTGCAGCAGCGTTTCGTCGAAATCCGTGCCGATCACCGCCGCCAGATTCAGCCGCTCCTGGCACGACGGGCTCAGACGACGCACGCGGCGCTCGAAGATCTCGATGACGCTCGCCGGGAGCGGCACGCCGTCGAGCAATCGGCTACGCCACTGCCCGCGCTCCGGGTCGATCAGATCCAACTCCCTGAGGTGCTGCAGGATCTGCTCGATGAAGAATGGGTTGCCTTCGCTCGTCTGCACGAGGTCGTGGAGGATAGTGTCCGGCATCGCCGCGCCCAGGAGCCCGCGGGCCAGCGATCCCGTCTCGCGGGCGTCGAACCCGGCGAGGCGGATGGTGCGCTGCAACCCGGACTGTGCCAGGCGGGCCATCACCTGACCCGCAAGTAGCGGCGCGGCGCCGTCCGGCTCGCGGCACGTTGCCACGATGGCCACGCGGCTGTGGGCGATGTCGCGGGCGAGGAACTGCAGGAGCAGCAGGGATGGCTCGTCGGCCCAGTGGAGATCCTCGAACACCAGGAGCTGCGGGCAGGCGTCCGCGGCGCGCGTGACAAACGTGGCGACAGCGTCCAACAGCCGGATGCGGGCCGACTCCGGATCGTCGGTTGGCGCCGGCTCGATGTCAGGCAGGCGGCCGTGCAAGCCCGGCAGCAGGCGGCCGAGCTCAGCGACGCCCGGGCCGGCGACACGACGCAGCGCAGCGTCCTCGAACGTTCCAGCCCATGCACGCAAGATCTCCACCCAGGGCCAGTAGGGCGGGGCGCTCTCTGCCTGGACGCTGTGCCCGATATAGATATGAACGCCCGCGCGCCCGGCGTAGCCGATTGCCTCCTCCACCAGTCGCGTTTTGCCGATACCCGCTTCGCCGCACACGAACACCACCTGCCCGTGCCCGCCCGCCGCCGCATCGATCGCCTCTTGCAGCACCGCGAGCTCGCCGCTCCGGCCGATGAACAGCGGGATTGAGGCGCGCGGGTCGGGTGACGCGTCGGTGGCGGCGTCTGGCGCCCGTGCCCCGACGCTCGCAATGAAGCGGAAGCCGCGCCGATGGACGGTTTCAATGAAGCGCGGGTTGCGAGCATCGTCACCGAGCAGCCGGCGCAATTCCGCGATGCTGACGTTCAGACCCTTCTCCTCGACCGCGGTGTTGCGCCACACGGCGTCGAACAACTCGGTCTTGCTCACCAGCTTTCCCGGCCGCTCGGCCAGGTACCGCAGGACGCCCCACGTCTTCGGGCGCAGGGCAATGGCCTGGTCATCGCGCCACAAGCGCTCCGTTCCGAAATCAATCCGGAAGGGCGGAAAGATCAGATCGCCAGTCACCAGGTCCCCCAATGCGACGGATTTAACCCAAATTGGGCATCTCTTGGAAGACTTGGCGGCGGCGATCGGGTAACTGGAGGCACAGAGAGGAAGCACCGTGGCCACGAAACACAGAGCGTTCGTCATTCAGCTCGAGCCGGGGCGCGCCGGCTTGCGGCAGCCGGTGTTGCGCGGCTGGGTCGAAGAGTTGGAGTCCGGGTTGAGCGCGCCCTTCGATTCCGCCGCCGCATTGGTGGCATTCCTGGAGCGGGCGGTGCAGGCATCCGGCGCTGAAGGGGAAGACAGCGAGAGCTAACCCAAATGAGACAAACGTATCTCACGCAGAGACGCAGAGAAGATGCCGCAGATCGGACTCCAAGATCTCTTCAGTCAAGATCGTTGTGAATGAGATTGGCGATTGGAGGCATGGCTAGTGGAACGGTGGTGTCTCTGCGGCTCTGCGTGAGCTTTTCTTTTGTCACATCAAGCCTAGACCCGCGAGTACCGGCTTCAGTCAAACGCGCGAACAGAACGATGGGGAGGGATTGCACATGGAAGCAACCAGCGCTGTGAGACGCAGCAATGCCTGGCTCGTTGCGGGCCTGGCAATGATTGCCGCAGCGACTGGGCTCAGCGCTTGCGGTGAACATCAAGTCAGCGCGCCCGCATCCCCGCCGCCGGCGGCGACCCCAACCCCGCCGCCGCCGGCGACCCAGACCAAGCCGCCGATGGCCACACCGTCGGCGTCTCCACGGCCACGGCCGACCGACTTCCGAAAATTCGACGCCGTGGCGTTCCCAGTGACCACCCAGCCGGAGCTGCCGGTGTGGTTCTACATCGTGAGCGGCCTCAGCCAGAATGGCCAGCAACCGCTGGCGCTGACGGTGACCGACAACTCCGTCAATCCGGGCGCCGCGGTCACTTTGCTCCCGTTGGTGTCGCCGCCGGCATCGAGCTCCCCGGTCACTCTGGCAACCGGCCAGCTCTGGCAAGTGCAAGCGCCCGGTGCCGGGAGCACAGTGCGTAGCGCCATCGGCAACGGTCTAGTGCTCAGCTACCTGCCGTTCGCGCCGGGCACGGCGCTGACGTCCCTCCAGGATCCGGCCGGCGGCGCGCTCCAGCTCTGGCAGTATGACAAGTCCAGCGCGCAGATTCTCAACGACTTCAATCCGGGCAATCTGTACGTTGTCGGCGACGCCGCCGGCGCGTCGGCGCCGGTGGCGTTCGGCACCAACTTCGACAGCCCGGGGAACCAGTGGCATCCATGGCCAAGCTACCCGCTGCACGCCATCCTCGCGCAAACACCGCAAGGCTTTCCGCAATTCAGCGGTGAGCAAGCCGATGCCTACAGCTGCATCAACGACGCGCGGCACCTCGACCTGTCCGGTACCTGCGAGCTCGGCGGCGGGCAGCTCAACGCCGGCGTGCGCTGCGAGTACTACAACCTGGTGGCGCCGTTGAGCTCCTACGAGCTGTCCATCAGCACGTACGATGCGGCGAGTTGCGATGTCTCGCCGCAGGCGTTCGCAGCGGTCAAGGCGCAAGTGACGACCGAGCTGGGCGCCGCGCAAGCGGTGCAGAAGCTCTATGCAGAGTACAACCAGTTCTTCACGCAGATCTTCCTCGAGAACAGCGACCAGTTGAGTCAGTTGATCCTGGATGCGGCGATCGACCAGAGCTCGAATGTCACCGCGGTTGCCGGAGCGGTCGTTGAGGGGGTGGTGTATACCGTGCTGTCGGCGCTCGGGCCGGTGAGCTCGGTGGTCGCCAACCTGGGAGCAACGGCAATCGCCGGCGCCGAAGCCGCGCAACCGGGTGTCTTGTCCTCCCCGTTCACCGCCGCGGTCCAGGACCTCTACAGCGAGCTGACGACACGCTTCACCGCTGTCGTCACCGCGCTCGATACGCAGGAGGGCACGGTGCTCACCGATTGGAGCATGATGCAGCAGGTGGCGGCGTTGACCAGCAAGAGCGACAGTCCCGATTCGCTGGCGTTCGACCCGGCGCAGAAAACTGCGCTCTTCGATGCCGCCGCATCCGGCTACGCCGTCGCTACCATGCAGGTGCTGCTGCCGGCGAAGTACAGCCTGACACGCTTCTATGGACTGACGAGTGGGGAAGATCTCAGTGGCTATCCCGCGTGGGATCAATGGGCGGAGTGCCTCGGCGGCTTGCAGGGGGCCAGCTGCCCGTCGAGTCTCTGGAACGCCTACGGCGTCTCCGGGGGCAAGGACTATCCGAGCGCAGCCGCGGTGCAAGACGACGTCTTCAACAACGGCGCCACGCAGCACGATTTCTACAACGGTACCAACGGCTGGCAGGGATTCAATCAGGACGCCTTGTCGACCATCTCCTGTGGAGGACAAGTCATCACCGTCGCCAACTACAGCCCCAATACGCTGAGCGTCCAGGCGAAAGGCGTCGCCGGCGTGGTGGGCGGCAACGGTATGGATCTGCCCGCCGGTTCTTCGGAGGCTGTGTCGCAGACCCTCCCACCCTATGGCTTCGTCCAGTTCGCCGGTTACGGGATATCCGTATCCGAGGATGAGGTGAGCCTCAAGGTCACTGTCGACGTGTTCGACAGTAACTACTCGAGCACCGATTCAATCGCATCGTGGAGCGCCACGCAGACGTGCAGTGACAGTACCGCCCCGACGGCATCGGTGGGCACGATTACAACGGCAGGCGGTTACACGGCGTCAGCTGGACCGAGCTTCAACGGCAGCGTGAGCCAGCCCGGCATCACGTCGGTTGGTATCTATCTTCCGATGACGCCGCAGCCGACGTTGACGCCCACCATCGGACCATCGCCCACGCCGACACCGCCGCCGTCAGCGACCCCGACGGTAACTTTCACGCCGACCATACCGCCGACGCCGACGCCTGCCGGTATGGCCAATTGCTGCCAGTGCGGCGGCAGCTTTGCCGGGTGCTTCTCAGCGGCCGAATCGTGTCCGACCGACTGCACTCTGGTGATCAACGCCGCCTGCGATGCGGGGAGCAGCCAGTGCGCCGCCTTCACACCGACGCCGAATGCGATCTACGTGTCCGCGGCGATGCCCAGCAGCGACAGCTACCCTGGCACCGAGAACGCGCCGAAGCAGAGCATTCAGGCAGCTGTCGATGCGGCAATCAGCACCGGCGCGGCGGTATTCATCGACGGTGGTACGTACAAGGAATCGCTCACCGTGACCTCCGGCGTCAGCCGCATCGTGGGCGGGTTCAATCGCAGCGCCGGGTGGACCCAGGATACTTCCAAAGCGACCAGCCTGCAGGGTGGCGCGACCGCGGTCACACTGAGCGGCGTGAGCAACAGCCTGAGCATCGAGAATCTGTCGATTAGCGCGAGCAACAATACGGAGACCGGCGGCTCGTCCTACGGCATCTTGGTGCTCGATTCGCCGGCCGTCACCATCAGCGGTTGTACGGTGACTTCCGGCCTGGGCGGCCAGGGAAGCCTGGGCGAATCCAAACCGGTCGGCACGGCGGGCGGTAATGGCGGCGCAGGCGGAGCTGGCTGCGAGTATCCAGGAGGAATCGGCTGTGACAGCTGCGACCAGCCAGGCGGCGGCGACGGCGGGGTGGTTGCGGTTTGCTCGATCGGGGGCAACCTGTACGGCTCTGGCGGGGGCGGTTTTGGGGGAGGCGGGGGTTCGTGTGACAGTGACACAACCTCCGGCAGCGGGTCGGGCGGTAACGACGGCGCCTTCGATGCCAATGGTTCCGGGGTGGGTGGCAGCGGCGGCGGCGGCGGCCAAGGATGTTCGAGTCCGTCGAGCGCCGTTGGTGGCAGCCCCGGCACCAACGGCGCCAGTGGTACGAATGGCGGCGCGGGGGCGGACTTCGGCACGGTTGCGGGCGACGGCGGCTACGCGCCGTCCGACGGCAGCGGCGGCACCGACGCGAACCCGGGTGGCGGCGGTGGCGGCGCCGCCGGCGGTGGCGGGGGCAATCACGACTGCGACAGCTACGGCGGCGGCGGTGGGGGTGGCGGCAGCGGCGGCTGCGGCGGCGAGGGCGGTACGGGCGGCGGTGGCGGTGGTGGGTCGTTCCCCATCTGGATCAACGCGACCTCGGGGACGGTATCGATCATCAGCACCCACCTGAGCCCCGGCCGCGGCGGCGATGGCGGCAACGGTGGCTCGGGTGGCGCCGGCGGCCCTGGCGGCAGCGGCGGCGCTGGCGGTGGCGGCGAAGACGACTCGCTCGCCGGTGCAACCGGTGGCCACGGCGGTGCCGGCGGCCAGGGTGGCCACGGTGGTGGCGGCGGCGGCGGCCCGAGTGTCGGCATCGCCTGCGCCGGCGGTGCCACCGTCACCTGCAGCGACCTGGCGTTCAGCAGCGGCACCGGTGGCAGCGGCGGTGAGTCCGCCGGAAACAAGGGGGCTCCCGGTCTGGGGGCGAACGCATACGGCTGCACGGATATGCGCTGTATAACGCCGGCGCCGGCGACGCCGACACCGACGACTACGCAAACCCCCACGGTGACCCCGACGCCGGGATTCATCTGGGTGCTCAACGGTACACCGGTGGCGGGGCCGTTGGTGTTGCCGCTCGGCGGAATGGCGTATGGCGAGGCGTGCCCGGGGTGCGGCATTCAGAACCTGGTGCTCGTCGACAGCGGCGGCCGACTCTGTTCGACCACCTACAAGGCCAAGCTCCAGGTCGACTTCAGCAACGTCGACGGCAGCGAGCCGTTCGTCGAACAAGCGCCCGACACGCGGCCGACCGAGGCGTTGATCAAGCAAATCCCCGGCGCGCCGACTGCAGGCACCTACACTCTGCTGATCCAGGTCTACGATTGTACGAGCGGCGAACTAGGTCCGCAGATCCCCATGCCCAACGCCATCCAGTACTTCGCACCCCAGTTCTCCTGGCTGGTTGACGGTACGCCGGTGCCCACGCCATTGCAGGTGCCGATCGGCGGACGGACCTTCGCCAACTCCTGCCCCTCCTGTCCGGGCACGCTTGTCCTGCAGGATAGCGGCGGGCGCTTCTGCTCGAGTGTTGGCAAGCCGAAGCTGCTGTTGGATATCAATCAGGCTGTCTATGTGATTACCCAATACCCGGATGCGAGCACGACCCAGGCCTTGGTCGACACCATTCCCCCTGCAACCACACCGGGTGTGTACGATCTGACTATCCAAACATACGATTGCCAGACAAATGCCCCCGGGCCGCAGGTTCCGATGGCGAATGCCATTGAGTATCTGCCGCCGACGCTGACCCCGACGCCCACGACGACGCGCACGTTTACCGCGAGCGTGACGCCAACCGGCACACCCACCCGTGCAGCGACAGCGACCGTCACGGCAACAGCGGCCGTCGCCACCGCCACGCCGACGGCAACGGTGTCGACGCCGACAGCGACACCAACCAGCGGAGCGAGTGTGACGCCGACGCGGACACCCACCCGCGCCTCCACACCGACCGTGACGGCAACGCCGACGGTTGCCACCGCGACGCCGACGACAACCGTCGCGACGCCGACACCGACACCGACGCCGACCAGCGGTGGCACGCTGAGCTGGATCGTGGACGGCACGCCGGTGCCCACACCCCTGGTCGTTCCGGTCGCCGGTATGACCTACAGCAGCAACGGGCTCCTGGTGCTCAACGATGCGGCCGGGCGCTTCTGCACCTCCGGGCCAGCGCCGTTGCTGTCGGTCGATCTGGGAGGCGGGACGACGTCGCCGGCGTTCGGAACGTATCCCCTGACCAGTGCCTCACAGATCAGCGTGTCGAACATTCCCGGCGAGGCGGCTGCGACGTACAACATCCTTGTGCAGACGTACGATTGCAGCTCGGGCGTGCCGCAGCCGGTGATCAGCATGCCGAACGCCATCCAGTTTCAGTGATACGGGTGGAACGAACCGCGCCAGTCCTTGCCTGGATGAAGCTGGCGCCCGATCGGCGGATGGAAGCAGCTCGCCATCGTCCCTCTCGGGCTGGATCGCGCTGCAGTCGGTGCGGTGCGGTCCGGAGCTCTCGTGCGCGTGGACGCCGAGGAGGTGCGCCTTGTCCGGGTCGACCACCGCCGGCTGGAGTCGAGCCCGGGTTTCTTCCCGCCATCGGGACGGATGTTTGTCTCGAGACAGGATTTTCGTGGGTCGTCGGGAGAAGTTCTCAAGCCCGTCGCCGCAGAGCGAACGGCGCGGCGCAGGCGACGATCGGCCTCGAAGAGGTCAGGCGCTTTAGCGCTGCGTAAACACCGCCGCGCCGTAGGGTGCCCCGGTCGTGCCGCCGTCGACGACGATCTCGGTGCCGGTCACGTTCCGCGCGTCGTCGGAGGCGAGGTAGAGCACGGCTTGTGCGACGTCCTCGGCCTCGCCGAGCCGCCCGAGCGGCACGTAATGCGACAGGCGCCGCTCGAGCTCGACGCGCGCCTCTTCGGTCGGCGCAATGCGCGACCAGATCGGCGTGCGGGTCCCGCCGGGCGTCACCTGGTTGACGCGAATGCCGCGCGCCGCCAGGTCCGACGCGAGATTTCGCGTGAGTGCGCGTACCCCCGCCTTGCTCGCGCCGTACGCCGCGTACCCCGGCTGACCAAGGACCGCGTGCACCGAGCCGTTCAGAATAACCGAGCCGCCGTCGGAGAGGTGTGGCACCGCCGCCTGCACGGTGAAGAACGCCGCCGTGAGATTGACGCGCACGATCTCCTCGAAGAGCGCGATCGGCGTGCTGCCGACCGGCGTCTGCCCGCCGATGCCGGCGTTGGCGAACACCGCGTCGAGTCGACCGAGCCGCTCCGCAAGGGTCGCGACTACGGGCGCGATCGCGGCGAGGTCCGCGACGTCGAGCCGCGCCGTGACGACGTCGGCACCGATCGCCGCCGCCGCCTCGGCGAGCGTGCGCTCGTTACGTCCTGTGATCGCGACGCGCGCGCCCTCGGCCGCGAGGAGCCGCGCTGTCGCCAGGCCGATACCGCTGTTGCCGCCGGTGATCAGAGCCGCCCTATTCGCGAGCCGCATGGGACCTCCATTCGCCGGTCGAGGTCGAATCGTTGCGCGCTCGCCGGCAGCACCGCAATGTCGTTCTGTTCAACGTGCCTGGATCACCTGGCAAAGGCAAGGTCGAGGGTCTGAATACCCTACTGAGACTTTCCAGGGCTGGAAAGGCCTCGGTCTGAGGCAACCGGCGCAAAGGGCGTCCCGGTCCATCCCTCAGGCCACTGCCGCCTCCGGCTTGACCGTTGCTGCCGGCAGGAAGATGGAGAACCGCGTGCCGCGGCCGAGCGTGCTCTCGACCGCGATCCAGCCGCCATGTTCGGTGATGATCCCCTGAGCGACCGCGAGGCCGAGGCCCGTGCCTTCGCCGATTTCCTTCGTCGTGAAAAAGGGCTCGAAGATGTGGGGCAGGGAGTCTGGGGAGATCCCGGAGCCGTTGTCTTCGACGGTCACGCACAGGTATCCGCCTTCCGCGCTCCCATCGTCGCCGGGAGGACGGGTGTGGCGGGTTTCGGCGCGCACCTGGAGCGCGCCCCCCTGCCGCATGGCTTGGAGGCCGTTGAGCACGATGTTCGCGAGTGCTTGCAGCAGCTGATTGGCGTCGACGTTGGCCAGCAGCGGCGTTGCCCCGGGTTCGTAGGTGACGAACACCTGCGCCTTGTTGGCGGCTGACGACAACATATCGAGCGTGTGCGTGATGATGTGCCGCACGTCCGCGACACCGACCGTACCGCCGCGGCGCCGCGAGAAACCGAGCAGTTGTTGGATGATCGCGGTCATCCGGTCTGACTGCTCGATGATGATGGTGGCGTTGGCGACGACCTGAGGCCGTGGCATGTCGGTCGACGCGATCAACTGCGCACGCGCCGAGGCGACGCTGAGCGGCGTGCCGAGCTCGTGCGCCACCCCGGCAGCGAGATGGCCGACGGTGGCCAGGCGGTCGGTGTGACGCAGCTGCTCGAGCGCTGCCATACGCGCCTCGGTTTCGCTGGCGATGCGAAGACGGGCGTCCGCGAGCTGTTCGCACATGACATTGAGCTCGCGCGCCAGGTCGCCGATTTCGTCCTGTTGCCGCAGCGTCAAGGGTTCCTGGAAATCGCCGCCGCCGACGCGGCGCGCCTTGTCGCGCAACAGCTGCAGCGGCCGACCCACAAACCAGAAATCGACAAGGGTGACGATCAGCGAGCAGGTGAGGATCACCGCCAACGTCGCCACCAGCATCGCGGTATGCGTCATGTTGATGAAGCGCTGCTTGCCCGTCAGCGGCTCTTCGAATTCCAGTGCGGCCGGTGGCGGCGGCTCTCCTTCGAGCGACTTGTAGAAGTATTGCCACTCCTCTCCGTGCTCGTCGTGTTGCGTGAAGCGCACCAGCTGGTGATTCGCCAGCGCCGCGAACTGCTCGGAGGTCAAGTCCGGCCGCGGCAGATAGTCGGGCGCGCCGTCGAGACCAACCAGGCGGACGGTCACGATGGAGGCACGCTCGTTGGCGCGCGCCACCAATTCCTGTGCGCGCCGCCCCCCCTCCTGCTGCCACACTGCTTCGAGCGTGCCGAGCCACGCCAACGCCACCTGTTGCGTGCGCAGCCGATCGGCGTCCGACAACACGATCTCCTGGCGCGTCTCGACGAACGCGTACGCTGCCATGACCATGATGACTCCAAAGATCAACAGGAGATTGAGCTTGCGCGCCAGTCTCATCGTCCTCCTCCGTTCTCACTTGCTCGGCAGCCCGCCGATTGTGCCACGAGCGGTGATTCCTGTTCCAGGGCCTGCAGGACCTGCGGCCGGCTATTTTCCCTGGTCCACTGCGGGATGTTGAGGTGTGTGCGAGCTGCCGAGCCCGACTCGGCCACGCCCACCATTGTCGAACTGGGACGCCGGCAGCGACCCAACGAGAGCGGCCCATAGCAAGCACGCCGGCCGCAGGCCTTTTCGTTTGCACTGCACGCGGTGCCTGCGGTAAAGGCCGGTTGCGTGTTGCGTGGAGTCAGAACGGAGGATGACGATGGTGAGACATTGGCTGTGGCTCATGCGAAACGGCGGTGCGGTGATCATCGGTGGGCTGTTGTGTACCGCGCCGGCCTGGGCCGCGAATCCACAGGCGGTAGAAGCCGGCAGACGGCTCTTCGTGAAATATTGCGCCACGTGCCACGGGCGTGAGGCCAAGGGTGACGGGCCGCTGGCGCCGACGCTCAAGACCAAACCGCCCGATCTGACGGCGTTGGCGAAACAGCACGGCGGCAAGTTTCCGTATCTCGAAGTGCTCGACATTCTTGACGGCGGGATGCCGTATCCGGCGCATGGCAACTCCGAAATGCCGGCTTGGGGCCAGACCTTTCAGTCGGACGAGCCTGGCCGCAGCGGCACCGTGATGGAACAAGCGGCGGTGCGTGGCCGGTTGATGCTGCTCACCGACTACCTGCGCTCCATCCAAACGCAGTAGGTAGTCGTGTTCGTAGAAACGATGACGTATCGGCGGTTCGAACCTCCCCCTGGACGCCTCCCTAGTAAGGAGGGGGAATGCGGGCACGTCTCCCCTCCTTACCAAGGAGAGGCCGGGGGAGGTTGGAGCAGGCGGATACGTCACCGGAATTGTGAAATGGAGTACTAAGCCGTTGCGCTGGCGGCAGAAGACCTTGGAGACAGTGAGGCCGACTCCCCGCAGGGTTGGGGGCCATCAACCTTTGTGAGGACGTCGCCGCGCACAGGTTCCCCGATGGCGAGTCCGGAGCTGTCATTCAGCCGTACCAACGACGCGACGCTGGTCCTTCGCCTTGCCGGGCCCTGGCAGCTGCAACACGACGCGCCGAGCCCCGCCGCCGTGCAGCGCGAGATCGAGTCCGCCGCGCCGCGCCAGATCGCCTTCGACACCGCGCAGCTGACCGCCTGGGACAGCGCGCTGCTCACCTTTCTCATCAAGGTCGGCGAGCTGGGCGCCCGGCAGCATGTCGGTGTCGACCACAATGGCTTGCCGTCCGGGGTGCGGCGGCTGCTAGCGCTGGCCGAGGCGGTGCCGGAACGCCAAGGGGCCCGGCAAGATGCCGTCGCCCCGTCGTGGTTGGCCCGCTTTGGGGCCGCGGTGCTGGGCATGCGCCAACCACTGCGCGAGATGCTCGCTTTCATCGGCGAGATCGCGACCGCGCTGGGACGGCTGGTGCGCGGCAAGGCGCGCTTTCGCTCGGCCGACCTGTTGCTGCTGATTCAGCAGACCGGCGCCCAGGCCTTGGGCATCATCACGCTCATCAGCTTCCTGGTCGGATTGATCCTGGCGTTCGTCGGGGCGGTGCAGTTGCAACAATTCGGCGCGGCAATCTATGTCGCCGACCTGGTGGGCATCGCGATGGTGCGCGAGATGGGCGCGATGATGACCGGCATCGTCATGGCCGGCCGCACCGGGGCCGCCTTTGCGGCGCAGCTCGGGACGATGAAAGTCACGCAAGAAACCGACGCGCTGGCCACTATGGGAATCTCCCCGCTCGATTTCCTCGTGCTGCCGCGGATGCTGGCCCTCTGTCTCATGATGCCGTTGCTCTGCCTCTACGCCGACTTCGTCGGCATTCTGGGCGGCGCCGCCGTGGGTGTCGGCATGCTGAAGCTGCCGCTGCTGGTGTACTACAATCAGACGAAGGCTTCGGTCCATCTCGTCGACCTCGCCGGCGGAGTGTTCAAGGCTTCCGTCTATGGGGTGCTGATCGCCATTTCCGGCTGCTTGCGCGGCATGCAGTGCGGCAACAGCTCCTCCGCGGTCGGCGACGCCGCAACCAGCGCCGTGGTCACCGGCATCGTGTTCATCATCAGCGCCTGCGGGCTGTTTGCGGTGATGTTCTATATTTTGGGTATATGACTAAGCGACCGGCGACCAGCCATCAGCCGTCCTATGACTTCTGAACCATTGGCCAGCAGTGAGCAGCCGTCAGCGGAGGCCACCGCGCACATCACCGTACGCGATCTCACTATGGCCTACGGCAGCTTTGTGCTGATGCGCGATTTGAATTTCACGGTGCGGCACGGCGAGGTGTTCGTCATCATGGGTGCCAGCGGCTGCGGCAAGAGCACGCTGCTGCGCCATCTGATCGGCTTGAACGAACCGGCCAAGGGGGAGATCTGGTATGGCACTGAAAACTTCACCACCGCCGAGCCCGCGCAGCGGCAACGCATGCTGCAGCGCTTCGGCGTGCTGTACCAGAGCGGGGCGTTGTGGAGCTCGATGACCCTGGCCGAGAACATTGGCTTGCCGCTCGGCGAATACACCGATCTCACACCCGCGGCCATCCGCGAGGTGGCGGCCCTCAAGCTCGCCTTGGTGGGCCTCAAGGGCTTCGAGGATTTTTACCCGTCGCAGATCAGCGGCGGCATGCAAAAGCGCGCCGGGCTGGCGCGCGCCATGGCCCTCGATCCCGAAGTGCTCTTCTTCGACGAACCGTCGGCGGGTCTCGATCCGATCAGCTCGAAGCTGCTCGATGACTTGATTGTCGAGCTGCGCGACAGCCTGGGCACGACCGTGGTCGTGGTGACGCACGAGCTGGCGAGCATCTTCACCATCGCCAGCAGCAGCGTCTTTCTCGACGTGGAGACGCGGACCATGACCGATCTCGGTCCGCCGAAGGAGTTGTTACGCTCCGGCAGCCGCAACGTGCGCCGCTTCTTGAGTAGGGGGGGAAGTGATCAGCCATCGGTGACCGGGCAACCGTGACGATGGATCAGGCGCGATGAGCCCACGAGAGGACAGCACCGACTGACTGATCGCGGTGTACGGATGACTTGTTGGAAAGGAAAGGCCACCCATGGGTAAGAAGGCGAACCCCGCGCTGATCGGCGCCTTCGTTGTCGGGGCGATTGCTCTGGCGGTCGTCGGCGTGCTGGTGTTCGGCTCCGGACGCTTGTTCAAGCACACCTTGCGCTGCGTCTGCTTCTTCCCGGGCACGGTCAACGGCCTGTCGGTCGGTGCCCCGGTGAAGTTCAAGGGGGTGGAGATCGGACAGGTGGCCGACATTCGTATTCGCCTGACCGCCCAGGGCGCACTGAATGCCGACCAGGTGGCGGAAGGTATCCGTATCCCCGTGTTCATCGACGTCGACACGGAAAAGGTCGTCAGTCAAGGCGGTAAGGATCTCGACGCCGATGACCGCATCAAGCAATTGATCGATCTCGGCTTGCGCGCCCAGCTCAATGCACAGAGCATTGTCACCGGCTTGCTCTTCGTCGAGCTCGGTTTTCACCCTGATCTGGAGCCCACCTTCATATTGCCTCCAGGGTCTGACGAATTGGAGATCCCTACCATCCCCACAAGTCTGGAGCGCATCCAGTCGGCCGCCGAAGAGATCCTTCAGAAAATCGACGACATGCATTTGGAGATCATGGTACAATCGGCGAGCGACGCGCTCGACGGCTTGAAAAATCTAGTGCAGTCGCCGGCGGTGAAACAGACGGTCGAATCCTTGCCGGAGACCGTCGCCAACATCAATCAGACGTTGGCGAGCGTGCGCGAGCTGTCGGTGCGGCTGGATCGTGGCCAGGGGCCGCTGCTCGCGAGTCTCAAGGAGACCTCCGATAAGACCGGGGCCACGGTGGAGGAAATGCGCGAGACCTTGCAGACGGTGCAAAGATTGATCGGTCCGGATTCGCCGCTGGCGGGCCAGCTGAGCACGTCGCTGCAGGAGTTCAGCGGCGCCGCCCGCTCGCTGCGTTTGTTGGCGGATATGCTGGACCGCAACCCGAGCGCCCTGCTGCGCGGGAGGAAGGACGAGAACGCAAAATGACGTCGCGGAGGATTCGCATGCGCGTCGCGGTCGCGCTCGCCGGCTGCCTGCTGGCCGCCGGTTGCTCGGTGCTGGCCCCGCTGCCCAACCGCTCCCGGTTCTTCACGTTGGCGCCAGTGCCGGAGGCGCAAGCCCGCCGCGCCGATGCGCCGCGCCCGGAGGCCGGCACCCGAATCCTGTACGGGCTCGGACCGGTGACGGTCGCGGCTTTTCTGGATCGCAACGAAGTAGCCACCAGGGTCTCACCGACCGAGGTGCGCTATTCACCCATCGATCGCTGGGCCGAACCGCTCCCGGCCGCGATCACCGCAGTGATGTTGCAGAACCTCTCCGCGTTGCTCGATACCGATCGCATCGTCACGTATCCCTGGGTGGGCACCCTGGCGATCGACTATCAAGTCGAGATCAGTGTGCTGCGCTTCGAGACCGACGACACGGGCGTCAGCCAATTGACCGCACGCTGGGCGGTTCGAGATGTGCGCAATTCCGCCTACCTCATCGTCAGGGAGTCGACGTTCACGCATGCGGGGCCGGCGGCAAATGCCGTGGCGTCGACCTCGGACTTGAGTGCCGCCTTGGGTGACCTGAGCCGCGAGATCGCCACCGCGTTGCACGCGCTGCCGCTGCCGGCGTCTGCCCCGCCGCACCGCCAGCGCAAGTGAACCGCTGGTTGCGCCACATTGATTTTCCGGAAACTTTCCCGCATCTTTCCGGACTCCCGTGGCGGATCACTGCAGTCTATCGAAAAAAGCCGGTTGATGAGGCGCGGCGCGCGGTTCGGGAAGCGTGCGCCACGAAAGGAGATTCGATGAAACTACGAGAGCAAACGCTGGCCATGGCCGGGGCGATGATCGCAGTCCTGGTCGTTGGCTGCGCCAAGGACACGATAAAGTTGAAGCAAGAAACCTTCGCGACCAATCTGCCCGCGCCGCCCATCGTGTTGGTGTACAAGTTCGCCGTCAACATGAATGAGGTGACGGCGAATCAGGGGATTTTTCAGAAGGCCATTAATGCCGCCGAGAGCACCTCAACGCAGCAACAGGACGCGGACGTCGCGCACGAGGTGGCCGACGCCTTTGCCGAGGAGATGGTGACGAAAATCATCGCCCTCGGCCTGCCGGCGCAACGCGCGTTCCCGGTCACTTACGTACCGCAGAACGCACTGATCATTACCGGCGAGTTTGTGGACATCGACGAGGGCAACCGAACCCGGCGCATGGTCATCGGGTTGGGAGCCGGTAAAGCCCAGATCAATGCGGAGGTGCAGGCTCTCACCGCGACGGCAGGGGGCAACCAGTTGCTGGTCGAGTTCACCACGCATGCGGACAGCGGCGATATGCCCGGCGCCGCGGTGACCATGGGTGCGGGAGCGGCGGCCCAAGGTGGTGTCACGGCCGGCATGGCGGCGGCGAACGTCGCCATCGGCGGGGTGAAGGCATATCGCTCGGAAATCGCCCGCATGTCGGCCCGCAGCGCCGACAAGGCGGCACAGTTCCTGGCCAAGTTCTTTGCCCAGCAAGGCTGGATCTCCGCGGACAAAGCCCAGCAGTCGATGTTCTGAGGCCCATGCCGTGCGTCGCACCGCCGCCACCGTCAGCGCCGCGCTGGTCGTTGTCGCCGCATCCTTGCTGCTGGACGGATGTAATCTCTTCCGGCTGAAGAAGGACGTCGCCCGCTTCGATGCGTTTGGGCTGATTGGCGGGCACGTGACGCGCGTCGCGGATGAGGACGCGCCCATCATCGTGGTGCTGACCGCCAGCCCGGCGGCCGGTGTGCTCGACTCGTTCGTACTCGAGCGCCCCGGAAGCTATTTCTTCGTCGTTCCGCCGGGCAGCTACCAGATTGCGGCCTTCGTCGATCGCAACCGCGACTTCACCTACGAACCGAACGACGAGCCCGCGGCGTACTACGGAGCACCGACCGTCGTGCCGATCGCCGCGGGCCAAAAGGTCGCCGGTATCGACGTGCAAATACCCGCGCAGCCGCAGGTCCGGATCGACTTCCCGGTCGCCGTACGTGATCTCGGGAAGCGTGGGACGCACGAGCTTCCCCCCGTGCAGATCGGCGAGGTCGTCACCCTCGACGATCCGCGCTTCGACGCCAAGAACGGCGACCTCGGTCTCTGGCAGCCGGCGGAGTTCCTGTTCAACGTCGGTGCGGGATTTTATTTTCTCGAGCCATTTGATTCCAAGAAGATACCGGTGCTGTTCGTGCACGGTGCCGGTGGCACGCCGATCGACTGGCGTTACGTGATCGAGCATCTCGACCGGACGAAGTTTCAGCCGTGGCTGCTCTACTATCCATCCGGCGCGGACCTCGAGGTCATCGCCCGCGGCTTCGCGCGCTGGATGGCCGCCATCGCGGCGCGCTACGACTTTCAGCATTTCATCTTGGTAGCGCACAGCATGGGTGGTCTGGTGTCGCGCGCCGCCATCAACGAGATGGCGGATCGAGACGTCGGCGGCATGCTGTCGCTGTTCGTGTCGATCTCCTCACCCTGGAACGGCTATGGCGCGGCGGCCTCCGGTGTCGAGCACTCGCCGGTGGTCATGCCGATGTGGGTCGACATGGCGCCCGGCAGTCCTTTCCTCGCGTCACTCTTCAAGACGCCGCTGCCGAAGCATTGCCCGTATCATTTGTTCTTCAGCTATGGCGGACATTCACTCCTGCTGGGCGGAGCGAACGACGGGACCGTGGCGCTGTCGAGCGAACTCGCGCCACCCGCGCAACAAGCCGCGACCAGGCTCTACGGTTACGATGAGACCCACATGGGCATCCTGAGCGATGCGCACGTCTCGCAAACGCTCAACGCGCTGCTCGCCGACGCAGTCAAGTAGGGCCCGCGGGCCTGGGCCTGCGGCCGGCGTCTTTGTCATGGGCCGCCCCCGTTGGGTCGCTGTATGCTGCCAGGTCCGGTGAGCGGGGGTTTTGGCGCTTTTGCTCGAGCCCCAAGACTTGAACCGACGTGGTGGCCTGGTAGCGACGGTTCAGGTTCAACAACAGCGCCGTCATGGCTTCCAGCGGTCGGGCATTGGCGAGTCCTCCCGCGTCGATGCCGCGCAGATGTGGAATCCGGTCCACCAAGTCGAGGAAGTACCGTGTTGCCGCGGGCGTCTCGCTACACAGCAAGACGTCGCCATTGAGCGGCTGCGCAATGTGACAGAGCGCTCTGGCGCTGAGGTGTTTAAACCCGCTGACCACCAATGATTGCGGCAGCAACCGCTGAATCAGCTCGGCAGCCGACGCGGCAGGCAGTGGCGCCAGGTTGAACAGGTGGGATTGCAGCATGAGAGGGTTGACGACGTCGAGAACGATCTTGCCGGCCAGTGCTGGCGCCAACTCGGGGAGCACGGCTGTAACAGCGGCGAAGGGCAACGTCAGTACCACGTGGTCGGCTGCGGCAGCAGCACTGCGGTTCCCTGTCCCGCTGATGTGTGTCCCTCTTCCGGCTGCGGCCAGTCGTTGACGAAGCGTATCGGCTGCGCGCACGGCACGCTCGGGCTCTCGCGAGCCGATGATGACGCGCTCGCCCGCGAGAGCGAAACGCGCAGCCAATCCCAAGCCCTCCGGACCGGTGCCCCCCAGGAAAGCGATCTGTGCCATGGCAGTGCGAGGCCGGCGAGGTGAAGGGCTACGCGTGCGCCGCCGCTGCGGTCGGCTCCCTGCTGGGCTGGTAGGTCCCGGGTACTTGACGAGAGCTGATGACGAGCCGGTTCCAACCGTTGATGGAGACGATTGCCATCGTGAGATCGATCAGCTCCTTCTCACTGAAATGCTGGCAAGCCAACTGGTAGACGTCATCGGGGACATGGCTGCTGTGCACCAGCGTCACGGCGTCCGTCCAGGCGAGCGCGGCGCGCTCGCGTTCGGTAAAGAAGGGCGTCTCCTGCCAAACGGCCACCGCATAGAGGCGCTGCTCACTTTCGCCGTGTGCCCGCGCCTCCTTGGTGTGCATGTCGACGCAGTAGGCGCAGCCGTTGATCTCGGAGGCCCGGACCCGTACCAGGTCCAACAACGACGCCTCCAGCCCGCAATGTCTCACATACGCTTCGAGGCCAAACAGCGCCCGCAGGGCTTCGGGCGCGACCTTTGTGAATTCGATCCGTGCTTGCATGGTGTGTACTCCTGTTCCCTTACAATAAGGGTGGCACGGTTCGGGTCGCGCTTGAAGCAAGATTCTTTTTTCCGAGCGCTATGATCGGGCGTTGAGCGCCTGAGAATTGCCCTTACGGACCAGCGTCCGCGACGCCGGTTCCCACCACCTCGATCCCGAAGGCGGCGGCCAGCAGGGCCTTGGTGTACGGATCGCGGGGATGCTCGAAGACCTCCGCCGTGGAGCCTTGTTCAACGACGCGACCGGCGCGCATCACGATGATCTCGCTGCTGAGCGCGCGCACGACGCGCAGGTCATGGCTGATGAACAGATACGCGAGGCCGTGCCGCGCTTGGAGCGCGCGCAATAGGTCGACGATCTGTGCTTGCACCGACATATCGAGCGCCGAGGTCGGCTCGTCGAGCACCACCAAGCGCGGGCGCAGCACCATGGCGCGGGCAATCGCGACGCGCTGGCGTTGCCCGCCCGAAAACTCGTGTGGATAGCGGTCACGGCTGTCCGGGTCGAGCCCGACTTCGCGCAACACATCGTCGATCATGGCGCGACGCTCATCAGCGTGGGCTCCCAGCTTGTGAACATTCAACCCTTCCTCGATGATCTGCCCGACCGACATGCGCGGCGAGAGGGAGCCGTACGGGTCCTGGAACACGATCTGCATCTCGCGCCGCAGGGGGCGCATCGCCTTCGCGTGGAGCCGCCCGATGTCGCGGCCGCGAAACTCGATGTCGCCGTCGCTGCGCAACAGGCGCAACAGTGCGAGGCCCAGGGTGGTCTTGCCCGAACCGCTTTCGCCGACGATGCCCACGGTGTGCCCCTCGCGCACGGTGACACTGATGCCGTCCACGGCTTTCACGTAGTCGCGCCGCCGTTGCAGCCATCCGCCGGTGAGCGGAAACCAGACCTTCACATTGTGCGCTGACATGACGGCCGGCGCGTCCGTCGCCGCGACCAGCGGTTGCCCCTTGGGCTCGGCCTCCAACAAATGTCGTGTATAGGGATGGCGGGGCTGCGCGAACACGTCCGCTGTCGGAGCGCTTTCGACGATCTCGCCTCGAGTCATCACGCACACCCGATCCGCCATCTTGCGGACGATGGTCAGGTCGTGGGTGATCAGCAGCAAGGCCATGCCGAAGCGCGCCTGCAGTTGCTTCAGCAGCGTCAGGATCTGCGCTTGAATGGTGACGTCGAGGGCGGTGGTCGGCTCGTCGGCGATGAGCAGGTCGGGCTCATTGGCGAGCGCCATGGCAATCATTACGCGTTGGCGCTCGCCGCCCGAGAGCTCGTGCGGGTAGGCCTTGAGGCGCTGCTCGGCCTGGCGCAACCCGACCAGGCGCAACAGCTCCAGGGTGCGCGCGTGCGCCGCGCCGCGCCCCAGCGACTTGTGCACGAAGAGAACTTCGCTCACCTGGCGCTCGATGGTGTGCAGGGGGTTGAGCGAGGTCATGGGCTCCTGGAAGATCATCGCGATGCGGTTGCCGCGCACGCGACGCAACACCGGCTCCGGCGCGCCGACCAGCTCCTGGCCTTCGAAGCGGATGCTGCCGCCGGGATGGCGCGCCGGCGGATACGGAAGGAGCTGCAGGATGGAGAGCGCGGTCACCGATTTGCCGGACCCGCTCTCGCCGACCAGCGCCACGGTCTCGCGCGTGTGAATGTCGAACGACACGCGCCGCACCGCCGGCACCGCGCCGCCAGGCATGTCGAAGGAGACGGAGAGATCGCGGATCTGCAGCAACGCCTCGGTCATACACCCTTGCGCGGGTCGAAGGCGTCGCGTACCGCCTCGCCGATGAAGACCAGGACGCTCAGCATGACCGCCAAAACCAAGAAACCCTCGATGCCGATCCACGGTGCCTGCAGGTTGGCTTTGCCCTCGGCCAGGATCTCGCCGAGTGACGGTGAGCCCGGCGGCAACCCGAACCCGAGGAAGTCGAGCGATGTCAGTGTGGTAATCGCTCCGTTCAAGATGAACGGCAGAAACGTCAACGTCGCCACCATGGCGTTGGGCAACAGGTGACGGAACATGATCATCCCGTTGCCGACGCCGAGCGCCCGCGCGGCGCGCACGTAGTCGAGGTTGCGCGCCCGCAGGAACTCGGCGCGCACCACGCCCACCAATGCCGTCCAGCTGAATAGCAGCATCAGCCCCAGCAGCCACCAGAAATTCGGCGCGACGATGCTCGAGAGAATGATGAGCAGAAACAGGACGGGCAACCCACCCCAGATTTCGATGAAACGCTGGAAGAGCAGGTCGGTCCAGCCGCCGAAGTATCCCTGCAAGGCCCCCGCGAGGACGCCAACCACCGAGCTCGCCACCGTCAGCACCAGACCGAACAGCACGGAGATGCGGAACCCATAGATCAAGCGGGCGAGGAGGTCCCGCCCCTGTTCGTCGGTGCCGAGCCAGTTGTCACGCGACGGCGGCGTCGGCGCCGGCCCGGGCAGTTGATAGTTGATCGTGTCATAGCGGTACCGAATCGGCGGCCAGATCATCCAGCCCTTGGCGTCGATCAACGCGGCGACCGCGGAATCCCGATACACGGCTTCGGTCGGCAGCACGCCGCCGAAGGTGGTCTCCGCGTATGCCCGCAGGACCGGAAAGTAGAAATGCCCGTCGTAGTCGACCAGGAGCGGGCGATCGTTGGCGATCACGTCGGCGAGCAGCGTGAAAACGAACAGGACGACGAAGATCCAGAGCGACCAGAAACCGCGCCGGTTCGCGCGGAAGTTGTGCAGCCGCCGCCGCGTCAGCGGCGTCATGCGCCAGCGGCTGGGTTCCGGGATGCTGGCTCCAGGGTTCTTTGTGTCGTCTCGCGATGTCATGCCGCGAGCTCGCAGGCACCCTCACCCCCCGACCCCCTCTCCCAAAATGGGAGAGGGGGAAGGTCAGGGTTCCCCTCTCCCATTTTGGGAGAGGGGCGAGGGGTGAGGGTGTGTCCGGCAATCCGCGCCACGCTCATACCTCGCGGCTGCTGAAATCGATGCGTGGATCGACCAGCATGTAGGTCAGATCGCTGATCAAGTTCAGCGCCAGGCCCACCAACGTGTACATGTACAAGGTGCCGAACATGATCGGGTAGTCGCGATTGATCGCCGCATCGAAGCCGAGCAGGCCGAGACCGTTCAGCGAAAAGATGACCTCGACGAGCAACGCGCCGGTGAACAGGATGCCGACGAACGCTGCCGGAAAACCGGCAATGACGATGAGCATGGCGTTGCGGAAGACGTGGCCGTACAGCACCCGCCGCGTGGTCAGCCCTTTGGCCCGCGCCGTGATGACGTACTGCTTGTGAATCTCGTCGAGGAAGGAGTTCTTGGTCAGCATGGTCAAGCTGGCGAAGCCGCCGATGACCAGCGAAACGGTCGGTAACGTCATGTGCCACAGGTAGTCGGTGATCGCCGCCGGCCAGCCCAGCTGCGACCAGTTGTCGGAGACAATGCCGCGCAACGGGAACCAGCGCACGAAGCTGCCGCCCGCAAAGAGGACGATCAACAAAATGGCGAACAGAAAGCCGGGAATGGCGTAGCCGACGATCACCACGGCGCTGCTCCAGACGTCGAACGCCGAACCGTCCCGTACCGCTTTGGCGATGCCGAGCGGAATCGAAATGAGGTAGACCAGCAGCGTGCTCCATAAGCCGAGGGAAATAGACACCGGCAAGCGGCTAAGCATCAGGTCGAGGACCGGCCGATCTTGGTGGAAACTGTTGCCGAAGTTGAAGAGCGCGTAGTTCTTCATCATGTGGGCGAAACGTTCCCACGGCGGCTGGTCGAAACCGTACAGCTTCTCGAGCTCATGGATGAGCGCCGGGTCGATGCCGCGCGCCCCGCGATACTTACTGACGTCTGCGCCGGCAGCCGCGGTCTCGCCCCCGGCGGCACCGCCGACGCGGGCCGTCGGGGAGATGGCCGTTCCCTTGATGCGCGCAATCATCAGCTCAACCGGCCCGCCCGGGGCGGCTTGGACGATGATGAAGTTCAGCAGCATGATGCCGAACACGGTGGGAATGATGAGCAAGATCCGGCGGATGATGTAGGCAAACATGGCGACTCACAAAAGGGGAAGGGAAATCACGAAAGCACGAAAGAACGAAAGCACGAAAAAAGGCAACGGAATTGCGCTGCCACAGGAGGACGAGAGCAGGAAGTGAGAAAGGAGTGCCTTCCTCCTTTTCGTGCTTTCGAAATTTCGTGTTTTCGTGATTCTCATGACGGGCGTTTGCCAGCTCTGTCGCGTTGCATCGTTGCACAATCTCCTACTTCAGTGCTCACCTTCGCGGTGCAGCAGCGCCGCTTGCTTGGCCGCATCGACCCACCAGGTGTCGAAGCCGAGGTCGTACGGCGGCGAGACCGTAGGACGACCAAACTTGTTCCAGTAGGCGACGCGGAACGAGGTGATGTGCCATTGTGGAATGACATACTGTCCCCACAACAGCACCCGATCGAGCGCCCGGGTGCGGTTGACCAGGCTTGGGCGGTCGGGTGCGGCGATGACCAGGTCGACCAGCTTGTCGACCACCGGATCCATGATGCCGGCCAGGTTGCGACTGCCGGGCACCTCGGCGCTTGGCGCAGTCCAGTAATCGATCTGCTCGTTGCCCGGTGACATGGATTCAGGCCACGAGGCGACGATCATATCGAAGTCGAAATGGTCGATGCGGTTCTGGTACTGCGCCGTATCCACCGTCCGCACTTGTGCGCTGACCCCGAGTCGTTCGAGGTTTTTGACGAACGGCAATGTGACGCGCTCGAAAGACGGATTATCGAGCAGGATCTCGAACTGCATGGCTTCGCCGCGTGCGTTGACGAGGTGCATGTTTTTGACGGTCCACCCGGCGCTTTCGAGGAGCTGCAAGGCGCGAATGAGATTGTTGCGAATCGCGCCGGAGCCGTCGGTAGTCGGCGGCTCATAGGCCGTCGTGAACACGGTGTCCGGCTCCTGGCCGCGGAAGGGCGCAAGAATGTCGAGCTCTGCCGGGCGCGGCACGCCGCGCGCGGCAAGCTCGGAGTTCGAGAAGTAGCTCTTCGTCCGCGTGTATGTCCCATAGAAAAAATATTTATTGGTCCACTCGAAGTCGAACGCGTAACCGAGCGCCTCGCGCACGCGCGGATCGTGGAAGACAGGACGTCGGGTGTTGTAGGCGAACGCTTGCATGCCCGTGGGAACTTCGTTGGGGATTTGCTCCTTCTTGATCAAGCCCTGGGCGACGGCGGGAGTGCCATACGCCGTCGCCCAGTTCTTTGCGATGTTCTCCTCGCGGAAGTCGTATTGGCCCGCCTTGAATGCTTCGAGCGCGATAGTGCCATCGCGGTAGTAGTCGACGCGCATGCTCTCGAAGTTGCCGCGCCCGAGGCGTACCGGCAGCGTCGCCGCCCAGTAGTCCGGCACACGTTGATAGACGATGAAGCGGCCCGGCTCGACGGAGACGACACGATAGGGACCGCTGCCGAGCGGCGGCTCGAGGGTGGTCTTGTCGAAATCGTGGCTGCTCCAATACGCTTTCGACAGCACCGGCAGTTGACCGACGATCAGCGGCAACTCACGATTGTCGCCCGGGCTGAAGGTGAAGCGTACGGTTCTCGGCCCCACCTTTTCCGCTTTCACCACTCTGGAATAGTACGAGCGATAGCGGGGATGGCCCTTGCTCTTGAGGGTGTCGAATGTCCAGATGACGTCGTCTACGGTCATCGGGCTGCCATCGTGGAAGCGCGCCTGCGGGCGCACGGTGAAAGCCACCCAGGAGCGGTCGGCCGGGAGCTCGATGCTTTCGGCGACTAGCCCGTACTCCGAGAACGGCTCGTCGGACGAGCTTTCCAATAGGGTGTCAAACGTGTCGGTGAGCCCGCTCGCCGGCATGCCTTTGAGGATGAACGGATTCAGGCTGTCGAACGTACCGACTGCTGCGAGCCGGACATCACCGCCTTTGGGAGCTGCCGGATTGGCGTAATCGAAATGCGTGAATCCCGGCCCGTACTTGAGATCGCCATACATCGATAAGCCATAGCTGACCGTGGTCGGCGGCGCGGCGCTTTCACTGTCGGCGGCGCGAGCGCAGAGAGGCCCAAGGAGGATGGACGCGGCCGTTATGGCCATCGCGCTGGCGATCCGGAGCATCGGCGGAGTCTTGCAGTCGGAGGTGCTGAATTCAAACGGCTTCAGCGATCACCAGGAACGGCTGCTCCTGTCAATTCCGGCTCCCGCTGTTTCGTGGGAAGGACAACGCATGCGTGCGGCTGTGCACCGGCAAATTCCATGGGCAAATTCCATGGGCTTGATGCGCCGTGCTGGTTGTGGTTGGTGTCGACGGAGTCGCCGATGACACCTACGCTTTCTGCAGCTCCGGCCCGGCGGATCGGCGGCACGCGCCGCACGTGGTTCGCGTGTGCGCTGCTGGCGCTGTGGACGGGGCCGCTCTGGGCGCAAAGCCCCACGCCGGCCGCGGCGCCGGCGGCGACACCCACGTTGTCGCTGTCCGATGTCATGGAGCGCAGCGAAGAGGCGCGCGGGCGCTTGCAAAGCATCGAGAAGAAGATCCCGCCGCCGGGCAGCTTGCAACAGATGCAGGCGGACTGGGCGCGCCTGGCGAGCATCGTCGACGCAACGGCCGACGAAACCTCCCGGCAACTGGACGACAACCCGCCGCTCAGTGTCCTGTTGGACATCGAGACCCCCTGGCGGCAGATCCGCCCCGAGTTGGTGCAGCGCAAGGAACAGCTGGCGAAGCTCGGCAAGCAGCTGGACGGCGTCGCTGCGGAGATCACGCAGCTGGCCGATGAGACGGAAGAGGTGCACGCGGCGCTGGCGGCGGCGCACGCGCCGCCGGAGGTCATCGAGCGCGACGACAGCCTGCGGCAGGCGGTCGCCGCGCAACGGCAAGATCTGTTGGCCCGCCAGCGCAAGCTGTTGCTGCTGCGCGACCGCGCCACCGCGGCCCTGGCGCATGCCGACGAAGCCATGGCCGACATCGACAGCTTCAGCCAGTCGCGCGTGCAACAGATTTTCGTGTCGGAGACGGTGCCGCTGTGGCGGCAGAAGGTGTTGTGGGACACGGCCACGCTGTTTGCCCAGGTGCGGCAGACCTTGGCGGACTTCGCGCAGCCGTTGCTGCCGTACCTGCGCCACAGTGGGTGGAAGCTGCTGGCGCAGCTGCTGATCTTCGTGCTCACGGCGTTGCTGCTGCGGCAAGGCCGCGCCACGGCGGCCGCGTGGTCGCAACGCGACGTCGTGCTGGAGCGTTTCGTCGGCATTACCCAGCATCCATGGTCGGCGGCGCTGCTGGCAAGTTTGGTGACGATGATACCGATCGAGAGCGACGCTCCGCGTATCATTTGGGTGATTGCCGGTGCCTTGGCCATCCCGGCGACGCTGCGGATTGCCTCCCGGGTCATCGATCCACAGCGCTACTTCCTTGTCTACCTCCTCACCATCTATTCCGGCGTGGCGCTGCTGCGCAGCGTGTTCTCGGCCAGTGCTCCGCTGTTGCAGGGCTGCGTGGCCGTCGAAGCCTTGCTGGCCTGTGGTTTGACGTGGTGGGTCGTTCGCCGACGGGCGGATCGCTTCGGCCCGCGCGCCGCGCACTACGTGCGGACGTATGGCACTCTGGGTGTCGTCCTGCTGGTGACGAATTTCGTCGGAGTGATCTGGGGCTATCTCGATCTGGCGCAGCTCGTGATGTTTGTCACCCTGGGCGGTGCCAGCATCGGCGTGATCCTGCTGATGAGCGCGCGCGTTGCGCTCGGCCTGTCCGCGTACCTGTTGCGGGTGCGGCCGCTCACCGATCTGCGCCTCGTGCGGCGCAATCGGGATCGCATCCTGCGCATCATCACGCGCGCCTTGACGGGCGTGCTCGTCGTCGCGTGGTGCATCCTCGTGCTCCGCGATCTGCGCCTGTTTGATGGGTTCCTGGCGACGCTGCAAGGCGTCATGGACGTGCCCTTCAAACGCGGCGCCATCAGCGTGTCGCTGGGGGACGTGGTTGGGTTCGTGATCACGCTCTGGATCAGCTGGCTGTTGTCGTCATTCATTCGCTTCGTGCTGGATGAGGACATCTATCCGCGCGTCACTCTGCCGCGCGGCGTACCCTACGCGTTGTCCACCTTGCTGCATTACCTGATCCTCGTCTTCGGGTTCTTCGTTGCCCTGGGCGTCCTCGGCGTCGACTTGACCAAGGCGACGATCCTCGCCGGCGCGCTGAGCGTTGGGGTCGGCTTCGGGCTGCAAAACGTGGTGAACAATTTCGTCTCGGGACTCATTCTGCTGTTCGAGCGTCCGGTGCAGGTCGGCGATACGGTCCTGATCCGTGGGGTTGCGGGCGAGATCCAACACATCGGCATCCGCTCGTGCGTTGTCCGGACTGGAGACGGGGCGGAGGTCATTCTTCCCAATGCCGTGCTGATTTCGGATCCGGTCACCAACTACACGATGTCCAACCGGCTGCGGCGCATGACGATTGCCGTCGGTGCGGCGTACGGCAGCGATCCCGCCGTGGTGACCGAGCTGTTGCGCAGCGTGGCGGTGGCGCACGATGGGGTGATCACCTCGCCGGCGCCGTCGTCGCAGTTCACGGGGTTTGGGGACAGTGCCTTGAATTTCCAGCTGCAGGTGTGGACCGATCGCTTTGATTCATGGGGGGCCGTGCAGAGCGAGCTCTATCTCGCCGTCTACAAGGCGCTGACCGATGCCGGCATCCAGATCCCGTTCCCACAGCACGATGTGCACATCGACAACACCGCGCCGCTGCCGGTACGGGTCGTGAGTGGCGATGGCGGGAACGATAAGCCGTAAGCTGCCATCGACAATCCTATTGCGAGCACCTGGTGGAGTGGATCAGTATGCAGTGGTGCAGGTAAACACAACGGAGGCGAGCATGAGAAGCCGATATCTTGGTGCAGCCGCAATTGCAGTCTTGCTTGGCGTCGGGGCCGGCGTGCGCGCGGTGGGCGCGCAGGGGAACTACCCCGATGTGGAAAAGCAGCAGGCGCAGCACGAGCAGAACGTGGAGCAACAGCAGAAACGCAAGGCGCAGCACCGGGCGCAACAGCAGAACCAACGGGAGCGGCAGGCGGAGAAGAATGAGCGCCACGCCGAGAAGCTGAAACAGAAGAACGAGCTCAGATCCGAGGGCGCGGCACCGCGGCCGGTGCCACCGGCGCCATGACGTCGGAGCAGCGAGCATATGGCCGCGCCTCTCGCTGATGGCAGATGGTTCAGGCCATCCGCCATCGGCCATCAGCGAGAGGCGGGCGCTTGAGCCATGAGGTGTGATCGCGAGTGATACGTGTGGCTGCTTGACTTCATCATGTGTTTGGAGGAGGTGGCCGTCCAGATCACTTCAAAGGAGGCGTGACATGCGAGCTGCCCTCATCGTGACTGGTGCCCTGTTTGCCGCTGTGTTCATCACGCAGGTGCACTATGCGACGGCCGAGACCTGCTCGGACGCTTGCAACAAGGCGTACGCCGCCTGCAGCAAGAGCTGTAAGCAGACGGACTGCTATACCCAGTGCATCAATGAAAAGGAGAGCTGCCTGGCGCAGTGTCGCTAGGGCCCGGGCCTGCGGCCGGCGTCTTTTCTAGGGTCCGCTCCCTCCTGCGGGGAGCCTCAGGACAGGATTGGTCGCTGCGAGCTGCCAAGCCCGACACGCTGTTAGTTGGTGCTTGCGGGTTGGTCTGCGCCGACGCGCTTCCACGTGCTGTCGGGATTGAAGGCTTGCATCGCGTGCGCAATGGTTGCCGTCGCCGGTCCCAGGTCCTTCTCGAACACGACGCCGTCGTGATTGACGATGAAGGTCATGATGCCCGAATTGTCGTACTGGGCGGGATAGGCAACCAGGGCAAAGCCGCCCATCATCTTGCCGTGTTCCACTAAGTAGTCGTAGGCGCCGCCCGCGGCGGCGGGTCCTTGCCGCGTGAGAATCCGATAGTAGTACCCGTGGTAGGGCGCTGGCTTCGGGCCACCTTTCATCGCGTATCCGTGGGCCCGCGCGTCGGCGAAGTGGGGACCAAGCGGGCTCTCGTCTTCGCCGGGTTGTGTGTCCCAGTACAGTCCGTCGCGTTTGCCTGGCGTGCTGACGAATTTGCGCGCGTACTCCAGCAGCGTGTCGTGATCCGGATCGCGTTGGTAGTACTCGCGCTGCGCGTCGACGTAGGCGAGGCAGGCCTGAATCGTCGCGAGCTCGTTGGCGCCGATGCGCCGATCCAGAATTTCTTCCTTGCCGGCGTCGGTGTCGAAGCGCCAGCCGGCCGTCGACTTGACCAATGGGATGGGAAACGGCCAGTCGTCCTTGCCGATCTGCAGCACCGCTTGCTTGTCGTCGGCCTTCAGCAGCGAGTGGGCTTCCTGATATGCGTGGACCAAACGTTCGCGGACCTCGCGGTCGGCTACCGCATCGCCGGAGCTGATGAGCGGCTGCGCGCCGCTGCCGAGCACGGCCAGCAGCGCGTGCGTGTCGTGCGCTTCCATCGCTGCGACCAGCGCGTCAACGGCGGCCTCGGGGGTGGCGAAGGACTTCTGGTGCGGCGCGGCGGCCACCCCAGTTCCGGTCCGAAACGCAACCAGCACGAGGCCGAGTACGAATACGGCGGCACGGCGGCGGGTGGCCTGGTGGCCTCGCATGATGCGCACGCGGCCTTCCTGCGCTGGAAAGGATGGGTGAACGGGGTATCGGTGGGCCATGGTTCTCCTCGCGCTTGGTCAGTGCCGGCGTCCGCCACCACCACCACCACCACCACCACCACCGCCACCCCCACCGCCGCCGCGTCCCCTGGCAGCGGCACCACCACCCCCACCGCCGCCGGCCGGCCGACCGCCGCCAGCTGGTCGACCACCGCTGGCCGCCGCGGCGCTCTGGCGGCTGGCGCGCCCGCGATCGCTTTGCGCCCGCGTCTGCTGGCCATTGCCGATACCCTGGAAGGCGGACGGATTCGCGCGCTGAGCGCTGTTGCGCGGTGCGGCGTTCTGCCGCTGCGGAGGCGTCTGCGGGCGCGTCTGCGCGCGCGCTGGCGTCTGGGGGCGCGCCTGCCCGGCGTTGCGCTGCGCGGCCGCGCCGCCTTGGGTGGTGGCGCGGCCGCCGCGATCAGCCGGGCGGGCGGCGGGTCCCTTGAAGTCGTTCGCCGCGCCGCGCGCCAGCTGCTGCTGGCCTTGCTGGGCGCGCCCACGGAATGCTTCGCGCGATTGAACGCCGCTGGCAGTGCCTTTGCCATAGCGCTGCTGGGTTGCCGTATCGCGGTACTGGACGCCCTTGCGGTGATCGACGTTATGCTGCCAGTTGTTATTCGAGATATTGGTTCTATTGTACGAATTGTAGTTGTTGACGTTCACGTTCACGTTGCTGTGTCCCCAGCTGTTCCCCCAATTGCAGTTGCCCCATAGGGCAGCGCCCACGGCCATCCCCGCACCGAACGAAAGCAGCGAGGTCGTGGCGACGTAGCCGGGCGGATAGTAGGAGTACGGGGGATACGCAGGGTAGGGCCAGGCGCCGTACACCACGGTAGGATTGTAGGTCGGGACGTAGACCACCTGCGGATTCGCCTGCTCGATCTTGATCACTTGGGTTTGCGGGGGCGCCTGCTGCACGGTGACGTTTTGCTGAACGGTGGCCGGTACCGACTCGACGACCACTTTCTGCTGCTCGTTCGACGTGAGATTCCCGGCGGCCTGGGCCTTTGCCCGCAACCGCTGCACGGCGTCCATCACGTCCTGCTGCTGCGCCAGGAACGCGTCGCCGAGCTTTTGTGTCCAGTCGAGCTTGTCGTTCATCATGGTCAGCACCTGTGGGAACGCACACAGCGATTTCACGCTCGGATCCCACGGCTGCTGCTGCATGGCGTCTTCGAGCGCCTTGTCCTTCACATTGGGATTCGCTTTCGACCAGCGCGCCGCTTGCACGATCTCCAACGGGTAGGTCGATGCCATCAGCACCTGTGCCAGTAAGGGATCGGGGTAGAGGGCGATCGGTGCCATAACCTGGTCGAGCTCTTCCGGCTTGAACGTCGGCGCGGCCGGTGCTGCCTGTGGTGCGGCGGCGGCTGGCGGCACCGCGGGCGGCGGCGGGGCGTCCAGCGCGGCCAGAGGTGCCGCGCTGGCGAGCATCACGAGCGCTGTCAGCCATGCCGCCGACCGATTCGATATTCTCGTCATGGTGGTCTCCTCGATCGATGTCGGACTCGGGCTCCTGACCGTTTGCGTTCGCCAACACCGTTACGCAACCGAGCTGCGTATCCGTGCAAGAACAAGCAGATCTTACACCACTGCAGAAAAGAAGAAACACATCGCCGAACAGCCCAGGGCGCTTGAGGTTGAGAAGTCGTTGCGGGCAAGTCAAGTTCGGTTTGCTCAAGCGCTTGCCGATAGCTGATCGCTGATGGCGGATGGCCTGAACCATCTGCCATCAGCGATCAGCCATCAGCGCGAGGCGCG
>Ga0265316_10000112_pt1 | contig 87681 bp, 77 predicted proteins | sample 4522metaG_FD_202092 | JGI IMG/M metagenome (GOLD analysis project Ga0265316, IMG submission 202092) | Rhizosphere microbial communities from Carex aquatilis grown in University of Washington, Seatle, WA, United States - 4-5-22 metaG | ecosystem: Host-associated > Plants > Roots > Rhizosphere >... | reverse complement strand
TTATGAGAGAGCTCCAGTCGCTCGCATATTGCGTAAAGGTGAGGTTGTTCGAGGGGTCGGTAAAGAAACCCGACCACGTAAAGCTGGCCGAAGAAGGGCCGACGATCGCCCCCTTGCTGAGCTCTACAGTCACCGGATTGTTCGGTGACTCGAGCTTTCCGTCGAGACTCAGACCATTCGTTCCCGGCGTCGCTTGCACGTTTCCAATCACGATCTTCCCGTCGCTCAGATGCGCAATGGCCGTGTCGCCTTTGAGCGGATCACCTATAGGTGGAATGTCGGCTATGGCCGACATCGTGAAGGTGTTCTGGATGACCAAGCCCGGTGTGAGTACATAGAGATGATTTTTCGACGCGTCGAACCCTGAGCTGGAGAAAAGGAGCACATACTCGGTCTGCCCCGACTTCAGAACAGCAAGGTTGAATGTCGTGGCCGCGGCGGCCGAAATCTCCGAGGAGAGATCGAGGCGGACGGTTTCCTGACTGACGCTGCCGGGAAACGACCCATTGAGAAGGTAATCGCACCCAAAGAGCATCGAGAGTGAGACGGCAAGGACTCCCAAGACACGCGCGCGTCTTACCATTTGAACAGCACTCCCAACGTCGTCTCGGACATGCCGCTCGACATCCAGCCCTGCCCCAGGAGATTCGTGCCGAGGCCGAGGGCATATCTGAGATCCTCGCGGAGGAAGAAGGTGGTGCCGGGGAATCCCGCTTCCAGCCACACGTTGACGGCGTCGATGTAATAGTCAGTGTACTGGGGAAGGCTGGCGGTGCTCATGAATGTGGTCACCAACCCTACTCCGGTGGACGCGCCGAAGCGCACGGGGGATTCGGGAGGGAGAAACAGATAACCACCCAGGCCCATGAAAAGGTCTTTATGCACTGCCACTCGTGCCGTCAATTGCGCCGGCGGCTGCAACCAGAACGCGCCACCGGTAGTTATGAAAAACCAATCTGGGACGGCATAGCTTCGTATCGTCGCGTTTACACCGAGCAACTGGCCGCTCGTCAGGTTCAGCTCCAGACCGAGCTTGTGCTCCTTGACCAGAGGAGACAGCGGGATTTCCTTGTTCGTGGTCAGCGTGACGGTCTGGTCCGCCGCGTGATAACCGGCGAGCACCTTGTGAACCACCACCTTCGTGCCCGGCGTCACCGAAGACAGTGAGAATGTGAGCTTGCCGTCGGTAACCCTGCCTACGTCCAGCTCTCCGGCGAGGAGCACCTGCATGCCCTCGTTCGGCGACGTGAAAACGACACGCGGGGTGGCCTTTCCCACTATGCTCACGCGTGCAATAAGGCGGTCCGTCATGGCTATGCTCAGAGCGCTGAAGAACGCGAGGTTGAAGGGGCCGGTCTCTTCTATGCCCGAGGTGAGGGTCCCCGAGCCCACATCCCAGCACTGAAGGGCGTAATGAATTTGATCGTTCTGGATCGTGTAGTAACCGGTCACCGCGAGATCCGCTCCGGCTGCGCGGGCAACGTCCACGGCATCGCTTGCGGGCAACGCGCCGGTCAGATCGAGGTGTCTGCTCTCGGCCAGCGATGACCAGGCAGCCTCCACGATCATCGAATACCCTTGCCCGCTGAACGCGGCGCGGACGGCATCGGTGATGGTGCCCTGGTAGCCTTGTGAGGCCTCGGTCGGGGAAAGATCCTGGATGGGGAATACGAGCGTACGGATCCCGGACGTCGGGCTCTGCTGGGCGAAGGCCGTTTGCACTCCGAGCGTGAGGCAGATGATAAGTGTCAGACCAGTATGCAATCGCATCACGACTATCGGCTCACGCTAGAGTGTAGTCGTCGAGGAGAGCCATTTCAAGCAAGGCGCGAACGGGCGGCCGTGGCCAGCGTTCTTGCACCAGGGGGCACGATCGGCTACTCTTTTCAGGAGTATGCTCGCCCAGGACCTTCTCGTTCTTCTGAGGGCTTTCGCGCTGAAGATAAAGAGCCCCTCCGTGGATCTGCGTCAATTCTACGCCTCGCTGCCAAAAGGCCAGGTGCAAGCCGTGGAGTTGGAGACGGCGGTGAATGAGCTGGCCGCTTCCGAGGCCATCCAGGTCGCCCCGGGGTCCGGGGGATCGCGCTTCATCACGCTGCCGGATTTTCCCCTGGTGGCGCTCACGGAAGAATACCGTCAGCTCACCGTCGAGCCGTCACGGCCTTTCCCGCGGGCGGAAACATTGCCGGCCCCCATTCCCGCCGCTTCCATGGCGAATGCCGACGTGAAATCCCAATTGGGCATTCTCATCGAAGAGAGCCTTGCCGGCAAAAAGGGCGTGATTCAGCTCCAGTTTCCCGAAGGCGTGGATTCGCTGGTCGTACCCCTCGTAAGCGTCGGCGCTGACCTCATCGAGGCGGCGGTTGCCAAGCTGGGTCGGTATCTTCAGGATGGCAAGAACTCCGCCTACGCCGAAACGAAGCTTCTGGGCGCTCTCCACGGCAGCGAGATCCAGGTTCGCCAATCCCTCGAGGACGTGTCGCTTCGGCCGAAGAAGGCGGCCGCGACAGTGCTCTCGCCGACCGACTTCAGCTTCCGATTCTGGACCCATTTGGCAAACCTCATCCTCCAGGATTTCAAGTCGAAGAACGAGAAGACCGAGCAGGATCACGGCGTCTGCCAGTCCGCTTATCTCATCGGATACAGCGTTTTCCATAAGAAGGGGTCCGTTCAGAAGGAGCGAGAGCTTTCGGAAGACCGGAAAGGCCTCGAAGTCCAGGTGCGCAAGGCGCCCTTCGTCTTCGGATTTCAGGAGCTCTACGACCTGAAGGACGCACGAGGCACGAAATACTCGGTCAAGCATACCCGGGATTTCATTCATGCCTTTCTCAAGGAGAAAACGGTCCGCGCCAGCGACGCCGTGGTGCCGGAAATCGTCCGCGTTCACGCCGCCGTCCAGAACAAGGACTACTTCATCCATCGCGATCTTCTCGTGCCGGTATTTCTCAAAAAACTCGCCGAGGCGGGCGAGGAGATACGAAAATCGATTCTTGACGAATGGACGGAGGATCTGCGCAACGAAAGAACCCCCGCGGCCAGCAAAAACGATGCCACGCTGCGACGCGAAGTGGAGCAGCGGGTCAAGCAGGGCTATCCTCTCCTGACGGCTCTTGCCAACGGGTCCCTTCTCTTCCTGGCCGGAGACGAGGCGCGGATTTCCGATCAGGCGAAAACGGAGCTCGCGAAGTGCTTCGCCGTGGAGAACATCCTGCGCCCGTTCGACGAGCTGCTCGGCCTTTCCCGTGTCGCATTGCTCAAGAACGCGCGCATGTACCTTCCCTTCTGGATGACCATACCCATTCTGGGTGGCATCCTGCGGATGTTACGACGCATGTTTCGGGGCCGTCAAAAAAAGGAATCTCCGCGCGAGCGGCAGACCGCCGCGGCAGCACCGGAAGCGGAGGACCGCGACGGGGCGCCGACGGGCGGCAGCGAGGCTTCGCCGGACAAACAAAAATCGGCTGCCGAGCGGGAAAACCTCCTGCGCTTCAGACGGAGCGTCCAGTCCCTCGTCTCTACATACGTTGCCAAGGGCGCCACCATCGACGGGACGCTTGCCGAGCTGGCCGAGAGATGGAATCCCCTGTACGACGCGGCACAGAAGAAAAATCTCGTAGAGGACGTGAACGCACTCGTCCGGGATTTCCTGCGGCCCATTCGGCGCAGTTTTGTCGTTCGACCACCGGATCTGAAGCGCATTCGTGATCTTGCCGAGCAGCTTTCAGCGAGCAAGAGTCTGTCACAAATCAAGAAGCGGGACGTCTTGAAGCGCTACATCGAGCTGTACATGGTCCGCTGCCTCCAGGTCAAAAGCCTCTAGCCGTTTACGGCATGGGTCGAATGCGCACCTCGACGTCCTTCGCCGAAGCGAGGAGCGGCAGGAGCTTCGCCGTGTCCGTGTCTCCCGTGTGGTAGGGATAAAGGATCTTGGGTCGGAAAGCGAGCGTCGCATCGGCGACCATCTCCGGAGTCATCGTATAGGGAAGATTCATGGGGAGAAAGGCTATGTCGATCCCTTTGAGGGCCTTCATCTGAGGCGTGTTCTCCGTGTCCCCTGCGATGTACACGCGCCGATCTCCGAACGTCACCACGTAGCCGTTTCCTTCTCCCTTGGGATGAAAGGGTTGGCCGGGCGCCCGTTCATGCTTGATATTGTAGGCTGGCACCGCCTCGATGCGGATGCCCTTCACGCTTCGGGAATCGCCGTTATGCAGCACGACGGCGCCGGGGAGGGTGGCCGCGCACTTGGCCGTCGTCACGATCGTGGTCGATTCGGTGCGCACGGCTTTGATTGCTTCGGGATCGAGATGGTCGGAATGGTCGTGGGTGATGAGGATGATGTCGGCCTTCGGTGCCTTCGCGTAGTCGGCAAACTGGCCAACCGGGTCCACGTGGACCACCGTAGTTCCGTAGGTGAACGCGAGGGTCGAGTGGGCATAGAACGTGATCTTCAGCTCCAGGGGAGCAGCCGAAAAGATATCTTCAACGGGCATTGTGCACCTCCACCCAGAATATAACGCGACCGATGCCGCGCGTGTGCGCCGGGGCGGAGCGAATTGCCGCGCCTGGGGCGGCTTGCTTCTCCTCCCCGCCCGGCGCTACTCTGCGCGACGGAGGGACGTATGGCAGAGTTGGTCATTCGCGACGTTCGGACCATCATTACGGCGCCGGCCGGCATCGACCTCGTCGTCGTGCGGGTCGACACCTCCGAGCCGGGCCTGTACGGCCTAGGGTGCGCCACATTCACGCAACGTGCGCTCGCCGTTCGAACGGCCGTGGACGAGTACATGAAGCCGTTCGTCGTCGGCAAGGATCCGCGTCGCAGCGAGGATATCTGGCAGACAGCGATGGTGAGCTCCTACTGGCGAAACGGTCCGGTCCTCAACAATGCGATTTCCGGCATCGACATGGCCCTCTGGGACATCAAGGGAAAGCTGGCGGGGCTGCCTCTCTACCAGCTCCTTGGCGGGAAGTGCCGTGAGGGAGCCGCCGTGTACCGCCATGCGGACGGTGCAAATCTGCAAGAGGTGGAACAGAGCGTGCGGGGCTTTCTCGCGCAGGGTTACCGTTACATCAGGTGCCAGATGGGCGGCTACGGCGGACGGCAGAAACTGCCCGCGGGGCCGCGCGGCGGCCTGCCCGGCGCGTATTACGACCCCGACGCCTACGCACGGAGCGTGCCGCGGATCTTCGAACACATCCGCGCCGCCGTCGGCGACGAGGTCGAGCTGCTGCACGACATTCACGAGCGTCTGGCGCCCATCGAAGCGGTGCGGCTTGCAAAAGCGCTCGAACCGTATCGGCTGTTCTTTCTCGAGGATCCGCTCGCACCCGAGCAGGTGGAATGGTTTCGCATCCTGCGCTCGCAGTGCGCGGTTCCTATCGCCATGGGTGAGCTGTTCGTGAACCCCGACGAATGGAGGCCGCTCGTCGCCGAGGGGCTCATAGATTTCATGCGTGTGCATCTGTCGGCCATTGGGGGCATCACACCGGCGTTGAAGCTCGCCCACAGCTGCGCCGAGTTCGGCATACGGACCGCCTGGCACGGCCCCGGGGACGTCTCCCCTGTCGGGCACGCGGCCAACGTGCACCTGGACGTGGCGTGCCCGAACTTCGGCATCCAGGAGTGGAGCGGTTTCACCGATGCGGCTCGCGAAGTCTTCCCCGGCTGTCCCGAGGAAACGGGCGGTTATGCGTACGTCACGGACCGGCCGGGACTCGGCATCGACATCGACGAGAAGAAGGCGGCCCTCTATCCCTACCGGGGGGGGCTGCCCGAATGGACACTTGCCCGCTTGCCGGATGGAAGCCCAGCGCGACCCTGATCGGAGCACCAACCATGCATTACAATTTCGACCGGATCATCAATCGGCGGGGGACCAGCTCGCTGAAGTGGGACTATGAACAGAAGTTCGCGGGCCGAACCGGGCTTCTCCCTCTCTGGGTGGCGGACATGGATTTTCCCGCTCCGCGGGAGATCGTCGATGCCGTGCGCAGACGCATGGAGCACCCCGTGTTCGGCTACACCTTGGAACCGGAAACCTATTTCGAGGCGGCCGCGGATTGGATGCGCAGACGCCATGATTGGGTGGTGCGTCGGGAATGGATGCTTGCCGGTCCGGGGGTCATCCCGAGCCTCGCGGCCGCAATCCTCGCCTTCACGGCGCCCGGGGACGGGATCGTCATCCAGCCCCCCGTTTACTATCCCTTCGCCCTGCGCACCAGAGCCAATGGTCGTCGGGTCGTCGAGAATCCCCTCGTGCTCTCCGGCGAGCGTTGGGATATGGATCTCGACGGGTTGGAGCGCGTGGTGGATTCGGAAACGCGCATGCTCATCCTCTGCAATCCGCACAATCCCGTGGGACGGGTATGGGAGAGAGAAACGCTTCGGCGTCTGGCCGATTTTTGCTTTCAGAAAGGGATTCTCGTCGTCACGGATGAGATCCACGCCGATCTTGTCATGCCCGGTTTTCGCCATACGCCATTCGCCTCGGTTTCAAAGGAGGCAGCCGCGAACAGCGTCACTCTGGTCTCGGCCACCAAGAGCTTCAATCTTGCCGGGATGGGCGGCGCGCTCGCCATTGTGCCCGATCCCGCGCTCTGCGGTCGATTGGATGAGCAGCAGCGCGCCATTTTTGCCGGGCTTCCCAACGCGCTGGCAGTGACCGCCGCCGAGGCTGCCTGGCGTTACGCGGAGCCCTGGCTGGACGCGATGTTGGAGTATGTGGAGGGGAACGTTCGGTTCCTGAGCGCGTTCCTGGAAGAACGTCTTCCCGCCGTGAAGATCTTTCCCTTGGAGGGAACCTATCTGCCGCTTTTGAACATGCGGGGGCTCGGGCTGTCCGACGAACAGCTCAGGGAGAAGCTTCTGGGGAACGCCAAGGTCTGGCTGGACGAGGGACCGATGTTCGGCAGCGGCGGTGAGGGCTACCAGCGCATCAACTGCGCCTGCCCGCGCCCCATACTCGCAGAGGCCGCCGAGCGCATCGTTAACGCCTTCTGAAGCCGTCTCACTTCGCCGTTTTCGAGGTCACCGCCCGCCGACGAATGGGCTTTCGTGCGCTCGGCTTCCCGGCCGGCACCGTGAGAAACATGGGCGGCACGAGTGTCCAGAGGGCAAGGACGACGGCGCCGTGCCACGGCTCGTAGTAGGGTGCGTGCACGAATCGCAGAGGTCCGATACCCATGGCGTAAATCCACACGGCAAGGGACAGCGTCGAGACGATCAATTGAGGTCGGGCGCTCACACCGAGTGCGCGGGAAAGGTAAAGCGGCGTTATGCCCACCAGCACCAGGGACACGATGAGGTGGGGCAGAAGGACTGCCGGCATGACACCCTGGAGAAAGACGAAAACAGCGATGACCTCGCTCGGGATGAGCTTCAGGAGCACCTGAAAGAACGAGTTCTCCTGCTCAATGGATCTGCCCATGGAATGACTCCTTTTTTTTGAATGAACGATACTCTCCGTGATTTGCCCTAATTCTTGATTGCCGCCTTGATCTTCCTGTATGTTCCCCTTTCCAGGTCCAGAGCGCGAGCCAGTGACAACCCAGCCACGGATGTCATACGAGAACCGGCCGGGATCTGCTTTCCTTTCCGCACATAGGCCTTCATGCCGATGATGCTGCCATCCCCGATGCTGACACCGGGGCTGATGTACGCGTGTCCGCCGATGAGGCAATTCTTCCCGATGATGATGGGCTGGATCAGGAGCTTTCCGTCTTCGTAGACATGCGGGGAGAGGACCGCCTCTCCGCCGATCACGGTGTTGTCACCGATGGTGATCATGTAACTGTCGATGAGGTGGATGGTGTTGATCCATACGTTCTTGCCGATATGGCATCCCGAGATCCGATAGAACATCTGCGAGAACGGAGTCATGGGCACGATGGGCAGGATGATGCGCCATGCCATGGTGAACACTCCGTTGAGGATTATCCAGAGGAGAACGACCGGAGAGGCGGCCTCGTACCTTCCCGGCTTCACGCCCAGGGAGAACAAGCGGATGACGCACCCCATGAGAAGCAGCCCGAAGAAGAAGAAGACGAAAACGGCGATGCCGATGAAAAGACAGAACAGCACCACCGAGCCCAACCCCGGCATGCCTCCGCTCCGCAGAGAGCCCAATGTGCGTTGAAACGCCCAGATCATGAGAAGCAATGACGGGGCAAGACTGGCCCCGAGAATGCAGGCATAGAACACGTAAACGACCATCGTGAGTATGGATTTGACGAGGTTGGATCTGCTCATGCGGTCGAGAAATTTCATGATGGCAGGAGTCTGAGGCACCCGGAGTGAGAAGTCAAATCCTATTTTGCGCCGGCTCTCCGCGGCGAGCAGGGCAACGTTCCGCGTGGCCGAACTGCTGGCAGATCTTGCATTCCCGACACGGCACGATCGAATCAGGCTCACCGCGCAATGTCTTTGCTGCCCACTGGGGATCGGCAAGCATACCCCGGCCAATGGCGACCAGGTCCACGATGCCGTCCGCAATCACCTCTTCGGCCTGACGGGGATTCACTATCGCACCCACACCGATCACCGTCGTTGAAACGCCTTTCTTCACCACCGCGGCAAGGGTCATGAGATCCGATAGACCGCTCTGACCGCCGATTCCGGAGGGCGCCCCTCCAATGCCGTGAGATATGCTTATCAGCGGCATGCCGTCCTCGACGAGCCACCCGACCACGCGCAAACCCTCCTCGAGAGTCAACCCGCCCGGCGTGCCATCCGCCACGCCCAATCGGCAATAGGCAAGAAGCTTTTCACCGTGCGCGGCGCGGATCCGACGCAGAATTTCACGTAGGAACCGTGCCCGGTTTTCCAGTGATCCGCCCCAGCGGTCGATTCGTTTGTTGGTCAGGGGCGAAAGAAACTGGCTGACGAGGTAGCCATGAGCGCCGTGCACTTCCACCGCGTCGAAACCGGCCTCGCGTGCACGACCTGCCGCGGCGACGAAACACCCGATGACGCGCTCGATGGCGGCTTCGGAAAGCTCGCTGGACATCTCGCCCTTGGAGTTCGGGACGGCGGAAGGGGCGAGCAGCGGCATGCCGAAGGTATTATGGAGATTCGTATTGGCGCCGGCGTGATGAATCTGGATCGAGGCCACGGCCCCGCCCTCGTGGATGATGCGCGCCAGCCTCGCAAGACCTTGGCCGCAGGTGTCGTCGAAGATTCCGATCTGTCGTTGTGATAGCCTGCCTTCCGGGGATACAACCGATGCCTCGACGACAATAAGGCCCGGTCCTGCCGATTGCCGGTAATGATCCAGGCCTTGCTCCGTCAACGTGCCGTCTTCCGCCGCGGTGTAGACGACAAGAGGCGGCATGACGATTCGATTGGTGAGTGTGAGCTGTCCGACGCGCAAAGGCTGCATCAGGTGCGGAAAAAGCATCGTAATTCCTCCCTCGTTATCTCCGCGCCATCAGCGTGGCGGGCTTGCCCTGAAGCACGTAAACCGCGCACGCCGCGTGCGCTGAAATCTCTTCGGGGTAATGGGTGACGATCAGGGTCGGGACCGGGTGCAAGGCGTGCAAGCGCAGAAACATATCCCAGAGAAGATCGCGCGCTTCCGCATGGAGTCCCGAAAACGGCTCGTCCATCAGTATGGCGTCGGGCAATCGGGCGAAGCAGCGCGCCAGCGCGGCACGCTTCTTCATGCCCCCGGAAAGCTCGTCCGGCCTTTTGCCTCCCTCACCGGCAAGACCAGCCTCCGAGAGGAGATAGTCAGCGAAGCACAGGGCGTTTTTTCGCGGGATGCCCTGATAGAGGAGGGGGAGAGCCGTATTCTCGGTCACCGTTCGCCACGGGAGCAATCGATCGTCCTGGAAGACGAACCCGATCCGCGCGGGGGCTTCGAGGCTGCCTTCTGTGGGCACGATGAGGGATGCGACCATCTTTAACAGCGTCGTCTTTCCCATTCCGGAGTCTCCCGTCACAACGGCAATCTCCTGCGCCGATACCGAGAGGCCGATGTCGCGCAAGAGGGACGGCGAGCGCGGAAACGCGTAACCCACTCCCTCCAGGAGGATTGCCGGCCGACCGGAAAGGGAGGTGAATATTCCTTTCAACTCGCGAATATCGTCGAGGCTGCACGACATCGGCCGAGACCGCCGGCGCTTCGCGATGATCCGTCCCGGCATTCGCGCAATCCGCGGCAGCAGGTGGTTGAACGCGAGAATGACGAGTATGAGCACGATCGCCCAGGCAAAAAGGCGGGGAATGGCGAGCACGGAGAACGCCGACTGAATCTGGAACCCGATCCCGTTGTTCGCCCCGAAGTATTCCGCCGTGACCGAGGCCTTGACCGCGAGCACGAGCCCCGCCTTGACGGAGGCCGACAAAAACGGAGCCAGATAGGGAAAGATGAGCTCACGCAGGCGTGGAATGAAACCCGGTGCAAAAAGGGAGAGCATTTCCCGGTACTCGCGGGGCAGCGTGGACATGCCCTCCGCGATGGTTACGGCCACCAGGGGGAAAGTGATCAGACCTATGACGGTGATCGTGGGAAGGTGGCCGATGCCCATGAGGGCGACGAGCGGAATCGCCCAGAGGAGGGGCGGCATGCCTTGAAAAAAGGTGACAAGCGGCTTCAGGAGGGCCGCGATCTCCTGGCGACTTCCCATGCCGATGCCTGCCGCCAATCCGACGAAGTATCCCCCGACGAACCCGATACATACGCGCAGAATTGTTATGCCGATCTGGTTCCACGTGAAAGAGCGTCCGAGGAGACGAGCTGTTTCCACGGCCGCCGTCCAGGGCGAAGGGATGAAGAAGGAGCCAGCAGCCAGGCTCAAAGCCTCCCAGACAACGAAAATGAAAAGGACCCCCGTGACCCCGAGGAGTCTGAGACGCAACGTCCGCGCTCGTCCAGCCGGAAGGGGGTTGGGCATGGTCTAGGGAATGAAGAAGAACCGCTCGTCCAGGGGCCGCGGTCCGGCGGGGAAATACTTGGAGACTATCTGGTAGTACGCCTGCACACGGGTCTTGTTCTCCGCGGGAGAAGGTACCGCGAGGAGGGTATTCCGCGTCGCTTCCTCGAGGATGCCCTGGTCCACGCCCAACGCGACGGCGAACTGGGCCGCCGTGTCAGCTGGGCTCGCCGTGACCTTCTTGCTGGCCGCGTCCCAGGCGTTCACAATGGCCGTGATGGAAGCGGCATTCGCGCGCGCGTATCCTTCCGTGGCGAACAGGCTCACCTGGGGCGATTGGCGATCCCCGCCGGTGAATCGGGCCCACGCCTGCGAGTACTCGACGAGGCGCAGGAGACCGCTCTTTTTCACCACCGTGGTGGCCAGGGGCTCGGGAAGAGCCGCCGCGTCCAGTTGCCCGGCAAGAAGAAGCTGCACGCTCTGGGGGAATGGCCCGAAGCTGATGGTCACGTCCCTGTCCGGATCGATCTTTTCATTCGCCAGCAGTGTGCGGGTCTGGAAGTCCAGCGGGGAACCGGGGAAAGGCATGGCGATCTTCTTGCCCTTGAGATCGGCAAACCCTTTTATGGCCGGATTCTTTCCGATGAGCGATGAGATGGCCCAGACCCCCGTGTCGATCATGACAATGGGGCTGCCATCCAGCCGGTTTTCCCAACCCTGGCTCGTGCCGCTCACCAGCAGATCCGTGTCGCCTCGGAGCATGAGCGCCAATGCTTGGGCGTGATTGGAAAAGAAGGCGACACTCAGATCGATACCGGGAATCGCGTTCTCTTTCGCCATGGCGAGCCACGGGAGGGCGGCGGTGGTCTGGGAGACCAGCACGCGCACACGCGTCGTGTCCGCGCTTGCCGTGATCGCGGTACAGAGCAAAAGGCCGAGAGCGAGAACAAGAGTGAACGCACCACGGGTGCGCGCGCGGGAGCGGCGGGGGATCTGTTTCATGACAATGAAAGGTTAGTGGTTTTCCTTTGAATGGACAAGACAGGTCGCCGTACCGCGCGCTATAGTAGCCGCGGAGGCTCCCCTCATGAAGGCGGTGATCATCGGAACGAGCGGTCATATCGACCTGGCCCTCGAGGTGCGCGACCGACTGCCGCGGGTGAGCTTTGTCGGTGTCGCGCCCGGTTCAGCCGACGAGGACGCCCGGGAGTTTTTTGTCGATCAACTGGAGCCGTCGCTGATCCCGTTTTACGATGATTACAAACGGATGCTGGATCGTGAGAAGCCCGAGCTCGCCGTGGTCGCACCGTTCTTCTTCCTTCAATCGCGGATTGCAAGCGAATGCCTGGAACGCGGAATCCACGTATTCCTGGAAAAGCCCATGGCTGTTTCCGTTGAGCAACTGGCGCGCCTGCGTCGGGCCTACGCACACGGTCGCGCAGAGTTGTGTCCTATGCTGCCTTATCGCTACCATCCGGAGTTCTACGCCGCCTGGAGGGCCGTGAACGAGGGGCTCATCGGCGAACCTCTCCTGATCACGGCGCAGAAGTCATACAAGATGGGGCTTCGCCACCCCATGTACGCGCATCGGGCCACCTACGGTGGCACGATCCCCTGGGTAGCCATCCACGAGCTGGATTGGATCCATTGGTTTACCGGCGGCAGGATCTCCGAGGTGATGGCCTCTCACACCGCGGCGGGAAATCGCGGGCACGGCGAGATGGAAAGCTCGGGGGCCTGTCTCCTGCGTTTTGCCACGGGAGGTTGCGCCACCCTCACCTTCGACTATTTCAGGCCCGGCTCGGCGGCATCGCACGGCGATGAGCGCATTCGTGTCGCCGGGGAAAAGGGAATCCTAGATTTGGCCGGCGGCGAGGCGATCCTTTCTTCCCAGGATCGCGAGCCCCGGCGCCTTGAAAAGGAAGAGCCCCTGTCCCTCTTCGCTCAGTTCGTGCAGCACATCGAAGACAGTACGCCGCTACGCATCACCGCCCACGATGCATTCGCCATTGCGGATCTGGCCCTCCGTTGCCGCGAGGCGGCAGACACGCAGGTGCCGGTGAGGGTCAAGGAACAAACGAGATAGCCCTGCCCGGACGCGGTGCAAGCGGGCAGCGCGAGAGACTTTTCTTGCCGCGCCGCGATTCCGACAACTATCTTCTTTCTTATGCACTTACAACCCGCCATGTGGCTGAAGGCTTTCAAGACGATGCCGCGCCTAACCCGGCCCGAGTGGGACGGGCTGGACATCCTTTCCCGCTGGCTCGTGTCCACACGCGCCGCGGCGCTCCTGATGTCCCTCACGTCCGCCGGCATTGGAGGGCTCCTCGCCTTGCGGGCGGGGCCCGTGGTGATCTGGATGTGGCTCCTTGCCGGATTCGGTCTCATGATGGCCCATGGAGCAAACAATCTGCTGAACGATCGCGTGGATTTTCGCCGCGGCGTGGACAAGGAGAACTACTTCCGGGATCAGTACGGACCGCAACCCCTGGAAAGGGGTTTTCTCTCCAAACGCCGACACCTCCTGTATGCCATCGTTACGGGTACCCTTGCGCTGGCAAGCGGTGTCGTCCTCGCATTGGTCACCGGCTGGCTGACATGGGTACTACTGGGTGTCGGTGCGTTCTTCCTGCTGTTCTATACGTGGCCGCTGAAGTACATCGCCCTGGGAGAGCTGTCTCTTCTCATCGTGTGGGGGCCGCTCATGATCGGTGGCACCTACTACGTGCTCGCGGGCACATGGAGCTGGCTCGCGGTTCTCGCTGGGCTGCCCTATGCTCTGGGCGTTTCGGCGACACTGGTGGGCAAGCACCTGGACAAGCGCGACATGGACAGGGAGAAGCACGTAACGACGCTGCCGGTTCTCCTGGGCGACAAGGCCTCGCGGGCGATCGTGATCGTCATGATCTCACTCGAGTACCTGATCCTGGCCTACCTCGTCATCATCCGCTATTTCACCCCTGTGATGCTCCTGCCATTCGTCTCGCTCATTTTCTTTTTCAAGAGCGTGCTCCCAATGTTCCGAAAGCCTCGTCCGACGGAAAAGCCTGAGCCGTATCCCGCGGAGGCCTGGCCCATGTGGTTTGTCGCTTCGACGTTCATCTTCACACGGCGATTCGGGGGGTGGTATCTTCTGGGCTTGATCGCCGACACGGTGTTGAGGCTCACGCTTCTGCGCTGAACAATCACGGGGGAAAAAAAGAATGAAAAGGTCCCGATTCCATCTGACGTCCCTTCTCTGCGTATCCTTCCTGATCGTCGCTTCCTGTGCAAGCTCGCCCCCCCGGGGAGCGGTTCAGAAGCCCAGCCGCTGGTCCGGGTCGACCATCGTGACGACCCGATTCGGCGCCGTGCAAGGCGCCGCTGACGCCGATCATACCCTCGTCTGGAAGGGCATCCCTTATGCAGCGCCGCCCGTCGGGAGCCTGCGGTGGCGCGCCCCCCAGGATGCCGCGCCCTGGTCCGGCGTGAAATCGGCAACGGCCTTCGGCGGCGCCTGCACGCAGTTCAGCCCGATATTTGCCGGTTCCATTTCCGGGTCCGAAGACTGCCTCTATCTGAACGTCTGGAGACCGCAGGACGACGCGGCGGACTTGCCCGTTTATGTCTGGATACACGGGGGAGGCAACTCCACGGGGTCTTCCAGCATGGTCGCCGATTATTACGGCAACCATGTCGCGTCGCGGGAACACATGGTCTATGTCTCCATCAATTATCGACTGGGGCCGTTCGGCTGGTTCACACACCCCGCATTGCGCGACGGGGCATCACCCGAGGATGCATCGGGCAATTACGGAACCCTGGATATGATAAAGGCCCTCGGGTGGATCAAGGACAATATCACTGCCTTCGGCGGGGACCCGGGGAATGTCACCGTCACCGGCGAATCGGCTGGCGGATTCGACGTGCTTTCACTCCTGATCGCCCCGCCCGCCCGCGGCCTTTTTCAGCGCGCCATGTCGGAAAGCGGAGCGGCCATCACGCATGGCGTGGATGAGGCGGATGCTTTTTCGCAGACCGTCCTGGAACGGCTGCTCGTGCTGGACGGCCGCGCGCGGAGCGTGGAAGGCGCATCCGGTATTGCAGCGGGAATGACACCCCAAGCGGCGCGGGATTACCTGCGCTCAAAGTCGGACCGTCAGATCCTAAGGTGCCTGTCATCCGGAGCCATGGGCATGTCGGACAACGTGGCCATCATCCGCGACGGTGTGGTCATCCCCAGCGGCGGCTTTGACAGCCTCAGCGCGGGCACCTATCCCAACAAGGTGCCCGTGATCCTGGGAAGCAACAAAGAAGAAGTGAAGCTCTTCCTCTATTTTTCAAATGCTATTCCTTGGAAAAGCGATTTCTATCTCGCCGTGTCGAAGTACACGAGCGATCGGTGGAAGGTTTCCGGCGTTGACGAGGTGGCCCGTCGCCTCACCTCGCACGCCGATCAGCCGCCGGTCTATGCGTACCAGTTCAGCTGGGGAGCGCCGAACGCGCAAGGCGTGAGCCCGCTGCCAGGGGACTGGGGCAGGCGTTTGGGGGCATTTCATTCGCTGGACGTATCGTTTTTTCACGGCTCCGATACGATCGACGGATTCTTCCAGATGTTCCTCGCGACGCGTCAGAATGAATCGGGGCGCAAAGCGCTCTCCGCCGCCATGATGGACTATGCCGCCCAATTCGCACGCACGGGCAATCCCAACGCCCCCGATTCGAAGCTGCCGTCCTGGCAGCCGTGGACCAACTCACCCGACGCGGACAAGCTCATCGTTTTCGACGTCCAAGGAAACGAGCCAGCCATATCCATGACGAGCATGGAGATGACCGACGAAGGGGTCTTCGCATCAGCGAAGGCAGATCTCGCCGAGCCCGAGCGCACGCATCTCATGGACACAATGGAGAAGTCGAAGATGCCCTCGGGCGTGCATTAGGGGCTGCTTCAGTCCTCGATGACCGAACGGCGGAGAATGCCCGCAAACATGAATCGGGCCATGATCTTCCTGCCGGTGAGCCAGGCAATGTGCGTATCGTTCCTGCGTGCTGCCAGTATTCGCGGCACGAGGAACGCGGCCACCGTCTGAGGCTTGTCGGCCAGGATATTGAAGACCTTTTTCGTGCGCTCCCACGATTCGCGATCCGCGCGGTCAATCTGCTTCATGGTGAAATCCGTTATCATGATGCCGGGGCTCAGCGTGCCAATGCGCACGACCGTGTCCTGAGCTTCCCGAGCCAGGGCGTGGGCCACGTAGCGCACGGCCCTCTTGGCCGCTCCGTACACGCTCAGGCCGCTCATGATCCGGCCGTCCGAGCCGTGACCCTCCATGAACCAGATCATGGGCCGCCGCCCCGGCTCGGTTTCTTTGCCCGACTCTTGAACGGTCATTCCCCGCATGGCAACACGCGCGCCGTAGAGGATGCCCATGAGGTCCGTGCGAATGATAGCTTCCATGTCGTGCGGCGGGAGATCCCAGATGGGGATCGTGGGTTGGCCGATGCCGGCGTTGTTGATCCAATGATCGACCCCGCCGAGCACTTTGACGCTCTCGTTCCAGAGGGTTTCCACCTGCGGGAAGGCCCCGGTATCGCAGGGAAAGCCGAAGACGGCGGCACCGGGGAACTCCCGCTTCAAGAGCTCCAACGCAGCGTCGACCGTGCTCCAGGCCCGCCCTGAGATCATGAGGGCGCAGCCGCGCTTCAGGATCTCGCGCGCCATGCAAAGGCCGAGGCCTTTGGTCGATCCCGTTATGACAATTCGGGGGTTTCCCATACGATCTCCTCGTCCCTCCACTATATACTATGACCCGTTATACCACCACGAGCGCCATTCCAATGACGATCACGGCAAGAGGCTGTAACGAGTTGAGCGAAGCGGATATCCTCTTTCCGTGGCAGACAAGGACAGACCGCACGGTGCGAAGACGTACGCGCCGTTTACGAACCGGGTCATTTACATTCTTCGCCGCATACCCCGCGGATGTGTCGCAACGTATGGGCAGGTTGCGGGTGTCGCGGGTAGCCCCCAGGCGGCCCGTCAAGTTGTGCGCGTGCTTCATACCCTTTCACGACGCGAAAAGCTTCCCTGGCACCGCGTCATAGGGAGCCGGGGAGCGATCCTCCTGCCCCACGGGGCGGGTTTCGAGGTGCAGCGCCGTCTGTTGCGGCGCGAAGGGGTCGCGGTGGACGCACGAGGCGGGGTCGATATGAAGAAACATCTCTGGATTCCGCGCATAACGCGGATGCCATAAGCTGATTCTTCACAGCCTGAGATAGACCTTTCGCGCGTCGAGAAACCACGCAACGCCGAAGCACACCACGAGAACAGCGAAGGTGAGCATCCAGGCGAGGAGCGCGCTCACCGTGTCGGGGAAAAGATCGTGGAGCACGACGCCGAGCACGGCATGCAGCATGTAGAGCACCAGCGGATTGCGCCCAATGGGTCCGATGACGGGAAGAGTGATCTTGCCGATCTCGGTTGCCGCGCCCAGAAGCGCGAGCAGGCCGGATGCGACACCCGTGGTGAAAAGGACATAACTCAGCGAAAGGGCATGTTTGCTGAACGGCGTATAGAGGAGGGCCAAGAGGCCGGCTGCGGCCATGATTCCCGCGGCGACCGTGGCGAGCCTGATTCGACGCCGCGCGGTAGCCGTCTGGAGGAGCTCCCCGAGAGCGGAAGCGACGATGACGATGAATGAGAGGCTGAAGGTGCCCCACGGGCCGCCCAGACCCGAGTCGTACCAGCCGGCCATGAGAGTGGCCAGACCGAGCGGACGCATCACCTCAGCCGCGGCCAGAAGAAGCGCGGCGGCGGCCAAACGCGGGCGTGGCGGGATGAAGAGGAAGAAGAACGAGAAAAGCCCCGTCGCACCGAGCATCTGGAGAACTTCCCAGCTGGCCCCGTGATCGACAAAAAGAATCCCAACCGTGCCGAAGGCGAAGAGAAGCGCATAACGATAGAGGGCGTGGAACATCGTTCTGGCCAAACCCCGTTCCGAGAGTCGACGCGTAAAGGAGAACGAGGCGGACAGCCCAAGGGAAAAAAGAAAAACCGGCACCACGAAATCGGCGAGCGTCAAACCGTTTGCCGGAGCATGTTTGAACCATGCGGGAATCCGCGTGAAGTCCGCTGCGACATTGATCGGGATCATGACGAGAACCGCCAAACCGCGAAGATCGTCCAACGCCGCCCAGCGTTCCTTGGCCATGCCGCCTCCTATTTCTGCGGGTCCCTGAGGGAGGAGACGGTCAGTCCCCCATTCTCGGGCAAGCGTGAGAAAAGATAGAGACCGTCAGCGGGACGGTACCAGAAATCGGCCCCCCAGAAGGGGGCCAACATACCGGCCGGTGAGAAGTGGACCTTCACGGAATCCATCGACGTCCCGCCCAAGGGAATGCGCTCCTCACCGATCCGACGGGTGAGCATCTTGTGCGGAACGAGGTCATCGGGATTCACCACCCAGAACTCTTTCTGTCCCTTCAAGTCGGGGAGGAGCTCCTCGATGAGGGGACCGAAGATCTGATACCAGGGCGCAGCATCCAGGTTTATTCTGCGCTTGATTACCGCCCCTTTGTGCGTTCCCGTCACCGTGACCACATCACCGACACGAACCGCCTCGATATCGATCCGCGAAGCGGAGTCGATCTCTTTCCACCAGACAGTGCCGGTGCCTGCCGTCCAACGGATGGAGTCCGACACCGCGCCGCCCGAGGAAGCCAGCTCGATCGTCTGTCCCGAGCGCGCTACCGTGTATTGCACAACGGATGTGCTGCTCCCGTGAGTTTCCGTGTAGCTCCGTGCTTCACGATCCGCGCCGTAGAGTGCGAGACCCCACACCAGGAAATAAACGATGAGGATTCCGGATTTCTTACGCATCGTGTTTGATTATACTGTGCCTGCCTATGCCTTTACAAAGGTCTCTTGAGCTCTAGAAATAGACCTCCGCATAAATCCGCGAACGGATCACGCCGTACTTCTTGAGTATCGAGTAGGCCTCATAAATCATGTCGCTGTTGCCGCACAAATAGCAGTACGCGTTCGGCGTCACGGGATGCTCTTTCAGATATGAAGTGAGGCGCCCAGGATAGGAGGTGGCGGCTCCCACGCCCTGGCTGATGCAGGGCACGAGCCGAGCTTCATCAAATGCATCGTGCTCGTAGCGCTCCACCCCTGTTCGAATGCCGTGGAGGATCTGGTAGTCCAGATTCGCCTTGCTGCGCGCAAAGCAATGGAACGGAGAGATGCCGGTGCCGGTTGCGCAAAAGAGGAAGCGGGGGGGCTCACGCGTGCCTTCCACGAGCGTAAAGGCGCCGTTGGGCCCCTCCACCTCCACCGGATCGCCCGGCGTGCAGCGGCGAAGCGCTCGCGAGACGACACCGTCAGGGATTTCCTTGACGAGCACTTCCAGAAAGTCCTCCTCGACACCGGAGTAGATGCTGTACTCTCTCTGCTCGCGGCTGCCCGGTAACCCCACGTTGATCCACTGCCCGGGTTGAAAGAGGAGGCCGTCGCGCGTGAACCTGAGAACGAAAGCGCTGGGGCTGAGGTTACGGACGTGAATCGTCTTGTGAATGCGCCCCGGACGCGGCCCGCGGCCCGTCGGACGGCGGGAGATCTCGATCATGCCTGAGCGTTGCCCGCCCGCTGGGCGCGAATCATTTCCAAATGCTGTCGGAAACCGTCATATTGGGCTCCGGCATGGTAAGAGGAACGCACGAAAGGCCCGGCCTCGCAGTACAGGAAGCCTTTATCCATGGCTGCTTCTTTGATGCCGGCAAACTCCTCCGGTGTCCAGTACTTCTGCACGGGGATGTTATTGCGTGTGGGCTGGAGATATTGTCCCACGTTCACGATGTCGACGTCGGCCTCACGCAGATCGTCGAGGGTTTCGAGGACTTCATCGCGGGTTTCGCCGAGACCCAGCATGATGCTGGACTTCACCACCGCGGCCGGGTCGATGCGGCGTGCCACGCGGAGGAACTCGAGGGATCGATCGTAAAGGGAACGGGAACGCACGCGCGGAGTGAGGCGGCGAACCGTTTCCAGGTTGTGGCTGACAATGTCCGGTTTGCTTTCCACCACGGCGCGGATGGATTCCTCCGAGCCCATGAAGTCAGAGGTGAGAATCTCCACCGAGCAGCCGGGCACCCGCGCGTGGATCGCGCGCACGGTGGCCGCCATGACCGAGGCGCCGCCGTCGGCTATGTCGTCGCGGTTGACCATGGTGACGTGGGCGTGGGTGAGCTTCATGCGCATCACTGAAGCGGCGACACGCAACGGCTCCAGGGGATCCACGGCGCTGGGAAGACCGGTGCCTACGGCGCAGAATCGGCATCTCCGTGTGCACGTGTCACCGAGGATCATGAAGCTCGCCGTGCCGTGCGTTCCCCAGCACTCGTGCAGGTTCGGACAGCGCGCTTCCTCGCACACGGTGTGCAGGCCCTCGCTGTGCACGAGATTCTTGATCGTCGTATAGCTTTCCGTCGTATTGAGCTTGATCTTCAGCCACGGCGGCAGGCGCTGCGGGGTTTCGATGTCGGGCATGCTTCATGCCCCCTTTTCCGCGGCATCATGAACGGTTTCCCCGCGCCGTGTACGTTCCTGCGTCACACGCCGTTTCATGAGGTTGATGAGCTTGGTGACTTTTATCTCGCGCGGGCACACACGCGTGCATTCGAAGTGATTCTCGCATCCCCAAATCCCGTCCGGGGTGTCCAACGCGTCCAAACGCGGAGCGAGGCCCCAATCGCGGCTGTCCTCCACGAAGCGCGCGGCCTGAACGATGGCCGCGGGCCCGAGGAAGCGCGGATTCTTGTCCAGCACAGGGCAGGCGGAGAAGCAGGCGGCGCAATTGATGCACTTCGTCGCTTCCTCGAATTGTTGGTGTTGCTGGGCGCTTTGGAGCCTTTCGCGCCCGTCGGCCGGCGCCGTGTCCGTTGCCGGGAGCAGGTAAGGGGCCACCGTGCGGGCGCGCTGGAAAAACCCGGTCTGGTCCACGATCAGGTCACGTTGAATCGGCAGGTGGCGCAGCGGCGCCACGTGGATCACCGCCTCCGCGGGCGGCGTGACCACGTCGCGGACCAGGGTCTTGCATGCAAGGCGCTCCTTGTCGTTGATGCGCATCGCATCCGATCCGCACACCCCGTGGGCGCAGCTGTAACGGAAGGACAGCGAGGCATCCAGGGTATCCTTGATGCGGATGAGGACATCGAGCACCCTGTCCGTCTCCTCCGCGTCAATCGTGTACGCCTGCACCCACGAGCCCTTGTCCGACCGCGGATCGAAACGATTCACTTCGACTCTCACCTGCATCATGCGCCCCCGTTGGAATGAAACTGATGCACGCTGATCCCCGCCGCAACGGCACGCGCGATCTTGCGAAACGCCTCGGCCGGCGCGAAAGAGCCGTCCAGGAGCACCGGTGGTTTGCCCTCGTCTCCCAGACGCGCGATCAGCGGATCCATCGGTATCCTGCCGAGAAATGGCACCCCCATTTCAACCGCGGCGCGCTCGCCGCCGCCCTGGCCAAAAACCTCGCCGCTCATGTTCTCCACGATGCCCAAGACGGGCACGTTCAATTTCTGGAAGGCGGTGATACCGCGCCGCGCATCGCTCACTGACAGCAGCTGCGGAGTGGTGACCACCACGCCGCCGGTGAGCGGAACAAGCTGCGCGATACTGAGCTGCGCGTCACCCGTGCCGGGCGGCAGATCGACGATGAGGTAGTCCAACTCGCCCCAGGCCACCTCGGTGAGGAGCTGGCGGAGCGCGCTGTGGATCATTGGCCCGCGCCAGACAAGGGCCTCATCCGGTCCGATGAGAAAGCCCATGCTCATGACCTTCACCCCGTGCGCAAGCGCGGGTACCATGGTCTCCCCGTCCGGCGCCGGGAGCCCCTCCACGCCCATGAGGGTGGGAATGTTGGGTCCGTAGATGTCGGCGTCGAGCAACCCGACTTTCGCCCCGGTCTGCGCGAGGGCCACGGCCAGATTGGCGCTGACCGTTGACTTGCCAACGCCGCCTTTTCCGCTTCCCACCGCCACAATCGTCCTGATAGGAAGATGGAGCTTGTCCTCGATGCGCTTGTCGGCCCGCACGCGAGCGTCAAAACTGACATTGACGGCCTTCACTCCGGGCACAAGCGTACGGACCGCGTCTTCGCTTTCCGTCTTTATTTGATCCTTCAATGGACAAGCCGGAGTGGTGAGTCTCACGGTGAAGCTGACCACGCCGTCTCGAATGACGATATCGTGAACAAAGTCCAGCGTTATGAGATCCCGATGAAGCTCGGGTTCCTGCACGGTGCGCAAAGCGTTTCGAACCAACTCTTCAGTGACCCGTTCCTGTGCCATCGATCAATAGTACTAAAAGAGCGCGGGTTGTGGAAATGCGGCCGGGCGAGCCTTTCAGGTGGCGATACGGGTGAGCTGACGCAGCCGTACGTCGACATCATGATCGGCCAAACCACCATGGTAACAGAGGATCGAATCAATGGCGTACGGCAGCAGATTCTTCAGCGACGTGACGGCGCGCCGAACGTCATAGGAGGCCACGGGGCTGGGCCCGATCAGGCTTCCATTCTCCACCCGCAGCGCGTCGCCGGCAATGAGAAGCTTCAGTGTCTTGACGTAGTAACAGACGTGCCCCGGGGTATGGCCCGGGGTAGGAATGACGACGATGCCGCCATGAAAGGGAAGCTCCTCCCCGCCGTTGAGCTCATGATGAACGGCTACCCGCGGCGGGGAAGCGATGAGGGCGCGAGCAAGGCGCTGGCGATCCTCCGGCAAGGCGCGCAGACGCGTCTCCAGACGTTTCGGGTCGAGCTTCAGAAGGGGCGCCTCTCCACGGATGAACATGGCATCGGCGGCGTGGGCGTACACCTCGGCGCGGGTGGCCTCCACGATCGCCGCGGCACAGCCGATATGGTCGATGTCCTGGTGCGTGAGGAGGATGCGTCGGATGTCGCCGAGGCGCACACCGATGGCGGCCAGCGCCTGCTCGATGAGGGGAAGCTGGCCGGGCATACCGGCATCGACGAGAGTGGCCCCGTCGGTGCCGTTCCACAGCACCACGGGATGGATGGTTCCCGCCGTGCCGAGGAAATCCATGGCGATTGAAAGCGCCTCGACGCCCTCGCCGATTCTCATGGTCGGATGCCTTTCCGTTCCCGCATTCAGCGTGGCTTGACCACGCCGATGACGAGCAGAATGTTCGCGAAGACGCGCTGCTCGCCGGTGGCAATCACGAGCGCCGTGTCCGCCGAACGCGCCTCCGCGTAGAACTCGAAACGCCCGCGCGTTTCGAAGCCGGTGTCACGGGGAAGAAGCGCGCGCATCGCGCCATGGATCTCCGGCACCGTGCCGTCGGGAGGCACCATCACCATTGCCGTCTCCACGGGAATCGCGCTCAGGATCGCCTCCAGGGTATCCGTCACCGACACAAGTCCGGGACGCAGATTGAGGTACACACGGCGCGCGGAGGCGGGGGCGCCCGTGCTGAACGGGTAATTCCCGTCGGCGAGCAGCACGCGGGCGCCGTGGCCGGCGCTTGCCAGGGCGGATAGTATTTCGGGGTGAAGGAGGTGTGAGGTCAGCATAGCATCGGATCATTGCCTTCATTTCCGTCCTGCGCAAGGGGGACGGCAGCCGCCCTGCTCGATTTCCGCACTTGAGCCGGGGCCCGCCGGGGAGTACTTTCATCCTAAGGGAGTGTCATCCCATGCGCGTTTTTCTGGCCGAGAGCGATGCCCAGGCGGCCCGGCGCATCGAACGGGCTCTTACCCGGGAAGGACATCAAGTCCTTCTCGCCACGATGGAAGAGCCGGGCGGCGCCGCGACGCTTCTTGCCTCCTGTGATCTCCTGTTCACCGACGGGCGCTCAGAGGAGGGAGTGGATGGCGCGGGAGGATCGCATGGGGTCCCGTCCGACACCCTCGTTCCGGTCGTCTTTCTCATCCCTGCCAATAACTCGCCGCGCCCGCAACCCCGTGAAGGTGTTCGTTGTCTGGGCTATCTTATGACCGGGGCGAGCGACGAGGAGCTGCAAAAATCGCTTCACGCTCTGATCGATCCTGTGCAGCCGTCCGGCTTTTCCGAAATGCTTGAGCATCATACCGCGGCGATGCTGGTCATCGAACCGTCCACCGGGCAGATCGTCGAGGCCAATGAAGCCGCCCGCCGCTTCTACGGCTACGAGAGCGCGGCCATGCGGCGTATGACCATCTATGACATCAATCAACTCCCGCGCTCCCGGGTGGAAATTCAGATGAAGGCCGCGCAAACACAGAAACGCGCCGTGTTTCTCTTTTCTCATCGTCTGGCGAGCGGCGAAATCCGCACGGTGGAGGTCTATTCCGGGCCCATCACGATGACCCGGCGGAGCCTTCTCCTCAGCATCATTCATGATGTCACCGATCGCCTGAAGACGGAAAGGGCCCTCGAGGTTTCAGAACGAAAGTTCTCACAGGCTTTCCACGGCACCCCGGATGCCGTCACGTTGAGCCGTCTCGCTGACGGCGTCTACGTCGAAGTGAATCAGGGATTCACGGATCTGCTCGGGTACAGGCTGGCGGATGTCCGAGGGCAATCCTCTTTACCGGGTGCGCTCGGCATTTGGGAGAATTCCCAGGATCGGGAAAGACTCCTGGGGCTCATCGACGGTTACAAGGATGTCATCGGATTCGAGGCGACATTCCGACGCAAGGATGGCACGATCGTCATCGGCCTTCTCTCTGCTCGGGTCATCGACGTGGAAGGGACCGCGCATCTGCTGTGCATCGTGCGCGATATCACCGAGCGCAAGCGGATGGAAGAAGAGCTCACCCAGCAGAAGGAACGGCTCGCGGTCACCCTGGGCAGTATTGCCGACGGAGTGATAGCAACGGACGGTGACCATCGGGTGATTCTCATGAATAGCGCCGCTGAAGCCCTTACCGGATGGGAGGGCTCGGGCGTCATCGGACGACCCGTCGAGGAGATATTCGCGTTGTTCGACGCAATCAGCGGTGAGCCGGTTGCCAACGCCGCGGAAAGCGCCCTTGCAACGGGCGCCCGCGCTGGACCGCACCCGCCGGTGAGGCTCGTGGCCAAGGGCGGAGCCACCCGATCCGTGGAATACAGCGGCTCCTTCATCCACGATGCGACCGGAAAGATGGTCGGTCTCGTTCTTGTCTTCCGCGACGTGACGTTGCGTGAGAGCATGGGCGAGAAGCTGCAAACCGCCGAAAAGCTCGAATCGATATCGATTCTTGCCGGCGGCATTGCTCACGACTTCAACAATATCCTCACCGGCATTCTGGGCAACATCTCTCTGGCGCTCCTTGAAACCCCGCAGAGCCCCGCGCTTTCGGAGTTGCTGGGGCGCGCGGAACGGGCGACGTTGCGCGCCCGCGACCTCACACAGCAACTGCTGACTTTCGCCAAGGGCGGCGCTCCGGTAAAGAACCTGGCGAATGTCGAACGCCTCGTGCGTGAGGCGGCGACCTTCTCCACGCACGGCTCGCCGTGCGCGTGCCGCTTCCAGTCGGCCGAATCCCTTTGGCTCGCCAACGTCGACGAAGGACAGATCAGCCAGGTGATCCAGAACATCGTCATCAACGCCGTGCAAGCGATGCCCTCCGGGGGCGATGTGGTGGTATCACTGGACAATGAAAAGCTGTCGGCAGAGAACGCTTATTCACTTCTTCCCGGGCCGTACGTGCGCATCGCGATCCGGGACAGCGGCGTCGGCATTCCCCGCGGCATGCTCAAGAGAATTTTCGATCCCTATTTTACGACGAAACAGAAAGGCAGCGGTCTGGGTCTTGCGACCTCATACTCCATCATCAAGAAGCACCTCGGGCATATCGAAGCGAGCTCCGAGCCGGGTGCCGGCAGCCTCTTCACCGTGTTCCTCCCCGCCGTGGAGGATACGCACGTCGCGTCGGAGACGTCGTCCGCTCGAATCACCGTGGAGGGGCGGGGACGGAGGGTTCTCGTCATGGATGACGAGCCGGTGGTTCGAACGCTTGTGACGCGAATGCTTTCCGTCATCGGGTTCCAGACCGCCGAATCGGGGGAGGGGGCCACTGCCGTTGAGCTGTATCGCAAAGCCCACGAAGGAGGAGCGCCGTTCGCGCTCGCGATTTTGGACTTGACGATCGTTGGTGGGGTTGGGGGCGCGGAGACCTTACGGCGCATCCTCGGCATCGATCCCGAAGCCCGGGTGATCGTTTCCTCGGGCTACGCGAACGACCCCGTGCTCGCGAATCATCGAGAGCACGGATTCTGCGCCGTCCTGGCAAAGCCGTATCGCCTGGACGACCTCAAGCGCGTGATCCTCGACGTGCTGGGGACGTAAGCCTGCCCGATCTACTCCGTCAGACGCCGAAGTGCTTCATGAACTGCACTCTCTCGTAAACGGCGGGGTCGACGCTTTCCGCCTGGCTCATGCTGCCCCGAAAGTCCGCGATAGTCGTGTACCCGTGCTTCTTCATCCAAGTGGAGACCTGATCCAGGATAACCGAAGCCTGCGTGGCACCATTGCGATAGAACGTCGAAACCGCCTGCACCGCCTTGGCGCCGGCCAGAAGCAGCTTCACCACACCGGCCCCGTCGTGGGCACCGGTCGAGCCGGCGATATCGCAGGCGACTCGCCGCGAAAGAAGGGCGGTCCAGCGCAGCGGCAGCGCCAGCTCGGCAGGGGTGCTCAATGTGTTGGTTTCGGTGACTTCCATGCTCTCGATGTCGAAATCTATCGAGTAGAATCTATTGAAGAGGACCAGCGCGGCGATGCCCGTGCGCGAGAGACGATCCACCATCTGCGCGAGGGTGGAAAACGAAGAGCTGATCTTCAGGGCGACGGGAATTTTCAGTTGCCGCAGCACGCGCTCCACGATCAGGAAGTAATCTTTTTCACGCTCTTCGCTCGATCTTTTGAGATCGGAGGGAAGGAAGAACATGTTCAGCTCGAGGGCATCGGCACCGGCTTTTTCGATTTCACCGGCGAATGAGGTCCACTCGTGGGAATACGTACAGTTGATGCTCGCAATCACCGGGATGGAGAGCGCCTTCTTGGCTTCGCGCACGAGCTGCCCGTAGGCGGCGACTCTGTCACTGCGCACCTGATAATCATAATAATCGTACGATTCAAGATTCATGCCCTTGGCGCTCGCGGCGGCGAGAACATCAGCATATTCCGCGGCGATCTCCTCCTCGAAGATCGATTTCAAGACCACCGCCCCCACACCGGCGTTTTCCAGCTCGCGCAGCCCTTCCACAGACCCGGTGAGCCCCGAGCTGCCAGCGATCAAGGGGTTTCGCAACCGCAATCCCATGTACGTCGTCGAAAGATCAGCCATGATTCTCTCCCTCCAATGGAAATAGCAGCTTTCTTCCGCCTATGCAAGCCTGAGCTGTAACCAAGATTGCCGAGGCAAGGATCGAGGTGTTCCAAGTCTGTTCCACGACAATGGAACACTGCATCATCGTCAAGCGCCTGTTATCCGAACCATTGCCTAAGCTTATGGAACTTTTGAGCTTGATGGGAGGTGGAAACTTCTCCATGCCGGCCATTCCTGCTTGGCATGAGATTTGCTTGATTAGGCCTGGCTGACACGAGTTGGGCACTAATAGAGGAGTTGGGAAATGTTAAAGAACACGAAATTGGGCTTCAAACTGGTGCTGGTGGGAGCGCTCTTGATCGCAATCCCCCTGGCGTTCGTAGCGGTCATTTCGGTCACCAAAGCCACAGCGGGCCTGACGAGCATTGAAAATGAGCAGCTCGGGCGGTCAGCGCGACTTTTGGCCGGCACGATCAATGGTGTGCTCATGCAAGAGATGAATACCGCGAAGATTGCAGCCATGGACAACACCGTCATTACCGCCACGATGGCAAACGAAGCGGCAAAGGCCTCAGGTTCCCAGGGCAGCGCCGTGCAGGGCCTGGTGAGCGAAGTGACGCATGACATGAAAGACATCAAGGATGCAAAAGGCCTCGGCGAGAATTTCGAGGTCATCATGGCCGTCGGTACCGACGGGATCATTTTTGCCGCCTCGGATCCTTCCTATGTGGGCGTCGACGTTTCAAGCCGCCCCTATATCATTGCGGCCCTCGCGGGAACGGCCAACGCGGGGGATGCCGTGCTCAGCAAGGTCACGAATCAACCCGTCGTTCCCATTGCCTCTCCGATCGTGTCGGGTGACGGGAAAATCATCGGGGCCTATATCCTTGTTCTCAAAGCTACATTCGTTTCCGATTTGGTGGCGAACGAGAAAATCGGCAAGACGGGGTATGCGTACGTCATTGACAACACGGGCCTGTTTGTCGCCCATCCCGATCCGGCGAATGTGCTGAAGGTCAATGTGACTACCCTTGTCGGCATGGAAGAGATCACGAAAAAGATGCTCTCGGGCCAAAGCGGAATAGAAAACTATGTCTTCAAGGGAGTGGCGAAATCCGCGGGATTTGCCCCGGTGCAAGCCACCGGATGGAGCGTCGCCCTCTCCTTGCCGGACAGCGAATTCCTGGACGCGGCCCATCAGGTTCGAAACATCATTCTGATCCTCTCGGCAATCTCCCTGCTTATTGCGAACCTCATATTCTTTCTCTTCTCCCGCACGATCACCGTAGCTCTCGGCAAGGGTGTCGCGTTCGCCGAGCTGGTTGCCGGCGGGGATTTCACGCAGCAACTGCGCATCCAGCAGAGGGACGAGGTTGGTCGGCTCGCCGAAGCTCTGAACGGCATGGCGATCCGGCTGCGGGGCATGGTGGCCACCATGCAGGAAAGCGCCTCACAGGTGGCGGCATCAAGCGAGGAAATCACCTCCAGCGCGCAGCAGCTTGCTGAAGGGGCTCAGACGCAGGCCTCGTCCCTCGAGGAAACGAGTGCCTCGATCGTGGAGCTCAGCGCCTCCGTGGAGCAAGTGGCGGGTCATGCGCAATCGCAGGCCGCGGCCGTGGAACAGGGCTCACGGTCCATGGAGCAGGTGCGCGCAACCATCGAGGAAGTATCGAAGAGCATGAAGGAGATGGCGGGCCTTGCCGGCCAGTCGGTTGAAAACGCCCTCCAGGGCGCCAAAGCGGTCCAGGAGGTTGTAGACGGCATCGGGCTCATTGCGGGCAGCTCCGAGAAGATCGGCGGCATTGTGACCGTGATCTCGGACATCGCGGATCAGACCAATCTTCTGGCCCTCAATGCTTCCATAGAAGCGGCGCGTGCCGGCGAGCACGGGCGCGGTTTTGCCGTTGTGGCAGACGAGGTGAGCAAGCTCGCGGATCGCAGCTCCTCCTCCACCAAAGAGATAGAGGCTTTGATCAAGGAGAGCGTCAAGAACGTCACCCACGGGGTGAACATGGCACGTGGCTCACAGGAGGTCATGGAAAAAATTCGCGCCGCTTCACAGACCGTCCGCACCATGATCGGTGGGCTCACCGACTCGATGGCGCAGCAGGTGAACGCGGTCAAGGAAATGACTGCAGCCCTGGGCAACGTCACCGAAATGAGCCAGAGCATCTCGGCCGCCACGGAAGAACAGACAACGACGGCGCGTCAGGTTTCCATGGCCGTGGAAAGCGTGAGTGACGTGACACAGAGTGCCGCTTCCGCGGCTGAACAGATGTCGGCCGCCACGGAGCAGCTGGCAAGCCTCGCGCAGGAGCTCCAGCGAATGGTGTCCCAGTTCAAGATCACCACAGGAGACGTCAAGGCGGAAACTGTCTCCGTTGCGAAGGTGCCTGCTCTGACCTCCAGCGCGGCCTGATAAAACTGTCCCCCCTCCTTCGAGGATGTGTGGGTCTTCAAAGACCACGCATCCTCTTTTTTTGTTCATGAGGGAAAAATGAACACCGGAGGTTGCCGCAAGGCTGGTAAATCCCGGGCCGTCCTTGGATTCACAGGATCGGTTCGAAAACGCCGAGTGATTTGTTCTTCCTCACGTTATCCCAGCTGAAGATTCGACCGTTCATGGCGATATAGACGCCGGGCGCGAGGAGCTGCACCGCCACAATGGCGCAGCCGAGATTGAAAACGGCATCGGAGTTGTTGAATATGTAGGGAACCATGGCGCCGGTGAGAATGACGGTCTTCGAGAGGGCCGCCTCGCCGACCACCCGCGCGGTCTCGACCATGGTGTCCGTGCCGTGCGTGATCACGATGCGATCCTCCGCCGCCGCCTGGCAGGAGGCGAGCACCTGGAGACGATTGGAGGTCAACATGTCCAGCGAGTCGATGAGCTGATTCAGCTCGACTTCGATGGGCACCGAGCAGCGTACGAATTGCAGAATCTCCGGCAGGTGGGTGTCCTTGAAGGTGAGATTGCCCCGAATCTCGTCGTAATGTTTGTCGAATGTCCCGCCCGTGATGATGACGCGGATGCTCACACCGGAGAATCGTGCGCCATCGGGGTCATTTGCGCAAGACGTGCGCAGGCGAGGGAACAGTACTTCTCCTCGATCTCGATTCCGATGCCCTTTCTCCCGCACTCGGCGGCCGCCACCACGGTGGTGCCGCTGCCCATGAACGGGTCGAGAACGGCGTCACCGATGAAGCTGAAAAGCCTTATGCACCGCCGCGGAAGCTCGAGGGGAAACGGGGCCGGGTGCCCCGTGCGCTTCTTGCTCTCTCCGTTGAATGTCCACAGACCGTTCGTCCAGTCCATGAAATCCTGCCGACGGATATCGGATTGATGGCTGCCCGAGCTGCGCTTCCAGTGCTTGCGATAGAGCACGATGATGAGCTCCACCGGGGCGATGACGTAGGGGGCGGAAGCGCTCATCCACGAGCCCCACGCGGTGCGACGCGAGATGTTGCCCTCGTTCCAGACGATTGTCGAGTGGTAGCGGAAGCCGACCTCCTTCGCGATCCCGGTCATGTCCGCGCCGACGCTTTGCTGGCCGTCCTTGTTCTTGTCCAGCGGCACATTGAGACACATCCTGCCGTCCTCGCGAAGCCACTGGAAACATCGCCCGAGCCAACGGCGGCTGAAGGCGAGGTAGCGCGGATATGCCAGGGCATCGTCATGACGGCCGTACTTGATGTCAACGTTGTACGGCGGAGACGTGACGATGAGATCAACGCTCTGGTCCGACACGGCGCGCGTGGAGAGCATGTTGGCCTTGAAAATCGTGGCCCGATCGTCCTTGAAGAATGGCCGCGTGGGCATGGTCGTCTCTCTCAGTCCGCCGGTTGGGAGAAGACCGGGCCGTCCAGGCAGACCAATCGGCTCTTGTGCTCGCACGAGCCGCAAATGCCGATGCCACAGCGCATATACGCCTCGTAGGAGAGCTCTGCGGGCACGCGCGCCGTTCTGCAAAGAGCCGAGAGGGCCTCGAGCATCGCCTCAGGACCGCAGGCGCACAGGCAATCCCAGCCGCCTGCCTCCAGGAGGGGCCGTACGACATCCGTGACTCGTCCCCGAGATCCCGCCGAGCCGTCCTCCGTCGCCACGTGGACGGGAACCCCGCGCGCGTGGAATCTTTCCACAAACAGCAGATCGGCGGCGGTACGGGCGCCCAGGGCGGCCTCGACGCGCGCCCCATCCCCCCGCAAGGCTTCCGCAAGGAAATGAAGCGGGGCTGCTCCGTATCCGCCACCCACCAAGAGCACATGACCGGCTCTCCGCGACCATCCCGCGCCGAATGGGCCGCGAACCCAGACGGTGTCACCGACTTCGAGGGAATGGAGTGCCTCGCTGAAGGGACCGACCCGCGAAATGGTGAACATAAGGGGCTGCGCGCCGGCGATGCTGAACGGTTTTTCATCGACCCCCGGAAGCCAAATCATTCCGAATTGTCCCGGTTGCGCGACGAGCGTCCCTTCCAGGACGAGAGATACGGTCTTCGCATTCTCCCGCACCTTTTCAGCGATGCGCATAGCAAACGGCTCATTCATGCGCTTCGCCTCCGGTCGGGAAGGGCGGCTGATTTGTAACGGCAATGGGCTGTGCGTGGCGGAGGGCGCGACCGCGAATTTGATCAAGACCTGCGATGCCGTGATCACCGCACCAGACCTGAAGCTCCGAGCGGATGATCGTGAATGCTTCGGGCCCGGCCCGGTAGATGGCGGACCCCACGCCCACGCACACCGCCCCGACGGAAATCATGCGCACCGCGTCCTCTCCGGTGGTCACCCCGCCGGTGCCGATGATGGGCACTCCAACGGCCCGGGCTATCTCGTAAACGCAGCGCAGGGTGATGGGAAGAAGCGCAGGCCCTGAAATGCCGCCCGAACCGTTGGCCAGCACCGGCAGGCCCGAGGCGGGATCAACGAGCATGCCGGGCATCGTGTTGATGGCGGTGATCGCATCGGCTCCCGCGTCCACCACGGCACGCGCGATATCGGCAATGGAAGGCACGTTCGGGGAGAGCTTTACGGTGATAGGCAGTTTGACCGCCGTCTTGACCGCTTTGGTGACGGCGGCGGCGGCAGCGGCCGAGGCGGCGAACATCTCTCCACCGGTGGAATGCACGTTGGGGCAGGAGATGTTCAGCTCGATCAGGGCCGGCCCCGCTGCAGCCACCGCGGCGGCCGCGGCAGCGAACTCCTCCACCGAGTCGGCCGAAATGCTCGCGATGAGGGGGACGCCCAAAGGCGCGAGGAGGCGCGCGGCCTCGCGCAGCAGCCCGATTTCTTCCGCAACACCGGGGTTGGGAAGTCCCATGGCATTGATGAGCCCGTGACCCCAATCGACGGCTGTGGGATTCTTGTGGCCGCGTCGCGGGGAGGGCGTGCAGGTTTTCGCCGTCACCGCCCCGGCGCCCGAACGGGCGGCGCGCTCCAAGAGCGTCGGGGATGTTCCCCAAATGCCGGAAGCGAGGACGAATGGATTGGCAAAGCGAACGCCGGCGATCCGGCAGGATAGGTCAGGCGAGGCCAAGGGCTTTGCGAACATCGCGGCTCACTGCCTCTTCGATCCTTCCGTGACGGACAAGGGATTCGAGAATCTGGCTCAGGGTCAGGAGGGTGTGAAGCGCAAGACCGCGGCGGGCCAGCTCGTCGCGTCCCCCCTGCTCGCGATCCACCACGACCACGACGTCCGACACGACAAGCCCCGCGTCCGTGAGCGGCGCCATGGCTTCGAGCTTGCTCCCACCGGTCGTGACCAGGTCATCCAGCACGACGGCGCGCTCGCCGGCAACGAAACGCCCCTCAATGAGCTTTTTCGTTCCGTAGTCTTTCACTTCACGGCGGGGGTAGATGAGGGGCTTGCCGGCGGCCAGAGAGACCGCTTCACCCAGCGGAAGGCCGCCGTAAGGAAGGGCCGCAATCCTGTCGTAGTGCAGCGGGGCAAGGACGTCGGCCATGGCGCGGGCAATGAGAGCCATGAGCCGAGGGTCGCTGACGAGGAGCCGGAGGTCGATGTACAGAGGCGACGTCAGGCCCGACTTCAGCGTGAACTCACCGAACCGCACGGCACCCAAATCGTGCAGCCCGAGGGCGATCCGGTCCGTAAGTGTCTCCGTTGCCTCCGTCCGTGCCACGGGGTCCGCGGGTCCGCGAGGCTCTTGTCCATGCTTGCGTCGCGCAACGTTGATCCGATCCCGATACTGGCGCGCCGCGGCGGCCGGATCCGGAGCCTGGCAAATGGCGCGGGAAACGTTTACCAGCACGCGACTTCCCCGTGCATCCACACCGGCGGCGAGGCTCGCCTCCAGATCCCCGCCCTGAGATCCAATACCTGGTAAAAGGATCCACATTTCCGGTGCCAAAACGCGTACGCGGGCAAGCTGAGCCGGGAAGGTGGCGCCCACCACGAGGCCGATCGTTCCGTGCGTATCCCATGAGCGGGCGGCAGTGGCGACTCTTTCGAAAAGAGGCGCGCCGTGCATATCCATCTCCTGCAGGTCACGCGCTCCGGGATTCGAAGTATGACAGAGTAGGAAAACGCCCTTGTCGACCCGACCGGAAAAGCTCTCGACGCTGTCCGCGCCGAGGTAGGGGTTGACCGTGAGGGCGTCCGCGCCGATGGCGTCAAAAGCCGCCGTCGCGTATGCCTCCGCCGTAGAGGCGATATCCCCCCTTTTGGCATCCAGGATCACCAGATGACCGCGCTCATGGATATGGTCCACGAGGCGTTTGAGGATGTCCCATCCCGCCCCACCGCGCGCCTCGTAAAAGGCGCTGTTGGGCTTGAAGGCGCACACCGAGGAAGCCGTAGCATCCACGATCTCGCGCATCCGATCGAATACCTGCGCCGTGGGAATATCGAGGGCGGGATCGAGACCGACGCAGAGGAGGGAATCCATTCGTTCACTCGCGGCGGCCAGTGACGTGAAGAATTGCTGAGGTTGCATTCTGTAGCGGGAGTTTAAAGGGATGTATGAGAGAACGCAAGGGGCGGTCCGGGTGCCGAGCGGAGGGCTTGCCGCTTCGCGTCGTCTGTAGCATGATTTTACAAAAGTCGATCACTCGGTACAAGACAGCGGACGCCACCCGACGTACCCTTTTTCATTACAACGGCGAAATGCACAGAAAGGACGGTCACCGATGAAAGCGCTCGACCCGAAATCAATGAAGGACTGGGAAATAGCCGAGGCCGCGGAAGAGGGTATGAAACCCGTCGCGCGTCTTGCCAAGGAGCTGGGTCTGGAGGACAAAGAGCTCCTCCCTTATGGCCACTACGTGGCGAAGCTCGACTACATGAGCATCCTCAATCGGCTCAAAGATCGTCCCGACGGTAAATACGTGGAAGTCACGGCCATCACGCCGACGCCACTGGGCGAAGGCAAATCCACGACCACCATGGGTCTGGTGGAGGGATTGGGAGCCATCGGCAAGAAGGTCATTGGCGCCATTCGGCAGCCCTCCGGCGGGCCGACGTTCAACATCAAGGGCTCCGCGGCCGGCGGCGGGCTTGCGCAATGCATTCCGCTCACCGACTTCTCCCTGGGTCTCACGGGTGACATCGACGCCATCACCAACGCTCACAATCTCTCCATGGTGGCACTGACGGCTCGCATTCAGCACGAGTTCAATTACGGCGACGCGGGGCTCAAGAAGCGCCACCTGGAGCGCCTGGATATCGATCCACGCAACATCGCCCAGGGTTGGGCCATCGACTTCTGCGCGCAGGCCATGCGCGAGATCATCATCGGCCTCGGATCCGACATGGACGGCTTCATGATGAAGAGCGGGTTCCAGATCACTGTCTCTTCGGAGATCATGGCCATCCTCGCGGTCGCCTCTGATTTGAAAGACATGCGCGAGCGCATGGGCAAAATCGTCGTGGCCTATAGCAAGGCAGGAAAGCCGGTCACGACGCACGACCTGGGAGTGGACGGGGCAATGACGGCCATCATGGCAAAGGCCATCAATCCCAACCTCCTGCAGACCATCGAGGGCCAGCCGGTTCTCGTACACGCGGGACCTTTCGCGAACATCGCCATCGGCCAGTCTTCCATCATCGCGGATCGCGTCGCCCTCAAGCTTGCCGATTACAACGTCACGGAGAGCGGATTCGCCGCGGACATCGGCTTCGAAAAATTCTGGAACCTAAAATGCCGTTTCAGCGGCCTCACCCCGAATTGCTCGGTCCTCGTCTGCACGGTGCGCGCCCTGAAGATGCACGGCGGCGGGCCCCGTGTCGCGCCGGGGAAACCACTTGATAAGGCTTATACTGAGAAGAACGTCGGCCTTGTCGAGAAGGGCGTCGAGAACCTGCTCGCCCACCTCGAGACCATCAAGCTTTCCGGCATCGAGCCCGTGGTGTGCATCAATCATTTCTATACCGATAGCGACGAAGAGGTCGCCGTTGTACGCAAGGCCGCAGAGAAGGCGGGTGCACGCGTCGCCTTGTCCAAGCACTGGGAAAAAGGCGGTGCCGGCGCGCAGGAGCTGGCGGAAACGGTCGTGGACGCCTGCAATCAGCCCTCCAAGTTCAAGTTCCTCTACGAGCTGTCAACGCCGCTGTCCGAGAGGATTCGCCTGATCGCCACAAAGGTCTATGGCGCCGATGGTGTCTCGTATACCCCGGCTGCCAAGGAAAAGCTTGCGGCCATTGAAGCGGACCCTGAGCTTTCCAAGCTCGGCACCTGCATGGTAAAGACTCACTTGTCCCTGTCACACGACCCGACAATCAAAGGCCGGCCCAAGGGCTGGACGCTTCCCATCCGCGACATTCTCCAATATCGAGGGGCAGGATTCATCGTTCCTGTGGCGGGAGATATCAAGCTCATGCCGGGCACCGCGTCGGAGCCCGCGTTTCGCAATATCGACGTGGACGTGAAGACGGGGAAAGTGAAAGGCCTGTTCTAGAATCTCATGTTCCGCATATGAAAGCGCCCTCGAGGATTTGAATCCCGGGGGCGCTTTTATTTTGGACCGAATGTCGCGGGCGTTCTACAGTCTTTTGCGCTACATCCAAACCGTCACGAGAACTCCAGCGCCGGCCAGATACACCACCTCATAACCCGCGACGATCAGCCAGAGACCGATAGGTCGGTGCTCGAAGAGGAAAGATGTCCCGAAGCCCAACGCGATGAAGCCAATGCCGGCGAGCAGACCCAGCCACAGACCGTCGCTCCAGAGCGTTATGCCGAGGCTTCGTCCGATCACCGTGAGCACGATGGCTTGCGCCACGGCCGCGAGGAACGTGAGGATATAACTTGTGGCCATGCGGCCCCCGGAAATCGTTTTGACCTTTTCATTTGTCCAGCCCGTGTGCTTCGACCAGGGCTTCGAGAACAGAGGGCCGTACCAGAGAAACCCGAGGACCAAAGACCAAACGCCGCTCACGAGCACCGCGAGAATATTGAGCCCGTGCGAAAAGCTGGGAATCATGGGTACCTCCTGTCTTCGTGAAAGGTAGCCACAATCCGGATTCCGGAAAAGTAAAATAGCATCGATTGTCTATGCCTGCCCCGGTGGCGGCTGCCCGACTTGGACGGATCGACACGAGCCGCCGGCCCGAATCTCGCGTGGTCTTGTCGTCGGTGATCTGTTCGGCAAGCATTCGGCTCCTGGGTGCCGCCTTCAACCCTCCTTCACTTGCGCGTCAGCCTTTGATGAATGATAATCGGAGGCATAGAATACGTGGATCGTCCCGTCATTTCAGGAAAAACCTTTCCCGTTCCCCCTGGGCATCATCGGCTGGTCTTGATCCGTCAAGCAGCCGCACGCGTTACGGAGGGTGGGGAACACACTATCGTCTTACCGCGCAGCATACTGCTCATACCTCCCGGAGGCGCATGGCGCCGCGTCGCGGCCGGTGGGGGCGCGGATCTCTCCATGGTGGCATTCAGCAAGAGCGTTCTCGATCCCGAGCTCCTGGGGGACGCCGCCGACGGGCTCCTGGGCATGCTTGGCGTTGCCTTGGGCGCCGACGCTGCCGAACCTCCCATCCGCGTCGTCCGGCTTCCACCGGATGAGTTTGACGAGGCACGCGCGGGCGAGGACCCGATGACGGTGCAGTAATCATCGTTTCGATTCGCGCGACATGATTTGAGTATCTTTGGCGTGGACAGGAGGGACGCGGTGGAAATCTCGAAGAATATTGCGCTTGTCGCGCATGATAACTGCAAACGGGACCTCGTGGAATGGCTGAACTGGAATTGGAAGCTTCTGCTCGGCCACCAGCTCATCTGCACGGGCACAACGGGAAAGCTGGTGGAGGAAGCGCTCGCGAAAAAGAGCACCAGTGACGAAGCCCTGACCCGCGAGATCATCAAGCTGAAATCGGGTCCATTCGGCGGAGACCAGCAATTGGGCGCAATGATCGTGGATGGGAAAATCGATTTGCTGGTGTTCTTCTGGGACCCCATGGAGCCTCATCCGCACGATGTCGATGTGAAAGCCCTTTTACGCATCGCGGTCCTCTACAATATTCCCACGGCCTGCAACCGCTCCACCGCGGATTTCATGATCTCATCCCAGCTCATGGACAAGCCCTATGAGCCCGTCACCAGGGATTATTCGGAATATCTGGGGAGGAAAGTCCCGCTCTAGCGAGCATGGGCAGAGAGCGGCTATTTACTTCCTGCAAATGCCTTCTGGAAGGGCCCGATGAACTTCTTGTCGTCCGACCAGTCAGTGATGGCGAACACGATCTCCTGGAATACACCGTGGAACTCCCCGTCTATCGCTTCACGAAAGAGGCGGGCAATCAGCCTGCCGTCATTTCCAAACGCGCCGCAGCCCCATGCACCGAGGACGAGGCATGTCTGTCCGTGTGCGGCAGCGACACTCAGCACCTTTCTGATCCGTTTGGCCATTGCGGGCCCGATTTCTCCGACCCGATCAGGCGCGGATTTTTTCACCCCCGTTGCTTTGATGGCTGGAGAGGTGATGAACGAGGCGAGGTAGGGCTCCTCGATGCATCCGCTATCGTCCGTGCGGAACACGGGAACGTCCGGCGAGAAGATGACGTAGTCCGAATAGAAGTCGTCGTGGGCGCTCTTGTGGAACTCATACATCGGATTGTCTTTCAGACAGGCCCAGAGTGTTGACGAACGGCACAGGTATTCCTCCTGCGCGCGCGCGCCGCTCAGGAACCCTCCTCCCGGGCTTTTCCCCGAAGCCATGTTGAGCGCAGCCGAATCCAGCCTGCGGTTTTTCAGCGCGATGACCGCGCTCAGCGTTGTCTCATTTTCGACACGCACAATCGTTTCGAATGAGCTGGAACGTGTGAAAGCCGGATAGCGGCTAGGTGGATATGTGACGGTCCCTTTCACGGATTTAGCGATCAGAGGGGCAAGGTCCACCTTGCGACCGGAGGGCGCACGGTAGCCGCCTGCCTTGATGATTCGTACCGCTTCCTCTCCGAGGAGCGTGGCGCGTTCCCGGCTGAGCAGGAGATATTCCTTGATCCTGTTGTAGTCCACCGAAGGATGATCCACGGTTCGTCTCTCCCACGCAAGTGCCGCTACTTCGCCGCGAGCAGGCGCGGCGCTTGATCATTCCGCCCCGCGCCGGGGATGGCAACTCTGCCACGCTTCACGTTAGTATCGGCGAATGGCTGACCACAAAGCTCGTACCAAACTGCCCTGGACTCCGAAGGAGCTTCGGGCGCCCGACTCGATACGAACATACCGAGGCCGGGAGCTGGACATGGTGGCCGTGCCCATCGGGGGAATCGGCACCGGATGCGTTTCTCTGGGCGGTTGGGGTCAGCTGAAAGATTGGGAGATTTACGGTCGGCCCGGAAAAGGTAATCTCAACGAAGCGGCCTTTTTTACCCTTTTCGCCCGGCCACGTGGCGGACAGCCCGTCACAAAAGTGCTCCAGGGTCCGTCGGGAGGACCCCGCATGGGTCACCCGTCTGCCGTCCCTTTTCAAGGGGGAGGCTCGGGGGCGTGGGGCAGGGCGCAGGGTGCCGGGCTTCCCCATTTCCGCACGTGCGGGCTCTCCACGCACTACCCGTTTGCCGAGCTTTCACTCGCCGACACGACGATGCCTTTGCGCGCGAAGCTGACGGCGTGGAACCCCCTCATACCGCTCAACGAGGATGACTCATCGATACCCTGCGCGATTTTTCAGTGGGAAATTTCAAACCCGACACGGGCCCCGATCGACGCGACGCTTTTCATGAATCTTACAAATACCATTGGCGGCACGGAAAGGAAGAAGGCGCGCAATGCGTGGAGGGACGAGGGAAAAGTACGCGGCCTTTTCTTTAGTACTGACGCGCATGCCGAGGATTCTCCGCGCTACGGTACCATGGCCCTGGCAACACCGCATCGCAGCGTGACGTTTCTCAATCATTGGAAACGCGGCGGCTGGTTCGATCCCCTCACCGACTTCTGGGCCCAGGCGCGTACCGGCATGCTCGACGAGACGATCCCTCCCGAGTCATCCGGCGATCTCGTCGGAGAGACCGGCTCCATCGGGCTTCGATTCACCCTGCAACCCGGAGCTTCCCGCAACGTGCCCATTGTCGTGGCTTGGCATTTTCCGAATCAGGAGATGTACTGGGCCCGTCCTGACGCGGAGGGAAAGAAACCGGTCTGGAAGCCATGGTATGCCACGCGCTGGAAGGACGCTTGGGACGCTGCCGCGTACGCCCTGGCGGAGCTGCCTCGACTAGAAAAAGAGACGCGCCTCTATGACGAAACGCTCCGCGCCTCCACGCTTCCCGCACAGGTGCTCGAGTCGGTTTCGGCCACGAGCTCCATCCTCAAGAGCCCCACGTGCCTCAGGCTCACCGGCGGGGAGTTCTGGGCCTGGGAAGGTTGCCACGACGAGGCCGGCTGCTGCGACGGCACCTGCACGCACGTGTGGAACTACCAGCAGTTGCTCCCTTACCTTTTTCCCCGGCTCGAGCGCGGCGTGCGCGAGACCGACTACGCCTACAACCTCCATGCCAATGGACACATGAGCTTCCGCATGCCTCTCCCCCTGGGCACCATGGGCAGCGACGCATTCCACGCGGCCGCCGATGGACAGATGGGCGGCGTCATGAAGGTTTATCGCGAATGGAGGGTGTCGGGAGACGGCGAATGGCTCGCCCGCCTGTGGCCTTCGGTGAAACAGGCCCTCCATTTCGCGTGGATCGCTTGGGACAAGAACAGGGACGGCGTCATGGAAGCCCCCCAGCACAACACCTACGACATCGAGTTCTGGGGACCCAATACGCTTTGTGGATCCTTCTATCTGGGCGCGCTGCGCGCGGCAGAGGAAATGGCGCTTTTCCTGGGTGACGAAGACTCCGCGCGAAGGTATCGCGGGATTTTCGAGAGCGGCAGCGCATGGATGGATGAGCACCTCTGGAATGGGGACTATTTCATCCAGAAGATCGACCTCGCGGCGGGCAAGAACGATCTCTTCAAGCGCCCCGTGGCCGAACAGGGAAGCGGCGTAGACGAAAAGGGCATGCCCAAGTATCAGTATGGGACGGGCTGTCTCTCCGATCAGCTCTTAGGACAACTCTTTGCCGAAATGCTCGAGCTGGGCGATCTCTTTGACGGCGGTCATGTGGATCGGGCGGCACACAGCATATTCGCCAACAACTGGAAGGCGAGCCTTTTCGATCACGCCAACCCGCAACGCGTGTATGCACAAGACGAGGAGGCAGGCTTGCTCCTCTGCACATGGCCGAAAGGCGATCCCGAAAGATTTCCATTCCCCTATTCGGAGGAGGTCTGGACAGGGTTCGAGTATTCGACGGCAGCCCTCCTGGCCTACCGCGGCATGGTGGACGAATCCCTTGCAATGCTCAAAGCCGTACGCCAGCGTCACGACGGAACGCGAAGAAATCCCTTCGATGAGTTCGAGTGCGGCCACCATTATGCGCGGGCCATGGCGAGCTACGCGATGCTTCTCGCTTTGAGCGGTTTCAGCGCCGATCTGCCGCACGGCAGGATCGTTCTCAATCCTCGGGTGTCGGAGGCGGACTTCCGCTGCTTCTTCTCCGTGGATTCAGGCTGGGGCCTCGTGAGCCAGGCCCTCCCCGCCCCCGCTCGCGGCAGATGGAGCATCGAGGTGAAGTACGGAAGCCTTGCGGTCAGTACCGTGTGCGTTCCTGCTCTCAAAGGCGGTAAAGGCTTTCCGTCGCGGGTCACGGCACGCGTCGGAGGGAAACCGGTTCCGGCTTCCCTTCGTGCGGGTGCCCGGGGGCTGGAGATCGTCCTGTCTCGTCGCGCCGCCTTGCGGCCGGGGAGAGATCTGAAGATCACGTTGGGATAGACCTTGGCGAGCCTTTTCGTTCTGTGCCGCTGGTCAAAAGAGGGCGAAGAGCGCGGTGAGGCCGAACCACGGAATATTCGTTCGCAGTTGCGAAAGGCTGCCGACCGGGTCGAAGACGACAAAGCCAACGGACAACGAACCGAGGTTCCAGTCCGCGGAGAGTTTGAAGTTGATGAGGGAGCTCGCCGCTCCCGAGCCTGACGCGGTACCCAGAAGGAGATTGGGGCCGGCACCGGCGGAGAGTGTGAATGGCGGAAGGTCCACGGTGGCTCCGATATCGGTCAGGATCATTCCGTACGGGCTCGTATCCACGCAGAGAACGGTGGTGGCTGCCAACTGGAATGCAAAGAGGAATTTGAAGCGCGCCTCTATGCCGAAGGGAAAATTGACGCCAGAAGGAAATGACTGGTTTGTCGAGACGAGAGTGGGGGCAAAGGCCGCTAGAGTGCCGACCTGCAACTGGGCAAAGCCGATTGATGGTATCAACGCCAGAGCCAGGACGATCAGCTTCCGTTTCACGCCACTCTCCTCCATGCTTGCTTTTTCGTGCGTTACGTCGTCCCGTGGGAGGCCCGGCGACCACCGCAATGATAGTATATGTCGGACTCCGCGTGGACGACAATGGACCGGAAGGAGACCAGTGTGGGCGCATCGTTCAAGAGTCTCGATCCTGGATCGCTTCCCGATCACTTCGACTCGGCTGGCGTGGAAAAACGCCTCGCCGACTTCTGGGAGCGTGAGGGTATCTACCGATTCGATCCGTCGCGGTCCCGTGAGGATACATTCATCATCGATACCCCGCCGCCCACCGTGTCCGGTTCGCTCCACATCGGCCACGTCTTCAGTTATACGCACACGGACATCATCGCCCGTTACCAGCGCATGCTCGGCAAGAGTGTCTATTATCCCATGGGGTGGGACGACAATGGGCTTCCCACGGAACGGCGCGTACAGAACTACTTCCACGTGCGCTGCGACCCGCGCCTTCCCTACGAGCCCTCGCTGTCGCTGACGCAGGCGACCGCCGCTACCCGGGACGGGCCGGCGCGCGGGGTCTCGCGGAAGAACTTCATCGAATTGTGTCACGAGGTGACGGCGAGCGACGAACGCGCGTTCCGCGATCTATGGCAGCAGACGGGTCTGTCGGTGGACTGGCGGGAAATGTATGCCACCATCGACGATACGAGCCGCCATCTCGCCCAGCTCAGTTTCCTGGATCTGTTCGAAAAGGGGCACGTGTACAACCGTGAAGCGCCGACGATGTGGGACGTCGACTTCAGGACCGCGGTGGCTCAGGCCGAAGTCGAGGATCGACAGGTCGCCGGTTTTTTCCACAAGATCGCTTTCGGCGTGGAAGGGGAGGAGCGATCATTTGTGGTGGCCACCACCCGTCCCGAGCTCCTGCCTGCCTGCGTGGGAGTCGCCGCGCACCCTGACGATGCACGGTACCGCGATCTGATCGGCAAGCGTGCCGTCACGCCGGTATTCCGCGTTCCCGTGCCCATTTTTGCAAGCGATCGTGCCGATCCCGAAAAGGGCACGGGCATCCTGATGGTCTGCACCTTCGGGGACTCGAGCGACGTGGAGTGGTGGCGGACCCGTAGTCTGGACCTGCGCCAGGTTGTGGGCAGGGACGGGCGCCTGCAAACGGTGACATTCGGCGCTCCGGGGTGGCAGAGCTTGGATCCGGATCACGCGAACGCCGCCTATGCGCGGCTCGTCGGGAAAAAACTCGCCGAGGCACGCAAGGAAATGGTGACCATGCTCGGCGAGGCCGGATCCGCTGCAACAGGGAATGACCCGGCCCTGCGGGGCGAACCCGAGCCGGTGAGCCACGCGGTGAACTTCTATGAGAAGGGCGAGCATCCTTTGGAGTTCATCACGACCCGGCAGTGGTTCGTGCGGCTTCTGGACAAGAAGGAAATGCTCATGGAGATGGGGAACCGGATCGCCTGGCACCCCGATCACATGAGACTTCGCTACCTGAACTGGACGGAGAACCTGCAATTCGACTGGTGCATAAGCCGGCAGCGATTCTTCGGGGTGTCATTCCCCGTATGGTATCCCTTGGACGCCGTCGGCGTCCCGGACTTCACCCGGCCGATTCTCGCCGAGCCTGCGCAGCTGCCCGTCGATCCACTCATCGACACGCCTCCGGGTTGGACCGAGGAGAAGCGAGATGTTCCCGGTGGATTCACCGGTGAACCGGATGTCTTTGACACCTGGTTCACGAGCTCCCTGTCACCGCAGCGGGCATCACTGTGGAAGCTGGACCCGAAAAGGCACAAAAGGCTTTTCCCCATGGATGTGCGCCCCCAGGCCCACGAGATCATCCGTACCTGGGCTTTCTATACGATTGCGAAGGCCGCCCTCCATGAAGGGGTGATACCGTGGAAACACATCCTGCTCTCCGGGTGGATCCTCGATCCGGATCGCAAAAAGATGTCCAAAAGCAAGGGGAACGTCGTTACACCCATGGAGTACCTCGAGCGGTATACGGCGGACGGCATGCGTTACTGGGCAGGCAGCGCGCGGCTGGGCACCGACGCGACATTCGACGAGAAGGTGCTCAAGGTGGGAAAGCGCCTGGTGACCAAGATCTACAACGCGGGCAAGTTCGTGCTCTCCCAGACCGCTGGGGTGTATCCGGTTGGATGCGAGCTGGACCGCGCGTTCCTTTCACGTCTGGCGGAGTGTGTCCAGAGCGCCGGCGCCTCCATGGACGAGTTCAACTTTGCTCGCGCTCTTTCGGATACCGAAACATTCTTCTGGAGCTCTTTCACGGATGCCTACATCGAGCTCGTGAAGAATCGGGCGCGTGGCGCCGAGGGGGCGAGCGAACAGGACAGGGGCTCGGCCGTGGCCGGGTTGCGTCTCGGTTTGAGCGTCATGCTCCGACTCTTTGCTCCTTTCCTGCCGTATGTGACCGAGGAAGTATGGTCCTGGGCTTTCGCAGAAGAGACCGGTGTGGCGAGCATTCATCGCGCGGCTTGGCCGACAAAGGACGATTTCGCGGGTATCTCCGCGCCGGGAAATCAGCTCTCTTTCGATGCCGCCGCCGCGTGCCTGGCGGCGATTCACGGATACAAGACTCGGTCGCAGGCCTCCGTCGGCACAGAGTTGCCGGGTCTTGTCATAGCGGCGAATTCTCAAACGCTTGCGGCACTCCAGCCGTGCATGGGTGACGTCGCGGCGGCCGCGCGCGCGGAGAAACTCAAGCTGGCGCAAGAGCCCGATCTGACGGACATGACGTTCGACATCCGAACGCCTTCCGGGACGTGAGAAAGTCCTGGCTCACCGGTCGTGCTATACTGCCGCGCATGGAGGCATCATGGCCGCGCGGGTAAGAAAGTACATCTCTCTCGTCCTCACCGGTTGCATCGGTGCTCTGGTGACTTTGATCGCCTTCTTCGTCTTTTTTGGGCAAGAGAATGCCCAGTTGCGCACGGATTTCCAGAGCCTGGCCGGCGACCGTGCCCAGGCAATACGAGCGGCACTGGCGGAAGACGCCGTCGAGCTGGGGATCATTGCCGACTACGTCGCCTCGGCCACGGAGCTTTCCAGCGGCGATTTCGGTGCATTCGTGCGGGAGTTCGGAAGGCTTGTCCGACAGATCCCGCAACGCGAGGAAGACACTCAGCTCATTGCCTTTATTTCCGTGCTGCCTGCCAATGAACGCTCTTCGTTCGAGGCGCTTCTGCGGAAGGACGTGGATCCCGGCTTCACCGTCCGCGAGATCGGCAGTTGCGGCATGCTACTCCCTGCCGCGGCTCGGGACCAATACCTTCCCGTGGCGACCATGGAGCCCGTGAAATACAGCGGAAGCATCCTCGGGCTGGATATCGGCACCGTCCCGAATCTGCGCGCCGCGGTAGATCACGCGATGGTCAGCGGCAAAATGACGGCAAGCGTCGCCGTGGATCTCCCATTCTCCGCTTCGGGTGCGCAGGTCGTGTGGAACTTCATGGCCGTCTACCGCGGGGCGTATTCATCCGCCCCCCAGAGCACGCGCACCGGATTCATGGGGATCTGCGCCCTGGCCTATCGCGTTGATCAACTCGTCGAGCTTTCCTTGAAGGATCTCAGTCCCGCCGGGATCGATCTCGAGATCACCGACGCCGATGCTCCGAGCGGTGGGGACTTGTACTATCATCACTCCCGCGCGCTGGGGTATGTCCCGACGAGCGTCGTGACGACAGGGATGACGTGGAGCACGAAGATCAATGCCGGCGAGCATACGTGGAATTTCATCGCCTATCCCACTACGAGATTCATTGCACAACATCGTTCGTGGCTGTCCTGGACGATCCTCCTCGCGGGGCTCGTCCTCACCGCCCTCTCGTGTTTCATCGTGCTGGGGCGATTACGTCGGACACAACACGTAGAAGCCCAGGTGACCGAACGCACCCAGGAGCTCGCCCGGGAGATTTCGAAGCACGAAGCCCTCGAAAAAGCGCTCGCCGATTCCCGAACCGAGCTGGGCGCGCAGCTGACGCGTCTCAACGACAAGAACCAGCAAATCCAGATGCTGAACGAAGTAGGCGACGCTCTGCAATCATGCCTGACCGCGGAGGAGGCCTACGCCACCGTTTCCATCCACGCGCCGCGGCTCCTTCCCGGCACGGCGGGGACACTGTTCATCAGCGACGGAACCACGGGCCTGTTTTCTCCCGTTGCCCAGTGGGGCGGCCGCACGGCAACGGTTCAGCCGTTCAAGGCCGAGGACTGTTGGGCGCTGCGGCGCGGCAAGGCGCATGCCGTGACCGAATCCAGCGCGAACCTTCCCTGCCCGCACACCATGGATGGTCCGAAGGAACCTTCCTTGTGCATTCCGCTGGCGGCTATCGGGAAGACCATCGGTCTTCTTCACATCGGCGGAGGTGTCGAGTCGGTAAGCGCGTTCGCCGCCTCCGTGGCGGAGCACATCGGGCTTGCGCTCTCCAATCTCACGCTGCGCAGCGACCTTCGTCAGCTTTCCATTCACGATCCGCTCACCGGGTTGTACAACCGCCGTTACATGGAAGAAGCCGTCGAAACCGAGATACGACGCGCGGTGCGGCGCGAACATACCATCGGCTTCATCATGCTCGACATCGACCACTTCAAGGCATTCAACGACGGCTACGGGCATGCCGCGGGGGACCAGATGCTGCGGTCCATTGCTGGGCTCGTCCAGGGGAACCTTCGTGCAGGGGATATCGCCTGTCGGTACGGGGGAGAGGAGTTTCTCCTCATTCTCCCCGAGGCGACCCTCGAGGTCGCCGCGCGTCGGGCAGAGGACGTACGCGGCCGCGCGAAGAAGCTTCAGATCAAATACCTTGAAACGTCCCTGGGGCCGGTCACCCTTTCACTCGGTGTCGCCGTTTACCCCACGCACGGTCACACACGCGACGAGCTGTTCGCCGTGGTGGATGCAGCGCTGTACAGAGCGAAGCAGGAAGGTCGCGACAGGGTCGTGATCGCGGAGCTCGCACCCGCGGTAGTCGGGGCCACCGAGCACTGAGGAGCCGGCCACCAGAGGTAAGGGCGGCCCGCCGCACGCTCCTATCCTTTTGCCTCCCGCTCGGCCACGAGTGAATCGATGCGCGCGATGTCCTCTTTTGAGAGATGCCATCCGGAAGCACCGACAAGCTCCCCGATCTGGCCGGGTCGGCGTGCCCCGACGATCGCCGCGGTCACCTCGGGCCTGCGCAGCACCCACGCAATCGCCAGCTCCCCGATGCTCTTGCCGTACTGGGCCGCGATGGGACGCAATCCATCGACGAGGGCGAGGTTGTTCGTGAGGGCCGGCTCGACGAAGTGGGGATTCTTGGAGCGCAGATCGTTTTTGGCCATCGAGGCCATTCTTTCCCGGGAGAATGCGCCCGTGAGGAGCCCCATCTGCATAGGACTGTAGCAAATGACACCGATTCCCTGCTCCTTGCAGTACGGAAGGATTTCAGCCTCGATCTTGCGCCGGAGCATATTGTAGGGCGGCTGGAGTGAGGCAATGGGATGAATGGCGTGCGCACGTTTCATCTGGGGCACGTTGAAATTGGAAACGCCGCCATGGCGGATCTTTCCCTCTTTCACCGCCTTGGCGATCACGGTCCACCCCTCTTCGATATCGGCGTCGGGATCGGGCCAATGGATCTGGTACAGATCGATGACATCGGTGCGCAAACGCCGCAGGCTCGCCTCGAGCTCCGCGCGGACGCTCTCAGCCTTCAGGACATGATCGACAAGTGTGGCGCCGGGCTTCCATGTCAAACCGCACTTGGTGGCCACGATGACCTTGTCGCGTCTCCCCACAAGCGCCTGTCCGACGATCTCTTCCGCGTGACCCAGACCGTAGGCGGCCGCCGTGTCGACCCAGTTGATGCCCAGATCGAGGGCCTCATGAATGGCCGCGATGGAATCACGGTCATCCTGCGCGCCCCAGCCGTATTGCCAGTCCGCCCCGCCGATCGCCCACGTCCCCACACCGACCGTGGTGAGCTCGAGACCGGACTTCCCCAAAACTTTTTTCTCCATTACGCAGCTCCTCTTGTGAAACTCTTCTCCCACGCGCCATCTTCCGACGATGTCGCCGGGTGCGCTGGAACCTCATGTCCGAGGGATAGGGAGGGAAAGGGACCTAATTCAGCGCCCCCCTGCCCCGGGTCGCACTGAGCTTTCCTCCGCCTATGAAGAAGATGCAGATCGCCGTGAGGAAGAAGAATGCTTCCGCTTCCAGCCCCCACGCGCCGCTGCGTTGAATGACGAACGCATTGTGGTATGCCGTCAGAAGCACTGCCACGATCATATTGAACGCCACAATGAGCGCGGCAATCCGTGTCCAAAGACCGACGAGGAGAAACATCGGCGCGAATACCTCTCCGATGAATACCCCGTAGGCAATGAACCTCGGAAGATGATGCCCGGCGATCCCGTTCTCTATGAATCCAATACCGTGAAGGAGCTTTGAAGTGCCATGGAAGAGTATGAGTCCGGCGGTTGTGACACGCAGAATCAGCTTGCCGACGTCTTCCATCTTGATAGAACCCTGTTCTTGCTGCATGACCATGAATTTCTCGGACGGAGCGGGAGAAGTCAAGCGATAGGGCCGTTTCTTCACTTGCATCTCTGAAGGGGTGATGATATGCAGGTGCTGCGTCAGGAAGGAGCCGTATGATGAGAAAAGCCGCGCGTGCGTTTCGTGTCGCCGGGATCGTCGTGGGGGGAATCGCAATTGTTCTGGGAGCGACGTATCTGGCTCTGCCAAAGGGACCCCGCGATCCGATGACGTTCGCCGATCCGTGGAACACCTCACGCCCGCAAGTGACGGCAAAAGAGTATGCCGCGGTAACAGGAACTCCCTGGGCCACGGATGTGGCCATGAAGATCCTCGACCAGGGCGGGAACGCCTTCGACGCCGCGGCCGCCGCGCTGCTCGCTCTGAACGTCACGCACGACGAAGCCTCCAGTTTCCCCGGTATCGCCCCCCTCATGCTCTACGAGGCAAAGACGGGAAAGGTGCTTTCCTACGTAGGCGCCGGCACCGCTCCGGCCGCCGCAACAATAGAACGATTCAAGGCGAAGGGCTACAAGACGGTACCGGACCTCAACATCTGGGCACAGCTCGTGCCGGCGTCACCCGACGTCATCGTCAGCCTGTTGAGAGACTATGGCACGATGAGCTTCCGACAGATCGCCGACCCGGCAATCGCACTGGGGCGGGAAGGATTTCCCGTTCACCACATCATGCTCCACAACATGGATCTGTCCTTGGTAAAGCGCATCGGCTTCGCGGTGCTCTTCCCTTACAACACGAAGGTGTATCTGGGCGGGCAGTGGTGGCGGCCCCTGTATGCACGCGACCGCATCACCTTCCCCGATCTTGCCAATTCGCTGGATGCCATGGCGCGGGCCGAGCAGACCGCGGTCGCAAACGGCGCTACCCGCACTCAGGGTTTGCAGGCAGTACGCGACTATTTCTACAAGGGGCCGCTCGCTGATGCCATCGTCAAACTGGAAAAATCCAAGGGGGGGCTCATTACGGCGGAGGATCTTGCCCACTACACCGGTGGTTGGGAAACACCCGTCCAGGGCAGCGTCGGGGAATACACCATCTACACCAATGGCACATGGTCCCAAGGCAGCGTCGGTCCCCTGGCGCTCCAGATTCTGGATGGCATCGACCTGAAATCCATGGGGCAGAACAGCCCCCTGTACGTGCACACGGTCGCGCAGGCCATCGAGCTTGCCATGGCTGACCGTGAGGGATACATGGCCGATCCTGCCTTCGTGAAGGTGCCCATCACGGAGATCATGAGCAAGGACTATGCGGCACAGCGCCGCCTGAAGATGACCGGGCGAGCCTTCGGACCGTTGCCGGCCGCGGGTGTCGTTTCAGGGCTCGCGCAGGCTCCTACGATATTCGGTTCGGAAGACGGCCCGCTTCATTTCGCAGAGCTGCTGAAGGACGTTCGATTCGGCAAGGACACGAGCCATATCGCCATTGTCGACAAGTGGGGGAATGCCGTCTCCATCACTCCCAGCGATTTCCCGAAATCTCCTATGGTGCCGGGAACCGGTCTTACCCTCGGTAACAGAATGACACAATTTCGATTGGATCCGGCAAGCCCCAACCGGCTGGAGCCCGGAAAAAGGCCGCGCGTCACCCCGCACGCCCTCATCGTCTTCAAGAACGGCAAATTCTCCATGTCCATTGGAACCCCCGGCGACGACATGCAACCCCAGGCTTTCGTCCAAGTGTTTCTGAATATGAGCGTCTTCGGCATGAGCCTTCAGGAAGCCATTGATGCGCCGCGTTTCCGCTCCATGAGTGTCCCCGCTTCATTCGCGCCGCACCAGAGCGCGCCCGGCACGCTCCTGTTGGAAAAGAAGCTCTACGACGCAGATGCTTCCCGGCTCGAAGCTTTGGGCTATACCGTTACGAGCCTGCCCGACTGGGACAACACGTGCGGGGCCATCGGAGCCGTGATAAAGACTGCGAACGGGCTCATCGCCGGGTCGGACCCGAGAGAGGAGACATGGGCTGAGGGGAAGTGAGAGCGCACAGAATCGCCGCTCGCTGTCGATTTGGCTTCTTCAGAGCGACCATATAGTGTGAAATGGAACCGAGAAGGAATAAGGGGGAGTTGCACATGAGGTTCATGATTCTCGTCAAAGCGAACCCGGAGAGCGAAGCGGGGGTGCTGCCGAGCACGGAAATGCTCGCGGCAATGGGCAAGTACAATGAGGAGCTGGTGAGCGCGGGTGTGCTGCTTGCGGGTGAGGGGCTACAGGCCAGCTCCCAGGGCGCGCGCGTACGGTATGCAGAAGGGAAACGGATCGTCACGGACGGACCATTCCTCGAGAGCAAAGAGCTGATCGCGGGGTATTGGATGTGGAACGTGAAGTCCCTGGCCGAGGCGATTGAATGGGCCAAGCGCGCGCCCATGAGGGACGGGGACGAGTTGGAGATTCGTCGGGTATTCGAGGCAGATGATTTTGGACCCCAGCTCACACCCGAGCTTCGGGACAATGAGCAGCGGCTACGCGAGCAATCCGCGAAGAAGAGATAGAAGCCTTCAGTTTCTCGTCAGGATCAAGGCTGGTGCGGTGAGCTCCGGCCGCCTGCGCTCCGAGCGATGGCAGGCATATCGTCTGCCGTCGCTCGATCTTTCATCGCGTTTTTGAACAGCACCACCGATGAGACGAACATCCAGGTCTGGAGCGTTCCGATATTGATCCGCTCCACGAGACCGAAATACTGAAGTTTCCGGGCGAAGAAGATCGCCGATGCGCCTCCGGCGCAGAAAATGATGACGGCGCATATGAGTGAGAAAACGGCAAGCCCGCGGAGGCCGCCCGTGCGACGCAGTCCGAGGCCCATGACAAGCGGGGACCCGATGGTGAAGGGAACGATCAGCGCGGTGACGACGATGTGCATGGTGCCCAGAAGGGTGACGCCGCTGCCTGCCAGATCCTCCGGGAAGAAACTGTACGAGAGAGAAACGCACTGCATGGCCAGAAACAGGATCATGCCCCAGAGGGCGATTTTTGCCTTGAGCGTTTGGAACCGCAGAAGCGCTGCGACGCCGAAGAGGAGCGAGAAAAAAGAATAGACGTACAAGATGACGCTCAGGGCGTGGCGATCCGGCGCGCCGGATCCGGTCAGGTCGCTTATGGGCTGCATCAAATGATTGTACCCGTGCCAGAGAAACCCGCCGATGACGACATGGGACACGTAAGCCAGCGCGCCGACGGCGCCCGCGAGCAACAGGAAGCGCTTCATGGAATAATCCTCCGGGGTGCCTTCAGTATAGACGGCGAGCACCATCTTGGGAACCGCTTCCCGGGAGGATTTGCTTCACGCGCGGCGCCGGCTCCCGGTCGCGTGCGCTAAAGGACGGGCCTGATCAGCTCGGTTTGCCATTGCGCAGCACTCGCCCCAGATTCCGGCCCCACGGTATAGATTTCCCAAAGGTCCGGGGCCGGTGTATGGCCCTGGGCCTTCACCCACTCTCCAAACTGTCCCCACGCCTCCCCGAGGCCTTCGTAGGGGCCATGATAAATCGTGCGCGCCACCCTGGCGGCTGGGACCGTCCCCGGCACTACCCGCCCCGCGGGCCGTATCGGCGATTTCACCGGCATGCAAATCTCGAAATCAAAGACTTTCGGATCCATGCGCAAATGGTGCGTGAACCAGGGTCCTGTAATATCAATACCTTGAGCAGCGATGACTGCCTTCACCTCGCTGAGGCCGGGGCCCATGACTGATTGGATCTCCGCGCGCGGGATCGTGAGATGGATCATCGCGGTGTTCCGCGCCGGGATCGTCGTGATGTGCGGTGCATCGATCATGGTTTCCTCCCTGCAATCGTCTGCATATGCTCCTTATGCTATCTATAAAAAAGAAGCCATCGTCAAGACAATTCGGATCATGGCGGGTCATGGAGTTCTTGCTGGACTTGAGACGATCTCCGTGGCACTCTTTTTCCATGACCAGTGAGGTTCGCTACCACTTGTGTCGGCCGGCCCAAATTCGGGCCCGGCGCGATGCGTGCCCCGTTGTCTATATTCCGTTGGGAACCCTCGAATGGCACGGACCCCAGAATCCCGTGGGTGCCGATACCCTCCAAGCCGACGGGCTTGCCATTCTCTGCGCCGAGCAAGGCGGTGGGCTCGTATTCCCTCCTCTCTATTATGGGGAGAGCCGCAGCGAATCGCTCATGGAGGCGAATGCCGAAGACCGGGCGGCCATCGCCGATGCCATGGGACTTTCGCCCGACAATTTCCTGCCCGAGCGGCAGCCGTTCAGCCCGACGGAGCAGGTCCTCAACTACCAGCGGCTTCTCCTCCATATTCTCGCGGAGGCCGAAACCCTGGGGTTCAAGCTCGGCGTTCTCGTTGCCGGACATTATCCCCTGATCGATCACGCCCGCGCGGCTACTGTCCTTTTCAACCAGAGGCGGCACAGCAAACACCACGGCATGCTCGCTTGGGCGTGCGTCGACTACCTGCTCGTGCGTGACGCGTACCCCGAGTCCGGAGACCACGCGGGAAAATGGGAGACTTCCCATGTGATGGCGCTCCACCCCGAGACGGTGGATCTGGGTACCCTTCCGCCAAAGGGGGGGAAGCTCGTGGGTATCATGGGGACGATGCCGCCGCAGGATTCCACCGCCGAGTTCGGCCGGCGCACGCTCGAGGAAGCGGCACGCATGGTGGGAAAGGAAGTGGCGCATCGCCTGGCGCACCGCGAGCTGTACAGGGGACACGGGGCATCTCTTCAGGAAGGGCTATGGCGGAAAGATTCCGGGGAGGAGCCATCATGAGGTATGAAACCATCATCGACCATGCCGCGCTCAATGAGCACTATGACGACGCAGACTGGGTGGTTGTAGATTGTCGGTACGACGCCAAAGATCCGGGACGCTGCGAGAATGATTACGCTCATGCGCACATCAGCCACGCGGTCTACGCGCATCTGGACCGAGACCTCGCGGGCCCCCCCGTCGCGGGACGCACCGGGCGTCATCCGCTGCCTTCCCGTGACGCGGTGGTGCGCACGTTCTCGGCATGGGGTATCGGAGCCACTACGCAAGTCGTGGCCTACGACGAATCAAGCGGCGCCATGGCCGCTGCGCGGCTGTGGTGGCTTCTCAAGTGGGCCGGTCATGACGCGGTGGCGGTGCTCGACGGGGGGTTCAAGAAATGGTGCGCCGAGGGGCTTTCGTATTCCACGGGTCCCGAATCGAAGCAGGCACGCCCCTTCGTGCCCGCCTTTCGGCCCGATCTCGCCATCGAAGCGGATGAGCTTCTTTCCGTCCTCAAGGATCCTGCCTGGGTCGTCATCGATGCTCGATCGGCGGATCGCTATCACGGACGGGGAGAAACGCTGGACGCCGTGGCAGGCCATATCGCCGGTGCCGTTTCTGCCCCTTATGCCGCGAATCTGAAGGAGGACGGGACGTTCAAATCAGCGACCGAACTTTCCCTGATCTATAAGGCTGCGACCGGCGGTCGGGACGCGGCACACACGGCCCTTTATTGCGGCTCAGGGGTGACCGCGGCGCACGACGTGTTGGCCAACGCCCACGCGGGCAGAGGCATGGCACGCATGTACCCGGGATCGTGGAGCGACTGGATCAACGACCCGTCACGACCGACGCAACGATAGGAGTTAGGCGTGGATTTTCGATTCAGCGTGCAGATAAAGATCCAAAAACCGGTTCATGAGGTCTTCGAGGCCGTGTATGACCCGAAAAAGCTGAGCGGCTATTTCACCAGTGGCGGGTCGGACGGCCCGCTTGACGAGGGGAAAGAAGTCCTCTGGAGCTTTCGTGATGGAGAGGCAGAGGCGGCTGTGGTGCCTGTCATCGTCCTGATCGTGGTCAAGGATCATCGCATCCGTCTCCGATGGGCTGCAAGCGAAGGGGTCTATGACGCCAAAACCGGCGCCCTGCCGCAGCCGGGTGGCTACGATACGACCGTCGAGATGACATTCGAATCTCTCGGTGAGGGCGAATCACTCATGAAAATCACCGAGGGCGACTGGAGACAGACGCAGAAGGGCCTGGAGGGCTCGTATCAGAATTGCGTGGGTTGGACGCAGATGGCGTGCAGCCTCAAAGCGTACCTCGAGTACGGCATCAATCTCCGCAAGGGCTCCTTTTAGGCAGGAGCCTCGCGCCGGGCCGTACGGGCGAGCCACCCGCGGCCTCATAAAGGCTCGGACACCGACACTACGGAATGACGACCGCCTTCATGGCGGGAAGGGATCCGTCGAGAAGGCCGGTGAGCGTGGCCTGAGTCTCGGCAAGGGGGCACGTGTGCGTGATGAGTGCTCCGCTGTCCACCACCCCGTCCCGCAGGAGCGCCAGTGAAGCGGGGAAGTTGATGGCAGGCTCCGCGAAAGTCGGCACCAGCGTGATTTTTCGGAAAATGAGATCATTCACGTCCACCGGGACTACGTTTTTGCCGCCGAAGTGCAAGCCGTAGAACGTGATAAGTCCGCCGAACTTGATGACTTTCAGCGCGTCGAGAATGCTCTGCGGCGGAGAGCTCACGATCACGCGGTCCACCCCGTTGGGGAAACGGGCCTTGATCTTCTCCTCAACACTCTCGCGGCCGACCTGAATGACCATGTCCATGTCGGCCATTTCCGCGGCTTCCAACCTGGCTTTCGTGAGCGCAGTATCCGGCGGCAGCCCCGTGACGGCAACGAACCTGGCCCCTCGCGCCCGGGCGAGGAGAGCGGACATGAGGCCGAGCGGTCCGTTGCCCAGCACCACGACGCTTCCGCCCAGCGGAATGTTCGCGTTGAGCACCGAGGTGAGAGAGACGGCAAGAGGCTCAGTGAGGCTGGCCGGTACGAAGTCCAGCCCTTCGAACTTTACGAGACTGTTGAAGCGCACTGAAAGGTACTGGCCCATCCCGGGCTGGCCTTCGAGCGAATACATGTTTCTGCAGAGCTCCGGATGCCCTGTCTTACACGCGTCGCACGTCCCGCACATGGTGCAGTCTTCAACGATCACCTTGTCGCCGGGCCGCAGCCCGCTCACACCCTCCCCGACCTCGACGACCTCCGCGGCGATCTCGTGGCCCAGCGCCATGTAGTCCCCGGTCCAGTCCCTGACGAAGTTCGTATCAGTGCCGCATATGCCGCACGCGCGCACCTTGACGATGACGCGTCCCACATCGGGCTTTTCGATCTGCCGTTCGCGGAGCTGGATATCGAGGTACTTCTTGCCAAAGAGTCCCTTGCTCGTCATACGCGTCTCTCCCTTAGCCTGCGCCGTACAGCGCCCCGTCGGCTCCCGGGTAGATCGGGTCATCCGCGTGGGCTATTGCAGCGTCCAGATTGGAGAACACTTTGCGGAAAGCAGCCGCGATTTTTTCCATGAGCTCTTTCCCGTTCGGCGCATGAACGCCGTGAACGATCGTGTACGTATCGCACAGCATCGTGGCTACTGGATAGCGCGCGAGGTCGTAGTCGTAGTGGATTCCCTTTGCCTCGTTGATGGTCCAGGGATACCCCGTGCCTCCGTAGCCCAGCTTGCTCTGGAATAGGTCCTGTGCCGGAACGGGCATGCTCTGCCACTGCCCGACCAACGCGCCTTCCCGGTAGAGAGCCTTCTCCACGGCAACGCGGAACTTGCGAGGCTCGCATTTCACCCCGGCGGCATCGGGATCGAATCTCACGTTGTACATGAAATAGACGTGCGTGCAGTCGGAGGGGCAGTATGGCGGTATGACGCCGGGAATCCCGCTGAGCTCCCGGGTAAGGAAAAGCGCGTTCTCCATGCGGATGGCATTGTACTGGTCCAGGTGCCTGAGCTGAGCCCTGGCCAGCGCCGCCGGAAGCTCCTGGTTGCGATACATGTAGCCGAGTATGGACGCGTTGTACACGCGACGTTTGCTCACCTCGTCCACCTCGTCGCCGAAGCAGCGGATAAGGGTGGCTTTCTCGAGAAGGTCCTGCTTGTCCGTGACGAGAAGCCCGCCCTCGCCCCCGCACAAGTTCTTAAAGTTGTTGAGGGAGAAGGTGCCGGCGTCGCCGAAGGTTCCGACCTTGCGCCCCTTGTAAACCGCGCCATGTGCCTGGCAGGCATCCTCTATCACGAAGAGTTTATGTTTTCTGGCAATTTCCATGATTGGATCCATGTCCGCCGGCATTCCCTGGATGTGGACCGGGATGATTGCCTTGGTGCGCGGCGTGATGGCTTCCTCTATCTTTGCCGGGTTCATGCAATATGTGCGCGGATCGATGTCCACGAACACGGGAATTGCATTCTGGTGAATGGCGCACGAAGCGGATGCCAGGAATGTGAATGCCGAAGTGATAACTTCGTCCCCCGGCCCCACGCCGACCGCCGCCAGCGCCATGTGGAGCGCTGCTGTCCCGCTGCATGTCGTCAGACAGTATTTCGAACCCTCGTAGCGAGCCCATTCCTGCTCCAACGCCTTTACCTGCGGGGCAGTACCCCCGGCAAAGATCCCGGATTCCAGCACTTGGTTCACGAGCTCCCGCTCGTCTTTGCCGACTATTGGCCAGTTCTTGAAATCCACTCTCTTCAGAACCGGATTTCCGCCCTCTATTGCGAGTTTCTCTTTCATGGACTTTCCCCCATCTATGGAGCATTCATACAATCAAAACGAGTTATTGTCAACGAAAAGAGATTATTAAACGCATTAATTGTCTCTTGACATCGAATTTGGCAAAATGCAATATTGCGTCATGACCAACCGAATTATTATAAAGAACGGCAAAGTTCTTTGGGACGATATACTCACGACCGGCAAGACGCTGGTCATGGAGGCGGGCAGAATCGCTGCACTGGCGCCACAGAACGCCCCGCGCCCATCTGACACTGTGCTCGACGCCCAGGGTGGATACGTGCTGCCCGGCTTCGTGGATCAACATTCGCACGGCATGCGCGACGTCATGGTGGACAAGGACGACATCCACCGCTACGCAGGCTACCAGTTGGACAACGGAGTCACCGCCTGTCTGCCAACGCTTGCCAGCGACCCTCCATCCAATATGATGCGAATGAAGTCGATTCTCGCAGAGACAAAGGATTTCCAGCTTACGCCCAACCTCGTCGGATTCAGGCCTGAGATAATGTATCTCGTGGATGCAAGCGCCGGGCCCGCTTCATCGGTGGTCCGGCCCGACCCTGACCTGACGAAGGCCGTCTGGGAGGCATCCGGCGGCCGGATCAGGATCTGGGACATCTCCCCAGAGCTGGATGGCGCCATTCCTTTCATTGAATGGTGCGTGGCGCACGGGGTCGTCTCGAGCCTGGCGCACAGCGCGGCAACCATCCCCCAAGTGCGGGAGGCTGTAGCGGCCGGCCTGGGTCTTGTGACGCATTTCTATGATCTTTTTGTAATCCCCAAGGAGGACGATGAGGGAGTGTATCCCGCCGGTGTCACGGACTACATCAACGTGGAGGACAGACTCTCCGCCGAGATCATCCCCGACGGGGTCCATGCGCACCCCCTTCTCGTCGAGACGACCATTCGATGCAAAGGACTGGATCGGGTCGCTTTCATCACGGACAGTCTGAAAGGCTCGGGGCTTCCCCCGGGCCGCTATGAAGGCATGGTCCCCGGCGCTCCGGTGGAGGTTACGGCGACGCGCGGCATCCGCAGGATCTCGGACGGGATTCTCTCGGGGAGCGCACTTACGCAGCTGCAGTCCTTCCGGAATGCGGTGGACAAGTTCGGAAAAAGCATCCCGCAAGCGTCACGGCTGTGCTCCAGGACTCCCGCACGCATCATGGGGCTGGACCGCAAGGGACGGATCGCCCCCAACATGGACGCAGATGTCGTGGTTCTCGATGAAGGCTTGTCGCTCAAGAAAGTGATCCTCGCGGGGGAGGTGGTGCGGCAATGAAGCGCCGCAGCGTGCTCCAGAAGGCGAAGCGGGAGAGGATACTCGCGTTCGTGCGGGAGAAGGGGGAGAGCTCGCGCGGCGAGATTGCCCGGGAGTTTTCCCTGGACAAGAAGGCCGTGTCTCTCGTGGTTGATGGCCTGCTGGGAGAAGGAATAGTCGCCGTGAGCGGCTTCCGTGACTCTGCCGCGGGAAGGCGACGTGAGCTCCTTGCAATCAATGGCAAGCATGGCGTCAGCATCGGCATTGACCTCGGGGCGACGCACGTCATTGGCGTCCTCTCCGATCTTGCAGGGGTGGTGCTCGAGCGGGCATTTTTCGAGATCAGACCGGGGCTGCCCGTGGAGCTCATCCTGGAGCAGATGAAGATCATCGCTTCGCGGCTGCTTTCCTCCCCCAAGGCCGCTAGGAGCGTACGCTCGGTGGGCGTCTGCGTTCCCGGTTTCATCAAGCCCGACGAAGGGGTGTCGCTCATCGCGGAAAACATTGACGGATGGCGCGACGTTCGCATCCGGGAGCTCTTCGAGGCCGAGCTTCACGCAGCCGTGTGCGTGGACGACTCCTCCCGCGCGTTTGCCTCAGCGGAGCGGTGGCTCGGCTGCGCAAAGGGGGTCAAAGATTTCGTCGCCCTTGACCTCGGTTACGGAATCGGGCTGGGGATCTTCAGCGCGGGCGCTCCGCTTCGGGGCACGGACTGGAAGTCCGGCGAGATAGGACACACAGTGGTGAATCCTGACGGCCTGCCGTGTGCCTGCGGCAACCGAGGGTGCCTGGAGACGGTCGCTTCGGGCAAGGCGATTGCCCGGCAGGCCGCGGAGGGCATCCGCGCAGGGAAGTCAGCGCTCCTGCACGAGCTCACTCACGGGGATCCTGATGCAGCCACTGCGCAGGACGTCGCCGTGGCTGCCACTATGGCGGACCCCTTCTCACTCTCCGTAATCCGCGCAGTGGGCGCGGCGATCGGTCTGGCTCTCGCAAACACGGCGAACATCCTTGCACCGTCCCTTGCAGTATTGGGAGGCGGCCTCGTTTCGGCGGGAAGCACGCTTACGGACCCTGTCAAGGAATCGTTTCACCGCCACTGCATGCCCGGCATCAGAGAGCATGTCCGTATCAACGTCTCCGCGCTCGGTGCGGACGCTTCGGCGCGCGGCATGGCTCTGGAAGCTGCGGAGATCGTTTTCGCAGGGGTGTGAGGCCGCCTATTTGATGGCGCCCGCCGTCAACCCTTTGACGATGTATTGCTGGAACACGACGTACACCAGGAGCGCGGGGATGGCGCTGAGCAGAAGCCCGGCGAATTGGTAGGGCGGGTCGCCTGTATAACGCGCAATCAGGGTGGCCAGGGCAACGGTCACGGTGCGCATGTCCATCTTCTGCAGCAGAATCATCGGGATGAAAAGGTCGTTCCACATGACAATGAAGTAGAAGATGATCGTCAGAAAGACGGCGGTGCGCCCCGTGGGGAGAACGACGTTACGTACGACTTGCCAGTACTGGCAACCGTCGATCTCCGCGGCCTCGAGCATTTCGTTCGGGATGGAACGGAAGTTGGCAGTCATCAGCATGACTACTTCAGGGATGAACTGCGCCGTATACGCCAGGATCACTCCGAGATAGGAGTTCACAAGATCCGCTTTCGCAAAAAGCACGTACATGGGGATCATGGTGACCTGCGCCGGAATGAACAAGGTGGCAACGATGGCGAGGTACACGGGTTGGGTCCAGCGGAAACGCAGCTTTGCGAACGCGTAGCTCCCGGTGACGCCGAGGAGGATCAGGAGCACCAGCGTACCGACGCAGATGATGAACGTATTGCGGAATAGAAGAAGGATCTTGAATTGGCTGATCATTGCCTCGAAGTTGACCCACTGGAGCGGGGCGTGTGGCAGGGCGAAAGGGTTCGTGTAGTAGCTCGGCCGCGTCTTCAGCGCATTGATCATCATGAAGTACAGAGGATAGAGGAACGTCAGCGCCAGGACGCACTGGACGGCGAAGATAGCTGCTTTGCCCGCCGAGGCGGCGCCCTGTATCTTCCTCATCCGTCACTCGCTCCAGTCATCCACCCGGTTGGTCAGGCGCATCTGGGCCACGGTGAGGCCGAAAATGATGACCAGCAGAAGCATGGCGAGGGCGCATGCCTCCCCCAGGTTGACTCCGCTCACGAAGCTTTTGATGTAGATCATGTAGTCCAGCGTCGTGGTGTCATAGCCGGGGCCTCCCTTTGTCATGGAGAAGATAAAGGGGAAAAGACCGGTGAAGGTCCAGACGACGGACAGCATGACAGCGTATTCCACAACGCGCACGAGCAGGGGAACGGCGATCTGGAACGTCCGTCGCCAGAACCCCGCCCCGTCGATGCGCGCCGCTTCGAAGACGGAGTCCGGGATCGTGGACAGGCCGCCCATGAAGACGATTGCCACCCAGCCCAGGGAAGACCAGACGAGAGTGAAAATGATGACCCCCAGGGCCGACCCTGCGTTGCCGAGCCATTCTACGGGATTCGGCATCATTCCCAAGCGCCCGAGGACGATATTGATGGGACCGTCCATGCTGAAGAGCGTACGAAAGAGGTACCCGATGATGACCGCTGAAATAATCTGAGGAATGTAGTAGAGAGCGCGGAAGAATCTCCAGCCCAGCACCCGCTCATGAAGGAGCACGGCCACCACGAGACCGAGAAAAACCTGAACGGGCACATTGATGAGCAGGACGAAGTTGTTCCGTACGAGGATCCAGAACGTGCTCCCGGTGAGCAGACGTCTGTAGTTCGTAAACCCCACATATTTGCTCGTGAAAAGCCCGTCCCAGTTGGTGAGGCTTTTCACGGCTGCCGTGATGATCGGGTAGGCGCGAATGGCGAGCAGAACCACTACGATAGGGAGTATCGACAGTAACGCCTGTCGGATCCTTACCTGCTTTCGGGTGGCGAAGCCGTGTGCGGGGGTATGCTTCACTGCCGGCAGTCCAGAGAGGGCCGAGGAGCCGCGGGGGCCGCGTCCGACGCGGCCCCGGGACGGCTTTCATCGGCTCCTATTTCTTCATCTCCGCGGCCTTGCTGTCCAGATCGGCTGCGAAATCCTTCGGACTCATCTTGCCCACGAGCACGAGCGGGCACATCTTGTAGTACTCGTCCACCACGCCCGGCGTGAGTATGTTGTCTACGAAGTACACGTACTTGTCCTTGTACGAATACATCTTTTCCTGGAGCGAGCCCTTGTCGAACCCCATGTCTGCAAGCGTTATGTCCTTGCGGATGGGCACGAAGGACTGCGTCTTCAGCAGCTCGAGAGTTTCTGCCTTGGAGCTCAGGAAGGAGATCAGCTTCACCGCAAGCTCGGGGCTCTTCGCGTTGATGGAAACGACGTTGGCGCCGCCGGTTCCTCCGACGACCTTGCCCGTGCCAAAGGGCGCGTTTAGGTCCATGTCGGGAGGCGCCAGAATTCCAACGTTGTCCTTGCCAAGCGCGGCCAGAGCGTCGTTCATGACGAGGGTTACGTTGGGGGTCAGCGCCGCCTTGCCCTGCAGGAACCTTGCCCAGTAATCGCTAGAGGTTCCCGCGTCCTTATTCACGTAGCCGTGCACGTAGAGCGAGTGGTAATAGTCCAGCATCTTCAGCAAGCCGGCGTCATCAGCGAATTTTGTTTCTCCCAGGCAGTCCTGAAGGATATGCTGGGGACCGCTCGTCTGGTACCACCAGTACACCGCGATGTAGAGATTCAGCCAGGGGAAGCTTTCATCCGTGATGATCGGCGTGACACCTGTTGCCTTGATCTTCGCAAGCGCCGCATCGAAATCTTGCACGGTGCGCGGAGGATTCGCTTCGAAGTCCAGGCCGGCGTTCTTTACCAGCGTCTTATTATAGAAGAAGAAGCAGAGGGTGTCAGTATAGCCAGGGTAACCGTAGAGCGTCCCGTCCGTCTTGAACCCGTCCCGCATGGTTTCCCATCCAACCATATTGTCCAAGTCACTCTTTGGCACGAACTTGTCGATGGGCTTTATCGCATCCTTGATCCCAAGGATGTACTGACCCGACCAAAGGTTTGCCACATCAGGGGCCTTTCCGGCGACCGCCGCTGCCTTGAACAACTGGTGGGCTGCAGCCGCATCCGGCTGCACAACCAGCTCTACGGTCACTCCGGGGTTCGCTTTCTCGAAGCGCGTCAAGGCTTTCGAGATATACCAATCTTCCTGGGCTTTTTTCTGCTCGTCAGGACCGATATAGCTATCCCTGCCGGGAACCCACATGGTGAGCTTCTGAGGCTCTTTCTTTGAGCATCCGACGAATGCCACCACGAGCAACAAAGAGAGAGCGAGAAAGACCGAGGTTCTCAAGACCTTCATCATGACCCCTTCCTCCTTTTAGCACATTTAAGCCCTTTTAGCAGAATAGGATATCATTGTCAAGAAAAATGGCGCGGTTATTCAACAAAACAGGAGTTGCTATAGGTAAATCATCAATCTCGTCATATTTGATGCCATAATGAAACTAATTCCCAGCTTTAAAGAGAAATGATATGATCGGCTGGTCATGGCAAGCAATCGCCACGCTGGGGATAAGCGCCTGAAAGTGATCTCGTTCATCAGAGAGAAAGGTGAGATTTCGCGCGGCGATTTGTCAGCCGCTTTTTCTCTTGATAAGAAGACCGTCTCAGACGTCGTGGAGGGGCTCGAAGCGGAATCTCTAATCGCTTCATCCGGATTCAGGGACTCAGTTGCCGGAAGGAGACAGGATCTCCTTGCCCTGAATGGCAGCCACAGCAACTTCATCGGCATCGATCTGGGCGGCACGCACATCATCGGGGTCCTCATCGATCTCAACGGAAAGGTGCTGGACCGCGTCTTCTTCGACATTCGTCCCGGCCTCCCCATGGAGATCATCCTCGGTCAAATGAAGACGATCTGCGGAAAGCTCATGCGATCTGAAAATGCAACGGCTTCGGTACGCTCCATCTGCATCTGCGCTCCTGGGTTCATCGATCCGGCCACGGGGAGATCCATCATGGCAGCTAATATCCCGGGGTGGCAAAACGTTCCCCTGCGGGAAATCTTCACGGCGGACTTCGATCGCCCTACGTATACAGAGGACTGTTCTCGCGCATATGCCGTGGCCGAAAAGTGGCTCGGCGAAGCGCGCGGCCGCGACGACTTCATTTTCGCCGATCTCGGCTATGGCATTGGAATGGCGGTCGTTGCAGACGGACGCTTCCTACGCGGTGCCGGGGACAAGGCAGGGGAGATTGGCCACACGATTGTCGCCGCTGATGGTCCGTCGTGCCCCTGCGGCAAGCGGGGCTGTCTGGAGGCAATCGCTTCGGGCAGGGCGCTCGCGCGCGATGCGGCGGCAGGCATTGCCGCGGGCAGTTCTCCGCTCCTGAAAGGCCTCACGCACGGCAGGGCGGAGAGCGTTACCGCGCAGGACGTGGCAATTGCCGCCAGCATGGGAGACGCCTTCAGCGCCCAGCTGCTGCACGATGCGGGCACCTTCGCAGGGCTGGCGCTGGCAAACGCGGTGAACATCATCAACCCCTCGCTGCTGATTCTCGGAGGTGGTCTGATTGCCACCAACCGCATACTCGAGGAGTGCGTAACGCGCGCCCTCTCCGCCTACTGCATGCGGGAGATCTTTGAAGACCTGGAGCTTCGCGTATCGAAGCTCGGCATCATCGGCTCCGCTCTTGGATGCGGCCTCATTGCTGCCTCAGAGGTGCTTGGCCAGGCTTAAAGGAAAGCCCACGGTTAGGGTGTCGCCTTATCGGCGCGCCGGGGGCGTTGATTCGCCGCCCCGTCTGGGGCATGCTGGACCCATGAGGTTCCTCGAAGAATCGCTCACGCGAGCGGAGATCGAGCGCCGTGTCGGCAGGCTCTCCCAGATCGGCGGGACCCGGCATTACGAGCTTGTCGACGGCGCCGAACGCGGTACCCGCGCCGTGGACGTGGATACGGGGGACGGCTTCGTCTTCACGGTGCTTCCCGATCGCGGAATGGACATTTCACGCGCCGTCCATCGGGGCGCCAATCTCGTCTACCAGGGCCCCGGCGGAGAGACGCACCCGTCTTTCTACGACCCCCGCGGCTTCGGCTGGATCCGTCTTTTTTTCGGCGGACTTCTCACGACGTGCGGGGTGCGCTCCTTCGGCCCCCCTGGTGAGGACGACGGGGAGGAACTAGGCCTCCACGGTAGGGTCAACGTGACGCCAGCCGTCGGGTTTGCCGACGTCTCGCACTGGGACGGCGAGGAGTACGTCCTGGAGCTTCGAGGCACCGTCGAGGAGGTGGTTGCCCTCGGTCCGCGCATGCGGATGGAACGTACCATCACGGCGCATCTGGGCGAGCCATCGCTGCGGATCAGGGATATCGTTCGCAACGACGGCGCGACGACCTCGCCTTTTCTCATACTCTACCACATCAATCCCGGCTTTCCCCTTCTGGGCCCGGGGACGGAGCTCTCACTGGCCTCGAAGAGCTGCCTCGCCTACGAGGACCATACGCGCGGCCATGAAAAGGACGCTTTGCGCTTCGGCCCCCCCACCCCGGGGTGGAAGGAGCAGAACTTCCTCCATACGGTGGCACCCGGTCTGGACGGACGGGCCCTTGTCTGCTTCAGCAACCCTCGCCTTCTCGGCGGCATGGCCCTCTGGATCCGCTATGATCCGTCGGTCCTGCCGTACTTCTCCGAATGGAAGATGCTCGGCGAAGCCGACTACGTCGTCGGCCTCGAGCCCTGCAACGCGCAGATCCTTCCGCGGAAGAGGCTCCGTGAGCAGGGCCGGCTCCCCGTGCTCGAGCCGGGCCAGACGCGCGAAATGATCGTCGAGATCGGGATTGCCGACGGACCGGCGCGGGTCGCCGCTTTGAAAGAGGAGATCGCTTCCGCCCTCGGTGACGCTTTCCATGTCTAGCGTATGGTCGAGTCACCCGCGGCAATCGGAATCGCTTTCGAGCAGGGAGGACGCACATGACCGCCATCATCACTGTGGTCGGAGTGGACATGGTGGGCATCATCGCCAAGGTGAGCGCTTTGCTTGCCGATCGCGGGGTCAACATCCTGTCCATCAGCCAGACCATTCTCGAGGAGTACTTCACCATGATGATGCGGGTGGACCTCTCGGGACTCAAGGTCCCGCGCGCCGAGCTCAACACAGAGCTCGACAAAGCGGGAGCCGAGCTCGGGATGAAGATCACACTCATCCATGAAGAGGTCCTCAAGGCGATGCACCGCATATGATCTTCACTCCCTTCGAAATACAGGAAACGGTGCGCATGTTCTCGATGCAGAACCTGGACGTCCGCACCGTCACGATGGGAATCTCTTTGCGCGACTGCGCTTCATCCTCCGGCAGCGAAGCGCGTCGCCGCATGTACGACAAGATTACGCGAAACGCCGAACGTCTCGTGGCCGTGGCGAAAGAGATTGAAAGCGAGCTGGGAATTCCAATCATCAATACACGGATCTCCGTGACACCGATCGCCCTCATTGCCGAGCCTTCGGGGGAGACGAGCTACGTGGAGTATGCCCGCACTTTGGACAAGGCGGCAAAAGCTGTCGGTGTGAACTTTCTGGGAGGCTTTTCCGCGCTCGTCCAGAAGGGGTTCACCACGGGGGACCGCGTGCTTCTCTGTTCCATCCCCGAGGCCCTTGCGGCAACGGATCTCGTGTGCGCTTCGGTAAATGTCGCTTCGACGCAAGCGGGCATCAACATGGACGCCGTGCGTCAGATGGGCGTGACTATCAAGGATCTTGCGGAACGCACCGCCGCGGCGGGAGGGGTGGGCTGCGCAAAGCTGGTGGTCTTTGCCAACGCGGTGGAGGACAACCCGTTCATGGCCGGCGCGTTCCACGGAACCGGTGAAGCGGAGTGCGCGATCAATGTCGGCCTTTCGGGTCCCGGCGTTATCAAGAGCGCCCTAGAGGGCATGAGGGAGGCGAGTTTCGACGACGTCGCGGAAACCATCAAGAAGACGGCGTTCAAGATCACGCGCATGGGAGAGCTTGTCGCGCGCGAAGCTTCGCGCCGTCTGAACGTGCCCTTCGGTATCATCGACCTTTCCCTTGCCCCCACGCCCGCGGTAGGGGACTCGGTGGCGCGCATCCTCCAGGAAATGGGTTTGGAGCACATCGGGGCTCACGGCTCCACCGCCGCGCTTGCCTTGCTCAACGACGCGGTGAAAAAGGGCGGTATCATGGCCTCCAGCCACGTCGGCGGGCTTTCCGGTGCGTTCATCCCCGTGACTGAAGACGAGGGCATGGTCGATGCCGTGCAGCGCGGCTGTCTCAGCTTCGACAAGCTGGAAGCGATGACATGCGTATGCTCGGTGGGTCTGGATATGATCGTGATTCCCGGCGATACGAGCGCCGCTACGATTTCCGCGGTCATTGCGGATGAGGCCGCCATCGGCGTGACCAATCACAAGACCACCGCCGTGCGTCTCATCCCCGCGCCCGGTAAGAAGCCGGGTGATCATGTCGAATTCGGCGGCCTGCTCGGCGGCGGGCCTGTCATGGCGTTGAGCGCTCTCAGCTCGGAGGGATTCATCGCCCGCGGGGGAAGGATCCCCGCGCCGATTCACAGCTTCAAGAACTGAAGAGTCGCCGTCAAGCGCCGCTCAGGGCGGCCTCCCGATGTGCACGGGATCCGGCGTTATCCCCCACGTCTTCGCAGCGCCCAGGTCTGGAACACGATGACCGCCACGATGAGGACCCCGGCGGCGAGATAGGGAGATCGGCTTCCCAAGGTGTCGATCGCAAGACCGGCGGCAAGCGGCGCCGCCACTCCCGCAATCCCGACAACGGACTCGTTGAGTGCGACGTAGTGACCGGCCTTTGTCGGGTGAACAAGGGCATGATAGACGAGAAAGAAATAGAAGAAGCCCGTGTAGACGCCGAAGAGCACGCTCCCGCCCAGCAGGAGCAACAGGGAGCTCGCGAATCCGAAACAGAGGATGCCCGCCAAGCCCGCGATCGAGAATGCCGCCAGAGGCAGCGGTCGATACATCCAGGCCCGACTCTTGGTCATGGCCAGCCCCGTGAGGGCCTGGGACAGGCTGACGACGAAAAGGATTGCCCCGACGTTGCCTTCGGCCAGATGAAGCACATTCAGGGCGCGCGCGGGGAAGACCGACCTGATCATGGAGTATCCCACGAGACCGACTCCGGCCACGATCCAGCCCAGCCACGCGAAATCCCGCCTTCCTGTCGGAGCGTCGGAGGATACGGGTGGAACGGGGGCGGCAACTGCACTGCGAGAGCCTGCGCGTCGCATGAGGAGAAAGCCGACCGAAAGCAGGATGCAGAGTCCTGCGCCCAGGAGATACGAGACGCGCCAGCCCTGTCCATTGGAGGCTCCCCGTTGCATGAGAAGGCCCGAGACGAGCGGCCCGCACGCGTAACCGGCGCTCCAGAAGAATGTGTACAGCCCGGTCGAAGCCGCGAGCGATCTCCCGTCGGCAGCGCCGACATCCTTCATGAAGATCTGAAAAGGAGGGAAGAAAAGTGCTGCGCCCAGGGCGGTTGCGGCCACAAGCAGCAGCATTGGTACATACGCGGCAGCGTAAGCGAGAGATCCGCACGCGACGGCGAGAACCAAAATGCCGCCCAGCACGAGGCCCGCGGCATTGCCGGGTTTCACGAATCGCCCCACCACGGGGCACGAAGTGACGTAAACCAGACTCCAGACGGTCAGCACTGATGCGGCCCGGAGCGCTTCACCGCCCATTTCTGACGCACGCACGGTGGCGACAAAAAGCACAAGCCCGCTGACAAGATCCATTGCCGCGGGTAGGACGTATATCAGGAGCGTCCTGATACTCGTCCGCCTTTTCACTTCCATTAAGGAGGTCCCTCCAAGATCGATAGATACTGGCATTTTCGTTCAAACATGTACAAGGCGCGGCTTTATTATAGAAGGAACCTCACCTACATGTAAGTTCCGGAAGCGAAGCCGATTTCGTGCATTGCGTAGAAATTTTCCAGCCGAATGAAGGTAGCGGGGCTGTTTCCGGTACCGAGGGCGTACCCGCCGCCTTTCATGCACTCCTCCAGAACACGTCGACAGTATGGCCTGAACTCCTCCACAGGCAGAAGCGTGAGCTTGTCCATGTCCACCCCGCCGAGCACGGCGATCCGCGTGCCGTACTTTTCCTTGAATCGTGTCACCGGGACCACATTGTCCTGGAAGGAATGCTTTGCGTCGATGCCGACGTCGACGATCAGGTCCTCCATGATCTCTTCGTTGTCTCCACACGAGTGAAGCCCGAAGGGCATGCCCTTTGAGTGAACGAGCTGCGCCACGCGCTTCATCCAGGGAAAGACGTGGCGGCGGTACAAAGAGGGGGGAACGATGCAGCCTCGGCCGTGCGCAAGGTCGTCGCCCATGACGCAAGCGAAGACACTGCGAAGATCCACGTGAGCGAATGTGTAGGCAATCGCGCCATAGATGGTCTGCCCGACGCGATTGAAGATCTCACCCAGGAGCTCCGGCTCGTCATAGATGAGAAAGGACAGCGGCACCATGCCGACAAGCCGTCGAACATTCTCAAAGACCCCCGTGGGGCGGATGACGAGCTTCATGCCGTCAGGCAGGTTGCGCTGATAGGCCGGAAATCGCGAGCAGCACCAGTCGCCGATTTTCGGCCAGGGGTAGGTGTCCAGCTCGCCCTGCGTCGTTATGACACCGTTGTCGGAGTCAAGCCATTCGCGCACCCCCGTGGTGTTGTTTTCACCCGTATCCGCGGCGGTGCGACACGCGGTCTGTTGAAGACCGATGTCGGGAGAGAAGTTGCAGTAATCGTGGCCCAGGCGCGCGTAGAGGCTGACCTCCGCCTCCGGCGAGAGAGGCATGCCCGTCATACGCTCCACCATGACATCCTCGACGAACAGCTCGTAGAAAGGGACGCGGTCGGGGAGAGCGCTACGGGTGAGCACTTTTTCCAGACGCCGATAGTCAGGGCGGTAATCCGCCGGCAGAAAGTCCGGAACGTTCATGCGTCTCCTCCTTGCAAATTCGAGCAGCGTCCATGATCGCCGAACACTGATTTGGCGATCATGGATCGATTTGTCTTGCACGAGCGCGCCGTCGCTGTTACCCTGGAGGCATGACCGACCGTGAAAGGTTTCTCGCCGTCGTCAAAAACGAGCCGCGCGACTACGTGCCCATCTTCGGATTTGTCGGAGCCCCCGGTGTTTCGGCCGGCTGCATGAAAAAGACATACGAGCGGCTGCGCGCCACGGGGATGCCGGATGTCGGGGGCTGCTGGGGCCCGGACGGCGCCACCCCCGACCTCACCGGGTGGTACCGCTATTGGGGAACCACCGGACCGATCACACCGGAGTTTTTTCCCGCGGAGCCCTCCCCGGGCATCGCGAATGAACGCCGGATCGTGGACGGTTTTGAAATCATCGAGTACGAGTCGGGGGCGCGCACGCGCCAGGTCCTGGATAACGACATCACCTACAGCATGCCGGACTTTCAGGTCTATCACGTTCGCGACCGGGCCTCCTGGAAATATTATCGAGACCACATGACACCGGGCGCTCCGTGGAGCGCGGGACGGCTGGACGCCGCCTGCGGAAAGCTGGACGCGCGCACGCAAGCGTGCGCGGTCAACGTGGGATCCACGTGGGGAATGATCCGCGAGATGATGGGCCCCGAGAACGCCTCCACGATCCTTTACGACGACCCCGATCTGGTCCGTGAGATGATCGAGTGGCAGGATTGGAAGCGACGCACCTACGTGTTCCCGCTCGTGGAGCGCCTGCGCCCCGAGATCCTGCAGGCCGACGAGGACAACTGCTACAAGAGCGGCATGCTCATCAGTCCCCGTCATTTCCGCGAGCTCTGCATGCCCACCTACACCGAGATCGCGGGGATTGCCCGGGACTGCGGCGTTGCCATGGTTGCGGTGGATTCGGACGGAAACACCCACGAGCTGATTCCCCTTCTGGTCGAGTGTGGCGTGAACGCGCTTTTCCCCTTCGAGGCCAAGGCGGACAACGAGCTGATGGGCCTCCGCGCGCGCTTTCCCGAGTTCATCCTCATGGGATGGCTCGAGAAGGAAGTCCTGAACGAGGGAAACGAACGCATGATCCGTCCCGAGCTCATGGCAAAAGTTCCCCGTCTTTTGGCCACGGGACGGTACCTGCCCAACGGCGATCATGGCATTCAGCCCCTGGTCACCTTTCCCAATCTCTGTCGGTTCATGACCCTTCTCCACGAGCTGACGGGAAACCCCGCCGGGGACTATCCCCGGATGCAGCCGTCATAGAAACGCCGGCCCCGCTTAGCCCTTGAGCGAGCCCAGCATGACGCCCTTCTCGAAATAACGCTGCACGAAGGGATAGATCAAGATGATGGGCAAAGAGGCCACGACAATGAGGGCGTATTTGAGTTGGAGCGTGGACAGAAGGGCGGAGCGACCCATCTGCGCCCAGCTCATCATGGCCTCAGCCGAGCTGCCCGAGAGCAGAACGTTCTTCAGATAGACCTGAATGGGGTGCAACTTGGAGTTCGCGAGGAAAAGGACCGCGGCGAACCATCCGTTCCAGTTCGATATCCCGTAGAACAAGGCCAAAACGGCGATGATCTGCTTCGACAATGGCAGCGTGATCTTCCAGAGGATGCGCAGCTCATTTGCGCCGTCGATCTTCGCCGATTCATAGAGCTCCTCGGGCAGCGATTGCAGGAATGTACGGCAGATCACGAGATTCCACGTCTCGATGAGATAGGGGATGACCAGGGCCCAGCGCGTGTTATAGAGCCCGACCTTGTTGACCACGACGAAGAAGGGCACGATGCCACCCCAGAAGAACATCGTGAAGACGAATATGCCCATGAAGAATTTGCGCGCGAAAAAGCGCGGGCGCGCCAGGGGATAGGCGCCGAGCACCGTGAAGATCAGGTTGCCGAGGGTAGCCACCACGGTGTACCACACCGAGTTGTAGAATGCGTTCCAGATCTGCCGATTCTGGAAGACACGCTCGTAGGCCAGCGTGGAAAACCCGACCGGCCACAGGAAGACCTTTTTGGCCGCCACGGCCTCAGGCGCCGAGATAGACATCGATATGACGTAGAGAAACGGATACAGGGTGACGATGATGGCCAGAGCGACGAGGCCGTAGACCGCGAAGTAGTAGAACCTGTCGTACGTCTTTGCCTTCATTTCATCATCCTACCAAAGGGATACATCGCTCAGCTTGCGGGCGAGCTTGTTGAACACGATGATGAGCACGAAGTTGATCACCGAGTTGAAAAGCCCGACGGCGGTGCCGAACCCGAAGTTGTTCTCCAAAAGGCCGCGTCGGTAGACATACGTGGAGATCACATCCGCCGTTTCATAGGTGGCCGGCGTGTAGAGAAGGATGATCTTCTCGAACCCCACGTTCAGCATGTTTCCGAGATTGAGGATGAGGAGGATGACGATTGTCGAAGTAATGGACGGAAGGGTGATGTGGCGGATCTTCTGCATGCGCGTGGCCCCGTCCATGGTGGCCGCTTCGAAGAGCTGGACGTCGATGCTCGTGATGGCGGCCAGATAGAGGATCGCGTTGAACCCGAAGTTCTGCCAGATCCCCGAGACGACATACACCGGCCGAAACCATTGCGCCTGGTTCATGAAATCGATGGGCGTCATGCCGAGCTTCACGAGGAGCACGTTGAGGATGCCCTCGTCGGGATTCAGGAAGCTCACCACCATGCCCATGGCCACGACCATGGAGATGAAGTACGGCAGATACGAGGCGGTCTGCGCGATGCGCTGATACCAGCGATGACGGATCTCGCTCAAGAGGATGGCGAATATGATAGGGACGGGGAACGAGAAGATCAGGTAATAGATGCTCACGAGAAAGGTGTTGCGCACGATGCGGGGGAAATAGGCGGAGGTGAAGAACTGCTGAAACCATTTCAGCCCGACCCACGTGCTGCCCAGGATTCCCTTCGCGGCGGAGAAGTTCTTGAACGCGAGCACGATTCCATACATCGGGACGTAGCGGAACACGACGTAGTAGGCAAAGGGCAGACTGATGATAACGAGGAGGTCCCAATCTCGCCGACAAAGGGAAAAGAACCTCCGAAGCTGCCGCACCCTGGTGACCCTCCCGTGTATCGAAACGCTCGAATGCTGATTCCAAACGGGGAGGAGGGCCGTGTGCGCCCTCCTCCATGATTCGATGACTTATTATCGTACCAGATCGTCGCCTATTTTCCGAGAACCTTCAGCTGCCTCTGGTAGCGCTGCTCGTAGAGCTTCTGGATGTCCGCCAGGCCTCTCTTGTTCAATTCGCTGGAGAAGGTATCGAACTGGCTCATCGGGGTCTGTCCGATGATGAACTTCGTCACGGATTCCATGACATAGGTGCTCAGGTCCGTGATCTTCGCGTTCAGGGAATCCTGCTCGTCGGCCGTCCATTGGATGGGGACAATGGAGGGGTCGCGATAGTACTTCTGGAGCGAGGTGTCGATGTCTTCGAGCCACTGGGGCATCCAGGAACGCCACACGGCCAGCAGCTGCTGGTGCGCGCGCGGGGGCTGATTGCCGCCGATGCTCGTGACGTAGGCCGACCATTCCATGCCCGCGGGGGACTTCTTGGTGATGGTGCCGTCAGCGTTCTTCGTATAGGACAGGCCTTCGACGCCGTTGCCCTGGGCGAAGAGGGATTCGGGGCTGTTGAAGAGGAAGTCGATCCACTTCATGGCCATCGCCTGATTGGCGGGGCTGGCTTTTGTCGTGATGCCCATGCCGTCGCCGTTGAGGCTCAGACGTTTCGTGTAGAACTGGCCGCCGGCGCTCTTCAAGGGCGTCATGGGCACGTACACAGCCGTCTTGGCCCCGTCCTTGTCGCCCTGGTTGTCGGGCGATGCTCCGCCGAACAGATACGCGTAGGTGCTCCAATAGGAGACCACGCCGGCCTGACCTTTGCTCACGTATTCGATGAGCTTGTCGTAGTTGGCGGTGGTGAGGTCCTTGTTGATGAGGCCCTCGCTATACAGCTTGTTCATCCACGTGAGGAAGGCCTTGAACTCGGGCTGCTGGAGCTGGCACTGCATCTTGCCGTTGACGACGCGGAACATGCGCACAGGATCCGTCATGTTGCCCCAGGTCATTTCCAAACCGAAGGCGTTGGCAAGCTGATAGATGTAGTTGTCCTCGTTCTGGTTGAAGATCGTCGCGAAGGGGACGGTCTGATTGTCCTTTTCCTTGAAGGCCTTGAGGAGGGCATAGAAATCGTCGGGTGTCGTCGGCATCGTCTTGCCCACGCGCGCCATGGCGTACTTGTTGATCATGGGCATGGGGCCGAGGTGACTGTCGAGAACCGTGTCCTCGATGCAGTAGACGTTGCCGTCAGGCGCCGTCATCATGGCCTTGTACGCGGGGTTCTTGTCGAAGAACTGCTTCGACCAGTAGCCGTACTTCGCCAGGAGCGCGTTCTGGGGGATGATGATCCCGTCGGAGGCGAGCTTCTGGTAGTTGCCGAGATTGCTCAAATTCAAGATATCGGGAAGAGCGCTGCCGGCGGCCAGACGCGTGCTCATGACGTCCTTGTACGTGTTGTACGGAATGGTTTCCCACTCGATGTGGACGTTGGTGATCTTTTCCAGGTACTGATACAAGGGCAGATCATTGCTCGCCGGCGCCATGGCCGAGCTTGTTCCCTGGTGCGTCGTGAAATGAAGCGTCACCTTCTGATTCGAGAGCGGGAGTTTTCCCGCGCTGGGATCCATCGCCTGGGCGGTCGCGCCGATGGTGATGGACAGAAGGAGCGCGACGACGAGAATCGCCGTCAATCCACCTCTCCTTTGCATATGACACCCTCCTTTTCGAGATTACGATCGAACTCTATCGAGTTCCATGATTTTACATCATCCGGCTTCGCGCCTTCCTCTTGATTGTTTGGATTTTCATCACAAGCGTTTGGAAATCATCAGTCGCGGCGCGCGGGATTCCCCTTATTTTTCGGAAATCAGCGCGGCCACTTGCCAGCACCGTAGAGCGCGAGTATGATGCGCCTCCGAATCCTAACGATACGCGATGGAGGGAGACGGTATGGGTATCAGCCTCGGACTCGTGGGTCTCGGAGCATTCGGATCCGAGTTTGCGCCGTTGTTCATGAGCCATCCCCTCGTGGACAGAGTCGCTCTGTGCGATCGGGAACCCGAGAGGATCGCGCGATTCGCGCGCGATCCGTCGTTTCAGGCCAAGTTCAACCCGAATGACGCCTATTCATCCCTGGAGGACATTTGCAAAGCCCGTCTGGACGCGCTCGTCATCATGACGCAGTACTGGCTTCACGCGCCCCAGGCAATCCAGGCCATGGAGAGCGGCAAGCACGTGTACTCCGCTGTTCCCCTCATCACGCTGCCGGACGCCGATGAAATGCTCGGCTGGTGCGACAAGATCGTGCGCGCCTGCCAGCGCACGGGGATGAAGTACATGCTCGGTGAGACGACATATTTCCGGCCGCAGACCATGTACTGCAGACGCCAGGCCGCCGCGCGGGCTTTCGGCGATTTCGTCTACGCGGAGGGCGAGTATTTCCATCCCCACGATTGGAAGCTTGCCGACCTGCGCGAGGTGAAGAAGAACAGATTCGCAAGCTCCTCGGGTCGTGAATGGACGAGGATCCTGGACAGCTATACGCGGCGCGGCATCCGCCAGACCCCGATGACTTATCCCACGCATTCCACATCGGGACCGATTTCCGTCATGAAGGCGCACGCGCTGAAAGTGAGCGCCTTCGGATACACCTCCCGAAGCAACGACGATTATTTCGACGATCATCACTTTTCGAACGTCACCGCCCTGTATCAGATGAGCAATGGGACCTCTATGCGCGTGTGTGAATTTCGCGAGCTCACCTATCCGTCCAGTGAGAGTTTCGAGATGGAGATATTCCGCCTTTTCGGCACCAACGGGTCCTTCCGCGAGAACAGGTGGGGTGACAAGGACAATTGGCACCCGCTCACCGTCCAGGAGATGCGCGATCCCCTGCCGCCCGAGGTGGCCGATGCATTCCGACGTCAATGCGGGGAAAAGAACATGCTCGGCGGCCACGGTGGATCGCATGCGTATCTGGTCAACGAGTTCGTGGAGGCCGTAGCGCGCAACCGCCCGCCGGCGATCAACGCGTGGGAAGCGGCGCGCTACATGGCGGCCGGCTGCGCGGCGCACCTTTCAGCGCTCCGTGACGGCGAGCTCGTGAACGTGCCGGATTGGGGTGACGCGCCGGCATAGCCCGCGCACCCTATTTCAGCCGAAAAACCCTTTTCGCCGTCTCACCGAAGATGTTGGCCCGCTGCGACTTGCCGGCGCCCATGCTGCGCATGTAGATCACGGCGCGGCTGATGCTTTCCCTTTGCGGCAGGCAGTTGTCCGATCCCCACATGACGCGATCGAAATCCACGGGGATGAACGCCGCGCCCCCCATCGCGTTGTACACGATGGGTATGCCTTCCACCCACGGACCGGATCCCGAGATGTCGAAATAGACATTGGGGTTCGCGTAGGCGAGGCTCCAGGTTTCCAGAAAATAGGGATAACCGCAGTGGGCCATGATGAAATTGATCTCGGGGAACATTTTCGCAATCCCGTCCACGTTCATCGGATTTGCGAACACCGTATTCAGGTGCATCCGTTTACGCTTCTGCTCTTCGGTGTACTCGCCGTTGGTCTGACCCATGTGGAGAAGGACGGGCAGGCGGTATTCCGCGCAAACCTCGTAGAAGGGGAAGATCCGCTCGTCGTCCGCCCAGAAGCCCTGGGGAGGAAAAAGCTTCACGAAGTGGAAATAGCCGGTGTCGGCGTATTTGCGGAGCTCGCTGATCGCGTTGGGCTCCGTGGGCACGAGGCGGATGCCGCCGGCGAGCCTGTCAGGGAACTTCTTGCATGCCTCGAGGACAAAGGGATTCGTGACATCCTTGAACGTGAGATGCATGTATTCCCAGGTCGAATCCTCGAGTGTCGGCATCATGCAGGTCCAGTCGACCCCTGCGTCGTCCATTTCCCGCACGAGATTCTCGGCGAAATCCGGTGTATCGAAATAATGGAGATGTGAATCCACGATCATACGCTCACCTCCCCTTCAGACCGCGAGCCCGAGAAGCTTCGCGGCGTTGGCGCCGAAAACCCGAGCGCGCTGCGCATCATCCGTACATCCCATGAGCTTCACGTACGTGTCGGCCACCGCGCGCGCCGCGCTGAGGCCGGCCGCATTGTCCGAGCCCCATACCACCTTGTCGAAATCCAGCGGGATGAAGGCCGGGCCGCCCACAGCGGCATAGCCGACGGGCAGGCCGTCGAAATACGCGCCGCTGCCGGAAATGTCGAGAAACACGTTCTTGTTCGCGTGATGGACGCTCCACGCCTCGAAGAGAAAGGGGAAGCCCATGTGCACGATCACGAATCGGATGCGCGGAAAAAGACGACTCGGCGCGTCCAGACGCATGGGATAGCCGAAGGCGGAGTTCAACGCGCGGCGCTTCCCACCGTCGTGCGCCAGCGTCATGGCCACCTGCCCGCAGTACACCACCGCGGCAAGCCCTTTGTCCTGGATGAGATCGAAAAGCTCGTAAAACCGAGGATCGTCGACGAAATATCCCTCGGCGGGAATGAGCTTCACCGCGCGAAATCCCTCTCCGGCGTAGCGCTCTACGATCTGCCGCGCGTCGGGCTGAAGCGGATTGAGGTGAAAGCAGCCGATGAATCTGTCGGGATGCGCGGCCACCGCCGCGGCGCATTCGGTGTTGCCAACCCCGCGGAGCGCCTTTTCGCGCCCGGGTATGACGGCGCCCTCCAGCGAGGCGGCAAGAAGGGTCCTGTCTATTCCCGCCGCGTCCATTGCACGCAGCATCGGTCCTGTCTCATCCGCACCGAAGAACTGACAATTCGCGTCGACAATCATTTCACTCCCTCCTGTTCGTTCGAGTCGGCATCCTAACGCGCGACACTCGACCTGTATAGGGCTCCGCTTGACAGGTTCGGTGAACGAACCTACGATGCGCCCGTCCTGACACAATCCGTATTGGCTGTAGGAGGGAACGGTGAAGACGATCTGCGTCATCGGTGCCGGCAACGGCGGCTCGGCGATTGCCGGGGACATGACCCTGGCCGGCCATGCCGTCCGACTGTTTGAGTTTCAAGAATATGGCGACAATTTGAAGCCCATCATCGAAAAGGGCGGCATTAAAGTAACGGGTATCGCGCGTACGGGTTTCGCGAAGCTCGCCTGCGCGACATTCGACCTGGCAGAAGCGGTGCGCGGGGCCGATATCATCATGGTGACCACGCAGGCCCTGTCGCACGAGCGCGTGGCGAAGTCTCTCGCCCCGCTCTTGAGCGCCGGGCAGACGGTCATTCTCTGGCCGGGCAGCGGCGGCACGCTCATCGTGCGAAAGATCTGGGACGATGCCGGCATGAAGACGCCGGTTCTCCTCGCCGAAGGGGTCACATTCCCCTACTGCTGCCGCAGGCTCGAAGGACCGGGCACCGTGAATATCCATCGCATCGACGGGCCGAAGATGCTCGTCGCCGCTCTGCCGGCAACCGATACACCGGCGGTGATCAGAGCGCTCGAGGGGACCTACGCGCACATGGTGCAGCCGGCGCAAAGCATCCTGGAACCGGCTCTGTACAACGTGAATATCCTCGTGCATCCCGTGGGCGCGCTTCTGAACATGGGTCGCATCGAATACTGTAAGGGCGAGTTCTGGATGTACAAGGAGGGGCTCACGCCTTCGGTAAAGAAAGTCGTGTACGCGATGGACGCCGAGCGCTCCTCGTTGTTCAGAGCCCTCGGGTACAAGCCGTACACGTACGACGAGGTGTTCATGGACTGCTTCAACATGAGCGTGGAGCAATTCGCCGCGACGTCGAGCAAGGGTCCATTCAACATGAAGGACCGCTACGTGACCGAGGACATCCCCATGGGCGCGACGCTCACCGTGTCCCTTGCCCGCAAGGCCGGGGTGCCCACACCGACCTATGACACGATGATCCATCTGGCCAACATCGTGAATGACGTCGATTTCTACAAGGGAGGTCGGACGCTCGACAATCTCGGGCTCGGCCACCTCGACGTGAAGCAGCTCGACGCGTATCTGCGCACCGGACGAAAGCCCGCGGCATGAACCTCGGGGCGTTTCTCAGGGGCCTCCGCTGGGAAGGGCTTCCCGCGACGGTCCAGCGCCAAACGCGCCGTTGCCTCAAAGACATCCTAGCAACTTCCGCCGGCAGCCTTGCGCTGCCGGCGGCCCGGAGCATCGAGTCGCTCGTGGCTGCGCAATTCGGCGCGGGCCCCGCGCCGCTGTTCTTCCGCGGCCCGCGCACCACTCTCGCCGGCGCCGCGTTCGGCAACGCGCTGCGCATTGACGGGCTTGATTGCCACGACGGGTTCCGCCCGAACAAGGGTCACGCGGGGGCGACGGTGGTGCCGGTGGCTTTGGCCGCGGCGGAGCTCGCGCGTCCTACCGGCGCGCAGCTTCTCACGGCGCTGTGCGCCGGCTACGAGATCGCCCTGCGCGCCGGTCTTGCCCTTCACCCGCTGTACGCGCCCGCCTATCACGCATCCGGTTCCTGGGCCGCGCTGGGGGCGGCGGCGGCAGGCGCCCTGCTCATGGGCGTGCCCGCCGAAGGTATCGATGACGTGATGGGAATCGCGGAATACTACGGCCCCATCTCCCCTATGCTGCGGTGCACGGTGCATCCGTCCATCGTCAAGGACGGAGCGGGCGCCGGAGCGTGGGCCGCCGCCATGGCCTTGGCAATGCACTCTCTCGGCATGGCCGGATTGCCGTCGCTCTTTGCCGATGAGCCGTTGGGCCGCGATCAGACCGTTTCCCTCGGAAGCGATTGGGTAATGCTCCGTCAGTACTTCAAGCTCTATCCGACCTGCCGCTGGAGCCATGCGCCGGTTGAAGGGGTGCTCCGCCTCAAGGAGCAGCACGGCTTCACCGCCGCCGATGTGAAACGGGTGGACGTCGAGTCATTCTCCGAGGCGTCGACGATCATGACGTTTCCGCCGAAGGACTCCGACGGCGCCCAGTATTGTCTCCCGTGGGCGGTGGCCGCCATTCTCGTTGACGGCGTGCTCGGTGTCGATCAAGTCGTGCCGCCGAGGCTCACCGATCCGACGATCATCGCACTGGGTAAAAAGGTCGCATTTGTCCCAGCCCCGGACCTCGACGCGCGCTTTCCGGCCGAATGTCTCGCCCGCGTGACCGTGCACCTGAACGACGGACGTGTGCTGGCGGGCTCTACGGTCGGGGCTCGTGGGGACTACACCGATCCGGCGTCGGACGCCGAGCTGGATGCGAAGTTCACGAGGCTCGCCGAGCGGAGTCTCGGGGTGGAAACTGCGCGACATCTTGGCGAGGTGATCGAAACCCTGGAGCAGCGCCCCGCGGCGGACCTGCTCGCGCTTCTCGGAAAGAGGGTCTCGCCATGATCGCTCATCCCCGCCAATGCATGGATCCCCTGGATCCCGGACAATGCGAGCAGGTATACGCCGCCGCTCTTCGAATTCTCGATGAAACGGGTCTGGCGGTTCTCTCGGAAGAAGCGCGCGGCTTCCTCGAGCAGGACGGTGCGCGTGTCGAAGGAGAACGGGTCCGCATCTCACCAGACTTCGTGGAGCGCGCGGTCGCGCGGGCGCCCCGCCGATTCACGATGCACGCGCGCAATCCGGAACATTCCGTGGAGCTCGGAGCGGACATTCTCCTGGTCACTCCCGGCTACGGGAGCCCTACGGTGGCTGATGCGCGGGGCGTGCGGCGCGAGGCGACCCTTTCAGACTTCGATTCCTTCGCAGCCCTCGCCGGGCGCAGCGAATGCGTCGACATCACTGGTGGTCTGCTCGTCGAGCCTCTTGATGTCCCCGCCGCTTTGCGGCCGCTGGAGATCACACGGTCGCTCGTCATGCAATCCGACAAACCCTTCTTCGGATCCGTGGACGGCGCCGAAGGCGCTCGCGAGTCCGTCGAGCTGGCGCGGCTTGTCTTCCCGGATCTCTCGCGGCGTACCGTCATGGCCGGGCTCATCAACGTGAACAGCCCACTCCGTCTGGATACACGCATGGCCGCGGCACTCATTGTCTACGCGCGCGAGGGCCAGGCGGTGCTTCTCACGCCGGGGATCCTGATGGGCATAACGGCGCCGGTGACGGCGGCCGGCGCCGTGGCGCAGGCGTATGCCGAGCTCCTGGGATGCGTCGCTCTCGTGGAGGCGGTGCGGCCGGGAGCCCCTGTCATTCTCGGCACCGGCGGCTTCGGGTCGGACCTCCGCACCGGCGGGCCCGGATTCGGCAGACCGGAAAACGCCCTGGGAACGATGCTCGGCGCGCAGCTCGCGCGACGGGTTGGACTACCGTTCCGCAGCTCCGGCGCCGTAACCGGCGCACGCCTGCCGGATTGTCGCAGCGGCTACGAGCGCATGATGACCGCGATGGCTTCCTGGACATCGGGCGTGCATCTGTGCATGCAGGCGGCCGGGACATTGGACTGCATCAACAGCATGTCGTATGAGCAGTTCGTGATCGACACGGAGATCTGGACGTACCTGAAACGCCTTGCCACCGCCACCGTGGTTGATCCGTCGACCCTCGCGGTCGACGTCATCGCAACGCTTCCCGTGGACTATCTGGGCTCAGACCATACCATCGAATACATGGGATCGGAAATGGCGGCGGTCGCGCTTGCAAGCCCGAAACCCTACGACGAATGGATCGCTGCGGGCGGGCCCGACGTGGTGGCTGCCGCGGCGCAACGCATGCCGGCAGCCGGTGTGGCAAGCCCCATGGGGATGTCGGAAGAAATCCGGGCGCGTGTGGCAGATCATGTGGCGCATCGGCGGGCGGCGCTGGGGCAACGATAGACCGTCGCCGGTCAGGTGTTCATGTACTCGCCGGGATTCACTGAAGTCACTTTTCTGAAGGCGCGATAGAAGCTCGCCGCCGTGTTGAAGCCGCACGCATACACGATCTCCGTCGTGCTCATGCGCCCCTCCTTCAACAACCGGATGGCCTCCTGCACGCGCAGATGCATGAGATGATCGGTAAAGGTAATCCCGAGATTCTTGTGAAAATAGTCGGAGAAGTACGAAGGGTTCATCTTGAAGCGCGCGGCGGTGTCCGTCAACCCGATCTGTTCGCTGGAGTTTTCCCGGATGTAGACGAGAATCTCCTCTAGACGCGCGATATTCTTGCGCCTCGCCACGTGAGTGTCGGGTGAAGTCTCCTCGCGGAGCGCGCTCGTTCGGATCAGATACGTGATGACGGTGAGGAGCTTACTCTTGATCATGAGCTCGAAACCGAGAGGCCGGGTCTGGTACTCCTTCTTGATGTCCATGATGAGACGGCTGATCGTCTTTCGTGTCCGCTCGTCCAACGGCGGAATATTCGAGAACGACGCTCCCTCGTACAGAAAGAGATTGAGATACCGATGATCGAAGGAGTTCTTGTCCTTTGACCAGATGAGCAGCGGGGCGAAATGAAGCACGATCTCGAAAAGGGGATTTTCGGGATCGTAGGTGACGCGATGGCGCTCCACGTTGTTGATGATGATGATATCGCCGGTATGAACGGGGAAGACCTTGTCCTCGATTTCGTAGACGCCGGCGCCCTGGGTCACGTACGAGATTTCCATGAAATCATGCCAGTGAAATGTCGGCATGTTGTTCGCGGGGCCTTGAGCGTGGAGCAGCTCGAAGGGGAACGGGCGTCGATTGATGTCGGATTCTCGCTTTACCGGTGCGAGATTCACGGCGCTCTCTCGTCAATGACGATCATCCCCCCAAGCGTGCCGTACCAGCGGCATCGAGGTCAAGACGAAAAAAGCTTTCCCCGGCCGTGCCCGGCGCCTCGCGGAGAAGAAGGGGTATTTTCAACGGCCGCTTCTAGGCGATTGTCAGCGGCCCGGCTCCTTGAGATGGCGCGGTGGCGAGTATCGTCGGTTTGATGCCGGTCTCCTTCTGATACGCGTGACGCACGTGCGCGGAGAACGCGTCTACCGACGCCGCCTCTACGAAAGCGATCATGCATCCGCCGAACCCGCCCCCCGATTGTCGAGCCGCAATGACTCCGGGCGCGCCGTCCATGGCTTCGAACATGCGCTCCATCGCGGGGACGGTCTTTTCGTACAGATCGCGCTCACCCTGGAATGAAAGCGTGCACAGGCGTTTCATTGCGGGCCGGTCGTCGCGCACCACGGCAGCCGTGAAATCCATGACGCGCTGGTTTTCCTCCACGATGAACTGGCACCGGCGGCGCAGCAGGTCGGGAAGGGCGTCCTTGATCCTATCGAAAAGGGGCATACTGAGATCCCGCAGGGTCCGTAGCCCCGGTAGTTTCTCCCGCAGCAAACGCGTGCCTTCATCGCATTCCTGCCGGCGTTTCGCGTACTCCGATCCGGCCAGGGTACGCGGGAAGTTCGTGTCGCAAATCACCAGACGAATGTCGGCGGGGATGTTGACCTCGACGTGCGTCAGGCTGCGACAATCCAGGAGGATGGCCGTTCCCGCCGACCCGAACAGCGAGGCATACTGATCGAGGATGCCGCACAGCACCCCGACGGATTGGTTTTCGGCTTTTTGACACGCCAATGCCGTCTGGAGGGGGGTGAGGGGGCAGGAGCTCGCGGCCTGGAACATGAGAGCCGCGGCGACTTCCAGAGACGCCGATGAGCTCAAGCCGCCGCCGATGGGAACTGTCCCGTGTATGACCGCGTCGACTCCGCGCATTCCGGTCTTCTGCTGACCGGCCAGGGCCTTGGAGACCCCGCTCACGTACCGGTCCCAGCTCGCGGCGACATCCGACGGCTCCTCGCCGAGCTCATAGGCGGCATCCCTGCCGAGATTCATGGAGTGGAGTCGCACGCGCGTGCCCTCGACGGGGCGGTACGCGATCCATGTATCCAGATGAATGGACATGGTGAGGACATAGCCGAGGTGGTCGTCGGTATCGGTCCCGAGAAGCTCCGCGCGACCCGGTGCCCGGACCCAGCCCTGCGGATCCGCACCGTAGCGCTCGCGGAAGCGTTCCGCCATTGATGCCTGACGCGCGGCGTTTTCCGTCATCGAAGCGCCTCCGCCGGCTTTCGCGTGCTGAGCTCTACGACGCAGTCCGCCATGTAGTCGATCGCCTCATCGGTGAGCCGCGGGTGGATGGGAAGGGAAACGAAGTGCTCGTGCGCCTTTTCGGCGACGGGGCATTCACCCGGACCATGGCCCTGGTTTCGATACGGCGCGGTGAGGTGGATGGGAATGTAATGGTTCCACGCCTTGATCCCCTTGTTCATGTAGAGCTCCCACATGAAGTCGGTCTTGCCGAGGGGATGGTCGTCGCGAAGCTGGAGCACGTAGAAGTGAAAGACGTGCGTCCCCCGCGGATCGACAGAGGGCAGGTCCAGGCCCGGAACGCCCTGCAGAGCATCGGTGAGCCGGCGGGCCAGTCGGATGCGCGTTGCATTGAAACCGTCCAGCTTTTTCAGCTGTTCGATCCCCACCGCGGCCTGAGCGTCGGTCATGCGGAAGTTGTACCCGAAATCGTCGAACTGGAGGCGCCAATAGTCCCGATCCATCGGGGTGACCGTCTCGTCGATGGCGAGGTATTTGTCGCTGCCCCCGTAAATGCGGCAGCACAGCGAGCGATAGGAAAGCACCTTCTCGAACATCTCAGTGCTGTCCGTGGTGACCATGCCGCCTTCCCCGAGGGTGCACATGTTCTTCTGCTGATGAAAGCTGAATACGCCCATGGTGCCGAGGCCACCGGACTTGCGGCCACGATAGGTGGCGCCCGGAACATGGGCGCAATCCTCGATTACCGCGATGCCATGACGGGCCGCAATGTCCATGATCCGATCCATGGGGCAGCACTGGCCCGCAAGATGGACGGGGACGATGGCACGGGTCTTGGCCGTGATCTTCGCCTCCAGCGCATCCGGATCCATGAGAAGGGTTTTCGGGTCCACGTCGCAGAAGACAATCGATGCGCCAAGCGTCGAGTAGGCGCTTGCCGTGGATATCCAGCTGATGGGTGTTGTGATCACTTCGGTGCCGGGGCCGACCCCAGCGGCGATACCGGCCAGGGTGAGGCCGGTGGTCGCGGAGGTCACGGTGAGCGCGTAACGTACCCCGCAATATGCGGCGAAGGCTGTCTCGAACTGTTTCACCTTCTTGCCGCACGAAGGGGCGCCCGCCTTCAGCACCTCCAGGAGCGCTTCCGTTTCTTCCCGACCGTAGATGTTTCCGTGCGAGATTTCCAGCTCGTACTTGATTTTGGGCTTGTCCATTCCGTCAAATCCTTTCCTCGAAGGCGCGCCGAATCGAATCCTCGACGCTGCGCAGAGGGGTGTGGAGAACACTTTGCGCCTTTGTGATTCGGATGATTCCGTTCTTATGGCGGCGGGCACGACCGGCGGGCAACGTGCTCTCCTCCTGGGCGATGATGGCATCGATGGGATAGCCCATGCGCTCCGCGACCTTTCGCGTCAGGGTGAATCGGTCTATGGAGTCGGTGGAGCCGATGTGCAGGACGCCGCTCATCCGTGCCGCGAGCATCTCGAGTATGCATTCACTGAGCGTGATGGCGTCGACGGGCGTGCGTATCTCGTCGGTGGGACAGGGGATGGCGCGATTGTCCTTGAGCTTTGTCTCCAAACCGGCGAAGAACGAGTTGCCAACGGCGGCGACGGGGAAGCCGAGAACGAGGGACAGGCGCACAATGGCCGCCGCGGGGTTGGCGGCCATTACTGCGCGCTCGCCTTCAAGCTTCGTCTTTCCGTACCAATTGACCGGGTCCGGCGCATCGTCTTCGCCATAGCTCTTCGCCGTGCCAGCGAAAACGGCGTCACTGGAGAAATAGATACACGCGGAGGATGATCGCGCACACCAGGTGGCCATCGTGCGCGCCGCCTCCACGTTTACCGCCCAGGCCAGATCGCGCTCCCGTTCCGCGCGATCGATGTCCGCGATGGCGGCCAGATCGACCACGGCGGAGGGGTGGATCTCCTCCATGAGCGACGTGAGGGCGGCAGCGTCGGTGATGTCCAAGAGATGAAGCGTTACGCCGGCGGTTTTCTGCTTTTCATTCGAATCCACGCCGTGCACGTCCCATCCCTGGCGTCGGGCGATCGTGGACAGATTTCCGCCTACGAAACCGCTGCCCAGGATGAGGAGGGTGCGATTCGAGTCTGTTTGATTCACGAAAGTGAGTATAACGCTCCGCCGGGGGAGGGTTCTTCCTGGATATTTGGATTTCTCTCAAATGTGTTTGGAAAAGGGTACCGCCTTTGAAATGGCTCGCGTCGGGAGCGGTTTCCAAAGGTTTGCAATGGAAATCCAAAAGGAAAGGTGGAAAAAGCGGCGCGGAACGGGGAGGCTGGTCGGAGAGCGGCAGAGAGGCCGCGTGTCGATCGAGGAGCCAACAATGAACGCAACGGAATCACGATTCGCCACGGCGCCTGACGGAGGCGCCGTGACCCTTTTTGTTCTCGAGAACGAGAATGGCGTCCGCCTCAGCGCCATGAGCCATGGAGCGACCCTCGTAGGTGTCGAGGTGCCGGGTCCGAACGGTACGCGGGTGAATCTCGTCCTTTCTCATGGAACCCTCGAGGAGTACGTGAAGGACACCGAGTTTCTCGGCTGCATCGTGGGGCGATTCGCGAACCGCATCGCCCGGGGAAGCTTCGTGCTTGACGGCAAGCGATACACGCTTGCATGTAACGATGGCCCGAACGCCATGCACGGCGGTCTGCGTGGGTTCGACAAGGTCGGATGGAACGGGCGCTTGTTCAGGAAAGGGGATGAGGCGGGAATCCGCTTTTCCTATACGAGCCCGCAAGGGGAGGAGGGTTACCCCGGCACGCTGGTCGTTGACGCCGAATATGCTCTGACGGAAAAGAACGAGCTTTCCATGGAATACTGGGCGACCTGTGATGCACCGACGCCTGTGAACATAACGAATCACTCGTATTGGAATCTCGCGGGAGCAGGCGCCGGTACGGTTCTTGCTCACGAGGTTTCCTTCAATTGCCCCTTTTATCTTCCTTCCAACGAGGACCTTGTTCCCACCGGTGAGGTTCTTGCGACGGCCGGCACGCCGTTTGACTTCTCCGTCCCCAAGGCGATCGGGAAGGACATGGACGCCGTTCCTGGTGGATACGATCATTGCCTGGTCATAGACAAGCCGTCGGGCGCGCTCGGGCTGGCATGTACCGCGCGCGATCCCGCCTCCGGCCGGACCATGAAGGTCTTCACGACGAAGCCCGGCGTCCAATTCTACACGGGAAACTTCCTCCACAGTGACAAACATCCCCGTCATTCCGGTTTTTGCGTGGAGACGCAGCATTTTCCTGACGCTCCGAATCGGGGCCATTTTCCTTCGAGCATTCTGCGGCCCGGGGAGACCTACCACCAGAGGACCGTGCACGAGCTTGTCCTGGAAAACCCCGATGCCTGATTGACCACACGGGCGCCCCCGGGATACACCGACTCGGGAGTCGCAGACCAGGATGCAGGCGGACGTGATCGTTATCGGAGGCGGAGCCACGGGATGCGGGATCGCATGGGATCTCAGCTTACGCGGCATCCGGGTCCTTCTCGTGGAGAAGGGGGGCCTCGGGGCGGGAACGAGCGGCCGGTATCACGGTCTCCTGCACTCAGGGGCTCGTTATGCCGTTTCCGACCCTGCCACCGCCGCCGAGTGCGCGCGGGAGAACGGCGTTGTGCGAAGGATTGCGGCCTCCGCCGTCATCGGAACCGGTGGTCTTTTCGTGTTGGCCGCTCATGACGATCCATCCTATGTCGAGCGATGGGTGCGGGCATGCAATGCCGCCGCCGTGCGAGTGCGCGAGATCCCCGTCGCCGAGGCCCTTTCCCGTGAGCCCGGGCTCGATCACGGGATTCGAAGGGCCTTCGAGGTTTCCGATGCCGTGTGCAACGCGTTTTCTCTCTGCTCACTCCTGGCACGCGCGGCGGAAGCACGCGGCGCGACGATTCTCACGCATCACGACACGACGGAGTTCCTGCGGGAAGGCGGCACGATCGCAGGGGCATGCGCGCGGGATTCCCGGACAGGCTCGATGGTCGAATTGCGCGCCCGCTTGACGATACTGGCCGCCGGGCCGTGGAATGCGCTGCTCGCGCGGCGCGCCGGGGCCTCACTCTCTCTCGCCCTTGCTCGCGGCTCGATGCTCGCCTATGAGGGTCTTCTCGTCCGCGGCGCGGTCAACAGGCTCCAGCCGCCGGGAGATGGGGACATCCTCCTTCCTCGGGGGAACGTGAGCATTGCAGGTACCACCATCGTTGCCACGGATGATCCTGATGACCGAACCGTGTCGGCGGAGGAGATCGAGCGAATTCAGGATCAAATCGCCGCCA